>Ga0209233_1000578_pt1 | contig 19566 bp, 20 predicted proteins | sample AraplaCL_Cvi_mCL_FD_184269 | JGI IMG/M metagenome (GOLD analysis project Ga0209233, IMG submission 184269) | Arabidopsis root microbial communities from the University of North Carolina, USA - plate scrape CL_Cvi_mCL (SPAdes) (version 2) | ecosystem: Host-associated > Plants > Roots > Endosphere...
AACCCGATGGCCATCAACACCTGGGCCATCGCCGAAAAGTATCCCACCATCAAGCAGGTCGGCCTCTGCCATTCGGTGCAGGGCACGGCGATGGAATTGGCCAGGGACCTCGACATTCCCTACGAGGAAATCCGCTACCGCTCGGCCGGCATCAACCACATGGCGTTCTACCTCAAGTTCGAGCATCGCCAGCCCGACGGCAGCTATCGCGACCTCTACCCCGACCTGGTCCGGGCCTATCGCGAGGGGCGCGCTCCCAAGCCGACCTGGAACCCGCGCTGCCCCAACAAGGTGCGCTACGAAATGCTGACCCGGCTGGGCTATTTCGTCACCGAGAGCTCCGAGCACTTCGCCGAATACACCCCGTACTTCATCAAGGACGGCCGCGAAGACCTGATCGAAAAGTTCGGCATTCCGCTCGACGAATACCCCAAGCGCTGCATCGAGCAGATCGAGCGCTGGAAGACCACCTCGGACGAGTACCGCAAGGCCAACCGCATCGAGGTCAAGCAAAGCAAGGAATACGCCTCCGAGATCGTCAATTCAGTCTGGACCGGCGAGCCGGGCGTCATCTACGGCAACGTCCGCAATAACGGCGTCATCTCCTCGCTGCCGAACAATGCGGCGGTCGAAGTGCCGTGCCTCGTCGATGCCTCGGGCATCCAGCCGACCTATATCGGCGACCTGCCGCCGCAGTTGACCGCCCTCATCCGCACCAACATCAACGTGCAGGAACTGACGGTCGCCGCGCTGATGACCGAGAACAAGGAACACATCTACCACGCCGCGATGATGGACCCCCACACCGCCGCCGAGCTCGATCTCGACCAGATCTGGCACCTGGTGGATGACCTGCTGGCCGCCCACGGCGATTGGCTCCCGACCTGGGCCCGCGTTGCCAAGCCGGCCCGCGCCGCCTGATTTCAAGCACTTCGGTTCCTCCCGAAGGGGGCCCCGGTTCACGCCGGGGCCTTTTTTGTGTCAGGGGATGTTCGTTCCCCTCAACGGGAGCGACCTTCGTGCGACGTGTCTGTGATCCCGCTCGGGAACCGCTGTCGCCTTGCCCACCCATTGCTCCCGAGCGGGAGCGAAAACCCTTGAAATCACCAAAATGAGAGCTATGCTCCCGTTCGGGTGCAGGAGCACGTGCCGCTATGAAATCCGGATACGTCGCGCTGTCGCCGCCGTCCCCGTTCAGGGTGAAGACGATCGATGCGCTTGGCGTCTACGTTGCCGCCCATCGCAAGGCCAAGGGCTACACACAGCAGCAGTTTGCTGACCTCGCAGGCGTCGGGCGCCGCTTCGTCTCGGAACTCGAGAACGGCAAACCGACGGTCGCGAGCGGCAAGGTGCTGCAGGTGCTGACCGCCCTGGGCATTGATCTGCTTGTCCAAAGCCGCCAATGAACCTCGATGTCCGACTGGAAGCCTTTGCCGATCCGATTGGCCGATTGAGCTCCAATGATGCGGGTGGCATCGGGTTCGCCTATGCACCCGACTACCTGGCCCGCAACGACGCGCTTCAGCTGTCGATGTCGTTGTCGTTGACCGAAGAGCCCTTCGGCGATTTCGAGACGCGCAGTTTCTTCGACAATCTGCTGCCCGAGCGCGACACGGCGAGAGCCGATATCATCGCCAAATACGGCCTCGCCAACGACGATATCGTCGGCATTCTCTTCCACCTCGGGCGCGACTGTCCCGGCGCAGTCTCGGTGTTGCCGGAGGGCGCTCCGCCTGTCAAACTTCCCGGCGACCTCTCCCATGACTATGAGCCATATTCCGATGCGCTGCTCAACGCGAGTGTCCGCGCCCTCTACGAGCGTCGCCCGTTGCCCGTTGACGCGCAGGATCCTTCGCCTCTCGCAGGCGTGCAGAGCAAACTCGCCGTCACCCGCCTTGAGGATGGCAGGCTGGCCTCGCCACGCAACGGTGCACCAACCACACACATCCTGAAAGTGCCGCAAGAGCGCCACGAGCGGGATGTCGATCGCGAGCAACGCGCTATGACACTTTCTCGCGCCTGCGGTTTCGATACGGCGGCGACGGAAGTCTTGGCAATTGATGGAGTGCCAGTCCTGCTAGTTACCCGCTACGATCGGCAGATCACCGAGGGGAAGGTGCAGCGCCTTCATCAGGAAGACTTCTGCCAGGCACTGGGGCTCCCTTCGCGCCTCAAATACGAGCGCAACGGCCGGCCGGGCCGCCGTTTCGACGTCCACCGCGTGCGGGACATTCTGGACCGTTGCGTCGATCCAATATCCGAACGGCAGCGATTTCTCGAGATCACGTTGTTCGATACCTTGATCGGCAATGTCGACGGTCACGCCAAGAACTTCTCGCTGTTCCACCTGCCCGGCAACCGCTTCCGGACCACGCCGCGCTACGACGTGCTCCCCACCATGCTCGATCGACAAACAACCGATCAGTTCGCCTACGACATCGGCACCGCCGCAACGCTTGAAGCTCTCGATGCCGCAGCCTTCGATCGCTTCCTTGTCGACCTCGGCCTCGGCACGGCGGCGGGCAGGCGACGCATCGCCGGAGCCTCCCTTAGCAAGGCAATCGACCGGATGAACGCCGCCGTTGCTGCAATCGGTAAAGCCGACAAGGATTTCGGCGATCTTGTCGCGACCCGTATTCGCACGCTTTGCCGCAACATGGACCGCGCTATTCCCGAGCCGGCGGCCAGCATGGACACGTTCGTGCGCAGCTAGGCGCTGTCTCCGTCAGGTCCGCATGTTCCCTTATGAACTGCCCGTGGCCGGCGCCTCACCTACCCAGGTGAGCAGCGCATCGAGGTCGAGCGTGCTGCCCGGCAGTTGGGGCCAGAGGCTCACGCCGTCGCCCTCGTAGCGCGGCATGAAATGGAAGTGGAGGTGGGGCACCGATTGCCCGGCCACTTCGCCGGTTGCGTGCAACAGGTTGAAGCCGGTCGCCCCGAGCGGCTGGCGGTAGCGCGTCGCGAGCATCTGGGCGGCCGAAAAGATCGCCTCGCCGATCGCGACCGGGGCATCCATCATGTCGTGGTAGTGCTGGCGCGTGGCGATCAGCGTGTGGCCCGGAATTTTCGGGCTCGAGCGGGAAGAAGCACAGCAGTGCCGGCGTTTCAAGCACGATGCGGGCGGCCGCTCGGCGCGCGGCGATGTCGCAGAAGATGCATCCCGGCATGCTTCGGCCGCCGGCTTCCCGATCGTCGGCAGGCGGCCGCCGCCACGCCTTCTTGTCGCGCTTCCGGGTTGAGAACGACGTCATCAGCGCCGTCAGCGGACGAGATCGTCCATGCTGACCCTGAGGGCTCGGGCGATGGCCCGCAGCTCCTCCACCGTCGGCGACCGTTGGTCGGTCTCGATCTCGGCAAGCTCCTCATCGAGCAGCTTCGCCTCGCTGGCGAGTTGGGTGAGCGACATCTCACGGTATTCGCGCCAGACACGGACGCGGTTGTCTTCACCGAAGAGCCGGTCGACGAATGCCGACGGAAAGGTTTCTTCTTCCCCCGTGGCGACGCGCGCCATGATTGCCTGCGCCTGAATGGCGTCACGAGCGTCATCGATCGCGTCGAGCAATTCTTCGTACTCGACTTCCGGCATCATCACCATGCGCTCGCCTTGAGGCGACAAGACGATCTGCTTGTTCATCTCATCACTCCTTAACACGGTAGATCTGACCGCGCGGTCCGACCTTTACCACGAGCAATACCAGACCTTCATCGCTGAAGATGACCCTCCAGTCCCCGACACGCAAGCGCAGCAGCCCACTGCCGCCCTGCAGGGCAACGACATTGTTGGCAAGCGAACCAGGATCGTCCGCGTACTGGTGCATCTTCTCGTCAATCCTCTGCGCGGCCTGATGCGGCAGGTGCCGCATCTGCTTGCGAGCAGTGTCTGTGTAGGCGACTTGGCGCATCACCCCATGCCCCGCACGCGTTCCAGGAATTCGGCGTGGCCGAGCGCCTTGGTCGCCGCCTGCTTGTATTCCTTGGTGAGGCCGTCGACGGTCTTCCGCGCAAAGGCGCGAATTTCGGGGCGCTCGGCCATTTCGGCCTTGGCGACGGCCGGGTCGAGCAGGCCCAGCCCGTCGAGCACCGGGTAGTGTAATTGCGTTTCGACGTGCGGCAGACCGCCGAGATAGTCGGGGAAGTCCTCGCGCCGCGGCATTTTCGTCCGCCAGCGGGCGAGCCGCTCCTTGGTCTCGGGATGGATGCGGTTGGCTTTGACCTCGCGCCAGAACGGCGTGTCGTCGCGCTCGACTAGGTAGTGGGTGTTGACGAACGTGCGGAAGTCGTCGACCTGCCGGCCGACGCGACGGTTGTAGTCGTCGCGCTCTTTTTCCGTGACACTTGCCGGGTGCTTGAGATAGGCGCCGGCGAACAGCATCATCTGCACGATCGTGCCGTGGATGGACGTCGATTCGAGCGGCTCGAGGAAACTCGAGGAGAGGCCGACGGCGAGGCAGTTGCCAACCCATGCCTGCTCCAGCCGCCCGATCAAGAAGCGGATGTCGCCGCGCACTTCGATTTCATGCCCCAGCGCCGCCTCGACCTCGCGCTTGGCCTCGTCCGGGCCGATGAACTCGTCCGAATAGACATAGCCGCAGCCATAGCGGAACTGCGTCGGGATCTGCCACATCCAGCCCGAACCCTGCGCCCAGGCCCGGGTGTAGTTGGCGATCTCGTCGCCGGGCTTGATATCGACCCAGAAGGGCAGGGCGCGATTGACGGGAAGTTCATGCGCATACGACACCCACGGCGCCTTGAGTTCGCCGACGATCAGCCGCTTGCGGAAGCCGGTTGCGTCGATGAAGAAGTCGCCATCGAGCCGCTGTCCATCTTCCATCACCAGGGTAGTGATGTTGCCGCTCTCGGCATGCCGCTCGACGCCGGCGACGACCGCATCGACGATATTGACGCCATGCGACTTCGACTTGAGGAATTTGCCGACCAGCGCCTGGTCGAAATGGAAGGCGTAGTGGAATGGCCCGAGCGGCAGCAGCGACCCGTCGGGGCGGGTGGTGAAGGGCGCCTTCTTGCGCTGCAGCAGCGGGCCGAAGAGGTGCATGTCCTGCACCGGCCGGCCGACGCTCACCGAATAGACGTTGAGATAATCGGACGGCGCGCCGGGCGGCGGGGCGACTACCTGGTGCGGATCGTCGATCGGCCCGTAATAGGTAAAGCCCTTGCGCCGCCAGTCCTCGTGCCGGATGCCGAGCTTGAATGTCGCCTCGGTCTTGCGGAAGAACTCGAACTCGTCGATGCCGAACTGCTGCAGGAACACCCGGAAGGCTGCCGTCGTCGCCTCGCCGACGCCGACGGTCGGAATCTTGCTCGATTCGACCACCGAGATGTCGATGTCGAGCTTCTTGCGGCGGGCGCTGTCCTGGATGATGAAGGCCGCGATCCAGCCGGCGGTACCACCACCGACGACGACGAAATGCGGCCGCTCCGCCATTCTGCCCCCCGAGTTTTTGGCCACCATCAGGGTCGCGGCGTGTTGACGCAAGACAATTCTCCCACCCTTGCCAAGCGGGTCGATTTGGCTAGTCTGCCGAGCAATTCCGGCGCTGCGGCGTCATGACCATGCGGCTTCAGATGCTCACCTTTTCGCGGCGCGCCTTCCTCGCGCTCGGCTCCGCCTTCTCGCTTTCCGCATGTGCCGAATTCGGTCCGACGACGACGCCGGTTTCGACCAGCACGCCGCTCGCCATCGACGTCACGCCGCAGCAGATGGTCGACGCCATCAACGAGGTGCGGCGGCAGAACGGCAGCAAGCCGCTCGCCTATTCGATCATCCTTGCCGGCATGGCCCGCAGCCAGGCCGTTGCCATGGTCTCGCACGACGAGATGTCGCACGATTTCGGCCCCGGCCAGGATTTGCGGTCCCGCGCCGACCTCGCCGGATACCATGGGCCGATCGGCGAAAATGTCGCCGCCGGCCAGCGCTCCGTTGATGAAACGCTGAAGGACTGGCTGGCCTCGCCCGGCCACCGCTACACGCTGCTGTCGGACATGTGGACGAGCGTCGGCATGGTGGTGATGACCGCTCATGCCGGCAGCAAGTACGGCGTCTACTGGGCGGCCGACTTCGGCACCAGCTGAAATAGCCACCCGGCGCTGAAGGTTAGCCCTCTCGCCCGGTAGGCCGGGGTAAGAGGGTTTTGCTGCCCTTTGGCAGAGCTTTTTACCCAACCTGTCCGATATAGCTGCCATAGGGCGGCAGGGTCAGGATGCCGTCGACCGGGCCCGCGACCGAGCCGGGGGCGGCGATGTCGCGCGGTGCGGCGCCGCCGGGGATCGAGAACACGGCCGGCTGTTCGCCCATGTTGAAGACGCAGAGCAGCGCCTCGCCGGCGCCGCGGCGCGTGAAGGCGAGGACGTCGGCAGGGGCATCGAGCAGCGTGATGTCGCCCTTGGCCAGTGCCGGGTGCTGCTTGCGGAAGGCCAGCACGGCCCGGTAGTGCGACAGCACGGACTCGGGGACGTTGATCTGCTGGTCGACTGCCTTGGCGAGGTGGTCGGCGGGCACCGGCAGCCAGGCGCGCGGGGCCGTCGAAAAGCCGCCCAGATGCGCCGCCGCCTGCCAGACCATCGGCGTGCGGCAGCCGTCGCGGCCCTTGAACTCGGGCCAGAACTCGATGCCGTAGGGATCGACCAAATCCTCGAAGGCGAGGTTGGCCTCGGTCAGCGCCAGTTCTTCCCCCTGGTAGAGACAGACCGAACCGCGCATGGAAAGGATCATCGTCGCCGCCTGGCGCGCCAGCGCGTCCTGGTGCTCGAAGCTCGCCCAGCGGCTCACATGGCGCACGCAATCGTGGTTGGAGAAGGCGAGGCAGATCCACCCGTCCGGCGCCGCCGCTTCCGTCGCGGCGATGGAATCGTGAAAATGCTTGGCGCTGAACTGGCCGCCGAGAAAATCGAACGTGTAGGCCATGTGGAGCTTGTCGTGGCCTGAGGTGTACTGGCTCATCACCTGCAACTGACGCTGCGCGTCGCCGATTTCGCCGACCGTCGTGGTGCCCGGGAACTCGTCGAGCAACGCCCTGAGCCGGCGCAGGAAATCGAGATTTTCCGGCCGGCTCTTGTCGTAGATGTGCTCCTGGAAGTTGTACGGGTTCACTGCCGGGGCAGTGTAGTCGTTCTTTTCCTCCGGCTTCACCGGCGGGTTCGATTCGAGCCCGAGCGAGTGGAAATAGAAGTTGACCGTGTCGAGACGGAAGCCGTCGACGCCGCGCTCGAGCCAGAAGCGCATGGTGTCGAGATGCGCCTGCTGCACTTCCTCGTGGTGGAAATTGAAGTCGGGCTGGCTGACGAGGAAATTGTGCAGGTAATACTGCATGCGCCGGGCGTCCCACGCCCAGGCCGAGCCGCCGAAGATCGACAGCCAGTTGTTGGGCGGCGTGCCGTCCGGCTTGGGATCGGCCCACACATACCAGTCCGCCTTGGCGTTGGTCCGGTTCGAGCGACTTTCGGCGAACCACGGGTGCTTGTCGGAGGAGTGGCTGATGACCTGGTCGACGATGACCTTGAGTCCGAGCGAATGCGCCTTCTGCACCATGCGGTCGAAGTCGCCGAGCGAGCCGAACGAGGGATCGATGTCGCGATAGTTGGAGACGTCGTAGCCGAAGTCTTTCATCGGCGAGGTGAAGACCGGCGACAGCCAGATCGCATCGACGCCCAGGCTCGCCACATATTCGAGCCGCTCCGTGATGCCCACCAGGTCGCCGACACCGTCCCCGTTATGATCCTGGTAGGAGCGCGGATAGATCTGGTAGATCACCGCGCCGCGCCACCAGTCCCGATCGATCGCCGGCTCGGCCGCGTGCAGGGGTTCGGTCATCGGCATGCCGGCGCTCATCGCATTTCCTCCCGGGACAGCGCTTGAAAGCGCTTTGGATGCGCTCTTCTAGCGAGCGCAGGGGAGGTGCGTCAATCAGGCGTAGGGGCTTGTGGCGCCCCTCCACCGCCTCTGGCGGTTCCCCTCCTTGCTACGCAGGGGAGGGTGAGGCAGTACCTCTTTGTCCTCCCCCGTTCAACGGGGGAGGGGGACCAGGCGACGCCTGGTGGAGGGGGCGCGACGGCCCCTACTTCGTATTATGCAGCATGCCCTGGAAGGCGCGGTAGCTGGACCGGGGCTTCCGCTCCTGCGTCTCGTAGTCGACACCGACGATGCCGAAGCGCTTTGAAAAGCCTTCCGCCCATTCGAAATTGTCGACCAGCGACCAGGCGAAATAACCGCGCACATCGGCACCCGCCGCCCGAGCGGCGAGCACCGCCTTGAGATGGTCCTCGTAATAGGTGACGCGGCGTGGATCGTCGTCACCATCGACCTCGGCCATGCCGTTCTCGGTGATGTACATCGGCACTTTGGTGTAGTCGTTGGAGACGCGCACCAGCAGGTCGGTCAGACCCTTGGGGTAGATTTCCCAGCCGATATCGGTCGTTTCGAGATTGCCCGGCACCTGCTTGAAACCGGCAGGACTTGTCGGATCGGCGGCGATCAGCGAGCGCGAATAATAGTTGATGCCGGCCCAGTCGAGCGGCACCGACACCGTCGCCATGTCGCGCTCGAAGTCCTTCGGCAGGAAGGGCTCGAACATCTTCACCACCCGCGCCGGGTATTGCCCCTTGTAGAGCCCGCCCAAATACCAGCCGTTGAAGATGCCGTCGAAGAGCTCGTTCGCCGCCGCATCCTCGGCGCTGTCGGTCGCCGGCTCGCACTTCTGCAGGTTGGTGACGATCCCGACGTTCTTGGCCCCATTGGCCCGCAGCGCGCCAACGGCGGTGCCGTGCGCCAGCAGCACATGGTGCATGGCCCGGGCCGCGGCGCGCATGTCGCGATAGCCAGGGGCGTGGATGCCGAGATAGTGGCTGAGGAAGGCCACGCACCAAGGCTCGTTGATGGTAGCGACGGCCTGCACCCGGTCGCCGTAATGGGTGGCACAGAGCGCGGCGTAGTCGGCGAACCAGCCGGCGATGTCGCGATTCATCCAGCCGCCCTTGTCCTGCAGCGCACTCGGCAGATCCCAGTGGTAGAGCGTCATGTAGGGCTGGATGCCGCGCGCCAGCATGCCGTCGATCAGCCGGTCGTAGAAGTCGATGCCAGCCTGGTTCACCGCGCCGGTGCCCTCGGGCATGAGGCGCGGCCAGGCGATCGAGAAGCGGTAGGCATCGAACCCGCCATTGCGGATCAGGTCGAGGTCCTCTTCCCAGCGATGATAATGGTCGTCGGCGACGGCGCCGGTGTCGCCATTCTTCACATTGCCCGGGGTGGCCGAAAACGTGTCCCAGATCGACGAGCCGCGCCCGTCGGCGGTCGAGGCACCCTCGATCTGGTAGCTGGCGGTGGCGACGCCGAAGGTGAAATTCGGGCCGAAATCGTGCCGGTTGACGGAAAACATCGCATCCTCCCGTTTATTATGTAATCGATTGCATAGCAGGATGGGGCAGGAGAGTCACGGGCGAGCACGCCACGCCGGTGTTCCCTTCTCCCCGCAGACGGAGAGGGAGCCGGGAGGCGTTAACTCCGCAGCGCCGGTGTTCCGGCCAGCAGCTTTTGGGCAATCGCCCGGTACGCCGCAGCTTCGGGGCCGCCGGCATCGGTCGCCACTACGGGCCGGCCGGTGTCCGAGGTTTCGCGGATCGTCATCACCAGCGGCACCTCACCGAGGAACGGGAGGCCGAGCGGCCCGGCGGCCGCCTGGGCGCCGCCATGGCCGAAGATGTCGTAGCGCTTGCCGGTGTCTGGGGCGACGAAATAGCTCATGTTCTCGATCAACCCGAGCAGCGGCACCTGGAGACGGCGCAGCATGTCGATGGCCTTTTTGGCGTCGATCAGCGCCAGATCCTGCGGCGTTGAAACGATCACCGCGCCGTCGAGCGGCACCTGCTGGCAGAGCGAAATCTGGATGTCCCCGGTCCCCGGCGGCAGGTCGACCACCAGCACGTCGAGCCCGCCCCAGTCGGTTTCGCGCAGCAATTGGCGCAGCGCCGAGGTCGCCATCGGGCCGCGCCAGACCACGGCCTGGTCGGGCGTCAGCATGGAGCCGATCGAGATCGCCTTGAGCCCATAGGCAAGGTGCGGTGAAAAGATGCCGTCGGCGCGCACCGCCGGCTTGCCTTCGAGGCCCAGCAGCTTGGGGATGGAGGGGCCATATAGATCGGCATCGAGCACGCCCGTCTTCAGCCCCTCGGCGGCCAGTGCCAGCGCGAGGTTCACGGCGGTGGTCGACTTGCCCACGCCGCCCTTGCCCGAGCCGACGGCGATGATGTGCTTGACGCCCGGCACGGCTTCCTTGGCCGGCGGACCCGGTTGGCGGGCGTGCGCGTGCTGGGCGGTCGCCTTGTCGGCAGTCAGCGAAATCATCACCTTGCGGCCCTCGGCGAGCCCTTCGGCGCACTTTTGCGCCTCGGCGCGGGCCGGGCCGAACGCCGCCTCCATGCCCGGGGCGATCGAGATCGCCGCGGCGATCGCCGACTGTGTCACGATGATTTCGGAGAGCCCCGAGAACTCGGCCAGATTGCCGCCGCCGGGAATTTCCACCTGTGCGAACGCGGCCTTGATGCGGGCGGAAAGGTTGGTGTCGGGCATCGGCTCACTTCCGGATGGGGCCAAAGTCGTCGTCTGGGTAGTGAATGGTCTCCTCGCCGGGACGGCGGGAACCGACGACCAGCAGCACCACGGGCTCCGCCGACTCATTGAGGATGTGATGGGCGTTGGCGACGCCGGCCGGGAACCCGACCACCGACCCGGCCGTCAGCGGCCGCCGGCCATTCTCATCGATGAGAAGCGCAACTCCGTGGAGGACGAGCACGAACTCGTCCTCTACCTCATGCCAGTGGCGCGAGGCCGTTCGTGCCCCTGGGGCGAGAGTTACGTGGTTGACACCGAATTGCGTCAACCCAACCGCCTTTGCCAGGCGTCGCTCGGCCCGGCCGGAAAACAGTGGCCCTTCACCGAAGCCTATCGGCAACTCGGCGAGTTGCCGCAGGAGCGTTTCCACCGATCAGAGGATGCTCTGTCCGGTCGCGGCCCAGTCCTTGACGAAGGCGTCGAGCCCAGACTTGGTCAGCGGGTGGTCGGCGAGCTTCTTGATCACCGCCGGCGGGATCGTCGCTACGTCGGCGCCGGCAAGGGCGGCCTGCGTCACGTGGTTGGGAGAGCGGATCGAAGCGGCGAGGATTTCCGTCGCGAAGGCGTAGTTGTCGTAGATCTGGCGGATGTCGCGGATCAGGTCCATGCCGTCGAGGTCGATGTCGTCGAGCCGGCCGATGAAGGGCGAAATGTAGGTCGCGCCAGCCTTGGCGGCGAGCAGGGCCTGGTTGGCGGAAAAGCACAGCGTCACGTTGACCTTGGTGCCTTCGCTCGAGAGCTTTTTGCAGCCCTTGAGCCCGTCGAGCGTCAGCGGCAGCTTGATCACTACGTTGTCGGCGATCTTCCGCAACACCGCCGCTTCGGCCATCATCTGGTCATAGCTGGTCGAGGCGACCTCGGCCGACACCGGACCGGGGACGATCGAGCAGATTTCCTTGATCACTTCCTTGAAGTCGCGACCCGATTTGGCGATCAGCGACGGGTTGGTGGTGATGCCGTCGAGCAGCCCCAGATCGTAGAGTTCCCGGATGTCTTTGACTTCTGCCGTATCTGCGAAGAACTTCATTTGGTTCCCCTCCAATCTTTGTCTGTCACGGATGTGGGTCGATCTTGGCCCGGCGCAAGGCCGCCCACAAGGCGAATTTCAGCGCCGGGGCAACGCGGTGCCAATTGCTCATATCAGCGTGACGCTGGCGCGTCACAGGCTCAGCGGGTCGCGGCGAGCAGGGCGTCGGCCAGTTCGCCGACCCGATCCTCCGGAATGCCGGCGACATTGATACGGCTGTCGTTGATCATATAGACCGCGTCCTCGAGCTTGAGCTTTTCGACCACCGCCAGCGGCAGGCCGAGCAGCGAGAACATGCCGCGGTGGCTGGCGATGAAGTCGTAGTCGGTCGAGTTCGACCGCTCGCGGATGGCGGCGGCGAGCTTTTCGCGCAGCCGGATCATCCGGGTCCGCATCTGCTCCAGTTCAGCCTTCCATTCGGCGGTCAGCTCGGGATCCTCGAGGATGACGCGCACGATTTCGGCGCCGTGGTCCGGCGGCTGCGAAATGGTGGCCCGGATGACGTTCTGCATCTGGCTCGAAACGATATCGGCCGAGGCCGCATCTTTGGCGATGGCGATGGCGACGCCGGCACGCTCGCGGTAGAGGCCGAAATTCTTGCTGGCCGAAAAGGCCACCATCGATTCGGGCACCGAGGAGACGATCTTCCGCACCCCGTAAGCGTCGGCCTCGAGCCCGTCGCCGAACCCGAGATAGGCGAGGTCGACCAGCGGGAAGGCGCCGGTCTTCTGCAGCGATGCCGCGACCTGGTCCCACTGCGCCGGGGTCAAGTTGGCGCCGGTCGGGTTGTGGCAGCAGGCGTGCAGCAGCACGGTGTCGTCCGGGCCGAGCTTGTCGAGCGCGGCGAGCATGCCGCCGAAATCGACGCCGCGCGTCACGGTGTCGAAGTAGGGATAGTATTCGGGCTTGAGGCCCACCAGTTCGGCCATCGGCCAGTGATTGGGCCAGGACGGATCGGAGATCAGGATGCGCCCACCCTTGCGCGCCCGGCCAATGACATTCATCAGGATCGACAGCGCGCCGGTGCCGCCGGGGCCGTTGACGCAGCGCACGCGGGTCTCGTCGATCCTGCCGTCGAACACCAGCTTGACGACGCCGGCCGAGAACTCCTTGTTGCCGACCACGCCCTTGTAGGTCTTGGTCTTGGCCCCGTCGTGGATGCGCTGCTCGGCCTTCTTCACCGCCGACATGATCGGGGTGTTGTTCTTGTCGTCTTTGTAGACGCCGACGCCGAGATCGATCTTGTTGGTGCGGGGATCGGCGGCGTATTCGGCCATCAGCACGAAAATCTTGTCGAGCGTGGCCTTCTGAAGCGTCTCAAACATCTGCGGTTCCGGGGAAAATCGAGGCGCCGTTTTTATAGGCACATCGCGACGGATTGCAACGTGTCGTTTGGCGGACGGGCGTGCGGATCGTTCGAGGCAGGGGCAGCGACGCGGCCGCTAGCCCGGGCGTCTGAACTCGAACCGGGCCAACTCACCATCCTCTTCGTCGATACGCGTCCCGACCGGCCGGAAGCCGGCGCGCCGCAGCACGCCTTGCGAGGCAAAGCCGTCCGAAAGCGTGTCGGCAGCGACGACGGTGACCCGCGGGTCGGCAAGCGCCCGCTCGACGAGGAGGCGCGCCGCGGCGGAGGCGTACCCGCGGCGCTGGCGGGGGGCGATCACCGAATAACCGATTTCGACCATGCCCGCCGCGTCAGGCGGGCCCTTGAAGCCGCAGGTGCCGACGAGTTCGCCCTCGGCGACCAGGTAATTCCCGACGAAGAGCGATTCGCCCGCCCAGCGGGTCAGCAGCGCCCGCTGCCAGTCGCGGTAGCCTGAGTCATTGAACGCCGGCGGCCAAACCGGCGGTTCGGCGACGCCAAGCGCCCGGCAAAGCACTGCCGTACCACGCTCTTCGGCCTCGAGGAGCACGATGGTCGTCGGCAGCAATCGCACCCTTGGAGTCGAGCCCATGTCGTCGACTAGCCGAGCGCCGCGATCAGCCGGGGCACCACGTCGAACAGGTCACCCACCATCCGGTAGTCGGCGAGCTTCATGATCGGCGCCTCGGCGTCGGTGTTGATGGCAACGACGGTTTTGGCGCCCTGGATGCCGGCGAGGTGCTGCAGGGCGCCCGAAATGCCGATGGCGATGTAGAGGTCGGGAGCGATGACCTTGCCGGTCTGTCCCACCTGCCAGTCGTTCGGCGCAAAGCCGGCATCGACCGCGGCGCGCGTCGCTCCAACGGCGGCGCCGATGGTGTCGGCAAGTTGCGCAACGAGCGCGAAGTTTTCCGCCGATCCCAGCGCGATGCCGCCCGCCACCACGATCCTGGCGGTGCTGAGCTCTGGTCGGAGCGATTCCGTCCGGTGGGCGGCGATGAGCTCGACCAGAGGTGGCGATGTCGTGCCGGCCACCGCCTCGATCGGGGCGTCTCCGGGCACCGCAGGCTTCGGCGCCGGAAACGCCGAGGCGCGAAGCGTCAGGATTTGGCGAGGCTGGCTCGAAGCGACGGTTTCGAGCGCGTTGCCGGCATAGATCGGCCGCACGAAGCGGTCCGGGGCGAGGATCGCGACGACGTCGGTCACCGGCATCAGGTCCAGCTTGGCGGCGAGGCGGGGCATTGTGTCCCGGCCGACGCTCGCCGCGCTCGCAACGATATGGCTGTACCCCGGCGCGAGGCCGCCGAGCAGCGCCGCAAGCGTCTCCGCGGTCGCTGGCGTCGCGGGCGACGCGAGGACCCGCGCCACACCCGGCAGCAGGGCCGCCTGCGCCGCCACGGCGTCGGCGTTCTGGCCGGCGACCAGCACATCGATGGAACCGCCCAGCGCCTTGGCCGCAGCGACGATGCGGCCCATGGCCGGCGATAGCGTCCCGAGGTCGTGCTCGGCCAGAACGAGGATGCTCATCAGCCGACCTCCGCTTCCGCGACGGCATGGCGGATGATCTGGGCGAGTTCGCCGATGTCACCGACGCTTCTGCCGCCCGTCCGCTCCGCCGGCGGTGCAACGCCTTCGACGGTCAGCCGGGGCGTCAGGTCGATGCCGTAACCGGCGGCCGGCTTGACTGTCAGCGGCTTGCTGCGCGCCTTCATCACCATCGGCAGGGCCGCGTTGCGCGGCGTGTTGAGCCGCAGGTCGGCTGTCACCACCGCCGGCAGGGGCAGCGCGTAGTCGGCGCGCCCGTAGTCGACCTCGCGGGAAACCGTGATCCCGGCCGCCGTCACCTCGATCCCCGAGGCGAACGTCGCCTGCGGCCAGTCGAGGAGGCCGGCCAGCATCTGCCCCACATGGTTGGAATCGTCGTCTACGGCCTGCTTGCCGAGCAGCACGAGGTCCGGCTGCTCTTCGCGCACTACCGCGGCCAGCAGCTTGGCGACCGCCAGCGTTTCGAGCTTGAGCTCCGTCTCGACGAGGAGCCCGCGATGCGCCCCCATGGCGAGCGATGTAAGGATGACGTCGGTGGCGCCCTTGGGGCCGATCGAGACCACGACGACTTCGTTTGCCGAGCCGGCTTCGACCAGTTGCACGACCGCTTCCACGGCATGCTTGTCGAAGGGGTTCATCGACAGGCGCACATTGTCGGTCTCGACGCCCGTGCCGTCCGCCCGCACCCGAATGCGGACATTGTGATCGACCACGCGCTTCACCGCGACGAGGATTTTCTGCATCGGCTGATCCTATCTCGGGCCGCTCTTGCCAAATCCGACCGGGCCGGGCAAGTCCGCATTCGCGCCCGGCGCGTCCCTGCCTCGCCTCGAACGCAGGTTGACGAGGCCCCGAACAGCCGGGCAAACTTCACTTTTTTCGTGATGTGAGGTGTCCCATGCCCGTTATCAACCGCGTCGCCGATTTCGCCGCGGAGATCACCGAGTGGCGGCGTGACTTTCACATGCATCCCGAACTCCAGTACGACGTCGTCCGCACCGCGGACCGCGTCGCGGAACTGCTCCGCAGTTTCGGCGCCGACGAGGTAGTGCCCGGCATCGGCCGCACCGGCGTGGTTGCGGTCATCCGCGGCCGCAATGGCGGCGCCGGGCGGATCATCGGCCTCAGGGCCGACATGGACGCGCTGCCCATCCGGGAGCGGACCGGCCAGCCCTATGCCTCCACGGTCGATGGCAAGATGCACGCCTGCGGCCACGATGGCCACACCGCCATGCTGCTCGGTGCCGCGCGCTACCTCGCCGAAACCCGGAATTTCGAGGGCACCGCAGTGCTGATCTTCCAGCCGGCCGAAGAGGGCGGGGCAGGGGGGCGAGCCATGCTCGAGGACGGGTTGATGGAGCGCTTCGGCATCGAGGAAGTCTATGGTCTCCACAACATGCCGGGGCTCCCCGCCGGCCATTTCGCCATCCGCACCGGCGGCATCATGGCGGCGACCGATGAGTTCACCATCACCATCGAAGGGATGGGCGGGCACGCCGCCATGCCGCATCTTGCCAATGATCCGGTGGTGGTCGCCGCGCAACTGATCATGGCGTTGCAAACCGTGGTGTCGCGCAGCGTCGATCCGATGCGGTCGGCGGTCCTGTCGGTCACCATGCTGCAGGCGGGCGATGCTTTCAACGTCATCCCGCGCACCGTCCGCCTGACCGGGACGGTGCGGACCCTCGACGACACGCTGCGCGGCTTCATCGAGCAGCGGCTCAAGGCGCTGACGACGCAGATTTGCGCGGCGTTTGGCATGACGGCCGAAATCGGCTATCGGCGCGGCTACCCGGTGACGGTGAATGCTGTGGAACAGACCGGCTTTGCGGCCCGCGTGGCCCGGTCGGTCGCCGGTCACGACGGGGTCGACGACCAGGCCGATGGCACGATGGGCGGCGAAGATTTCGCCTACATGCTGCAGGCGCGGCCCGGCGCTTACATCTTCCTCGGCAACGGCCCCTCGTCCCAGCTCCACTCGGACAGCTACGACTTCAACGACGAGGTCATTCCCGCCGGCGTCAGCTATTGGGCAAGGCTCGTCGAAATGGCGCTGCCGGTCAGTTCCTGAGCGGCGCCATGTGTCCGCCGAATTAACGCAAGTTCATCCACCTCAACAGCTTGTAACGCAACGGACGCAGGGGGTTGGCGGTTTCTGCGGTGTCATTCGAACCAAGGAGATCACGATGACCAAACTACCCGCTCTCGCCCTTGCTGCCCTGCTCGGTCTCGGTGCTGCCGCCAGCTTCAGCCTCCCGGCCCAGGCGGCCAACATCGCGTCCTGCCAGGACGAGCTCGACAGCTCCAACCCGACCGGCGTCACCCAGTTCTCGACCGAGCAGAGCTCGATCATCGCGGGCCTCCGCGACAAGGGCATCAACGTCCAGGACATCTCGGACTGGGGTGGCTGCGTCAAGGCGACCGTCGTCCGCAAGGATGGCACGGTGGCCCAGCAGTTCTTCGATCCCTCGACCCTGCAGCGCCTCTACGTCAATCACGGCTGATGGCCGTCACGAAAGCCGCTGTCTCCCCAGCGGCCCTACCTCCGCGCGGGACTTTTCGCCCCGCGCGCTGGCTTGTATATCCGCCCTTGTCCGCCCTCGACTCTCCACAATGGAGAGCCAGGGTGGATATGTGCCGTTAGCAGCGGCCGAAGGAGAAACATCATGATCCGCTACATGGTCGCCGGCCTCGCAATGGGCATGCTGAGCCTGGGCCTCGCCGCGCCGGCGCGCGCCGAGAGCGTCGCCAGCTGCCGCAGCGAAACCGTGGAACTGCTCGACGGCACCCGCATCAGCCGGATCGAGGCCAACAAGGACGTCTACGAAACCCAGCTGCGCCGCATGGGCTACAACGTCGACTACGTCGAAGACTGGGGTGGTTGCGTCAAGGCCGTGATCGACGATCCGGGCGGCGGCTCGCATATGGCGTTCTTCGACCCCGACACGCTCGATCGCCTGACGACCAATTGAGGTCGCTGCAGGCGCCCAACCGTTCGCTCGACTCCCCTCTCCCGCCGTCTCGGGGAGAAGGCAGGCGAGAGCTACGTGTGCCTGACGGCTAAACCTTCGCGGCGCGCCGTGCGGTGTATTTCACTTCGGTTTCCGCCGTCCCCGCAGCTTCGCCGAAGAAGGCGAAGCCGTTGCCGTCGAGCGTCAGCTTCCGCTTCTTCAGGGTCGCGCCGGTCGAAATGGTTTCCGGCTGGGTGCCCTCGGCGAGGCCGCTCAGCGTCACAGTGAGTTCGGTCGGTGACAGGTTGAAAATGCAGACGACGTTGCCCTGGACCGAGGTGCGCCGGAAGGCCAGCACCGGTTCCGCCGTCTTCAGGAACTCTATATCGCCGTCGATCAGGGCGTCCTGCGTCCGGCGCCAGGCAAGCGCCTGGCGATAGAAGTGCAGCATCGACTCCGGGTCGGCTTCCTCGGTCGCAACGTTCAGCGCCGCCTGTGCTGGCTTGATCGGCAGCCACGGGGTGCCCGTGGTGAAGCCGTTCTGTGGTTCGCTCGTGTCCCAGGGGATCGGCGTGCGGCAACCGTCGCGGCCCTTGTCCTCCGGCCAGAAGCGGATGCCGCGCGGATCGGTGAGTTCCTCGAAGCGCAGGTCGGTTTCCGGCAGGCCGAGTTCTTCGCCCTGGTAGAGGCAGACCGAACCCTTGAGCGACAGGATGAGCGCGGCTGCTTGCCGGCCCAGCGCCGCGGGGCTCGCGCCATGCGGCGCCCACCGGCTGATGTGCCGCGGCACGTCGTGGTTGGAAAAGCTCCAGCACGGCCAGCCATCCTTGCTGGCCTTGAAGAAGGCCTCGATCCGGCCGCGGAAATGCGCCGCCGAAAAGTCGGGCCCGAGAAATTCGAACGAGTAGCACATGTGGAGCTTGTCGCCGCCCGAGGTGTACTCGGCCATCAGTTGCACGGCCTTGTGGCTGTCGCCCACTTCGCCCACCGAGGTCGCGTCCGGGAAGGCATCGAGCATGCTGCGGACGCGCTTCAGGAAGCCAATATTCTCCGGCTGGCTCTTCGAATATTTGTGCTCCTGCATGTCGTAGGGATTGACGGCATAGGGCAGGTGGCCGGGCAGCTTCGTCGGCGGATTGGAGCGCAGCTTGGCGTCGTGGAAATAATAGTTGACCGTGTCTAGGCGGAAGCCGTCGACCCCACGCTCCAGCCAGAACCGCATGACATCGAGCAGGGCATCCTGCACCACCGGGTTGTGGAAGTTGAGGTCCGGCTGGCTGGCGAGGAAATTGTGCAGGTAATACTGGCCGCGTGTCGGGTTCCATTCCCAGGCCCGCCCGCCGAACACCGACGGCCAGTTGTTGGGCGGCGATCCATCCGGTAGCGGGTCGGCCCAGACATACCAGTCGGCACGCGAATTGGTGCGGCTCAGGCGGCTCTCGCGGAACCAGGGATGCTTGTCCGAGGAGTGGCTGATCACCTGGTCGACAATGACCTTTATCCCCAGCGAGTGGGCCCGGGCGATCAGCAGGTCGAAATCCTCGATCGAGCCGAACAGGCGGTCGATGTCGGTGTAGTTCGAGACGTCGTAGCCCATGTCTTCCTGCGGGCTTTCGAAGATCGGCGAAAGCCAGATGCAGTCGACGCCGAGGCTCGCAATATAGTCGAGCCGCGTCAGGATACCGGGCAGGTCGCCGATGCCGTCCCCGTTTGAATCCTGGAACGAGCGCGGATAAACCTGATAAATCACACCACCGCGCCACCAGGGTCGCATCGGTCTCTCCGCTGTTTGCTGAACTTGGGACGGCTAGACTGGCCCAGTTCGCCCGCTTCGGGCAAGTCAAACCAAGCCGTCGATCTTCGAAGGGACCCCCGATGGCAGCCGAAGCCGCCCCAGCTCGCCCCGGCCGTTACGTCGAGTTCGCCGGCCATCGTCATTGGGTGGTGGAGGCCGGGACCGGCCGCCCGCTATTGCTGCTGCACGGCGGCCTGGACGACAGCGACGCCTTCTTTTCGGCAATCGGCGATCGGCTCGCGGCCAGGCGCCGGGTGCTCG
>Ga0209233_1000579_pt1 | contig 19504 bp, 14 predicted proteins | sample AraplaCL_Cvi_mCL_FD_184269 | JGI IMG/M metagenome (GOLD analysis project Ga0209233, IMG submission 184269) | Arabidopsis root microbial communities from the University of North Carolina, USA - plate scrape CL_Cvi_mCL (SPAdes) (version 2) | ecosystem: Host-associated > Plants > Roots > Endosphere...
GGCTGTCGTCGATGGGCGGCTTCGATACCTTCAATGTGCTGCTGTCGAAGGGCGAGCCGGCCGACGGGCTGGGGCTGATCTATGAAAGCCTGATGGACCGGTCCCTCGACGAGGCATCGTCCGAATATGGGCTGCTTGCCGATGCCGTGGCGTTTCCGCCCGACATTTCCTCGGCGACGTTCCGCATGAACCCCAAGGCGAAGTGGCAGGACGGCACGCCGGTCACCGCCCAGGATGTGGTCTGGTCGTTCGACGAACTGATGAAGCTCAACCCCAGCCAGGCGCAGTACTACCACGACGTCACCAAGGCCGAGGTGACCGCCCCAGACCAGGTCACCTTCACCTTCGACGTGCAGAACAACCGTGAACTGCCCAACATCCTCGGCCAGCTGACCGTGCTCCCGCAGCATTGGTGGGAGGGCAAGGATGCCTCGGGCAAGCCGCGCGACATCAGCGCCTCGACGCTAGAGCCGCCGATGGGTTCGGGCCCCTACAAGATCAAGTCGTTCAACCCCGGCTCGTCGCTGGTCTACGAGCGCGATCCCAATTACTGGGCGCAGAACGAGCCGACCGGACTCGGCGAGAACAATTTCGACGAAATCCGCTATGTCTATTTCCGCGACCTCGATGTGAGCTTCGAGGCGTTCAAGGGCGACCAGTTCGACTGGTGGAGCGAGAACCGGGCCAAGCGCTGGGCCACCGCCTACGACATCCCGCCGGTGCAGCAGGGCAAGATCGTCAAGCAGCTGTTCCCGCAGGCCTATGCCGGCTCGGGGGTGATGGTCGGCTTCGTGCCCAACCTGCGGCTGGCCAAGTTCCAGGACGAGCGGGTGCGGGAAGCGCTCAACTACGCCTTCGATTTCGAGTCGCTGAACAAGACGGTCTTCTATGGCCAGTACGAGCGCATCAGCTCGTATTTCTACGGCACGCCGCTGGCCTCGTCCGGGCTGCCGACCGGTGCCGAACTCGACATCCTCAATTCGGTCAAGGACAAGATTCCGCCCACTGTCTTCACCACGCCCTACGCCAATCCGGTCAACGGCGATCCGGGCAAGCTGCGCGCCAATCTGCGCAAGGCGCTCGATCTGCTGCAGCAGGCGGGCTACCAGCTCAACGGCAACCAGCTGGTCGACCAGGCCGGCCAGCAATTGAGCTTCGAAATTCTGCTCGACGGCCCGACGATCGATCCGGTGGCGCTCTCCTTCCAGACCAACCTCAAGACCATCGGCATCAACGCCACCATCCGCGAAGTGGATTCGGCCCAGTACATCAACCGGCTGCGATCGCGCGACTTCGACATGACCTACCAGGCCTGGGGCCAGTCGCTGTCGCCCGGCAACGAACAGCGCGACATGTGGGGATCGGCCGCGGCCAAGAACAATGATACCAGCAACTATGCCGGCATCAGCGATCCGGGCGTCGACGCGCTGATCGACAAGGTGGTGTTCGCCAAGGACCGCGACACGCTGGTTGCCGCGACGCACGCCCTCGACCGGGTGCTGCTCGCCGAGCACTACCTGATCCCCAGCTACACCCTGCGCAACGAGCGGATCGCCCGCTGGGACCGGTTCAGCGCTCCCGACCACATCCCCGACTACGGCATCGGCTTCCCCACTGTCTGGTGGTACGACAAGGACAAGGCCGCCAAGACCGGCCCTGCTCCCTGAGGTCAGGCCGGACCGAGCAGGCGCAGGCGCCGCTCCAGCAGGGCACGCTCGGCCTCGAGCCGGGCGAGCTTGAGCGCTTCGCCGTAGGCGGCCCTCGCCTCGCCCATCCGGCCCGACTTGGCGAGCAGATCGGCCCGGGCGGCGTAGAGCGGCATGTATCCTGCGAGCGCGCCGCGCGCCGCCAGCGCCTCGAGCAGTTGCAGCGCACGCTCCGGCCCGTCGACCATCGACAGCGCCGCGATGGCGTTGAGCTCGACAACCGGAGAGGGCTGCATCCGGCGCAGCACTTCGTACAGCCCCAATATCTGCGGCCAGTCGGTCTCGGCGGCGCTCGGCGCCTGCGCGTGCAGCGCCGCAATCGCCGCCTGCACGCCATAGGGGCCGATCAGTGCCGGTCGCGCCAGCGCCCGCTCCACGAGCCCCGCACCCTCCGCGATCCGTTCGCGGTCCCACTGCGAGCGGTCCTGCTCATCGAGCAGCAGCAACTCGCCGTCCGCATCGTGCCGGCCGTCTAGACGGGCATCATGCAGCAGCATCAGGGCGAGCAGGCCCATCACTTCCGGGTCGCCGGGGAGCAGGTGGTCGACCAGCCGCCCGAGCCGGATGGCCTCGGCGCAGAGCTCGGGGTGGGTGGCCCGATCGCCGGCGCTCGGCGCATAACCTTCGGTGAAGACGAGATAAACCACGGCCAGCACCCCGGCGAGCCGCTCGCCCAGCACCTCGCGCGGCGGCACCTCATAGGGGATACCGGCATCGCGGATCTTGGCCTTGGCCCGCACGAGCCGCTGCGCCATGGTCTCCTCGCTGGTGAGGAACGAACGCGCTATGGCCGCCGTCGGCAGCCCGCAGATGATGCGCAGCGTCAGCGCCACCTGGGCCTCGATCGACAGCGCGGGGTGGCAGCAGGTGAAGATCAGCCGCAGCCGGTCGTCGGCAATGTCCTCGCCTTCGACCGCCGAAAGGTCCGGCTGTTGCACGGTCTCCGCCTCGGCCACCACCTGCTTCAGCTTGCGGCGCAGCGTCACCTTGCGCCGCAGCCGGTCGACGGCGCGGTTGCGCCCCGTATTGACCAGCCAGGCACGAGGGTTGGCGGGCACGCCCGTCACCGGCCAGCGCGCCAGCGCCGCCTCGAAGGCCTCCTGCGCGCCTTCCTCGGCCAGCTCGAAATCGCCCACGAGGCGGATCAGGGTGGCCAGCACCCGGCCCGCCTCGTGCCGGTAGACGGCCTCGATGGCCCGATGGTCAGGAAGCGCGGCCAAAGCGCTGCAAGTCTTCCTGCTGCATCAGGATGATCGGGCGCACCTCGATGGTGCCGGTGCGAGCGCCGGGGATCTTGGCGGCGATCATGGCTGCCTCGTCGAGGTCCTTGGCTTCGATCACGTAGTAGCCGGCGAGTTGCTCGCGCGTTTCCGCGAACGGCCCGTCGGTCATCAGCGTCTTGCCGTCGCGAACCCGGACGCTGGTGGCGCTGGTCGAGGGTTTGAGCTGCTCACCGCCCTTGAAGTGGCCGCTCTTGACGATGTTCTGCGTGAACGTGGCGTATTCGGCGCTCATGGCCGCGATGGCGGCCGGCGTGGCGGACGCACGATCGGCCTCGGCGCCGTAGATCATCAGCAGGTACTGCATGGCTTCTCTCCTTGGTTGTGGCATTTGCTGCCGACAACCGGTCGAACGGGCACATGCCGGATCGACAACCCCACGCTACGATCTTGGCCTATTCTTCGGCGCGAAGAAATGCCGCCGGCTTTGAGGCGAGCGCCGACCAGGTGGTCGCGAGCCCGGTGAGGATCGTTGCGGCCATCGCGCCGAGCGCCACCAACCCGACGAGCCAGACATCGAAGCTGAATTCGAGCTGCATCAGCCGCGTCACGATCGCCCAGCCGGCTGCGGCGCCGAGCCCTGCCGCGACCAGCGTCGCCAGCAGCCCGAGCAGGCCATATTCGATCAGGAACGCCAGCGCGATCTCGCGGCGTGTGCCGCCCAGCACCTTGACGACCACCGCGTCCGCCTCGCGCTGGCGCCGGCCGGCCGAGAGCGCACCGGCGAGGACGAAGATGCCGCTGAGCAGGGCGACGCCGCCGACGATGGCGACGGCATTGGCCAGCGCACCGACAACCGAGGAGACCTGCGCCAGCACGTCGCTCACCGGAATGAAGCCCACTGTGGGGAAGTTCGCGACCAGGGAGGCCTGGACGGCCGTTTCCTGCCCCGGCGCTGCCTTGAGCGCCCCCATGCTGGTCGAGGGCGCGGCTTCGATCAAGCCGGGCGAGAACAGGATATCGAAGGAGAGGCTCGCGTTCTGCCACTCGACGTGCCGGATATTGGCGACCGTCACCGCGATCGGCCGGCCCGAAATGGCGATCTCCATGCTGTCGCCCACCTTGAGATGCAGCGGCTCGGCAAAGTCCTGGTCGAGCGACACGAGGGGTGGACCCTTGTAGTCGGCCGGCCACCATTTGCCCTCGAGCACCTTGTCGCCAGCCGGCAGGTCGGCCCGCCACGACAGCGACCGGTCGCCACCGAGGCGAGCGATGGTTGCGGCGTCGATATCCTTGCGGTCGCCGACCTTGACCCCGTCGAGGCGCGTGACGATGCCGCGCAGCAGCGGCGTGAAGCTGAGGGAGGCGATACCAGGATCGCCATGGGCGAACGCGGTGACCGCAGCAGCGGAAGGCTTGTCGACGTTCATCAGCACGAAGGACGGTGCGCTGGCGCCGAGCTGGCCGTTGAGCTGTCCCCTGATGCTCGACTGCACCAGGGCAATCGACAGCATCAGCGTCAGCCCGAGGCCGAGCGACAGGATGACGGTCGGGGTCGGCGCCCCGGGCCGATGGATATTGCGCAGGGCCAGCCGCGTGACGAGGCTCCGGCCCGCCGGCACGCGGCGGATCACCCGTTGCAGCAGGGCGGAGGCGAGCCGCAGCACGAGGAAGGCGCCGAGCGCCCCGAGCCCGTACCAGAGCAGCAGCATCGGCTCGCGCGTCGTCAGCAGCACCAGCCCCAGCCCCAGCAGCACGCCCACAAGCAGGGGTCCGCTGCGCCGCCAGTCGCGCAGACTGCGCCAGGCGAAAGGCTGCAATGCCAGCCCTCCCGCAGCCCGGAACAGGACCGCGGGCCGCAGGGCTGCGGCGCGCAGCAGCGGCAGATAGGCAAAGACGAAGGCGATGAGCAGCCCGAAACCGGCCCCTCCGGCGAGGGGGACCGGGTAGAGCGCGGGCGGCAGGCCAATCGACAGATAGCCGGCGAGGATCGGCAGGAGCACCAGGGTCGAGACCGCCCCGAGCACCAGGCCGGCAATCGTGCCGATCGCGCCGAGCAGCATGATCTGGACGAGGAAATGCACCATCACCCGGCCGCTGGTCGCCCCGAGGCTCCGGAAGACCGCTACCGACCGCTCGCGTTCGCCGATATAGGCGGCGGCCGCATTTGAAACGCCGATCCCGCCCACCAGGAGCGAGGAGAGCCCGACCAAGATCAGGAAACGGTCGAAGACGTCGAGCGAGCGCGTCAGAGCGGCCGTGGCTTCGCGCGGCGAGCGAATCTGCCAGCCGGGATCGGTGAGGGCGAGCTTCAGGGTCGACCGGGCGCGGTCGGGGTCACCGCCCCCAAGGTCGATCTTGTAGCGATAGCGCGCGATGGTACCGGGCTGGAGGATGCCGGTGGCATCCAGACTGCCGCCCGCCACCAGTACCGTGGCGCCAATCGAAAAGCCGCGCGCCGCCTGGTCCGGCAGGCCGGCGAGTTGTCCCGTGAGCCGATAGGTCTCGCTGCCGATCCGGATGGCATCGCCGGGCTTTACCCCGAGGCGATCGAATAGCAGGGGATCGGCCAGGGCGCCGAACGTACCGCCCGTTGCCGACAGCGATTGGGCGAGGTTTCCCAAGCCCGGCCCGGGAACCACTGTCACCTGACCGACAAGCGGGTAGGCCGCATCGACGGCGCGCAGCGCGATCAACGCGCTGGCGGTGCCGGCGGTGGCGCGGGAGGCGACCTCGATCACCTCGCTGACCCGGCCCAGCCGGTCCATCGCAGCCCGCTCGTCGGCCGTGGCGCGGCGATAGCCGATCGACGCTTCGATGTCGCCGCCGAGCAGGCTCCGCGCATCCCGCGCGATCGCCCCCGACAGCGCGGCACCGATCGACCCCACGGTCGCGATCGTCGCCACCCCCAGCGCAATGCACGCCAAGAGCACCGCGAAGCGGCGGAGATCGAGCTTGAGATCGATGAGGGCGACGCGCAACCAGCTGCTGGGCAAGATCATCCGGCGGTGAAAAGCATCGGGCCCCAGGGCGGTCGGAGGCAATTGACAGTCGAGGCATCGAACCCCGCCGCCGGCAAGCGGCGAGACGGCGCCTCACAGATAGTTGCGCGCGGCCGCCGCTCAAAGCCCAGTCTGCCGAAAGTTTGATCCGGGTGGCGACCGCGGGGCCCCGTGCGGCGTTGACGCCTCTGCTCCACCGGCGCATAGCCGGCTCACCCCCAGGTTCGACCCCCGCAATGTCCCGCCTTTCTGCCATAGCGCCTCGCCGCCCGACCCTTTCGCGCCGCGTCGCCATGGCTGCCTTGGCGGCGATCACGGCAACGATCGTGCTCGGCCAGCCTGCCCGCGCCGCGAACCGCACGGTGCTGGTCTTCGGCGATTCGCTCGTGGCGGGCCTTGGCCTGCCCGAAGCGGAGGGTTTTGTGGCGCAGTTGCAGGCCGCGCTCGACAAGGCCGGCGCCGGCATCACGCTGATCAATGGCGGCGTCTCCGGCGACACCACGGCGACCGCGCTCGACCGATTGGACTGGGCGCTGGGCGACAAGCCCGACGGGGTGCTGGTGGAACTGGGCGCCAACGACATGCTGCAGGGCCTGCCCGTCGACGGCGTGCGGCAGAACCTCGACGCCATCCTCGGCAAGCTCGGCGACGCCCATCTGCCGGTATTCATGGCCGGCATGAAGGCCAACCGCGGGCTCGGTGCCGACTACGTCACCGCTTTCGACGGGCTCTATCCGGCCCTCGTCGCCAAGCACGCAGCAACGCTCTACCCGTTCTTCCTCGACGGCGTCGCCCTTGATCCAGCGCTCAATCAGGCCGACCTGATGCACCCCAATGGGGCCGGGGTCGGGGTCATCGTCAAGCGGCTGCTGCCGGGCTTTCTCGCCTGGGCCAAGAGCCTTCGCTGAACCCCCGCATTGGCTCGGCCAATGCTGCATTGCTTTGCGATGGCGGCAGGGCCCGGCTATGAAAGGCAAAACAAGAACGGGAGGACAGTCTTGGTAAACAGGCTTCAGGGCAAGACGGCGGTGGTGACGGCTGCCGGACAGGGGATCGGGCGGGCCATCGCCGAGGCCTTTCTCGCCGAAGGCGCAGCGGTCTGGGCGACCGATCTTGCGGCCGACAAGCTGGCCGGGCTGACGGGCGCCACGGTCCGTGCGCTCGACGTCCGCTCGACCGCCGCGGTCGACGCGCTGGCCCAGGAAACCGGGCCCATCGACATCCTCGTCAACGCCGCAGGCTTCGTCCATCACGGCTCGGTGCTCGAGTGCTCGGACGACGAGTGGGACTTTTCCTTCGACGTCAACGTCAAGTCGATGCATCGCACGGTGCGGGCCTTCGTTCCCGGCATGCTGCAGCGGGAGAAGGGCTCGATCGTCAACATCTCGTCAGGCGCCTCGTCGGTGCGCGGCCTCCCCAATCGGCATGCCTATGGCGCGAGCAAGGCGGCCGTCATCGGGCTGACCAAGGCGGTCGCCGCCGATTTCATCCGCCGCGGCGTCCGCGCCAACGCCATCTGCCCGGGTACGGTCGATTCCCCTTCGCTCGATGGTCGCATCGCCACCCTCGCCACCCAGACGGGCCGCACCCAGGCGGAGGTCCGCAAGGACTTCGAGAACCGCCAGCCCATGGGCCGGCTCGGCACGCCGATGGAAATCGCCATGCTGGCGGTGCACCTGGCGAGCGACGAATCGAGCTTCACCACCGGCTCGGTCTACCTCGCCGACGGCGGTTTTTCGCTGTAAGGCAGCTCGCCTGGCCTTCTTCCGGGTGGGAGGGGACCCCTCCACCACGCTTCGCGTGGTCCCCCTCCCCCCGCAGGCGGGGGAGGATATCGAGGCAGTGCCGCGCGGCATCTTCCCCCGCCTGCGGGGGAAGGGGACCACCGATAGGTGGTGTAGGGGGCGGCCACGCGCTCGGCGCCTGCCGCCGCCCTCTCCCGGTCCTGCCGGACCACCCTCTCCCGCAGGTAGGAGAGGGAGCCGCACCCGCGCTACCGTCCGACGAACCCCGCCTGGACGATTTCGTAGACCTGCCCGGTGACGGGCGCCGATTGTTCCGAGGCCCAGAACAGCACATGCTTGGCGACATCGTCGGGGCCAAGCAGGCGGCCGATCGGGGCGACGTGGCGCGGTACAGTCGTGAACCAGTCGTCGGGCCGTCCCTCCTGGCGCTGGATCAGCTTTTCGGTCTCGGTGAGGATCCAGCCGAGATTGAGCTGGTTGACGCGGATCAGGTCTTCGGCGAGGGCGTTGGCGAGATTGCGCGTCATGGTCATCAGGGCGCCCTTCGACATCGAATAGGCGACCAGGTTCGGGGCGCCGGCATAGGCGTTGACCGAACCGATGTTGACGATCGAGCCGCCGCCCCCCTGTGCCTTGAAGGCTTCGACGGCGCGCTGCGCCACCATCAGCGGCGAGCGGGCATTGATGGCGAACATGTTGTCGAAAAAGCTCGCGTCGGTGTCGGCCAGCGTCTGCCGCGGGAAGATGCCGGCGTTGTTGACCACCGCATCGATGCGGCCATAGGCGGCGAGCGCCCCCTCGATGATGTCGGTGCCGGCATTGGGCAGCACCAGGTCGACGGCGAGCCCCGGCACGCCGCCGAGTTCGATCGAGGCCGCCTCCACCGCCGCGGCCGTCGGGCCGTGGAGGAATACCTTCGCGCCCTGCGCCATCGCAGCCCTGGCCGTGCCCAGCCCGATCCCCGAGGTCGAACCGGTTATGACGACCACCTTGCCGCTCAGCATCTTGAGAACTTTCTTGTTTGGGTGAATGATCGGGCTGCGACACTATCCTGCGGCCCGCCGCGCGCAATCCTTTCAGCATCATAACCACAACTAGACCGCCGATGCCCGACCCCGTCGGCGCCCCGAAGAGGAGGAGTTTCCCATGCCCGACCCGTTCAGCGGCCTCGCCATCCCCGATCTCGCCGGCAAGGCGATCCTGGTGACCGGCGGATCGACCGGCATCGGCGCCGCGCTGGTGCTGGCCCTGGCGGGCCTTAAGGCGCGCGTGGGGCTGCACTACAACCAGAGCCAGGAGCAGGCCGAGCAGGTGGGCCGCGCGGCGCGCGATGCCGGCGGCGAGGTGTTCCTGGTAAGGGGCGATTTCTCCAAATCGACCGAAGTGCGCCGCGTCGTCGCCGAAACGGTGGAACATTTCGCCGGGCTCGACGGGCTGATCAACAACGCAGGCGGCATGGTGGCGCGCGAAAGCTACGCCGAGTGGACGGACGAGCACTATGACCGGGTGATGGATCTCAACGCCCGCTCAGTGCTCGCCGCCAGCCAGGCGGCCTATCCCTGGCTCAAGCAGGCGCGCGGCTTCGTGGTCAACACCACCTCGATCGCCGCCCGGAATGGCGCCGGTCCGGGCGCCGGCATCTATGGCTCGTCCAAGGCGTTCGTGTCGAACATCACGCGCGGCATGGCCAAGGAGTGGATCAAGGACGGCGTGCGCGTCAACGCCGTGGCGCCCGGCGTCATCCTGACGCCCTTCCACGAGCGCTATTCGACCGAGGCGCAGATGCAGACCATGGTCAACACCATCCCCGCCGGCCGCGCCGGCACCGCCGAGGAATGCGTCGGCGCCTACCTGTTCCTCGCCTCGACCATGCTCTCGGGCTACATCACCGGCCAGGTGATCGAGGTGAACGGCGGCCAGCTGATGCCGTAGGGGGCGGGGTTGGGCGCTACGGCGCCCTGCTGCATCTGGAGGCACTCCCCTCGCCTCTCCCTTCTCCCCTTGCGGGAGAAGGTGGCGCGACAGCGCCGGATGAGGGGGGTGCCGCCGCTTGAGCCGTGCCGCCGGGGAAGGCACGCTCGGTGCTCGGCGCTCCCCCCTCACCCCCTGCCGGACCCTCTCCCGCAAGGGGAGAGGGAAGCCTGGGGCGAGGCCGGCGGTCCGTCGCCACCGCCTACAGCGCCTTCGTCAATGCCGGCACGATTTCGAACAAGTCCCCCACCAGCCCATAGTCGGCGACCGAAAAGATCGGTGCGGCGGGATCGGCGTTGATGGCGACGATCAGCTTGCTCGATTTCATGCCGGCAAGGTGCTGGATGGCGCCGGAAATGCCGATGGCAATGTAGAGCTCGGGGGACACGATGCGGCCGGTCTGCCCCACCTGCAGTTCGCTCGCCGCATAGCCGGCATCGACCGCTGCACGGCTGGCGCCGATCGCGGCGCCGAGGCGCGCGGCGAGCGGCAGCAGCAGGCGGTCGAAATTCTGCTTGCTGCCCAGGCCCCGGCCGCCGGAGACGACGATCCGCGCCGAGCCCAGTTCCGGCCGGTCGACCTTGACCATCGCCTCGGCCACCACGCGTCCCAGCCTTGGATCGGTCGCGGCCGCAATCGCAACGAGCGGCGCCGTGCCGACGAGCGGCGCAGGCGCAAAGGCCGCGGCGCGCACCGTCAGCACCCGCTTGGCATCGAGCGAGCGCACGGTCTCGATCGCATTGCCGGCGTAGATCGGCCGCCTGAAGGTATCGGGGCCGAGGATTTCGATCACGTCGGTGATCTGCATGACGTCGAGCAGGCCCGCAACGCGCGGCATCACGTCCCGTCCTGTGCTCGACGCCGCCGCCACGATGCAATCGTAGTCGGCGGCAAGGCCGGCGATCAGCGCCGCAAGCGGCGCCGCGGACTGGTGCGCCAGCGACAGGCTGTCGGCGACCAGCACGCGCGACACGCCCCGGAATTTCTGCGCCGCGCCGGCGAGCGAGGATAGCACGGCGCCGGCGAGCAGCAGGTCGACTTCGCCGCCGAGTTGCATCGCCGCCGTCAGCGCGTTGGCTGTCAGCGGGTCGAGCCGGCCGGCCGCATGGCCGGCAACCAGCAGCGTCCTCATTTGCCCAGCACTCCGGCGCCGCGGAGCTTTTGGGCCAGCTCCGCTACCGAGCCAAGCACCATGCCCGCCGGGCGCCGCGGCGGCTCGTCGGTGCGGAGCCGTTCGAGCCGGGGCGCCACGTCGACACCGAGTTCGGCCGGCGTCCGGCGCTCGATCGGTTTCTTCCGCGCCGCCATGATCTTGGGCAGCGCCGCAAAGCGCGGCGTGTTGAGGCGCAGGTCGGCCGTGACGACCGCCGGGAGCTTCAGCTCCATCGACTGGATGCCGGCATCGACTTCCCGGTCGACCCGTACCACGCTGCCGGCAATCTCGATCCGCGAGGCGAACGTCGCCTGACCCCAGCCCAGCAGGGCCGCCAGCATCTGGCCGGTCTGGTTGGCGTCATCGTCGATCGATTGCCGGCCGAGCAGGGCCAGTTGCACCGCTTCGGCCTGGGCGACTGCCCGGAGCAGCTTGGCGACCGCGAGCGGCTCGACCGACGCCCCCGTCTCGATCAGCACCGCGCGATCCGCCCCCATGGCGAGGGCAGCGCGCAGTGTTTCCTCCGCCTTGGCCGGCCCGACCGACACGGCGATGATCTCGTCGACCAGCCCCTTTTCCTTGAGCCGCACGGCCTCCTCGAGGGCGATCTCGTCGAAGGGGTTCATCGCCATCTTGACGTTGTCGAGATCGACGCCCGAGCCGTCCGGACGCACCCGGACGGCAAAGCTAGCATCGATCACCCGCTTGACGCCGACCAGGACCTTCACGCCTTCACCCTCTGGTTGTCCGGGTCGTATAGCGGCGAAAGATGAGGCTCTGCCGGCAGTCGTTCGTTGGCGACGACGAGTTCGTAGCTGCCGGAGGTGAGATAGTCGGTATCGACGCCCGCCGCGTTCCGCACATAGCCGAGGCCGATCGGCCGGGCGACGGTATAGCCATAGCCGCCCGAGGTGAGATAGCCGGCAAAGGCGCCGTCCCTGAGGATCGTCTCGCGCCCCACCAGCACCGCGGACTCGTCGCGGGTGGTGAAGGTCGCGAGGCGCTTCCGCAGCGGCTGGCCCGCGGCCTTCTCCAAGGCCGCCCGCCCGATGAAGGGCTGCGCCGATTTGAGCTTGGCGGCCCAGCCGAGCCCCGCTTCGAGCGGATTGTCGTTGGGCGTGATGTCGCTGCCCCAGGCGCGATAGCCCTTTTCGAGGCGAAGCGATTCCAGCGCCCGGTAGCCGACGGGCCGGATGCCGAAAGCGATGCCCGCGGCCATCAGCGCGTCGTAGACCTCGCCCAACCGGCCCAAAGGCACGTGCAGTTCCCAGCCCAGTTCGCCCACATAAGTGACGCGCAACGCCCGAACCTCGGCCCCGGCGATCGACAGCAGCCGCACATGCCCGAACGGGAACGCCGCATTGGAAACATCGGCGTGGGTGACAGCCGAGAGGACGTCGCGGGCTTTCGGTCCCATGAGCGACAGCGTGCCCCAATCCTCGGTGACATCACGGCTCTCGACCGCGGCGCCAACGGGGAGATGGTCGCGGATCCAGGCGAGGTCGTGGGTGCGGAAGCCGGTGCCGGTGACGATGTAGAACCGGTCTTCGCCAAGCCGGGCCACGGTCAGATCGCACTCGATGCCGCCCCGCGAGTTGAGCATCTGGGTATAAGTCAGCCGCCCCACCTCGCGCGCGACATTGTTGGCGGCGATCCCATTCAGCGCTTCGGCCGCGTCACGACCGGAAATCTCGTATTTGGCGAAGGAGGACTGATCGAAGATGCCTACCGCCTCCCGCACCGCGCGGTGTTCGTCGCCGACGGCGCCGAACCAGTTCTGCCGGCCCATCGAATAGATGTCGCGCGCCTCGACGCCCGCCGGCGCGAACCAGTTGGGCCGTTCCCAGCCGAGCTTGGAGCCGAACACCGCGCCCGACGACTTCAGCCGGTCGTAGAGCGGGGAAACGATGCGCGGCCGGCCCGAGGCATACTCCTCGTGCGGGAACGCCACCGTGTAGTGCTTGCCATAGGCCTCGAGCGTCCGCTCGTTCACCCAGTCGCGATCGCGATGCAGGTCCGAGAAGCGCTTGATGTCGACCACCCAGAGGTCCATCGGCGCCTCGCCCGCCATCGCCCACTGCGCCAGCACCCAGCCGGCGCCACCGCCCGAGGCAATGCCGAAGGCGTTGAACCCCGCGCCGACATACATGTTGGCGCACTCGGGCGCCGGACCGAGGATGAAATTCCCGTCCGGGGTGAAGCTTTCCGGCCCGTTGATCATCTTGCGCACGCCGGTTTCGGCCAACGCCGGGACGCGCGCGATCGCCTGCTCGAGGTGCTGCTCGAAATGGTCCCAGTCGTCGTCGAAGAGCTGGAACTGGAAGTCGCCCGGCACGTCGCCGGTGGTCCAGGGGATCGGATCAGGCTCGTACCCGCCCATCACCAGACCGCCGACCTCCTCCTTGAAATAGGTCCGCCGGTCGGGATCGCGGATCGTCGCACTGTCGGGAGCCAGCCCCTCCAGCTTTTCGGTGATGATGTACTGGTGCTTGACCGGCTGCAGCGGCACGTTGATTCCCGCCATGGCGCCGACCTGCCGGGCCCATTGGCCGGCGCAGTTGACCACCGTCTCGCAGCGGATGATCCCTTGCGTCGTCCTGACCGCGGTGATCCGGCTGCCGTCCATCTCGAAGCCGGTGACGGTGACGCCCTCGATGATCTGCGCCCCGGCCTGCCGCGCCCCCTTGGCCAGCGACTGGGTGATGTCGGAAGGGCTTGCCTGCCCGTCGGTGGGCAGGAAACTGGCGCCGACGAGATCGGAAACCTCGAGCAGCGGCCACATCTTCTTCACCTCGGCCGGCGAAATCAGCTCCATCTCCATGCCGAAGCTGCGGGCGGTCGTCGCGAGGCGACGGAACTCGGTCCAGCGGTCCTCATTGGTGGCGAGGCGGAGGCAGCCGGTCATCTTCCAGCCGGTGTCGAGCCCTGTCTCGTCCTTCAGCCGCTTGTAGAGCTCGACCGAATATTTGAGCACCTGCGTGATCGAGGCCGAGGACCTGAGCTGCCCCACGAGCCCCGCGGCATGCCAAGTCGACCCCGACGTGAGCTTGCCCTGCTCGAGCAGCACCACATCGGCCTTGTGGTCGCGCGCCAGGTGATAGGCCGTCGAGCAGCCGATGATGCCGCCGCCGATGACGACGACCTGGGCATGGGAAGGCAGGCTCATTGCAGGTCACCATACTGGGCGCGGTAGCGCGCCGTTGCGGCATCGAAGCGGTCGAAGTTCTGCTGGGCATAGGCGCCATAATCGGCGCCCGGGGCGGAAAGGTGGATTTCGGAGACCAGCCCCCACAGGGCCTCGCGCAGCAGCGAGACGCACATCATGGCGGCGTGGCTGCGGCGCAGCGCGGGTACCGTGACACCGCCGAAATAGGCAGCGAGCAACCGCTCCGATTCCGCGGCCGAAAAGCTTGCATTGGAGGCGAGGCCAGCCAGATCGAACATGCCGGTCGAAAAGCCGGCATACTCGTAGTCGATGATCCAGATCTTGCTGCCGTCGTCGATCAGGTTGCCAGGCAGGAAGTCGTTGTGCCCGAAGATGATCGGCAGCGGCGCCTGCGCCGCCTCCAGCCGCTCGGCGGTCTCCATGACTTCCGGCAACCGCGCCACCAGCGGGTTGCCGGTGCCCCACAGCATTCGGGCATAGTCGCGCACCATATGAAACGGCCAGAACAGGAACGCCGGCCCGGAAACGAAACGCGGCATGCGCTCGTGGAAACCACGCACCAGGTGGGCGATCTGTTCGAGGTTGGCGCGCACGTCGGCTTCGCTGAAGGTCCGGCCCTCGATGAAGCGCGACACCACCACACCCGGCTCGGCGTGCACCACTTCGGGTCCGAAGCCGGCGGCGTGCGCGGCGCGCGCAACCATCAATTCGCGATCGCGAAACACGTGGTGAAAGGAAAAGTCGCGGTTGAACCGAACGACGTAGCGGCCCTGCCCGTCCCCCACGACGTAGCTCTCGTTCGACAGCCCGCCATGCAGCGGCGCTATGGACGGCAGGCCGGACCAGATCGGCAGCGCCCGAATGCGCGGTTCGGCCGCCTCGAGGCGCAAATCGCCCAACTCTGCCACGTGAACCGCCCTGACGCTCTTCCCCGCGCAAATCCTTGCGCAATATGGCGGGCGCGGCAAGGGGTTGGGCATGCGGCGAGGGTCGCGGAGACGACGGGCCGGCCGCCAGCGGTCGCAGCATCCGGGGATTGCTGCCGCCAAAAACAAAGGCCGGGAACTGGCCCGGCCTTCTGAAATCGTATCGTGCGGGCCTTATTCGGCGGCGCTGGTCGTTCCGCCCGCAGTGATGAAGGCGGGGAGTTCCCCCACTTCCGGCTGCGGGCCGGCGGGATCGACGCTGCCCTCGGCTGGCGTGCGGCGGCGGCGCGGCCGGCGTTCACGCGTGCGGCGGGGTGCGGCCTCGGCCGCCGGATCGGCGCCCGCAGCCATGGCTGCCTCGCCCGCCTCCAGCGTCTCCTGGCTCTCGCCCGACTCGGCGGAGGCCTCGATCACCGCAGGCGTTTCGACGCGCGGCTGATCGCCGCGCTGCTGGTCGAAGCGGGGCTGCCGGTCGCCGCCATTCTGCCGCTCACCGTTCTGGTTGCGGTCGAACTGCCGCTGCTCGGTCTGGTGCTGCTGGTGGAACTGCGGAATCTCGAAGCGATCCGCCTGCTCGTCGCCGATGAAATCGTCATCGTTCTCTTCCGGCTCGATCGGCTGGCCGAACTGGTCGTTGCGCGGCTGCGGCTGTGCGGCGGAGACGATGCGGAAGTAATGCTCTGCGTGCTGCAGATAATTCTCGGCCATTACCGAGTCGCCGGAGGCGTGCGCGTCGCGGGCGAGCTGCACATATTTCTCGGCGACGTGCGCCGCGTTGCCGCGGACCTTCACGTCCGGTCCGTTGCTCTCGTAGTTGCGAGACAGCGGATTCATATGCTTACGACCGCCATTATTGTTGTTGCGGCCGCGCTGGCGGTTCTTGTTGTTACTGTTGTTCTGTTGTCCTGGTCTCATCGTCTGCTTTGAACCGCGAGAGGTTGGGGGTTGAGAAAGCCTGGCTTGGCCGTAATAGACACCCCGCTGCTAGAGAGCCTCGAAAGGCTCGCCGGCGGTCTGTCGAAAATAGCATCCCCAGAGCTGTGCGGAGCGTCCACTCGGTCCGCATCATCAAAACCGGGCCCTGTTACCCTGAGGGCCGCGCTGCGGAAAACGCATCGCCGATGAGCGGGTGGCCGTCGCCGGCACCCTTTAGTGCCCTGACAGCATGGTCAAACTAGCCTGTTCGCCTGAGTTTTCCAAGCGGAAAATGCCCGCACGGCGGGGATTTCCCTTCACTGCAAATGGTGGGCGACGACCACTCGATCAAGCCCCGCGATGTCTTTCTTAACGTCGATTCCGGTAAGGCCGGCCGTCGACAGCAAGACACTGACCTGCAATCCCTGCTCGGCGCCGATCTCGACCAGCAGCAGGCCACCGGGTTTCAGGTGGGTTGCGATCTCCCCCACGATGTCGCGGTAGGCGGCGAGCCCGTCCTCGCCGCCATCGAGCGCCAGGCGCGGGTCGTGCTCGGCGACTTCCGGCGCCAGGTCCTCGATGATCTCGGTTTCGACGTAAGGCGGATTGGAGACCACCACGTCGAAGCGCTCGCTGGCCGCCAGCGGGGCACACCACGACCCGGCGCGAAAGTCGATGCGATCCGCAACGCCCAGCCGCTCGGCATTGGCGTGCGCCTGTTGCAGCGCTTCGGGCGATAGGTCGACGGCGACGGCGCGGGCCTGCGGCAGATGCGCGAGGATGGCGATTGCGACGCAGCCGGACCCCGTACCGAGATCGAGCAGCAGCGGGGCATCGACCGGCTTCAGCGCATCGAGGGCGAGGTCGACCAGCAGCTCGGTCTCGGGGCGCGGCACGAGCGTTGCGTCGTTGAGTACAAAATCGAGGCCGTAGAACTCCTTGTGCCCAAGGATGCGCGCCACCGGCTCGCCGGCGAGGCGCCTATCCGCCATTGCATGCAGGGAGGCAAGCTGGTCCTCGGGCGCCATCGTCTGCTCCTCGCGCAGCAGACCAAGGGAATCGAGGCCGAAGGCGGCCTGCGCCAGAAGCCGCGCGTCGAGGTCGGGCGTATCGAGGTCGGCGTCGCGGAAGCGATCGCGGACGACGCGCCAGGCCTGGCCGATGGCGGGGCGTTCAGTCATGGCCGGCAGCGCTGGCGGTGCGACCCTCGAGGTGGGCAAACAACCCCCACCCGGCTGCCGCCGCCCTCCCCGCAAGGGGGAGGGGAGCCTGTTGCACCGGCAGGCCGGTGAGGGCTCGCCGCGGGCAGAGCCGCGCCGTCACGACACCCCCTCCATCGCCGCCAGCAGGCTCGCCTGGTTTTCGGCGATCAGCGCCTCGATCAGCTCATCCAGCGCATCGCCGGCGATCACCTTGTCGAGCTTGTAGAGCGTCAGGTTGATGCGGTGGTCGGTCACCCGGCCCTGCGGGAAATTATAAGTGCGGATGCGTTCCGAGCGGTCCCCGGACCCTACCTGCTCGCGCCGCGACTCGGATCGGGCCGTGTCACGCTCGAGCCGCTGCTGGTCGTAGAGCCGGGCACGCAGCACGATCATCGCCTGGGCGCGGTTCTGGTGCTGGCTCTTGAGCGCCGAGGTCACCACGATGCCGGACGGAATGTGGGTGATGCGCACCGCCGAATCGGTGGTGTTGACGTGCTGCCCACCGGCTCCCGAGGCGCGCATGGTATCGATGCGGATGTCCTCGGGCCTGATGTCGATGTCGATCTCTTCGATCTCGGGCAGCACCGCCACGGTTGCCGCCGAGGTATGGATGCGGCCCTGCGCTTCGGTGGCCGGCACGCGCTGCACCCGGTGCACGCCGCTCTCGAATTTCAGCCGGGCATAGACGCCCCGGCCGGCGATATTGGCGATCACTTCCTTGTAGCCGCCCATTTCGCCGGGGCTCTCTTCCATCAGCGTCAGCTTCCAGCCGTGCAGGTCGGCATAGCGCTGGTACATCCTGAGCAGGTCGCCGGCGAACAGCGCCGCCTCGTCCCCACCCGTGCCGGCGCGGATTTCGAGAATCACGGCCTTTTCGTCGGCCTCGTCCTTGGGCAGCAGCAGGATGCGGATCTGCTGGATCATCTCTTCGAGTTTGGGCTTGAGATCGGCGATCTCCGCCTCGGCCATCTCGGCCATCTCTGCATCACCCGATCCGGCCAGTTCTTCCGCCGAACGCAGGTCAGCGAGCAGCTTCTGGTAGGCGAGGATCGGCCGCACCACCGGCTCGAGCTCGGCGTATTCCTTGCTCAGGCGGACGAACACGTCGGCCGCCGGCCCTGCCGCGAGCTCTGCCTCGATGGCTGAGAAGCGCCGTTCGAGGGCGTCGAGCTTGTCTTGGGGAAGCGTTGCCATCGGCTAGCAGGGCGCCCGGAATTCGGGCGTGGCCAACGGGCAACGGGTCAAACAGGGATTCCCGCTTTCGCGGGAATGACCCGGCGTAGGAAGCAAATTCAGCATGGCCAACGACTACACTGGCAATCCCTGCCGGTCGACCCATTCCGACAGCAGTTCGCGGACCGATACGCCGCTCGCCCCCTCGAGCAGGGCCGCCGACACCGATCGCCGGATCGGCTCGAGGTCGAGTGCCATCACCATTTCCTTGATCGGGCCGACCGATGGCGGGCCCATCGACAGGCGCGTCATACCGATCGACAGCAGCGCCAGAGCCTCCATCGGCTTGCCCGCCAGTTCGCCGCACATGGTGAGGGGCACGCCATGTCGCCGGGCCGAATCGACGATGAGCTTGAACGCCCGGAGGCGGGGCATGGCGATCGGATCGTAGCTGCGCGAGACGCGGGAATTGGCGCGGTCGGCGGCGGTCAGGAACTGCACCATGTCGTTGGAACCGATCGAGACGAAATCGGCTTCGGGCATCAGGTGGTCGAGTTCGAACAGCAGCGAGGGCACCTCGATCATGGCGCCGAATTCGAGCTTTTGCGGCACTTTCTCGCCCGAGCGCTGCAGCCGGTCGAGCTCCTTGTTGAGCACGGCACGCGCCTGTCGGAATTCCGAGGTCTCGGTGACCATGGGCACGAGTATCTTCAGCGGCCGGCCATTGGCGGCCATCAGCAGGGCCCGGATCTGGGTCCGCAGCAGGCCGGGCCGGTCGAGAGCGAGGCGCAGCGAGCGCCAGCCCATGGCCGGATTCTCTTCCACCGCCGAGCGCATATAGGGCACGACCTTGTCGCCGCCGATATCGAGCAGCCGGAAAACGATCGGCCGGTCGCCGGCGATCCGCATGGCCTCGGCGTAGAGCTCGATCTGGTCGGCGAGGCGCGGCAGCTTGCTGGCGATCATGAACTGCAGTTCGGTGCGGAACAGCCCGACCCCGACGGCGCCGGTGTCGTCGAGCATCGGCAGGTCGGCAACGAGGCCGGAATTGTGCAGCAGCGTCACCTCGACGCCGTCACGCGTCACCGAGGGCTTGTCGCGCAGCGCCAAATAGTGGGCGCGGCGCTTGGCGGTGAGCTTGACCTTGTCGACGAACGCCTGCTCGACTTCCGGGGTAGGCCTCAGGTGGACGGTGCCCCCGGGCCCGTCGACGATGATGTCGTCGCCCGTCTCGGACATCGAGACGATCGATTCGGCCTGCCCCACCGCGACGAGCCCGAGCGATCGCGCGATGATCGCCACGTGGGAAATCGAGGCGCCCTCCT
>Ga0209233_1000580_pt1 | contig 19475 bp, 20 predicted proteins | sample AraplaCL_Cvi_mCL_FD_184269 | JGI IMG/M metagenome (GOLD analysis project Ga0209233, IMG submission 184269) | Arabidopsis root microbial communities from the University of North Carolina, USA - plate scrape CL_Cvi_mCL (SPAdes) (version 2) | ecosystem: Host-associated > Plants > Roots > Endosphere...
CCGGTCCGCGCATCGCACCTTTCATCTGTCAGACCAACGATTTCAAACTTCCCGACGGAACAACGTTGGGGAAACCGCTGGATGAAAACTGCTCCGCGCGCACGGTGGTGCAGTATGTATATCTGCCGAAGAACTCGCTGCAATTCAAGCCGGTGAAAGACCTCACGAAAGTCCCGCGTGACGTCGCCAGTACCACCACGGCGTCTGGCAACACAGTGAACTTCATCGTTCGTGTAGAGACGGGAACGATGGATCGCGGTATTTATCAGAATGCAGTTCTCCACGATCCCACCAGTGAACCGCAGCCCACGCCGTTCGCTCCGCCGCGTGGATGGAATCATCATCTTGTTGCATTGCAGGGCTCAGGCTGCCCTGGCGGATGGTACGTGCAAGGAGCCGCGCTCGGTGTCTCCACGCTGGATCGTGAACGACTGGCACAGGGCGACGCGCTTTTCTCCAACACGCTCAACCACACCAGCAACTCCTGTAACGCCATCCTTGCTGGTGAAGCCACGGCAATGGGCAAGGAACACTTCATCGAAACATTCGGTGTCCCGGATTGGACGATATCCATTGGTGGCTCCGGTGGTGCATACACGTCCTTACAGATTGCGGATGCATTCCCCGGCCTCATTGATGGCGTGATGATCCGCGCTACTTTCCCTGATGCACTGGCTATTGCTCTTGCCGGGCTCGATGCGCATCTGCTCATGCATTACTTCCAGTCGACAGCGCCACTCGCGCTCACAGGCGCGCAGCAGGCAGCCATTGGTGGCTATCCCTCTGTCGACGCCATGATCGACGCGGCTAATCAAGCGCAGCGTACGGATCCTGTGCCGCACCGCGATGACATCAAAAGCTATCTCTCGGCTATGTGGAAGGATGCAGTGTCGCGATCACTTCGCTACGACCCGGAAAAGAATCCCACAGGTGCACGGCCCACCATCTTCGATTGGGCCCGTAACGCCTATGGAGTTGATCCGCAGACGGGATTCGCTCTCCGTCCCTTCGATAACACGGGTGTGCAATACGGTCTTAGCGCGTTGAATCACGGCGTCATTACTGCTACTCAGTTTCTCGATCTCAACGAAAAGATCGGCGGTGTCGACAACGACTCGAACTACATCCCTTCGCGCACGCAAGGCAATCTCGACGCTATCCGCCGCACCTACCAATCCGGTCTCATGCTTAGCGGCGGAGGCGGCCTCGCTTCCATTCCCATCGTTGACGATGGCACATCGAAAGAGACCGGCGGCTACCACTACGGCTGGTTCCACTTCGCTCTACGTGATCGTGTCCGCCAGGCTAACGGGAGTTCCGCGAACATGGTCTTCTGGCGCAACATCGTTACCGACGCCGCATCGCAGGATCTGCTCAATCATTGGATCACTGCATACAAGGGCGATACGCGCCCCGGTACACAGCGCGACAAAGTTCTGCGCAACAAGCCGTCCGTGGGCGTTGACGGCTGCTTCACTGAAGGCCGTTTCACCCGCGATGAGCTTGTCTTTCAAGACGCCAGCAGTCCCTGCCAGCACGACTATCCCGTTTACTCCAACGCACGGCACGAGGCTGGCGGTCCGCTTGCCGGAAACGTGCTGAAATGCACGCTCAAGCCTGTTGATCCTGCCGATTACAAGGTGTCATTCAGCGCAGACGACCTTGCCCGCCTGAAAACGATCTTTCCCAACGGCGTCTGTGACTGGTCTAAGCCGGGCATTAACCAGGTGCCGCTCATCCCGTGGCCGTCCTTCGGCCCGTCGCCAAAGAATCTGATCTACCAGCCGCCTGCCGTCGAAAATCCAGCAAAAACGCTAAAATAGAGGGCAGGGAAATAACGATTATGATGACCAACACCAATCCGCTCTATACCGACGAGCACGCAGCCGCCGGCACTAAAGAGCCTATGCCCGCCATCGAGACGTGGCAGAACCAGTTCCGCTCCTACGAGATCCTCGTCGACGACCCGGAGTTCACAAGCGTGTGCCCTCGCACCGGCCTGCCGGACTTCGGCCACATCATCATCCGCTACATGCCAAAGGACAAGTGCCTGGAGCTGAAGAGCCTGAAGGAATATCTCTTCTGCTACCGCAACCTTGGCATCTTTCAGGAAAACATCTGCAACCGCATCCTCGACGATATGGTTGCGGCCTGCGATCCCATCTGGGCTGAAGTGAAGGGTGACTTCCGTCCGCGCGGCGGCATCAGCACTGTGGTTACAGCGACGTATCCGCGCCCGCACGACCAGACGACACCGTCAAAGTAAGCCATGGGACAGTCTCAGCGGCATGGCACGCATCACACGTGTCATGAAAAGGCTGACCCTCTCCCTGATCTTTCTTACTGGCATCGCCACCATGATGGTGAATGCAAATGCGCAATATCATCACCATCGTCACGGATGTCGAGAGTGGCGGTATCACCACCATCATCGTTACTGCGCTCGCTGATGCCAGCGGCTAAATGCGAAACGGACCCGCTACAAGCGGGTCCGTTTTGGTCTGCCATGGAATGACTTTGAATAGGCGACGCTTCATCCTCGATTGGAGTTTCGAGTCCACACATTTGCACAGAACGCTAGCCGCGTCCGAAACCCAAGACTTTCATACAGTTTTTTTGCTGGAGTATTGGCTTCAGTTACCGTGAGTGTAATCGCCCGCGTACCCTTCTGCGCTAGTTGTGTGGCTACATGCCTTAGCAACATTTTGCCCATGCCATAACCCCGTCGCCGAGGCGATACGCAAAGCTGTGTGATGTGCGCGACTCCAACGTCGACTTTGGATACCAATGCGAGCGCTTCAAGCTGACCGCTGCGTTCATCCCGCACCACAAAGCTGTTTTCTGCATCGAACACGCCGCATCCGGGAAAGCGAACAATGTTGTGCAGGAAGCGCAACGATCCCTGCACGGTGCGGTACTGATCGTTGATGCTTGAGTCGCTGTGGGCCTCATATGCGCGATGAATCAGGTCGCCTGCAGGCTGATAGCAGGGAGCCGTCCAGCGCACCAGCTTCAGGTGCTGCGGCAGAGTAGGAAGAACTTCATCGTCTCGCCGAACAAGGCTCCCTTCCGGGATTAGCTCTCGAAGATCAGGCAGATCCACTTCCATGAACAGGCGCGCGTGTGCACGAAACTCATGTTCCTGAAATGGCTCTTGTAATTCGCTGCTTTCCAGCAGCAACTGTGATTCGATCCTGTCCACACCCGGCGTGTGCTGCAGCATGGGCAGCAGGTGATGCAGCAGCGAGATCTCCAACTCGCGCGTATCCTCACCGATGGCAAACACATCGCCCACAACGGCCTTCTGTGTTTCATACACAGAGAAGCAATAGCCGTGTACGGAACCCGTTGCACGTTCCACTGCTACAAACCCCGGCAGGATTCGCGAATCCAGATAGCTCAGAAGCAGGGCGATGGATTCCGAATAATCCCACCGCAGCCGTTCATGCCACAGCTTTCCTTCTTCCGCCAGCAATTCGCGGAGGTCGCGGCCTGTGTACAGCCGCAAATCACGTATGTCGTATCGTTCCAGCACGTCTTCCCATCGCTGAGAGTAGACGGTTTTGTCTTTGTTTTGCGGGGTTTATGTGAATGGGGAACCTCGTTGGTTCCTATTGCAGGGCGTCCACGCGATACACGGCCAGCCCCTGCCACACATTCACAAACATCAGCTTGTAATGCCGCCAGGGAAGTAGCTTCTGCAACGAGGCCGTATCATCTGATCGAATCACCAGAATGTGTTCCTCGTTTGGTATCCCCGCGATCACGCTCTGCTTCTCTGTCGCGGATTCTTCCTGCAGATAATGCCGCAACGGCTGGTTGCGATAGAAACACAATCCGTAATCCGTATCGCGTCGAATATGGTGCGTGACCAGCAGTTTTACGTCAGGGGCCATTTGCTGAATCTGCCGTGCCATGGGACGCGCAGAGTAGTTCTCATCCAGCAGCCATCCATTGCGATGCAGCAAGAAGAACAGTAGGCACATCAGTGGCACTAACGTCAGGGGACGCAGCCATTGCAATCCGAAGCGACGTGTCAGCAGCACAATCGCCACGCCTGCCACCAATGCAATCGAACCAGCCCACAGCAGCGTCCGGGTTGGCGGAATCATGCGCTGATACACCATGTACTGCGGGCACAGCAGCAGCACAAACGTCAGAAGACCACACGTTACACCGTGCGACACCATCAGCCAGCGCGGTAATCCACAACGACGCACGCGATAAAGGTAGTCTCCGGTCAGAATCGTAATCGGTGGAATCGCAGGCAGAATGTAACCCGGCAGCTTCGAGCCAGAGAACGAGAAGAACAGTACGGGAAAGATCGCCCACAGCACCAGAAACTCTGGGAAGGCATCGCCCGCACGGGTATGTCCCAGGTAGCGTGCTGGCTTATGCCGCACGCGCCACTCGGCCCACGCAATATCAACGGAATCCCATAAAGCCCGCAGCGCCACAACCGTCCATGGCATCAACGCCAGCACCAAAACGATCAGGTAGTAGAAGGGATTCTGATGGTGTTGGTAGCGGTCCGACGCAAACCGTTGCAGGTTCTGCTCAAACAGGAAGAACTTGTAGAACGTAGGATTGCGTAACTGCACCGCGATGAACCACGGCAACACGATTGCGAGGAACAGACCGATGCCCGGCAGCCAGATCATCCGTCGCAGCACCTGCCATTCACGCCTCAATCCAACAAACAGCAGGATGATGCTGACAGAAAGAAAGATGGCTACGGGGCCCTTCGCCAGCGTGGCGATGCCGCCAAAGAAGTACAGGTCAAACAGCCAGAATTTCTTGCCGGTTTCGTACCACGCGTACCAGCCCAGCATGCCGATACAGAATGGGGCGGCAAGCTGCATGTCAGTACTTGCGCCGCGCGCAAACGCAACAATCGCTACGGCAGAAGCGGTGATTAATGCTGCATCGAGATGTCCGCCAGGGCGGAATCGCCTCATGTGCAGGAAGATCAGGAATACGAGCGCAAATGCTCCTGTCGCGCTTGATAAACGCGCAGACCAGTCGCTCTTACCAAATTCCTTGTAGAAGCTCATGGTGCGCCAGTAGTACAGCGCAGGCTTTTCCAGCCACGGATGCCCATACAGGATCGGCGTGATAGTACCGCCTTCGGCGCACGCAAAACTGGCCTTAATGTCGCTCCAACGCAACGAGCGAGGAATTACTTTTGCGTTTACTGCGTGACAGACGGCTGAGTGTTCCTCGAGCATCTCCACGGCAATCTGCGCGTACCGTGGTTCGTCCGCGCCCACCAAGCCAATCGCTGGTTGTGAAATCACCGCTGGACCGACGCGAAATGGCACAAGTCCGAAGAAAAGCAGTAATGCGGTCACCACACACAGCACCACTAACTCACGCAGCGTGCATGCGGCCTCCGTCTGCATCCATGCGCGCCAACCCTGTGGCTGCGTGGAAACATCATCCGGCAGAATCGCCGATTCGTTCTGTATTGGTTCGTTCACCGTTTGGGATGCCGAATCTGAGGCTAACAGACTGTCCCGGAGGCTGCGGCACGTTCGATCTCTTCATACATGGCAGCGAGCACACGCGCGACAGAAGCATCGAACGATCCCTCCAGCGTGCAACCTGCGGCGTTCCTGTGTCCGCCACCACCAAGACGGCTAGCTACGGCAGAGACATCCACGCTTGATTTGGATCGCAGGGAGGTCCGGAATCCTGCAAACCCTCCACCTGTTTCCCGCAGAAATATGGCGGCTTCCACGCCTGCAATGGAGATCAAATAATTCACGGTGCCTTCTGAGTCTTCATCTGTTGCGTGGAACTCATTCAGGTCATCCTGCGTGATCCATGACCACGCCACACCGTGCTCAATCCGTATCCTGGACAGCGCTCGACCCAGCAGTTGGATACGACACGCCGGAACGCTGTACAAGACATCTCGCGCCACGCTGTCTGCCTTTGCCCCTAGGTCGATCAGCGCATGCGCGAGCGTGAACGTATCCGCAGAAGTTCCGGGATAGGTGAAGGAGCCCGTATCTGTCATCAGTGCGGTGTACAGGCAGGTAGCAATTGCCGGGGTTACATCCACGCCGAGCGCAATTGCTACTTCAAACACCATCGCCGCTACTGCAGAAGCCTCCGGATCAATCCAGTTCAAAGTTCCGAAGTGAACGCCCGTCAGATGGTGATCAATGTTCAGAATACGCATGCCGTTCATGCCGCTCAGGCCGGTGCGCAGAGTCCCGTCGCATTCCAGAATGATGGCTGCATCATAAGCGGATGCGTCTACTTCCCGCGACTGTCGAATCCGCGCAATGCCGGGCAATGTCCGATACACCTGCGGAACAGGGTCGGCCAGAACCATGTCCACTTCTTTGCCCAGACGGTGCAGAATGCTCCCCATGGCCAGTGTCGATCCCACAGCGTCGCCATCCGGGCGCGCATGCGACGTTACCAGGAAACGGCGATGTTGCCGTATCTCCTCTGCAATCTGCTGTAGAGGAGTCTCCGCTGGCCCAGGCTGCGGGTCAAAATCCTGCGACATATCATTGGAATAGCGCACGGGCGACGCCATCAGGATGGATTAGCCTCCGTGGCTCCGGCGCGTCGCCTTCCTTCACGTTTCTTCATCCGCGTCAGCAGTGTATCCATACGCGCATTAATCTTCTCAGACCGATCAATATGAAACGACAAGTCCGGTAAATGGCGTGTGCCCATGCGGTCCAGCAGCTCAGCGCGGATATAGCCCTTGGCAGCGCGCAGACCGTCCAGCGTGCGCTGTTCGTCCCCTTCGTCGCCATTTACCGCAATATACACATGACCGCTTTTTCCGCCGGGTTCCAGCGTGACCTCGGTCACCGTGGCCGAGCCAATCCGCGGATCGGAAAGCTCGCCGTCAATAATGACACCAATCTCTTCCCGCAGTGTCTCCTGGACACGACTCCGATGATGTTCTCTTGCACGATGTTCCGGCATGGCAAATTCCCCGTTTCTGACAGTTCAGGATACCAAAGTCAGGGTGTGGAAACCTGGCCTGATAAAAAACTTGCAGTTTTCGCTAAATTCCTGCGTTCGCCCCGGCCATGTAGGCCGTATTGAAGAATGAACAGGCTGTTTAGGAGTAAGGAAAAAATCGGGTGACGGCAACCGAAGACGAGTTTCGCGACATCGTTGAGAGCCACAGTTCCATGGTCTTTTCCGTGGCGCTGCGTCTTGTCGGCGACCGCGGTCTGGCAGAAGAAGTGGCGCAGGATGTCTTTCTGGAGTTGCACCATTGGCTTCCTCGGCTGGAAAGCGCGGACCACGTGCGCCATTGGCTTCGCCGCGTCGCCACCCACCGTTCGACAGACGCGCTCCGTCGCCGCAAGGTACGGCCGGAAGGGCAGTCCGACGAGTGGGAAGACAAACATGACCGCCCCGGCGATTCCGGCGGGTCAGACTGCGGTTCTATGGGAGTTGCCATGGAGCGCATGCTGCTCAGCCTGCCGGAGGTACAACGTACCGTGCTGGTTCTTCGTTATGGAGAGGACCTCACACCGGAAGAGATCGCCCGTACCACCGGCGACCCAGTGGCCACTGTAAAGAGCCACCTGCAGCGCGGCCTGCAACTCTTACGTCGCAAAGGTTCAGTCGTTTTGAAGGAGTATGTTCGTGGATAAATTCGAGCGGAACGAACAGATAGAAATCGAGGAGTTGGAGCACGATCTGCGCGCATGCCTGCGCCACGTGCCCGCCCCGGAAGGATTTACTGACCGCGTGATGCAGCGTGTCGCGACCCGCGAAGCTGCACGAAAGCAGAAGAGTCGTCTTGCCGTTTTTGCTTCGGCTCACAAGCGTGCCGGATGGTGGGCTGTTGCCGCCGCAACGCTTCTCTTTGCCATCGGTGGCGACATGGTGCATTTGCACCATGTCCGCGAAGAACGCCGCGCAGCGGAAGCACAGCACCAGTTAGATCTCGCTTTGCAGTTGACCAATCACGCTCTCGATCAGGTGGATACCAGCATGGAGCGCACACGCGCTGCGCGTTTCACTGAGATCGCGTTGGAACTGGCGAAATAACTTTTAGGACTTAAGGTTTTGAGGATAAGCATGATGAACGACACTCTTTCTCCCCGGCGATTCGCAGCAGCGGCCTTGCTGGCGGTCTGTACTACGGCGGTTTACGCACAGACTGCCACGCCCTCTGCAAAGCAACCGTATTTGCTGGCTATGCGTAGTGGCTCGGGGACCACCACACTCACCACCAATTTCACTGGCGAAGCTGCCCATGCTTACTCCATCACGATGCACGACGATGGTTCGACGGAAGTAGCAGAACAGCCCACTATGGTTGGATACGATCCGCAGACAAAAGACGACCTCATGGAAGGGCTTGATCGTCTCGGTGCGAATGCGAAGGAACGCAACGAGGTTAATCTCGACAAGAACATGATGGCGCTTGCCGGAAACCGCGATGGCCGCTACTCCGATCTTTCCGGGAAGATCGATCTGATCACCGTCCGCAACTACGAGTTCGCGCAAAAGGGCCAGTATCAGCGGAGTGATCTGGATGGCCTGCGCCGCAAGCTGGAAGGCAACGGATGGTCTCACGTTATTCGCAATGAAAGCGATGGCGAAAGCAATGACATCGTCATCAGGAGCGGTGGTGATGGCTTCATCAGCGACATGGTGATTCTCAACGCGGAATCGCGTGAAGTGAATGTCGTTCATATCCGCGGCCACTTCCGCATGGAAGACGTTAACGGTGCGATGGGACGCGTGATGGGAATTTCTCGCGGTGCGGGAGCTGGTGCTATGGCTCCGCTCATGGGCATCACGGGTAGCAGCCATAGCTATTCGCGTAGCAAAGCAACACCGCCCACACCAGCAACCCCGGCCACGCCCGCGACTCCTGCGACGCCTGCAACACCTGCGACGCCACCCACGCCGCGCTAGAGCTTACCTGGCAGCAAAAATACAAACACAAATGAAAACGATGATGCCCAGGTTCACAAATCGAGCCTGGGCATTGTCGTTGATGCGTTACTCATTAGGCGGTGTATGCGATTCAGCCCTCGAAGGAATCCTCGGGTCTCAAGTCCGAATGCCGCACTGCGATGCGTTCATCGAAGATGTAGCAGTCACCCTTCCACTGACTCTGCTCTGCTGGAGTCTCCTCCAGATAGCGCAGAATACCGCCGCGCAGGTGATACACCTCAGGAAAGCCCTGCTGCAGCATGTAAGCAGAAGCCTTTTCGCAACGAATCCCACCGGTGCAAAACATCGCCACTTTCGTATGCCGCGCCGGATCAAGATGCCCCTGAACCCACTGCGCGAAATCAGAAAACTTTTCGAGCGGGGGCATCACCGCACCGTCAAAGGTGCCAATCTCTGTCTCATACGTATTACGCGTATCCAGCAACAGCACATCGGGACTGGCAATCAGTTCATTCCATCCTGCTGGCTCTACATACTTGCCGGGCCGTGCTGGATCCACCGGATCATCGGTGCGAAAGGTAATAATTTCGCGTTTGCGCTTGAATTTCAGGCGGCGGAACGGTGGCTTTTCGCTGGATGAAAACTTCACTTCGGCGCGGTCTAATCCTGCCCGCTCTGTCAGCAGATTTAGGAAACGTTCCATCGTTTCTGCTGAGCCAGCCATCGTGCCATTGATTCCTTCGGGCGCCAGCAGCGTTGTGCCGCGCAGATCCGTGAGAGCAAATGTCTCATGCAGCTCGTCCCGCAGAGCCTGCGGATCGGTGAGAGCGAAGAAGCGATAAAAAGCAGCGACCGTGTACATCCTGTTTCTAGTGTAGAAGCCGCGTAGATCTGTTGCCCGGTGTGTGCAAATAAAAGGGTCGTTTATAGAACGAATCTTTATGAAAAAGATGGTGTTAGCTGCAAGTCAGCGGCCTATCGGCCGCTAACGCCGGGACGTCAGATTTGATGCTGAAAGCAGAAATTCACAACGTTTTCATCTCGCGATAAAGCCTACTCAGTTCTTCTTGAGATGAAGATCCCTGAAATCTGGTGATCCGTTCACCCTGGAGTTTCTACATGCGTGTCACGCGTGTGTTGGCGACATTCGCCTTCGCAATGCTTTGGTCTGTTTCTGCTTTGGGACAATCCCATGACTATCTGGCCAATAATGTTTTGCTCATCGTCCGTCACGCTGAGAAACCGGACAAATCCGATAAATCAGTGGATACCCATGGCCTTACACCGCAGGGCGAAGCACGCGCCAAGGCTTATGTGAACTATTTCCAGAACTTCCATGACGGTGATTTGTCGTTTGCAGTGGATGGTCTTTATGCAGGCGCTGACAGCGAAGAGAGCATGCGCCCTCGGCTTACGCTGGAGCCTCTGCACGCCGCTACTGGCATGCCGCTCCACAGCAACATTGGCACGAAGGACAATGCGTTGCTGGTGAAGGAATTGCAAGACACTCCGCATGGAACGCATCCGCTGGTTTCCTGGCGTCACGGCCAGATTCCCGCGTTGTTGGAGGCCTTCGGCGCTTCGAAGACTCTGATCCCCAATGGCAAATGGCCAGACGACGTTTACGACTGGGTGGTCATTCTATCGTTTGATGCAAATGGCAAACTCACATCCCAACGACTGATCCATGAGGACCTGAAGATCGCGTCCCGCTAAGAGCGAGGATCACGGTAATTGCCATGAACATACTGGTCATTGAAGACGATACACGGATTGCAGCACTGGTGAATCGTGCGCTGCGTGAAGAAGGTCATCGTGTCAGCATTTGCTATGACGGGCATGAAGGCGAAGAGCGTTTGTTAAACGGACAGTTTGACGTTGCGCTGTTGGACATTCTTCTTCCGGGTATCGATGGGTTCACTGTGTTGGAACGCGTTCGTCGCAAGCTGTGCAAGACACCCATCCTGATGCTGACGGCTGTGGATTCAGTACCCAAGATTGTGGATGCTTTCGATCGCGGCGCAGATGACTACCTTGTAAAGCCATTCATTCTGGAGATTCTGCTGGCTCGCGTCACGGCGCTTGGCCGTCGCGTTACTCGCGAAGATCCGCCTGCTTTGAGCGCGGGCGATATCGTCTTGGATCCGGGCCGTCGTGTTGCTATTCGTAATCGCAAAGAGATTGCACTGACGCGCAAGCAGTATGTGCTGCTTGAAACTCTGATGCGTCGCAAGGGCCTCGTGACTTCGCGTGAGCAGCTAATCGAAGCTGGTTGGGAGTATGCAGCCGATGTGAAGGAGAACACATTGGATGTGTACATCCACGGGCTGCGCTCCAAACTTCAGGTCGACCACACGGTGATCCGCACAGTCCACGGTGTCGGCTACATCTTCGAAGAGGCATAGACAATGCTTTCGGTACGCGCAAAGCTTGCGCTTCTGTATTCGCTTGTCATGTTCACGGGGTTGGTACTTTTCGGCATGCTGACGTATGGCCTGCTGCACTATGAACTCATTCAGGCTAAGCAAACACATCTGGAAGGGCGAGAGGAACGACTCATCAGCCTCCTGAAAACGAATGAGGCTTCGCGCACACAGGCCAGCATCATCGAGCAACTCAAGAACTATGCTCTGGTAACGCACGAAGGCAATCTCTTCCATATACGTAATGCGGATGGCTCCTGGATGTTTCCTGCAGATCAAGCAGGGCCAGACCTGCCACAATCAGAGGGCTGCGAACGTCCAACCTACCGCACGGTTACGCTTCAGGGCGGGCCGGTATTGGTGCTGTGTCATGTCATGTTACTGAAGGGGCAGCCGGTGCGCCTCTACATTGGCGGTGCACTGGACGAAGAAGCCATCATACTCAGCAAGTATCGCAACGCGTTGTTCCTCCTGCTGCCTGCGTTGCTGACCGTGGCATCGGTTAGCGGATACCTTCTAAGTCGTCATGCATTGAAGCCGGTGGATCGCATCACGCGGGCCGCTTTGGAAATCGGTGTAGGCAATCTCTCAAAGCGATTGCCTGTTCCCGCAGCGCGTGATGAAGTGCAGAACCTGGTGATTGCGTGGAATCAACTGCTGGCAAGGCTTGAGGCTGCGGTGTTGAGACTCAGTCGCTTCTCAGCAGATGCTTCGCATGACATTCGCACTTCCATTACCGTGATGTTGGCGACGGCGCAACTTTCTTTGATTCGTCCTCGCAAGGAAGACGAATACAGGCATGATCTGGAAAAGATCGTCACAGAGTGTCGCACTGCCACAACTCTACTGGATGCATTGTTGACATTGGCACAGAGCGACAACTTCATCAACGAAGTTCAGTTCAAGCGTGTGGACTTGTCAGAGTTGGTTGTAAGTGGATGCAGGCGTGTGGAAGACCTCGCTGAATCGTGCAGCATTTATCTTGATTGGCAACTTCCAGAACAATCGATCAGCGTTAACGGCGACGAAGTCCTGTTGCAACGCCTGCTCGGCATTTTGTTGGATAACGCAATTCGCTACACGCCACAACACGGCGAAATTCGTGTGGAAGTATCCTGGACCGGAATGCGGCCACGCATCACAGTGCGCGATACCGGTGTGGGTATGCCGGAAAGCGTGCGTGCACATGTATTTGACCGCTTCTACCAGGCGGATCTGCGCGAAGGGAAGTCGCGTGCAGGGAATGGTCTTGGGCTCTCTATCGGGAGATGGATTGCTGATGCGCATGGTGCAGAACTGGCGGTAGAGAGCACACCACTTCAGGGTTCCACCTTCCACATTGATTTCCCTGAAGCAGACGAATTACCAGCTTTCGGTGAAGGAATGGTGGAGCTATCTCAATTCTGAAAAGGCTCTGAAACAGACCTTAAATCCACCTGAATTTCAACAGAAATGCGCGTTTGCGTTGCCTCCAGAGGGTCAAATTCACAGTCCTGCAATGGCTTTATCTCTGTTCTTTCAAAAAACGGCCCTAGTCTCGCCCCTGTTATGACTCAATTCAATCGCTTCACGGCTGCTATGGGCCTGCTCTTTTGCGCCTCCCTTGCGGCGCAACAGATAGCTCCACCTTCACCCAAGGTAGTAAAGGCTTCGCGCTTTCTCTTGGGCTCTCCTTTGGATACCAGACTGATCGTGGAGCAGCCTCCTATGGATAACTCCGCGATCACCGCGCGAGAGTTAGAGCAGTTGCACAAGCTGGAAGCGACTCGCACTCCCCAGGATGTGCAGGCAGCCAAGGCAGACGACGTAGAGCAAGACATCTTCATCTACCGCAACATCTTTGGCAGCGGATTCACCGCGGAGAATCTGCCAGTATTGGCTGCACTCTCCACGGATGTGCACAACGAAGAAGGTGTCGCGAGCACTCCGCTGAAGAATGCATTTGCGCGCCCGCGTCCGTACCAGTTGGACAGCACTCTGCACCCGGTATGCAAAACCACCACCGAACACAACTCCTATCCCAGTGGCCACACGCTCTCCGGCTATCTGCTGGGCTACACGATGGCTTACATCGCTCCTGACAAGAAAGACCTGATTCTGGCACGCACAGACGAGTACGCGCAGCATCGGCTGACATGTGGGGTGCACTACGCCAGCGATCTTGTGGCGTCTCGTGAGATTGCTTCTGCCATGTTCGGCGCAATGCTTGCCAATCCCGTTTTCCGCGCGCGACTTGCTGCAGCTCAGCAGGAGTTGCAGCAACGACTCGCAGTAACGGCGTCGCGATAGACACGCGCCACCGTTCTTACTACCGATTTCTTAAACAGCATTTCCCTGGAGGTTACGGATGACGAATCGAAAGACATTGTTGCAGTGTGCGCGGACACCATTGCTTGCTGTCAGCGCGGCATTTCTGGTCACAACGCCTATGGCCGTTGCACAAATCGCTGCGTCCATCACCGGGACGGTTCTGGATGCCAAGGGCAATTCCATTCCGCGCGCTACGGTTAATATCACCGCTGAAAATGGTGCAGCAGTTGCGCGCAGCACGACAACGGATGCTCAGGGACACTTCAGCGTTACAGGATTGCCGTATGGCCACTATCGTGTAGAGGCTGCTTCCACTGGATTTACTTCCACAGTGAAGACTGGCGTGGCAGTGGTTGGAAATTCGGCCACGGACCTTTCCATGACGCTCAGCATCGGGTCTGTCGCGACCGAGGTGAATGTCGAAGCAGACGCAATGCACTCAATTGCAGCAGAGCTTGCCCCCATGGATACGCCGCTGGATGCGCGTTCCGCACGCACTGTGGTTACACAGCATTTCCTTCGCAACTTCACATCGCCTGTAGCTGACTTTGGTGAAGCCGTAGCGATGGCTCCGGGTACCTTCACAACCAATGGCAATGGTGTTGGACTCGGACAATCGAATACATACTTCCGTGGTTTTCCTGACGGCAACTACGACATCGATTTTGACGGTATCCCCTTCTACGACACCAACACGCCGACGCATCACTCGTGGGCATTCTTCCCGTCGCAGTTTCTGGGCAGCATTGATTTCGATCGTAGCCCAGGTTCTGCTTCTACCATCGGTCCCACGCCGTTTGGCGGATCCATTCATCTTTTGTCGAAGCCTGTTTCGCCAGTTAGCAACATCCGTGGCAACGTGGCTTACGGTTCATTTAATACACAGCTTTATAACTTCGAATATGACTCGGGCGGCCTGCTGCCCGGTAAGAAGCTGAACTTCTCCATCGACGTGCATCACATGCAGTCGGATGGTTACCAGACGTTCAATCATCAGACGCGCAATGCCGGAGCCATCAAGGCTCAGTACAAATTTTCAGACAAGACCTATCTCTCCGGCTTCTCTGGTGTGATCTGGCTTGATGCGAATACGCCTAACTTCAACGCAACTCGCTGCCAGATGTATGGCGCGCAGACTGGCTATACATGCACCGGGACGCTTGCGCCCTTTGCTGGTTCAGGAATCAACTTCCTGCTTACGGATAACTCCGATCCATATAACTATCTGAACAATCAGTACAACTACTACCATGTGCCTACGGATTTTGAGTATGTAGGGTTTCATTCAGAGTTTGGAAATAATTTCATCCTGGATGTGAAGCCGTATACCTATAACTATGACAACGGCGAGAAGTACTCGAATGCCACACCGATCACAGAACAGACCACCATCAATGGTTCCAAGACCTACAACGGCATGCCGATTGCGCCATGCAACGTGCAGGTTGTGAAGAAGGGGGTCAGCGCGCTTCCTTGCGGCGTGGATAAATACAACAGCTACCGCAAGTATGGCGAGACTTCTACATTGAGCCAGGTATCGCGTTTCGGAATCTTGCGCGCAGGCATGTGGTATGAGTGGGCTGATACCAACCGGCATCAGTTTCCTTCCGATCCGTTGAATAACTGGGCGAATCAGCCGCTCTCTAACTTCAACGAATCTTTCTGGACGAATTCCTACCAGCCATATGCGGAGTATGACTTTCACGTAACCCGCAAGTTCGATGTGACGGCGGGAACGAAGTTCGCTCACTACAACATCCAGACCAAGCAGTACGCCGACAACGGCAAGACCATTGGCGGCCTAGGAACAAACAATCCGAATTCCTTCATTACAAACTCGGGTTCTTACTCTGCATGGCTGCCTTCCATTGACGGCAACTACAAACTCAGCAACAACTGGTCTGCCTATGCTCAGCTAGCCACAGGAAGTGTAGTACCTCCCAGCAAGGTTTTTGATTACCAGCAAAGTGCAACGGGAACGCCCGTGAAGACACTGCCGAAGCAGCAGCGTTCCACGACCTATCAGTTCGGTAGCATCGTCAAGCTACGGCACGTAACCTTTAACGCGGACTTCTATCACACGCGTTTCCAGAACAGCTATTCGTCCACACTGGACCCATCTGGCGAGCCGATCTACTTCCTGCAGCCCAGCTCCATCACCAAGGGCTTTGAAGCGGAAAGCAATATCTACATTGTGCATGGCCTGAGCGTGTATCTGAATGCAACGGTTGGCCGCGCCACTTACGTGGGCAATCTTGCAGTAAGCTGCACGTCGGGAACAACTGGATGCACCTCGTCTACTCCGCAGCTCAATCTCACCGCGCCTTCCGGCCTGTGGGTAGCAAATACGCCATCCGACACGCAAACAGAAGCTGTGACCTATCAACACAAGGCGTGGGATGCAGGCATCTTTAACAAACGTGTCGGAACGCTGTATCAGGACAATGGTCAGTACCACAACCAGGCAACGATTAATCCCTTCTCTGTAACGAACCTGTTCTTCAACTACACCGTCCGCAACGGTGGACGATTTGATCAGACGAAGATTCGCCTGAGCTTCAATAACCTCTTCGATCAGCACAGCATTACCGGCAACAGCATTGCGGGTACCGCGTTGACGCAGAACATTGCGGCAAACGGAACCACCTATGTTGATCCGTACAACACCATTGGACAGACGCCAATCAACGGTGGCGACAACATCAGTGTTCTGCCGGGTCGCAGTGTCATGCTCTCAGTGACCTTCGGTCTGTCGCCCAAACGTTAATCTCGTCCCTGCTTCAAAAGCGGCGATGTCCCACAGAGACATCGCCGCTCTTTCTTGTGTCAGAAGGACTCTGAATCACGTATGTTGCCATGGTGCAAACGTGATTCAGAGCCGTTGGAATAGAAGAGGGAATTGATGGTGACCCGGGCAGGAGTCCAACCTGCGACCTTCGCCTTAGGAGTTTTCTCAGAGACTGAGTTTCAGCTATTTAGCCCTGTGAAATCGCTGGTTGAACCCGTTAAGACCATCCGTTGCTAAGCACTCTGGACCCATGTTTGGACCGAAAGTGGACCCAGATTTTTGAATCACACGCTGACCGACTGCAACCGCAGCACGACCTGCATCAGCGTGATTTATTTCTTTGACGACTCACCCAGGGATGTTCCATCAGTTCAGGGCGTAGCACGTGAATCCATCGGACTGCCGAGTGCAACGCCATTCAAAATTTGGCCACGTGGCTGAGTCCGCGTCCGGTCGTTCTATCCGGCCCCAAAATTTGATGGCTAGGTTGTGAGGAGTTTGGGTTTGGCTCAAGGTTTCCGCATCACCAGGACAGAAGATCGTCTTGATGCCTAGATGTTTGGAGTCCCAAAATCCAAATGCTTGGCACTGACGATTTTCGCCAACAAGCCATTCCCCTTTCATGTACAAGTCCACCGTAGCGGTGTGGGGAATGAAACCGCTCCTATCAATGGAACCGTAGATGCCTACGACGAGGGAGAGGATTAAAGCCGCCACGATGAGCATGGCGAAGCCCTTGAGGTAGTCCAGTGCTCTGTATCCGAACCTCTCACTCATGGGCTTAACAGTCTCATCTTCGCTGGCATCGCGCAACAAAAGTCTCGCGTGGGGCTGTGCAGCCTCTTTCCGCCCGTCGCTCTCAAGGTTCGAGGAGCCAGCGCTGTGAAAGCTGAGAAACTTTGGTTTGTGACAGTCCGTGGGCGACGTGGAACAACAACCCATACCAACAGAGGTCCACTAAGACGACGACTGACATTCGTCCGTTCTCTCTCTCAAGAAGGGCGAGACGCCGGAATCTCGATTGGCGAAGAAGCGACTCTACACTTCTCCGCCAATCATCGCGCATTTGTCTAAAAGACAGGTTCAGGAATTGGGTCTGAAGGATTAAGAGTCCTGACTCTCCGTCTAATCCTTCTCTGTGATTGATGAATTGCCTGAATAGGTGCAGAGTCCGGTCTTTGCCCATTGCCAATCAAAAAACCCTGCATATCATCTAGCCAGGAATGAGCTGAACGAAGCTCCGATTCGCCGCAGTTTATATAGTCCATGCGTTGATTGTTATCGTTTTCGTTGTTCAAGATGACAAACATGACTTTTTTATAGTCATCCATGTCCTTTGAAGAAGAATCAAAATCGGATATTGCCCTTCCAATCCCACAGTTTGCACGTGCAGGAGTGGAAATTAAAGCCAAACAGATTAAGCATAGTGCTATCCGCATTGCGAGTTACTCCTCAGTGAATTTGGGGGACGTGCGAGAGTATTTCACCGCATAAGTAACCTGGCAAGTAATTTGTAAGATATCGAAGCGAACGCCTGGTCAGACGCGACCGGTCCTTGACCAGATTTGGTGCATTGGGAACGGACCTCGACACTTCTTATCCATTCGCGCCTTTAGTCATCCGTATAACTTTGGGCTGCTCGCGCGTCGAGGAGACATCTTCCTCATTTCGCGTCGGAACATCGCGATGCCTTTCGATCATTTGAAGCTGGTTAACGCCGCGATCAGGTAGGGCAGAATCCATCACACTGGACTTCCCCTACCTGCCTACGTACTAAATACGTTGCACCTACGCCAGAAAGATTCCCCAGCCTCGCGCACGCATCGCATCGGCTGCATCGAGTAGCTGCTCGAAGGTTGAGTAAACGACTTCGGCTGGCGCGTTGCATTCTTCCTGTTTCCGCCTCTCTCGATACTCTCTCTCCCACTTCGACGGGCGATAGGGACGAGCCATCCGTTTTTCTGCATCCATGCGGCGCTTATCCCGCAAAGGCTTCACAAGTTCGAGCTTTTCTTCATGAGTAAGGTCCATCCGGGCGGCGATGGCACTCTCCTTTAGAGTCAATTCCTCCACTTCGTAGAGCTGTTCTCCGGCGTTGTCATAAGGGGCTTCGCCAAACATTTCACGTCCCATGTACCAGCACGCGTCAAACTCAGAACGGAATCTTCTAAGCATGTCCTCTGAGTTTGAAGGAGTCCCGCGATCATCAGTAGCGGCAGCCGCTGTCTGTTGAACACAGACGAGGACATAGCCCATCATGTTCATTCTCACCAGACGCGTCTCCGTCTTATTCAATCCAGGCATTTGCCTTCTCCTTAAGAGTCCCTAGTTGTATGCCTTGAGCTTCTTCACCATGTCGCGGGCGTACTCTTCACGCTCCATGTTGTCTGCCGTGCGTGCTTCCGACCGCCAGTGCGCCAACGCCGCCTCCACTGTAGGGTGCACTCCCAAGTAGGCGAGCACACGTTGACGGACCTTGCCGCCCTCGTCGCGGTATGACTCGACGAGGTAGTGGTAGACGATGCCCTTGATGGTCTTCGTACGGACAAATGGCATGAACGCAACATAGCAAAGTTAGGCACTACGGATCAAGAAATAAGTTAGGCACTACGTAGCCGTTCCCAAAATGGGACTCTGGTGACGTGAACCTTCCACGTATTTGATACGCTCTTCAGGCATCCACTCCACACTCCGCCACTGTGCGGCTTGCAGGCATTCACATAATGAAAGTTTTTCTTGACGAAAGCGGCACCCACGAAGGCTCACGAGCAGTAGCCGTCGCTGGTTACCTCATCAGCGATGACAATCAGGCGCGACTCCAGGTTGAATGGGCAGAGGTTCTGGCGAAGTGGAATGTAAAGGAACTTCACATGAGGGAGTTTGTTCCGCCTCACGGAAAATACGCGGGAATGACAGGGGAAGAGAAAATAGCTCTCTTTTCAGAGTTAATCGCGACTATCCATAAGTATTGCGTTCTCGGTGTGGGCGGGGCCGTCGAGATGAATGAGTTTATGCGTACAATATACGCTCGCAATCAACAGAAGGCACCGCAAATGGTT
>Ga0209233_1000583_pt1 | contig 19321 bp, 14 predicted proteins | sample AraplaCL_Cvi_mCL_FD_184269 | JGI IMG/M metagenome (GOLD analysis project Ga0209233, IMG submission 184269) | Arabidopsis root microbial communities from the University of North Carolina, USA - plate scrape CL_Cvi_mCL (SPAdes) (version 2) | ecosystem: Host-associated > Plants > Roots > Endosphere...
AAACGCTCCACCGGACTGGAAAAACACATCCATCACCAAACTGGAGGAACGACTGCACGCGTGGCCTGTAACACCCGCGGGGACAGAGGGCTTTGCGAAAGCCGAAGTCACCGCAGGCGGTGTCAGCACGGCAGACCTGGACAGCACCACCATGCAGGCAAAGAAGGTCCCAGGGCTTGCCTTCATTGGTGAAGTCGTCGATGTGACGGGATGGCTCGGGGGTTACAACTTTCAATGGGCATGGGCCAGCGCTCATGCTGCTGCAATGGCGTTGTAGCTACTGCACCTTCAAAGTAAGCGGAACTGTATGCGTAACACCCGCAGCCGTTGCAGAGACAGTGATGGTGTAGCTTCCTGGGGATGTAGTGCCACTACCGCCAGAACCGCCCGACGAACCATCGCCCACCATCTTCTTACCGGCACCACAGCCTTGTGCGCCTGCAAGAACGACGAGCGCGATCAACGCAAGGGTAATGCCACGCGTAAATCTTCGGCGCAACATCCACAACGGAAACGGCACCAGCGACAGAAGCAACGAGGTGCCACTGATGGTATTTGCCGTCGTCCCCGTCAACAACGTCACCGTCACGGTGCCCGTCGCAGAAAGATCACGATACTGCGGCGTGATGTTGCATTTTGTTGACGAAGGCACACCGGAGCATGCAAACGTAACCGCATCGGATGAACTGACGGAAGGCCGCAGCAACAACGCATAGGCCGCGCTCTGACCATTGTTGATCGTCGCAGAGCTCGCGCCGCTGGCAACGAAACTGAAGTCGATCCCCATACCGGAGAGCTGCGCTATTTGTGTGACTGCGTTGCTCGTGATAGCAACGGTGCCCATGCGTGCACCCGCACCATCCGGAAGAAACGCAATGCCCATCGAGCAACTGTCACCAACAGGAATCGCAGTGGTGGTGGAACATGTACTGCTGCCAGTCACAATGCCAAAACTGCCTGTAATTGTGACTGCGGAAATAAGCAGCGGGACGCCACCGTTATTCGTCAACGTCAATGTTTGCGCTGCGCCCACCGCACCAACGCCTGTGTTCGCAAAGGTCAGGCTGGAAGGCGCAAGCGAAACGCCTGCACCGGCGATCGCACTACCGCTGAGCGCAACCGTCTGTGCACGCTGCACGTCGCTTATCTGCAGAACTCCCGACAGTTCTCCTAAATGTTTGGGAGCAAACGCGACAGTGACGGCACACGAAACATGCGCTGGCAAAGTGGAACCGCAAGCATTCACTGCCATGAAGTCGCCTGAAAGTACCTGGGCACTCACCAGCGTCAGAGGCACATCACCGTTGTTCGTAATGGTGATCGTCTGCGGGGCGCTGGTAGTATTCACCACTTGTTGTCCAAAGCTGAGTGCCGATGCGGAAAGCGCATCTGTGGCTTGAGCAGTTCCCACGCCGGTAAGAGGAACAGTCTGTGTTCCTGCATCGCTGACAACCGTGAATGTCCCAGTGCGAGTGCCGGCCGCCGTTGGCTTGAAGGCGAGAGAAACAGTGCAGCCAACCTGGGATGTCAGCGAAGTTCCGCAGGTGTTCGCCTGCATGCTGAAGTCGCCACCGGATACAGAGATGTTGCTCAACGCACCGCTGCCAGTGCCTGTGTTGGACACAGTAACGTTTGTGATTGTGCTGGCGCTTCCAATAGGTTGCGTTCCGAAATCAACCGCGGTCGGCATCAGCGTGATGTTGAATGTGCCTTTGCCATTGCCGGTAAGGACCGCGGTAGAAACGCTACCGACAATTCCATTGCTATCACTTGGAATGGAAAGCATCCCCGCATGCGCTCCCGCCGACTTCGGTGTAAAAGTGGCAGAAAGTGTGCACGCCGCGCCGGCTGCAAGCGAAATCCCGTTGCAATTGGTGCTCACGGCAAAGTCATCCGTCACCGTAATAGTGCCCAGCTTAAGCGAGCCGCTTCCAGTATTGGTCAGCGCAATATCGCGGGCGACTGTAGTGGTATTCAGTGTGGCGTCGTAAAACACGATCGACGTCGGCGACATCGTAAGCGTGCCCGCTACACCGGTGCCCTGCAAGGAAACAGAGTGCAATGCATCCGCATCGACAAGGGAGAGAATGCCGGAATGAATACCAGCCGTTGACGGCGCAAAGACCACCCCAATACTGCAAGATGCACCAATGCCCAGGCTGCTGCTGCAGGTGTTCGACGTAATACGGAAGTCGCCGCTGATCGTTGTCGCAGCAAGCGTAGCCGCGGCCGTTCCATTATTCGTAAAACTCACCGTCTGCGCCGAGGAGGTCCTGGTCAGAGCGGTATCGCCAAAGCTCAGCAGGGCAGAAGTAAACGTAACCGATGCACTTCCCCTACCGCTGCCGGTCAATGTCACAACGTGCGATGCAGCATCGTCTGCCAATGTCATCGTGCCGCTACGTGAGCCATCTACGGATGGCACGAATGTAACTGCAATGCTGCAGGTATCTCCTGCCGCAATGTTGGCGCCGCAGGTGGTGGAAGTGACACGGAAGTCGCCGCTCGCTGACGCCGTACCGAGGCCGGTGGGCGCATCGCCCGTATTCGACACCGTGACCGTCCGGCTACCGCTCTGACCAAGAGATACGATCCCGAAATCGACATTCGCTGGCGACAGCGTCACTACTGCATACCCCTGTCCATTTCCGCTCAGAGAAACGGACCGAGAACCCAGCGCATCTGTCCAGTTAAGCGTTCCAGTACGAGCCCCCGTAGCAGTCGGTGCAAAGATAACGGAGATTGCACAGGACGCCCCCGCTACTAGCGACGAACCACAGTTGTCCGATGCCACATGGAAACTCGCATCGCCACTGATGGCTCGTGCGTTCAACGTAAGCGTGCCCGTTCCAGAATTCAATATCTGCACAGTCTGTGCGGCGCTGAGACTGCCGATCCCGACATTGCCAAACGCCAGCGCTGAAGGCGTAACGCTGACCTGTGGCACTCCCGTACCTGTCCCGTACAAGAGAGTGGTGGCGGTAGATCCGTAGTAGGTGTCATACAGCGTGATAAACCCGCTTCTCTGCCCTTGCGCCGTGGGCGAAAACACCACCGTTAACTGGCAGGATCTGCCTCCAAGCAACTGCCCGTTGTTTATGCAGGTATTCGCCGTGACGCCGAAATCGCCATAGACCTGCATGGTTCCCAGGAGCATCGAGGCGCCGGAAGTGTTGGTTACGGTAACTACCTGGCTTGCGGACGTGCTGCTTACAGGGGTGTCCGTGAACGTGAGTTGCGCGGGCATCACGAGTACACGCGCAGCCAGTCCTTGCCCGGAGAACGGAATCACATGGCTCCCTGCGTTATCCACGAAGGTCATGCTTCCTGTTCGCGTTCCGACTTGTGTAGGGTTGAACACCGCGACAACCGTGCAGCTTCTTCCAGGCAGAACCACACTGTCGCATGAATCACTTAATAGGCTGAAGTCTCCAACGAAGGTCGGCCCAGTCAACACACTGGGGGCAGTCCCGGTGTTTGAGATCGTGAACGTCGAAGCGAAAGGAAGTCCAACCGTTGCGTCGTGAAAGGCCAGCGATGTGGGCGAGTACACCACATTCGCTGTACCTACTCCATTCCCGCTGAGAAATGCCGTACTCGTGCCAGCGCTGTTCGTCAGCATAAGGCTGCCGTTATTCATGCCACCGATTGCGGGTGCATAAGCAACCGACAAGGCGCACGTTGCATCTGCGTTGAGCGTGGTGCCGCAAGTACTGGCAGTCAATCTGTAATCCGTGCTCAGCACAGGCAGATTCAGCGTCGCAGTTGCCGTGCCGACATTGCTCATCGTGATCGTCTGCGATGAGGAAACGGCATTCACCGCAACGTCCCCAAACGCAAGAGACGTCGGTGAAATTAAAACCTTCGCCACACCCGTGGCAGTTCCGGCAAGCGGCACCGATGCGTAGCCACCCGCAACATTCGCTACCAGCTGCAGCGTTCCAGTGATGTTCCCCGTCGTTGCAGGCGCAAAACTTACCGTGAGAGTACAGGTGCTGTTCACTGTGAGCGAAGTCCCAGAACACGTATCCGTCTCCACGAAGCCCGCGCTGGCCGACGCACCCGTAATCTGCAGCGCGGCGGTACCGGTATTTTTCAGCGTGATGCTCTGCGAAGCGCTCGTGGTTCCCACAACCTGTGTGCCGAATGTCAGGGATGTGGGTGAGAACGTGGCGACTGCAGCCGCTGTTTGGCCCGCTGTGAGAAGTGGAATCTGCCATATGCCGCGACCGTAAGTGCCCGCGCGCAAAACGCCTGCCGCAGGGCTGCCAGCGACACTGATGCCCGGCGACGCGAACAGCGATGTCACAGGCGCATTCGGAAGCGACGTTCCATAAACGCTCCAACACGCACCGGTGGTCCCACTTACCGTCGCAACGCAAGTCGTCACATCCTGCGCCACGTACACACCGGTGTCCATTGCCACGTAGACCACTGCTGGATTATTCGGATCCACCACAACAGCGTTCGCAGGTGCGTTCGGCAGATTTGCGGAAATGTTCAGCCACGTGCCGCCACCATTGGTGGAGCGATAGACATGCGGATAATTAAAACCCTGAATTGTCGCGTAGACCGTCATGCCCGTGGGATCGTTAGGGTCGACAGCAATGCTCGACACATCGAGTCCGCCTGAATTGAAACGCCGAGATGTGTCGTTCGTGACAGAGTTCGTCGTCAGATCAGTCCACTTCGTCGACGATCCAGCAGTAGAGGCTGAAGTCGTAACGTAGATATGTCCCGCAGAGATGGAGCCACCATCCAGCGTTCCGCTCAGGCCCGCATACAACACCGACGATCCGCTGTTCTGCGGACCGCCGCTGAACTGCGCCCGTCCTCCGGCTGCCAGAGAGCGAATCGTCGCGTCGCTGCCGTTGCATGGACTATGTGTCGTGCTTCCCATCGGCGCGCTGATTGTGTTCGAAGTACTCCAAAGACCACCGCCGTCCTCTGGGCCGCGCCACACACGGCAAGTACCCACCAGCACATTCGTATTCAATGCTGGGTCAAGCAGAGCAGGCGGATCCGTGAGTGAAGCGTCGCCACTCACCTGCGAATATCCAATGGTCGCGGAGCCGCTAAAATCAGTCGCCGTACAAAGCTTTCCATTGGTGCAGGCGTGCAGCGTCACACCTGCTCCCGCTTGCACCAACCAGTTGCGACCATTGCCCTGATCAATTGCAACTGCACCGCTCTCCGCTGCATTCAACTGTATCCACGGCGCAATGGCAGAGGCTTGCGCCAGACTTGTACTCGCGGCACTCCCGTTGGCGCCAAGCGCTGCGAGAAGCACATTCGCATCGGTAGGATCCGATGCCATTCCCGCCACTTCCGCAAGCGACCCTAGAGAACCATTCAGGTTGTCGAAGTGCGTGGCGTCGTCGGCACTGCATACGCCCGCCTGCTGCCGCACGCCATCGAGTGATCGCCACAAACCTCCGTCGTTTCCGAAGAACATCGTGGGCGTAGCGGAGTTTCCTACATTCACACCCCATGCCATTGCATGTTGCGCTGGAGCCACTCCGGACGGCGCGGCGCAACCTGTAGTGGCGTTCGTCGTATTGCGCAGGGAACATCCACCGGACAAGCTGCAGCGATACAGATCGGAGGTTCCAAGAAAGAGCAGCGTGTCGCTGGTAGAAAGCGATGTAGCTGCAGGAATCGCGGCCAATGTCAGGTTGTAATCGCCCTGAGGAATACTGCCCGCACTCTCGACAGCAGATGAATCAATCTTGTTTGCCCACCCAATCGTGGTAGACGCGCAAGCCGAGCCAGAGATTGCGCAAGTATCCTGCCATAATCCCTGGCTGCCATTGTTCGGATCCACCGTCACGGCAAACATATCGCCGGAGATCGGCTGCACCGCTAAGGTACCGCGAAAGATGGGGCACGATTGCAAACCATAGTCACCCGGTCGTGGCTGGCAGTTCGCCGTGGTCAATCCACTACCGGGCTGGTTCGTCAGACGCGTCCATGTAACACCATCGCTGGATTCGTAATATCCATGCGAACGAATCGCCGCATAAAACTTCTTGCGAATCGGATTCCACACCACAGACGTAGCTGCATTGCCGCGAAAACCGGTGTAGCTGGTCGTGCGGCTTTGTACGATAGTGCTGCCATCCTGAATCGTGGCCAGCGCCCAGGCCTGTCCACCATTCGTGGAGTAATAAAGACCGCGAACACCCGGATAGTTTGTTGCGCGAACATTCGCGGCCTCCGCTGCCGACGATACCGCCATCACCACCAGTTGCGGTGACGAGGTGCTCCATGCAAACCCGGCAATGCCTTCTCCGACGAATGAAGCGCTTCCAGCCGTCTGTATCAACGACCATGTCTGGCCGTTATCCGCGGACCGCAGAATACCTTCACCGTAGTAGCTATCAAGCGCATCGTTCGGATCACCCGTTCCCGCAAGGATCACGCCAGTGCCGCCCGGCTGCACTGAGACAGCACCGATAGACAGCGAAGGTATCACTGACGTTCCCGCATTCGGTGAGAACACAGGAAGCGTGTCAGTCAGAGGTGTAAAGCTGGCCTGAGTGGAAGTTGCATTCCTGCTCTTCCAAACACCACCACCGGAAGTTCCCACATACAGCGTGTTGTTACTGGTATCACTTGGGTCGAGCGCCAACGACGTGACGCGCCCCGTCACCAATCCATAACTCAGCGACTGCACCTGCACGGGACCAACTGCAGTCCACGGCGTCGATAGTGAAGTCGCCTGTGCCTGAACCAGACTTGCCTGTTGTGCCTTTGCCGATACGAGCGCCACCGCAGGGGAATCCTCTTGCGCTGCCTGGTGCGACCGCACAAACGACCTTGCCCTGCGAGTCGCCGCGGCAGGCTCCTCCACCGCCATTCGTGCGCGCAGCGCCTGTGGCGATGCCAATTGCTGAGACTGAACTACCTGGGGAGAAAAGGCGAAAAGAAGCGCAGCCACCGATAGGCAGCTTGCAACAGAGCATCGCTGCAAACATCTCAAATGACTTGTGGCATCTTCCCAAAACAGCAACGTACGAAATCCCCTCAAACAGGAACCTGGTGACACGCAAACGCGCACAAGTGCGCATTGCACGGCGTATGCCGCAACCCAGGAATGCCTGTGAGAGAACTCTCAGTTTCAACAACCACTGAAAGCGAAACGGGGCAGAAACTCGCCCCGTCTACAGCTCTTATGGCCGATGATCTACCTTGCTTGCTCGCTGATTCTTAGCAACGAACAATCTTCGGTGACTGAATATGACGCGTGGCGTTTCTCGAATCTACCACCAGCTTTGCTTCCGCAACAATCGTTTCCATCTCGTATGTGGAGTGGTCCGTAGCAATCAAAACGCAGTCAAATTCGCTAACTCGTTCCAGTGGTGTGGATTCCATGTTGAGAGCGTATTTACGACCGTGTCCCACTTTGGGAAAGAAGGGATCGTTATAGCTAACTTCACATCCCAACCCCTGTAATTGCTCGATGATGGCCAGTGATGGAGACTCACGCAGATCGTCCACATCTGCCTTATACGCCACACCCAGCACCAGCACTTTGGCACCCTTAGTGGCTACACCCTGAGCATTCAACGCAAGAGCGACCTGCCGCATCACGAACACCGGCATGTCCTCATTGACCTCACCCGCAAGCTGGATGAAGCGTGTCGTGAAGCCGTACTCCTTGGCCTTCCACGTTAGATAGAACGGATCGACCGGAATGCAATGTCCACCGATGCCCGGGCCGGGATAAAACGCCTGGAAGCCGAAAGGCTTGGTTGCCGCCGCATCGACCACCTCCCATATATCCACGCCCATCTTCATGCAGAGCTGCTTCAGCTCGTTCACCAGCGCGATGTTCACGCTGCGGTAGATGTTCTCTAGCAGCTTCGTCATCTCTGCTGTTGCAGGTGACGACACAGGCACTGTCTTCGTAAAGATCGAACCATACAGAGCGCAGGCGGCTTCGGTGGCGGTCTTATCCATACCGCCAACTACTTTAGGAATCTCGCGACGAGGCGTGATCATGTTGCCGGGATCTTCGCGCTCCGGCGAAAACGCCACCAGGATGCCGTCAATCTGCTCCGCCTCTTCCGGCGGAGCAATCTGGACGTGGACTCCGCGCGCCACACCGGCATCGGTAAGAATGCGCACCACAATCTCTTCCGTCGTACCGGGATAGGTTGTGCTCTCCAGCACAATCAACTGTCCTGCGCGCACATAAGGCGCAATCGCATGGACCGTTGCTTCTACATAACTCAAATCCGGTGCATGATGTTCCGTTAGCGGCGTGGGCACGCAGATGAGCACGGCATCCATCTCTGCAATGTGCTGAAAGTCCGTGGTCGCGCGAAATCCCTTCACCTGCGCAGCAGCAATATGCTCGGGCTCAATCCGCCAGATATAACTGTTACCGCTATTCAGCGTGTCGACCTTCTTCTCGTCGACATCGAAGCCGGTCACGCGGAAACCTTCGCTTGAAAACAGCAGCGTCAGCGGCAAGCCCACATAGCCCAGCCCAATGATGCCAACGCGGGCTTCGCGATTTTGCACCCGAGCACGCCATGCTGTGAGCGTCGTTATTGCGGGAACGCTTCCGCCCTTGGTGGGTGTCTGTACGCTATTTTCGATGTTGCCTGTCGCCATGCCGCTCCCGGATGCACTGTTTCCGCTAGCGAATCACGCGCGCGAAGTCATTACCAATGCTTTTCCCATTGGACACACCTAAAAGCCCGCAAGTTCCGAGCCAACAGCGCCAAATCCCGCCAATCCTTTAAACAAATTGAAACAAAAGGGCTAGGACCTGCGGAGAAGCTGATCGCAATACCATGCCACGGTCCGCTGCAGGCCTTCTTCAAAGCTCACGTGTGGCTTGTATCCAAGCGCTTGGCGCGCTGCCTCAATGCTCGCCAGCGAATCCTTCACATCGCCGCAGCGGGCAGGACCGTAGGCAGGTTCAAGCGGAGATTGCAGCAGTCCGGCAATCACGCGATAGGTTTCGTTCAGCGTATGCCGTTCGCCGCACGCAACATTAAAAATCTGGCCAGCAACCTTTTCCGCCGGAGCCTCGCTCGCCAGCAGGTTTGCTTGTACGGCATTCGCAACATAAGTAAAGTCGCGGCCCTGCTCGCCATCGCCATAAATTGTTGGCTGTTCTCCCTGCAGCAGTTGCAGAATGAACTTCGCCATCACGCCGGAATACTCTGAGTTGGGCACCTGCCGCGGCCCGAAGATATTGAAGTAGCGCAAGCACACGGTCTCCAGCCCATACACCTGCCAATAGCTCTTCATGTAGAACTCGCCTGCTACCTTTTGCACTGGATAAGGCGCAATGGGCATCGGAATCATCGTCTCCACGCGCGGAAAGCCCGGCTGATTGCCATACGCAGAACTGGATGCCGCATACACAACGCGCTTCACACCAGCGGCACGCGCAGCCTCCAGCACCTCAAATGTTCCTTCAATATTCGCCATATGCGAACTGCGCGGATCTTTCACGCTGCGAGGCACGCTGGGTAGCGCGGCGAGATGAAAGATTACCTCCGCACCGTCAACGGCCTTCGCCAATGCATCACGATCCAACAACGAGGCTTCTGTGAACTCGATGCGATCGCGTACCCCGGCAAGATTTTCCGCACACCCGGTCGCAAAATTGTCCAGTCCGCGCACACGCTCACCCCGCGCCAAAAGCGCATCCACCAGGTGAGAACCGATGAACCCAGCAGCCCCCGTTACCAGAACCGTTCTCATTTGCCATTCAGTATCGCAGCAGGACATGGCAAAACAACACGCAACTTTTTGGTTGCACAAAACCGCCCGACGATGCGATAATTACATGCAACCAGGAGGTTGCGTAAATGCAGGACTGTATCGACAAAGAAATATTCATTGAAGCGCCCGTTTCACGCGTGTGGAACGCTGTCACCGATGCGAACGAATTCAGCACATGGTTTGGCGTGAAGCTGCTATCGCAGTTCGCCGTGGGAGCCGCGATAGAGGGCACATTCTCGAACCCGAAGTACAGCCACATCCGCCTGAAACTGACGGTGGAAACCATCGAACCGGAAACACGATTCGCCTATCGCTGGCTGCCCTATGCTCTCGACCCCGATGTGGACTATTCCGCCGAAACGCCCACAACTGTCACCTTTCACTTCTCACCGTCCAATGACGGCACACATCTGCGTGTAACGGAATGCGGCTTTGACAAGGTGCCGGGGTGGCGCCGCGAACTCGCGTTCAAGATGAACAGCAGCGGATGGGAGCAGCAGATGGCACGTATCCAGCGCTACGTTCTGACCGGATCGCCCGATGCGTAAACCAGCAGCAACAGATCGACTGCGACAGCAATGTGTCCCTGTCTTTGCCGCATTGGGCGATACCACACGGCTAGCGCTGCTGTCGCGGCTGGGCGAAGAGGGGGAGCAATCCATCCAATCGCTAACCCAATCCACCAGCGTGACGCGACAAGCCGTAACCAAACACCTGCACGTGTTGGAGCGCGCCGGACTGGTGCGCTGCCGTGAGCAAGGCCGAGAGCGACATTACGGCCTTGCCCCCAACGCGTTGGACAGCGCCCGTGATTACCTCGAAGTCATCGCACAACACTGGGACGAAACCCTGCTGCGACTCAAGGCGCACGCGGAACGGACATAAGTGAGACAAAACAGCTAAAAAAGTGCCTTTTTCGAAGACGAAATTCCACAAAAAAGCAAAAATTCGGATTCTGACAAAGGCACGCTATAATCAAACCTGTCTCGCCGTTCCGCGCCGTCTACGCGCGTTTTGAGCGCGCAAGGCTCCGCGGAGAGTTGGCCGAGTGGCTGAAGGCGGCGGTTTGCTAAACCGTTATAGGGTCAAAAGCTCTATCGGGGGTTCGAATCCCCCACTCTCCGCCAGTCAGTCATAATTTGTTTTCTCTGTCTCGATAAATCGCGGATTCCGCGCGAAAATTGCGCTAGAACAAAGCAAAGTTCTATTTAAGAGACCAACTCGTTGAGATTTGTAGCGCTAGGAGAGCGCGGCGAATTACCAGGCGGATGTACTGCTGGTAATTCAAGAGAAACAGCGGCAAGAGCTTCCACGCTCCGGGCCGTAACGATGCACTGAACGCCGACGGAGAAAGGCGAGGAAGAGCTTGTCGAGGTCGTCGGCCTCTTTACTCTTCCGGATGCCATGCTGCTGCACCAATGTCCCCAACCGCCATTCGCCAGAAAATGGCATGCCTGCATCAGGACGAAGACAAGATCACGCTTCTAGAGACGCACAGGACGACAGCGCCGACTTTGGTGCATGGATTTTTAAGGCTATTTCACCACCTGCGACGGTAAGCGATGTGATCCGTTCACTATCACTGGAAGAGGAGGCTGTTCTGACCTTGGAGCTATTCACTTCGAAGCCTTGAGCCGTCTCCAGACCGACGTAAGGTATTGGTTTTCTGGAACACTTAGGGCTGGCTGTGCCGCTACTGGTGATTTCTCTCCGACGATGTCTTCCGACTTCCCATAATATGCACCCTTCCGTTCGCGGTCCTGTGCCCTGCCTGCTTCGATCTTCTCTTCCGACCAAGCAGTGGACCAGCGAACAACGCCGCCACGAATCCAGTAGTGGGAACGGCAGCGGAAACCCCAGTTTCCGATCGATGGATCGAGACTCACATTCTCCCCATCAAAGTAGAGCTTCCAGTCTGTCGGTGAGAACGGTGTGATCACCTCCTTGCTGCAGCCGCAGGCGCACAGATGAATGGCAGTCGCTAGCTCCGTGGAAACGTACAGTACGCCAGCCTCCAAACGCTCCGGCACCGACTCCACGAATTGCGGACGAAAGTGAGTCATCCTCATGCCGTCCGCTCCTCGCTGGTCAGAAGGTGGAAGTTCGTCGAATACGTGGAGTGGTGATCCTGATCGACATCGTCGTAGATTCCCGCGAGCTTCTTCCACTTAATGACTGCAAACGCTGCATTCAGTGCATTGAGTTCCGCGATCTGAATGTTCTGCGTATACGCGCCATCGCCATCGCCATCGGCATCTGCGAGCGGAACCCGTGACGGGATATGCGCTGTCTTTGCTGAAGAACCAGCGGTGGTGCGGCAAACCGCAACGAGCTTACTCTCAGGCGTTACTTCGACCCCCATGCCCACATCTACAAACGAGATGCCGTGCGCGATGAGCCACTCCAAAACGACCTTCCGCACCGAACCCCGGTCAACGCAGATGAAAACAAAATCTAACCCGCTAAGAACTCCTACGTTCGACTCGTCGAGGCGGACCGCGTGAGGGATGACTCCTGTGCGCATGCGACCGTAGACTTCAGCGAGATACTCGACCTTCTTGAGCTGCCGCTGCAGGTCCTCAAGCGAGGCAGCGCCTGGACAACGGAAGGCGTTGTGCTGCAGGAACAGGTCGTCATCAAATAGATGGATCTCCTGAACTGGCGTCTTGGCGACGAAGTCCAGCAGGTACGATCCGCTGCCACCGAGACCGACGATGGCAATCTTCCGCCCCACAACGCGCGAGCCGATCATGCTGGTTCCGGCACGGCTGGAGGCCGTGTCGATGTACCGAAACACGGAGTCGTTGCCAGAAGATTCGATTGGCTTGAAAGTTCTCGCGTCTACGTTCGGATCGATAGCCTTGGCCGCCGAGGACAAGATGTCCGCATAGCGGCTCATCTTTTCGAAATAGTCCGCGTATCCATTCGCAGGCTTATTGGAAAAGGTGTGACGGATCGTCAGCCCAGGGAGAACCTGCTGCGCCACCGTCTGGTGGATGATCTGTTGAATCGGCGAACCATCCTTGTTGCATGGCTGATCGCCGGTGAAGGAGATGACATGCGTCTGAGGACGAACGGTGACATCTCCACCTAGGGTGAGCTCGGAGACCAGGCTGCCAAAGGCAACCTGTCTCTGTGCGTTGACGTACGGGACAGAGTGTACGAGGAGGTAGTTGCCGCGAACTTCCACCTCGTACCCTTCGTCGCGCAGTCGCTTCAGATCAGGGCTACGACTTATCAGTAGATGTGACATTGAAGAGCATTCCATCCTTGAGGTTAACTGTTTCGCCTGCAACCATGCTGCCTTCCGGATTAGCCTTCGGGCCGCGCTTCTAAGTAACGGTGTAGTAGGTTGTGGGGCTGGGCTGAGCCTGCGGGAAGGCGAGCTGAACGACCTCCCAGAAACTCAGTATGGGCTGACGCACATCCTTGGGACGTGTGTTGACGAAGATGTGGAACTCATGCGGACGGGTGAAGAAACGCTCGACGCCCGGTTCTGCCAGGTTGACGAATTCCTGATCGCCGATCAGACGGCTCGTTCCGCCCGGAACATCGAGCCACACCGCCATCCCGGTAACGTCCGCCCCCGCCAACTTCTTGAGGGTGAGCCCGGTGATCTGCGATGCCCCCCAATCAAACGAGCGATCGCTGAGCAGGAAGCGGAAGGAACGGTCCGTACGGAAGACGATGAAGCGCTCGACTCCTGCGTCACGCAGATCCGTGGTTTCGTCCGGACGTAGCTCTTCGAGCAGGCCGTTCTGCAGGATGCAGTAGGCGACATACTCGACCGGCTCTTTGATTCCTGCCGCCTCAAGGATTTGGGCTCCGGTCGGTACCGGGTCCAGGATGGTGCGTGGAGAGAAGTGAAGTTGATCGTCCCCAATCAGGATGCGGTACGGTCCGTGGCTGCGGATCGCGCGTCCTGAATGGAGTGCTTCAAGTACATCTTCTGTATTTTCTGTTGCTTGCTGGTTCATATTCGGCTCCGTGAAAGTTGACTTTGGCAGCCCTATGCCGCCGCTCACAGAGGTATGCTGACCAAACGACGACATCGGACAAACATCCAGAAAAAAGTTTTTGTCCGAAGATGCTGCGGATGCAGCATAGAGAGATAGGAGGGAACCGGAGAGGGTGCCCACGTGCTGACGGACAAGCCGCAGTCGAAAACAGAGAAGGTCGCGACAGCGGAAGAAGTTTCCGAGGCGATTGAGAAGCTGCAACCGGAGGAGTGGGCGCAGGTGAATGCCTTCGCGCGGAACCGTGCCCGCATGATGTCCCTTTACGGGGGGCGGTCGATGAGTCCGATCTGGTGCAGCTCGCTGTCGTCGCGTTGTTGGAAGAGCGCCGCAAGTGGAATCCGAAGAAGGTCTCCTTCGTTGGGCTTCTTATCGGAGCGATGCGAAGTATCGCATCGAATCTTAAGGAAAAGGCTCTTACCTCCGGGTATGCAGAAGCGGAAAGTCAGCTCGGATCGGACAACGAGGACGAAGAAGTCGTCTCGCTCGTAGAACGCCATCCCGATGTGCGCCTCACTCCAGAGCAACAGTTGATCTTGGTGAACTGGGTCACTGAGGTCTACGACTACTTCCATGACGATGCAGAGGCGTGCGTCCTGATGGACGGCTGGAAGGATGGCATGTCCGGTACGGAAATTATCGAAACCTTGGAAATCGACAGAAAGGGATACGAGACGATTGTGAGAAGAATTCGGCGAAGGTTCTTCGCACGATGGTCAAAGGTGAGCAGCCATGTCAATTGACAAGCGCTGGACACGTGAGGAGGCAGAGCGAGCGTTCGATCATCTCGCGGATTCGATCGAGGCTGAAAGTGCGTCTGAGATTGCGTCAGAATTGAAGGAATCGGGGCATGACCTCAACGATATGGCTTCCAGAATGAAGGCCTCGGCGCTGGCAGGCGTGAAAGCATTTCGACAACAACGGCTCCACCGCGCTCGGAAGCGCTATGTGGAGAGTTCTTCAAGGATTGAGGGACGTGCCAAGGGTATGGCCGGCTCACGTGAGGAACGAAGAAATCGATTCCTTGCGGTCCTGAACTCGAAGCCAGAGTTGCAAGCCAGATACACCGTACAGCACCGCGACTTGAATGCGCTCACCGATGAAGATATCGACAGTGCGCTGGAAGAGTTGGAGATTCTCGGCGCGTTAGAGGACGTGGATGACATCCGTTCCTGATTGCTATCGCACGCCCTTCGAAATTCTGAGCGATCTTGGCATCATGGAGCCCAGCGAGATCGATATCGAAGCGATCGCAGAAGACTGCGGAGCTACGATTCGCTACAAGTCGTTGTCGGGCTGTGCGGCGAGAATTATGGGATTGAATGATCGCGCTATCATCACGATCGACGCGAACACACCGCGCCCGAGGCAGAGATTTTCCGCTGGGCATGAGCTCGGGCATTGGATGCGTGACCGCGGTCGCATCGCCTTCCAATGCAAAGATGAGAGCTTCGTGCGGGATTGGTCTGCGGACAATCCCGAGACCCGCGCCAACAAGTTCGCAAGTGATTTGCTCTTGCCCGCCAGGATGTTTCGAGCTCGTCTACACCGGCAACCCGTCACATTTGAAACGGTGCGGGCGCTTGCGGAAGTATTCTGCACAAGCCTGACTGCGACCGCGATTCGCTTGGTCGAATATGGTGACCTACCCGCTGTCTTGGTTTGCAATAGCCCACGAAGAAGAGCGTGGTTTGTATGCAGCAGCGAGGTGAGGAACAAGGTTTACCTAGAGCCACGGCCACAGAAAGGCAGTATCGCCGAAGCATTGTTGCGTGGAGACCGATCCAATATAGAACCTCGCGACGTCAGATCGGACACGTGGTTCACGCACCGTAATGCCCAAAGCTACTGGGTCCACGAGGACTCATTCCCGCTCTCAGACGGCTCGGTCTTGTCATTAATCTGGTGGAAGGAAGAACGACAACTCATTCACATCGACAACGAGATCGAGGCAAGAGGAGCGTGGAGAAGTGATTTCCGGAGAGAAGACTGAGTCTCCCACACGTCGAATCAAGAAGCCCGAAGAGTCACCCTGTACTGCATCTTCGCCTACGCATCCTCTTCGCAATAAGCGCATTTTTGAGACGTGGTAACGCGAGCTTAACTTCGTAACAGCCTCGGACGTCGTCCTGCCGCGCGGCCCGGTGAGTGTGGGGCCACGGACAGCGGGGGATGCGGGTAGGGAGAAACCGAAGGGGCTCACCCTGCTCGATTTCGGGCACAAAGCATGGGGGCAAATTTCCTGCCTCTCGCAGAGATGAGCTTAGGCCGCTTTCTTGGCCTTGGGGAATGGATTTGGCTTCCTTCTTCTCCCTGCTCCTGGCCTCAGCGACGAACGGTTCTAAGTACTCACGATTCGAGCCTTCTTGTTCACTCTTCGTCCAAAATCCAACAGTAATCTGTGTCTCACGCGGAAGTATTCTGAAAGGAACTCGACGATATTGTCGCCGAGGTACCCACGTTGAAGCAGTCATCCCAAACGTAGAACGGTCAGAGTGAAGTGATCGGACTGAACAAGGGAAGGAGCCTTCGATTAGGGTTTAACGTGTGGGATCAGCAGGAAGCTCGCTGGCAAGCCGGACAATGCTATCGGTAGGTTCCATGAAAGTGCACTGATTCAAAAGTGGCACCCCGACGTGGGGTAACGGTACCGCAGTGAAATCAAGCGATGGAGCGTAGAAACCGTGAACCCGTACCTCAGCGCTGTATTTGTAGAGCTTAGTCACTCGCATAAATTCGCTTGGCGACACGTCGCACACCAGCGCTGCAGCAGGCCACATGTCTTCACCGTCAATTGGACGTTTCTGCGTCAACAGGATGTGATACCAGCAGTATTCGTTTGGATCATCACCATGCTGTACCCGTGCTCTATTCATGAGAACGCCTACACAGACTGGGTCTGTATCCCACATTGCATCGAGCACTGTTCCCTGCACTAATAGCTCAGTTCCAGTTGGAATCTTATTTTTGTACTCGTCGATGAACCGAACACTGTAGGTTTTGCTATCCGAAACGGCAGCCCTAGCTGGCGACGCTAGCGAATCCCTTTCAACAATGGGCGCGGTCTTCGGCTCAACCGAGCGGCTCGCCTTAATGGCAGCAATAGCGACAAGCCCAACGACAATGAATGCGAGGGTGCAAGCTACAAGGCAGCCCGAAAACAGCTTGCTCCAAATTGACTTATTAGATGGAGCCCGCAGCCCCGACGGATCGTTATGGTTTTGCAGGTATGCGGGAATTACCAAATCTTCTTGGGACTCACTCCATTCAGCACGTTTTCGCCCACCACCGGGCATTATTGACATCGGATGCACCTTCTAAGCGCTCTGTAAGCTATGGCTTACATGTAGCTCTTAGCTTACGACCAGCATGGCTACATGGCAACGGATATCTGCGTTCGAATTGGGCGGCGTATTCGCTTTTTGCGGACGCAGCGCGAATGGACGCAGACCATGTTGGCGGATCACGCTGGTCTGGCGCGTGAGCATTTATCTGAACTGGAAAACGGGCACAAAGAGATTGGAGTTAGAGCGCTCGAACGCATTGTTATCGCTCTCGACCTGAGTCTCGCTCAGTTTTTCGGAGGAATGGACTGAAGACTTAGCTAGAAACGTCCGAGAATGCGTGTATGTGGGAGCTTGAATCCGTATTTTTAGCGAAACGCGTAGCGCACCAAGCTGCTAGCTTTCGAACATGGCGTGCAGAGTGGCCCCCAGCTTCTCCAAATCCAAATCGTCGTCAACAACTCTCGCGTCCCCAGTTGAAGCCGGCGAAACTCGTACCAACCACGTGCGTCGCCATCGGCCCGAGAACTTCTAGGGCTTGTGCCGTTGAGTCGACTTGATCATCATGTTTGGCCCCCGGAAAACCTGTGATCTCGCGGAGATACTCTTTGAGCCATGGCGCATCACTGGGTACATAAACCCTGCCATTCTCAAACTTAATCGACTGAGTCGCGAGACGTATGTATTTGTCTTTACCTGGTTCAGCCTTGTAAGCGGCGACGCAGTAAACCCCTTCTGATTGGAGTTCCTGGAGAAGGGCAATACCAGAAGCCTTGTCTTCGATCAGTACTTTTGAGGCATCGAATTTTCGAAAGGTCTCCGCGACCGCTCGCTTCAGCTGTGGAAACGTCAACCGTTGGCGAAGGACATCCAGTAAGTAAAATCTACCGTTCAATAGCCCCCATGTGGTGCAAACAGAGTAATCATTCGTTTCGCCGGCTTTGCTCGCCGTATCCCAGCTCTGCAGTATGTACTCAAAATCCTTCGGGCCGTCTTCGGGCGTGTAGTAACGAATCCATTCGCGCTTGATTACACCACCTTCGAGTGAATTTGGATCCTGCTGATACTGGCTTTGGTAGTTGTATTCTCCGATCGCATCGCGGATCTTCTTGTATGTCTCCACGGAGTCCCGCTCTGGATGCAGGGCAGCACCAGTCCGTCTCCTAAAAACACGAGGACCGAACGGCGTTTCATACGGATAGTTCTCATCGTCGACTGCTATAGACGGCAACGAAAGAATCGTCCAGTCTTCACGTTCGATTACTTCGCCGACGAGATCTTGCTGATACAGTCGCTGCATCACAATGATGATCGCCCCATTTTCCTTGCTGTTCAGGCGGCTTAGAACCGTATTGAAATACCAGTCATTCGTCGCTTTGCGTCGGGTCTCTGAAAGAGCGTCATCAGGCTTGAGTGGATCATCCAAGATGATAATGTCTGCACCGCGCCCGGTGAGAACGCCACTTACCGAAGTCGAGAGACGAAAGCCTTTGGCCGTCGTCGAGAAATCATTTATGGAGCGCCGCTGCACTGAGATAGCAGTCTTAGGAAACAACTCTCTGTAGAACTGACTGTCCATCAAGGTACGGCAATCGCGTGCGTGTTTATCTGACAGGTCCTGTCCGTAACATGCGCAAATGATTTCTCTGGTCGGATCGTGTCCCAAAAGGAACGCTGGAAATGCCACACTGGCAGCGTGGGATTTCAGTGTGCGGGGCGGGAGATTGATGATCAGTCGCTTAGTCTTCCCCGCACGAACCTTATCGAGTGCTGACGCGAGCAATTCAATATACTCGCCAGAAATGAAGTCTTCGCTCGGATTCAACTCACGGAACGAACGCTCGACGAAGCTCGCGAAATCTCCACGCACTACTGCACGGTATTCATCGGGGGACAGTAGCAACTGATCATTCATTTAGCACTCGTCGAACTGCCATTCAAACTATCAACTCGCATCGCATTCATGCGTTTGAGAATTCCCTCCATTACCTTCTTGTCCGCTTCGTTCAGATCAGTTGAAACGACGTTTGATTCGACGCTCTCTTCGGATCCTTGAACGAGTGCAATCAAATCCCGTGTAGCCCGGAGATCGCCTTGGGCCGACTTGTTCGCAAGTTGCCGTACTGCTGCTTCGAGCTTTGTGATCTCTTGACTTCCATGAGGACCGGTGACGCGTACGCGCGCGCGACTCTCCTGCAGCACAATCGTTGCAAGGTTTCGAGAACCTTTAGGACGCCCATTGGGGTTACCAGATTTTCCCGCTACGAAGCGAGT
>Ga0209233_1000584_pt1 | contig 19289 bp, 22 predicted proteins | sample AraplaCL_Cvi_mCL_FD_184269 | JGI IMG/M metagenome (GOLD analysis project Ga0209233, IMG submission 184269) | Arabidopsis root microbial communities from the University of North Carolina, USA - plate scrape CL_Cvi_mCL (SPAdes) (version 2) | ecosystem: Host-associated > Plants > Roots > Endosphere...
CCGAGCGAAGCAAAGGCCTTCTACGCGACCCTCGGTCTGGCGACCGTCGTCGGCATGCTGTTGAACTTTACGCCAATCCCACCGATGAAGGCATTGTTCTGGAGCGCAGTGATCAACGGCGTGGTTGGGCGCTGGTGCATCGATCGCAGTGCGAGCGGAATCCGGTCTTTGATGCTGCGGCTATGCGGTAGCTTTTCCGCACCGGACGGATTTCGGGCGTGCACATGCCAGCATTCGATTGAGGACGGTGCAGCCGATGGCAACTTCCGTCTGCTGTGCTGCGAATGAGCGAGCTCGCAGTCGACGGCCAATGATCAACTTGTAACGACAGATCGCGGTCTCGACCAGTGATCGTCTCCCGTAGCCGGTCGCGACCTGCCAGCCCATCCGGCCATCGGCGTTGATCGCCGCAATGTGTCGGTCTCGCTGACTTGGGCAATCACTGTTTGGTCGTTCCAGTGCATTGGCGCGGGGTGGAATGACCACCGCCGCTTCGGGACTGTGCCTGGTGACGGCGTCGTAGGTCGGGCTGCCGTCATAGGCTCCATCGGCAATAAATTGCCCGATCGGCATGCCGATCTGGTCAAGCAGCGGCTCCACCTGCGAAGCGTCGGCGGCATCCTGGTCCGTCATGACGTGCGCGATGATATCGCCGCTGTCGGCATCGAGTGCCAGGTGTAGTTTGCGCCAGTTGCGACGAGATTTGGCGCCATGCCTTTCCTCCAGCCACTGGCCCGCCCCGTAGATCTGCAACCCTGTGCTATCGATCAGGACGTGGACAGGCCCTTTTTCAGGAATATGATTACTTGGCCGTTTGTCCGGAACTGTCGACTTACTGGCCCGACGGCTCAGCGTCGTGTGATCGGGAGCAGCGAGCTCCAGGCCGACCAGTTTCAGCACGGAGGTCAAGAAGCCTTCCGTCTGACGCAGCCGCAGGCCGAACACCAGCCCCAGCGTCAGGGCAGTTTCAATCGCCAGATCGGAATAGCGCGGCTGTCCACCGCGCGTCGTCCGCTTCGACGCCTGCCAGGACGACAAGGCCTCCGGCGTTATCCAAAGTGTAAAGCTGCCACGCCGACGAAGGCCTGCTTCGTATTCCGCCCAGTTCGTAACCTTGAACTTCATCTTGCCGATACGATGGCGACGGGAGGCATTGTGTTTGAATGGCATCGTTGATGGAGACAGGTTATTGCGATTGCCGATCACCTACGACAACGCCATTAACGATCCGCGCACCAACGCCGCCGGATTGGACTTTGCCTGCTGGCGGGATTTATGCCGTGTTTCCATCGGCCCGATTCCGGCCACCTCGCGTGGCGCAGTTCATCGAGATCCTCGTAGAAGGCATTAGTCGCGCGCGTAAAGCATAGTGCTTACCTGCGTTTGCGCCGTTCGGTCTTAGACCATGTTTCAGACATCGGCTGGCGATAATCGGCTTCAGAACGAGGATCTATGACCGAAATCGGCGCAAAAGTCCCCGGCGTTGTCCCTATGCCCTGTTCTGGGCAGCAGTCACCCCGAGGGCAACGGCCGCAACGAGGCGCAAAGTTGCCGTAGCCTTGCCTACTCTTGAAGGGATCAGAACCGCACATCATGCTATTTGGATCGGCTCAACGTCAGCCTTGAGATGCAAGGTAGATCAATAATTTAGCGTTCCGTCGATACCCGCCTTTCTGGCACCGCCGACGTGAACGCTTCCATTCTCATCTACCTTGACTTTGATCCGCCCATTTCGGCCAATGCAACGCCCTCGGGCCGCGACATACTCGTTGTCTGGAATCTCAACTGTTACGCGGGCATATCCCACGGATTCATGAGCATCACCCCCATGCCATCGAAGTCCTTAACGTTTCGCGTAACCAGTATCATGCGCCGGGTGAAGGCTACCGCAGCAATGTAGGCGTCATTGATCGGCCTGGGATTGGGAACATGCCATTTCGCTGCCTGAACGGCCGACGCCTCGTCCAGCGGCAGAATGCGGCCGGAAAATGCCGTGAGGACGATATTTTCCAGCCAGCCGCGCAGCACCTTGCCTGCGACTGCGTCATTATGTTCGACCAGCCGGACGCCAATCTCTAGCTCGTGCAGAACCACGGATGAAATAAAGCATTCGGCCGGATCGACTGTTTCGTTCCAGACCACGACATTGGGGTCGGCCTTGCCGCTCGCGACCTTGCGGAGCTCGGACACGACGTTGGTATCGAGCAACAGCATCAGGACAGGTCAACCGGCCTGGCATATTCAGTACGCTGCGGGAGCGGCAAATCAACGTCATCCGCGCCTGGCGCGGCCAGCATATCACCGAGAGTCCGCATTTTGCCGGTAAGCCGCTTGTACTCATCGAACGACAAGAGGACGTGCGCGGGGCGTCCCCTGTCAGTGATGATCACAGGCCCTTCCTGCGCGGCCCGCTTCGCGCGCCCAAGATCCTGATTGAGTTCACGGCCTGAAAGCATGGTGACGGTCATGGTAAGCTCCAAAGTTCGTGATCTCGATATTTGTGGTTACGTAACTACATTTAATTCACGGAAGCCGGAAACGCAAGGGGAGCGGTGCAACGGCTCGTCTCTGTTGTCGGGACGGCAGGCTTTGAAATCATGTCGACCCGAGCTTGGTGACTGAAATAAAGGCGCAGAGCAGTCGTTCCGCACTTGGCTGTAGGGCCACTTTTCAAAAACCCATCCACAGTCGGTAAAATCGGATCCGCTGATGTGAAAAGATACGAACCATCGCCACTCACCATGCATGACCTTGGGGTGATGCCAGCCACTCGGCTTCACCAGCACGGGCGGCGTTCTGGTGTGCCGACTGCTGGCCCTTGGTACCCCGGTTATCTATCCCTTCCTTGACAGGCTTGGCAACAAAAGCAGCGACAGCGCCGACGGCCAAATCTAAGTTCGATCCATAGCTGGGTCTGTCGCCTGCCCGATCTTGAGTTTGCAAGATAGGGATATGCTCGGCCTACTGTCGCGATATTACTCGACAAAAGGGTCGAGCGGATTTCACCCTAACGATTTCGGCCTCATGCCAGCCCAAGAACTGCTCTGACCGCCGACATGATCGCGACTGCAAAATTCGTGGGCGGTAGTGGAGCTCGTCCACCAAACACGAACGTTAGGGACGGTAGACATTTTTTTTGATTGAAACATAATCTGCAACCAGAACGAGGCTTGCTGGCGGCAGTCGGTCCTTATCTCCGGAAACAGCCGCCGCTATATATTCAAGCGCGTTCGCAATACCGTTCATCGTGTAGGGCTTCTCGATCGCGCCAATCGCGCCAGCGAAGTCCGGCGGCAGCTTTTTAATATTGCCGCTAACGAAGACGTACGGAATACCTCTGTCAGCCAGCGCTCGCCCAAAATCGATTCCTTTCGGACCGTCCTGCAGTTGGATGTCCACAAACGCAAACTCCGGTGGAGACCTTTCCAAAAGGTCCAGTGCCTGGGCGCTACTTGCGGCCTGTCCGACAACCGTATGACCGGCGGCCTCGATCTCCCACTGGAGTTCCATCGCAAGCAACGTTTCGTCTTCAACGATCATGACTTTCAAAGCGGTATTTCCTTCTCGCTTTCAACCCGCAGAGTGAGCTCCACGGTTGTATGGCGTCCTTCACAATTTCGCTCGATTGCAGCGCCCACCTGAAGCGCCGACCTCTCCAGAATCACTCGACCCAATTCTGCGCTGATATCATCCCGCGGAACCGGCTCGCATCTATCCTCGACCCTGATGAGAAGGCATCCGTTGGAGTTTTTGACGACAATATGAATATCACCTCCCCTCTCTCTGATCCCACGGCTGAGTGCATCGCCGAGCAACTCGTTTACGATCAGCGCAAGCGGCGACGCCTGCGCCGCTGGCACGTAAGCGGGAGAAATATCGAGTGTCAGTCGTATATCATCACGCTTGATAGCGCCTAGCAGGTCCAAAACGAACTCGTACGCAAAATCACCCAGGTCAACGCGAGTGACGTCGTTGGTTGTAAAAAGCTTACGCTGGACAATACTAATTGCTTCGATTCGGTTGAGCACGGACATCAGGGTATCTTGCTGGCCTTGGTCCTTCGTCAATCTTAATTGCATCTTGACGATCGAAGCCATGGTTAGAAGATTGTTTCTGACCCGATGATCAACTTCGTGAAGCAACAGGGTCTTTGCCGCCAGGGCGGCGCGCAATTCGTTTGTGCGATCTCTGACCTCTTGTTCGGCTTGATGACGGGCTGACGCCAGATCCGCTTCCCTGCTTTTGATGTTCGTGAAGTCGAGTTGCGAAGCGAAGAAATAGACAATCCGACTGCGACGGTCCCAAACGGGGCTGATGAATAATGCATTCCAGAATGCGCTGCCATCCTTCTTATAGTTCAAAATGTCGACGGAGATGCTGCGTCCGCCGGCAAGCGCATCCCGTATGGCAATGACAGTTTCCCGACTCGTCCCAGGGCCTTGCAAAATTCGACAATTGCGCCCGACCAATTCGTCATTCGAATAGCCCGTTAACCGTTCGAAGGCCCCGTTGCAAAAGATGATGGGGTTGTCGATCTGATTGGGGTCAGTAATAATCATCGGCATGCGCGTGGCCTTGAATGCCGCGGCGAATGGGTCTTCGCTCACGTGGGCCGCCACAAGCCGCTGACCCGCTTGCCTTGCCTCTTGCTGATCCTGATCTCGGTCCATTATACGCGATCCCTTGCCTAGAGGAGCGAAATTAGGAATAGCCGTTTTATTTCAACGATATTGGCCCTTGGGTCGAGGAAACAACCCGATACGGCTCATCATGATATCACCGGTGCAAAGCGGAACTCTTCGCTGGCTATCTCCAATCAAAAATACATTTGACTTTTGATTTTCTTCAAAGCGCTCCTCTGCTGGCCTCTTGATAAAAAATATTGATATCGATCCCGAATTCTGTCGCTGCAGTCCTGTTTTGAGCCTTAAGCCGAAATGACCGAAACGAATTATTGTTCCGAATAAGTGATTTGAAGCCCATCAGCCTTGACGCTCCGGCACGCACAATGAGCTGCTGGCAAAAGCTCCGAGAAATCTCGCATCCGACCTGATGGACAAAATCTCTGCAGGCATGGGTCCGCTGCCTGCATACCCCCAGTTTGGTCACTGTAGGCGTAATTGGACGCCTCTGATTTTCGCTGAAAATCTATTCCAGCTATCGTGAAAATCCATGTCACCGCACCGGCGCGCGGCGGATCGGAATAAGGTGCCTTGCGCCAGACCATAAGCATAGCCTCCTCGGCAATTTCAGCCGTTGAGCCCGAGCGCATCAAGAGCCCCTTGAGCCGGGGCGCTGCAAGATTGAAAAGCTCGGCAAATACCTCGCGATCCTGACGGGTTGCTATCGCCAGAACAAGTTGATTGACCCCGTCGCGCGACAATCGATCGTGCTCGGTCAAGGTCATAACCACTCGTCTCCCTTGGAAGGAGATGATGCTTTTTTGTTTGCCACGTCTATCGATAGGCGGTACTGAAACGGTCATGTTGCTATTACGCTGGGCAATCCCGCTTGGATCCCATGATGTGAATAGGGTTGGATCTCCGCAATATTTTTCGAGCCAGTGGCACAGGGGTACTGGCATCAATGTCAAGGCTCGACGCCAGTACCTATGCAATGAGAGCGTCGCGCTAACTTACATTCGCAGACCACGTTCCGTATATGGAAGCGAAAAGCAGGCGTAGATAGTGTCACTAAATGGTGCAATTTCTGACGTCACAACACGGATACCGGCTGATCAACCAGCAATCTCGACGACGTCCTCTTGGAGAGGGTGAGATCATTGACCGACATCGAGGAAACCGCGGCACTCGTCCTTCAGGCTTTGGAGACGTTGGTTCGAGTGGAGTCAGGAAAAGGACTCATCGCTTTAAGCGCACCATACCGGAGGCCGAGGAAGCCCGGCGCCGTCGGAGCAAGGCAATTAAGTGATATTGGTGGACACCTCGATCTGGATTGATCATTTCCGATATGGCGATGCCGAGCTACGAAGAATAGTCGAAGATGATCGACTACTTTGCCATCCGATCGTGATTGGCGAGCTAGCCCTTGGCAGCCTTCGAAACCGCGGCAGCGTCATTACTTTTTGGCAGCTCAACGCGGAGCTGTCGTCGCCACGCACGACGGAGTCATGACGATGATCGATCGATACGGCATTTTCAGCATGGGTATTGGCTACACAGGTGCCCATCTGCTGGCATCCGTTCTCCTCGAGCAAAAAGCAGTCTTGTGGACCAGAGACAAGCAACTGCGAGCAGCGGCCGAAAAAGCGGGTGTCCTGCTGCACATATCGGTTGATGAGCCTCAATAGAGGCCCGAGTTTTTGGTTTAATGGTTTTGCGAACCTTTACCAATGTTAGTGGGAACCGAGCCGGCGACCCATGAATTATTTCGGGAACCTTAACCAACCAGCATTCATCCAAGCGAGTCAGATCGACATGCCGGTGACTAGCGATACAGGTCGGCCCTATCTTCCCACAGAGCGAGCGCTTGAGTTGAAATCTCGTCGCTCAGCTTCGACGTGATAGAGATCGCCGACAGTAGGCAGCTATGTTGCGGCATGGAATATTGAATCTCACCCGAAATCGCCGCAAACTTCCAGCGCATATGCTCGAAGTCCATGCAAATCCCGGGACGATGGGCAACTCATTCGGTCAGGTCGAAGTCATCCTCTTTGGCATGCAACATGGCTACAAGCGTAGCAAGACCCTTGTCTAGCTGATCGATCGGCGGGGCGGCCAGTGCCAATCGGACGGCGTTCGGAGCATGCCCGGGCGCTACAGCGAAGGTTGTCGAGGGCGTCAGCGCAATGTCGCGCCGCGCTGCGGCCGCGACCAGGCTTTGTGAGCGCCAGTGCCCCGGCAGGGTCAACCAAAGATGATAGCTGCTTTTGTCGCACTGGATCTCAAAGCCACGAAAGTGATGGGCGGCGATATTCTGCCTTGCGCGCGCATCAGCGCGTTTCCGCTCGGCAAGCTCGGCGGCGGTACCATCGCTCATCATGCGTTGCGCCACCGCGAGCGCAAATCCGGTCGCCGTCCATCCACCCGAACGCACCGCAGCCATGATGTTTTCACGCAGTCGCTGCGGTATGATTACGAAACCCAAAGTGAGCCCTGGCGCCACCTTCTTCGACAGGCTGTCGATGACGATGCAGGAAGCGGGAGCGAGCGCAGCAAGCGGCGGTTCATCGCCGAGGAAACCATAAACGTTATCCTCGATAACGGGGAGATTGAGTTTTTCGACGACGCGCAGTAGATCGGAACGGCGTCCAGCGGTCATTGTCGTGCCCAATGGATTCTGGACCGATGGCTGAAGGTAAATCGCCGAAAGGTGAGCCTGCCGGTGGGCGCCTTCTACCGCGTCGGGCCGGACACCATGTTCATCCATGGCAAGTGGTACTAGCGAAACGCCAAGCCGTGCGGCGATGCCCTTGATGAATGGATAGGTCAAAGCTTCAACACCACAGCGTCCCCCGACGGGAATAGTCGCGGCAAATGCCGCGGCGATCGCCTGACGCCCGTTGCCGGTGAAGACGATCTGCTCGGCGGCCGGCAACCAACCTTTCTGAGCGAGGTAAACGGCCGCAATGCTCCGTGCCGCCGGCGTTCCCACACTGGTTGCCTGTGCGAGCGCAGCTTCCAGACCGGCCCCGTGAGTAAGCCCTTTCAGGCTCTTGGCGATCAGCGTCGATTGCTCGGGCAGCAGCGGATAGTTGAATTCGAGGTCGATGCAAATGTCACGAGGCTCGCCCGGTGCCGCAACGCCGCGCCTTGCTTCTCCTGCGACAAAAGTGCCCCGGCCGACCTCCCCCACGACGAGACCTCTACGCAAGAGCTCTGAATATACGCGGCTCGCCGTCGAGACGGCAATACCGCGCTCATAGGCGAAACGACGCTGCGGCGCTAGACGATCCCCCGGAGTGAGCCTTCCGGCGGCTATGTCGGCGCCGATGGCGTCGGCATGCTTCAGATATTCGGATTTCGACATTATTGCTCCGAGTGCAATGTTTCAATTGCACTGAGAAAAGTATCGGATCAATCTAACCATATCAACTCAATCGAGCCGGCATGGAAAGCCCGCCTCCCTAGGGCGCAAGCCCGTTGTGCAACCTTCTCAACCACTGAGAGAGGCCCGCGCCGCCGGTCAAAAACCGTTTATGCGAGCAGGAGAACATGCAGCTGACGATTGCCACAATTCTGGTCGCCTTTGCCGGGGTTTTCCTCATCAGTTTTATGCGAGGAGCGTTCGGCGGAGGATTCGCCATCATTGGCATCCCCCTGCTGTCGATCGTGATGGACCCGGTGGCGGCTGGAGGTTTGCTCGCGCCCCTGTTCATCGCCATGGATCTCGTCGCCTTGCGCTACTGGAAATCGTCCACGTGGTCAAAGTCTGACCTGATACTCCTCCTGCCGGGGCTCGTGATCGGCATTGGTTTCGGCTATGTGCTGTTCCGCATCCTCGATCATCGGGTTATCGCCATTTTGATGGCGCTCATCACCTTATCATTCGTTGGCCTGTGGCTTCTACGGGGCGCTGAGGTCACGATCCGCAACCGTTCCCGACCGAAAGCAATCGTCGCCGGCCTGGCATCGGGGATTACCACCATGGTGGCGCATTCCGGTGGCCCACCGCTTGCGATCTATCTGTTGCCACTAGGGCTCAGCAAAGAGGTCTACGCGGGAACGACAAGCCTGTTTTTCACAGTCGGAAACGCTACGAAACTGGTGCCGTGGTTGTGGCTGGCGCAACCGGTAGCGGCCACGTGGGCGTTGATGGCTATCTGCCTGCTTGCGATCCCGCCCGGCATATGGGCGGGCTGGCGGCTTCATGGCAAGCTGGACCAACTTCAGGTCTATCGCATCTGCTATTCATTGCTGGTTGTGACAGCCCTGAAACTGTTCTGGGATGGCGTTTCCGGATTTGTTGCCTGAACATTGAGGGTGGCACAAGGAGGACGACGCCCCCAAGTCCGCATGGACTCAAGGCGCCCTGATGCAGCAAGATGATAGCTTAATAGATCGTTTGCGGGTGGGGGCCGCGCCAATGTCTTCTCTAATCGCGAAACATCAGGAATGCGCTGCTGACGGAAGGAAGGTTTGATGGACCGTCTGGACGCAATGCAGATCTTATTGGCGGTCGTCGACGCTGGCAGCTTGTCCGCAGGAAGCCGGAAACTGAAGGCGCCACTACCGAGTGTCAGCCGGAAGGTCGCAGAGCTTGAGCGTCATCTCGGCACACGCCTGCTCGTGCGAACCAGCAGGAACATCCAGCTCACCGATGCCGGTCGCGATTATGTCGAAGCGGCCCGTCTGATCATCGCTCAGATCGATGATGCCGAATTGCGGGCATCAGGCGAGTATGAGACCCCACGGGGCGTCTTGACGATCACAGTTTCGATCGCATTCGGTCACGATCATGTGTTACCCTTCGCTTATGATTTTCTGCGGGAACATCCGGAAATCACCCTGAATGTACTTTCGCTCGATCGTGCTGTGAATCTTGTCGACGAGCACGTCGATGTAGGCTTCCGCCTGGGCGCGCTTGCCGATAGTTCGCTTTATGCGGTCAAGCTCGGCGATTTCGACTTCGTCACCTGCGCCAGTCCGGAATATTTGGCGCGCAAGGGACGCCCCTTGAGCCCCGAGGACCTTGTCGACCACGACGCCACCGTCTTCGGCCAAATCATCGAGCCGGGCTGGATCTATCACAAGGAAAGCCGCCGTTTGGAAGGCAAGCCGAACGTCCGCATGCGTGCAAACACCGCCGTAGCCACCGTCGCGGCGGCCGTTCGTGGCGTCGGCATAGCTCGCGTCCCCAGGTATCAAGTTGTGGATCAACTTCGATCAGGCGCACTCGTTGCCCTGTTTGAGGACTATGGCAGCCAATCCTTCCCCGTCCATCTGGTTTATGTCCGCCAGGGCCTCTTGCCACTGAAAGTCCGCGTGTTCATCGATTGGATAGTTCCGCGATTGAAGCGCAGGCTGAGCGAGCTCAGCGCTTCCGAGCAGACGGAAAGTCGGCTCGAGTACTAGGCATCCGATCATCGCGCCCGACGAAAGCTGGGGCCCCATCCTCCATATCAAAGTCTGAGAGGTTGCCTATCGTTTGGGCAACCTGCCGGCATGTCGGGAGCTCGCTTACCTCCTACTCACTGCCTGTGCAGAAAAAGGAGATCCAACATGACTGCCAAGACACTTTACACGGCCCATGTCCACACCGTCGGAGGTCGCGAGGGTTGGGCAAAGAGCTCGGACGATCAGCTCGACGTCAAATTGTCCGTGCCCGGCTCCAACCGCCCCGGAACAAATCCCGAGCAGCTTTTCGCAGCGGGATGGTCGGCTTGCTTTGAAGGCGCACTCGGGCATGCGGCAAGGGAAATGGGGATCAGGCTTCCGCCGGAAACCACTGTGGATGCGGAGGTTATTCTTTCGCTCGACGAGGTCGACGGCTTCTTTCTGACCGCCCGTCTCAACGTCAGCATCCCCGGTGTGGCCGATGAGATTGCTCAGCAGTTGATCGACCGGGCACATGCGACCTGCCCCTACTCCAAGATGACCCGTAGCGGAATTGATGCCAGCGTCGCGCTGACCGTTACCGCCTGACCAACCCAATCATTGGCAAGGATTCATGACTGGCCATGGGAGTGCGGCTCTTCGCTCTCCCGTGCCCTCTCTATTCCATGCTCAACGCATCATTTCCAGGAGAACTGCCATGTCTGACTTGCACCCAAAGATAGATCGCCGGAATTTCCTCGCAACAACCGTCGCCGGAACCATCGGCGCAATGGTGACGGTTGCTGGCTCAAGCTCAATCGCATCTGCCTCCAGCTCCAACACCTTGTCGGCTGGAGCGGCAGCGGTCGGTCATGAGGCAATCGGAGATAGCTCAATCCAACCCTTCCACTATCGCGCGACCAACGCGGAGCTGACAGAGCTGAAGCGCAGAATCAAGGCGACCAGATGGCCTGAGCGGGAGAACGACCCAACCCAGGGCGTCAGCCTTTCGACCATTAAGAAACTCGCCGATCATTGGGCGAACCACCATGACTGGCGGCGCGCCGAGGCTAAGATCAACGGCTATCCCAACTTCATCACCAATATTGACGGGATCGACATTCATTTCATCCATGTGAAGTCGAAACATCAAAATGCATTGCCGATCATCATCACCCATGGCTGGCCGGGATCGATTATCGAACAGTTGAAAATTATCGGCCCACTCACCGATCCGACTGCCTACGGTGGCGGCCCCGAAGATGCTTTCGACGTGGTTATCCCATCGCTGCCCGGCTATGGCTTCTCTGGTAAGCCTGATGTCAATGGCTGGGACCCGCAGCATATCGCTCGCGCCTGGGCGGTGCTGATGCAGCGGCTCGGCTATTCGCGATATGTCGCCCAGGGCGGCGATTGGGGCAATGCGGTGACCGAGCAGATGGCGCTTCAGCGCCCGGCCGGGCTGGTTGCAATCCACACCAATATGCCCGCAACCATTCCAGCCGAGGTCGCTCCGTTGATTCCCGGCGGCCCCGAACCCTCCGGGCTCAATCCCGAAGAAAAGCATGCCTGGGATCAACTCGTCGATTTCTATTCGAACGGCCTCGGCTATGCGCAGGAAATGGCGGGCCGGCCGCAAACACTCTATGCCTTGGCCGACTCGCCCGTGGGGCTTGCCGCCTGGATCATCGACCACGATATCCGCAGCTACGATCTCATCACCCGCGTGTTCGATGGTGCGCAAGAGGGTCTGACCAGGGACGATATCGTCGACAACATCACGCTCTATTGGCTGACGAACACCGCGGTCTCCTCGGCGCGTCTGTATCGGGAAAGCAAGCTTGCATTCTTCGCACCGAAGAATGTGCCACTCCCCGCAGGTATCAGCGCGTTTCGCGACGAGATCTATCAGGCGCCGGAAAGCTGGACGCGCAGGGCCTATCCCAATCTTGTCTTCTACAAGCGCCATGACAAGGGCACGCATTTCGCAGCCTGGGAGCAACCTCAGGCGCTAAGCGAGGATCTGCGCGCGACCTTCCGCTCCCTACGGTAGCGACGTGGCTTTAAGCTCGTCTGTTCCAATTAAAAGTCCGGCACGCCGCCCACTCGGGGCGGCGTCCAGCTGTGACGACAGCACATTCATAACTGAGCCTCGTCAAGTGCTGGCGCTTAGGCTCGCGGCAAATGCCAGCCGCCTCGCCGACTTCATGCAAAATCGCACAAGGTTGATCCGCAGCGAGCTTCATGGCAATGATGAGCCCCCATCCACGCCGGTTGCGGGCTGCTCGCACAGCAGACCGTGCCGGCGGCGCCCAGCTCAGGCGTCCTCAAATTGTTCTCCGGATCAATGACGGGTTCGCCGTTGGCGTCGATGGTTCCTTCGACTGAAACTCCGCCCTAGCGATATGACAGACCAGAGGCGAAATGATGCACCCCGGATGAACTACGAATGCACGCCCCCATGTCGTTGGCCAATCGCGTCCAACGTTAAGGCAATGCGTTGGCGGCTTTCGAATGGCCATAGGTTTGCCAACGATCATAGGGACGCGTCTTGGAATTTCGATCGTGGAAATCGCCGCCGGCGCGCCGATGCCCATATGAGCTGAGCGCGACCACCTCCGCGCCCTTTGCTTACACAAGCGCAAGCCATAGCCGGCAAGTCAGCTGAAAGTGACCATATGGTTGGCCGGGAACTGCATCTCGTACCCGCACGCGTCACTCAAGTGGGTGTGGCCACTACCTCGGCATTGTTGATGAGGATATCGAGACGTGCGGTCGACGACGGGATATGATCGGCGAACCGGTCGGTCGACATATCTGACAGTCTCGGCTCTATCCTGCGCAGGCAGCAGCCACTGCGGCTTTCCATCATTCCAGGGCCGGCATGCCCGCGGTGGATTTAAGCGCATGCCGCCGCCGCAAGCCATGAGGGATCGTTGTGGTACACCCACGCATCACCCACCTCATTCTGCGAAACGAGAATCTTGAGTGGAATATCGATGCCGATCATCTACGTCGCCTGCATCAACAACGTCCGGCGGTTGCCGTGCTCGATGAGCCCGCTCGTGAATGGAGCCTGGATGAACTGGCCTCAATCGCCGCTGTTTCGCGCGCCACATTGGTCCGTGCCTTTCGGCGCATATGCGGCGTGCCACCATGGGCTTTCCTAAGGAGGTTCGGCTCGGGATCGCGCGAAACCGCATCATACATACTGCCGATGCGTTGGGCCAGATTGCGGCCGATGTCGGCTATCAATCCGAAGCGGCGTTGAGCCGCGCGCTCCAGCGCCACTTTTCGATCCGCCCAGGCGCCTTGCGCCGCTCCGGGGAAGCCGTTTTTCAAGCGCATGCCAGTCTCAACATCGGATAGATTGACGAGGTCAATGACATTATGACCGTACAGATCATGATCATGATCGCAATCGGGATGGCAACCGATGAGGCACCTATTCGTTCGGGCGAACCCGATAACGGCAGATGCTCGGTCACGGCCCTCAATCAGGCGATGCGAGCTACTCAGCGGTGACGATCCGCATTATCCAGCCAAACAAACGAGGCGTGTTGGACGTAGAAGATGACAGCACTCGCCGATGACACATCGACGAACAGGTTCAAGCATACAGGTGAGAGGCGTGATGGATGCGCCCGATCAATGGGCGCCGGCGCCGCCTCCGCCCTGCGGCTTGCGCGTGAAGAGCAACGCAATCGCTGCCAGCGACAAGACGACGCCAATCACCGCGAACGTGTCGCTGAAGCCCAGAATGAGCGCCTGCCGCTTGACGATCTGACCAAGTGCCACAATGGCCTTTTGTGATGCGACGGCAGGATCGGTCACGCCATGCTGCATGAAATAGCCGGTGAGCTTGCTCAGCCTGTCCCGAACCTCGTCGCGGGTCAGTGTTATCGACTGCCCGATGATATTGGAGTGAAACTGTTCTCGCTTGGTCAGTATCGTGCCGAGCGAAGCCGTGCCGACCGCACCGCCGAGATTGCGCAGCATGTTGGTGAGACCCGAGGCTGCTGCCGCATCGGTGGGCGCAATCCCGGCGGTGGTGATCGCCGTGATCGGTGTCAGAACCAGCGCCTGGCCAATGGCGCGAACGATATTGGGGATCCAGAACTGGTCACCAGCGTTGTTGGCAGACAATGTGATGTTCATGAAGCAGCTGATTGCAAAGATTGAGATGCCAAGGAAGCCGATATAGCGGACGTCGAAGCGCTTCATTAAAACCGGCACGAGCGGAATCAGCAGGAGCTGAGGCAAGCCGGTCCAGGCAAGCACATTGCCAATCTGCTCGGCATTGTAGCGTTGCACCTGACCGAGATACTGGGGCAGAATATAGACGGTGCCGAAGAGCGCGACGCCGACCAAGACGTTAACGAGCACGCCGATGCCGAAATTCCGTTGCGTCAGCAGCCGCAGCTTCACCAGCGGCTTCTTGACCGTGAGCTCGATCCAGATGAAGGCGGCAAGGAAGACAATAGCAACGATGCTGAGCTTGACGATGAAGGGTGAGGAAAACCAGTCGTCCTTGTTGCCTTCCTCCAGCACCGTCTGCAGCGCCGACAGGCCGATCGCCATGGCCACGATGCCCGCCCAGTCGCCTTCCTTCAGGAGGTGAAGCTGCATCGGTTGAACTTCGAGGGTCAGCGCCAATGCTATCGCCATGATGATGCTGGGCACCGTGTTGATGAAGAAGATCGTCTGCCAACCGTAGTTCTCGGTCAGATAACCGCCGATCGTCGGACCGATGGCAGGGGCGAACGTGACCGAAAGGGCAAAGATCGCAAGGCCAACGGGCTGCTGACCTTTCGGCAGCTTCGTCAGAACCATGGTGAAGGCCATCGGGATCAGCACGCCACCGGCAAAGCCCTGCAGGCCGCGCAAGACGATCATCGTACCGAGATCATGGGCGAACGCACAGGCCATCGAAAAGGCCGGAAAGAGCAGCGAATTGACAAGGATGTAGCGCCGGAAGGAAAAAACGCTGCTGAAATAGGCCGTCAGCGGAATGACAACGATCTCGCCGATCAGATAGGACGTTGAAATCCAGGCGCCGTTGTCGACGCCCGTTCCGATGCCGCCCTCGATATCGAGGAGCGAGGCATTGGTGATCTGTATGTTGAGGATCGCCATGAAGGCGCCGATCATGCCGGCGAGAACGGCGATCCATTCCTTGGCACTGGCGCGCGACTGGGGGATGGCGCCTGGGACTGCTGTGATAGCGGACATGACACGATCTCCTGTCTCCGCACTCAATTGGCCGAGGCATCGACCTTCGTGTCGATGCTCGGCTGAACCGACATGCCCGGCCTCAAGTCGCCGTTCGCGGCGGCGGCGTCACCGTCAAGGACGATTTTGACCGGGATGCGCTGGACGACCTTGGTGAAATTGCCGGTGGCGTTGTCAGGCGGCAGCAGCGCGAATTCCTGGCCGCTTGCCGGGGAAAGACTGTCCACGTGGCCACGATAAATGCGACCCGGGAACATATCGACTTCGATGCTGACCGGCTGTCCGGCATGGACATCGGTCAACTGGGTCTCCTTGTAGTTGGCGACGACATAGGCGGCTGTCGTCGGAACGACGGCCATCAGTTGGGTGCCGGCCTGAACATATTGGCCGATCCGCAGCGTCCGATTACCGACGGTCCCGGCCACTGGCGCGACGATCGTGGCATAGGAGAGGTTGAGCTCGGCCTGATGCAGTAGAGCCTCATCGCGGGCAAGTGTGGCCCTTGCCTGCGCAAGCTCGGCATCCAGAAGATCGACCTGTTTCGTTGCGGCTTCAAGCGCTGCCGTATCATGCACGATGGTGGCCTGCGCGGCAGCGATTGCCGATGCGGTTTGTTGAGCCGTCTGTACCGCTGCATAGCCGTTGGTGGCAAGATTGCTGTAGCGTTTGTTGTTCTGCTCGGCAAAGGTCTCGTTGGCCCTGTCGACATCGAGCGTGGCGCGGGCGGCAGCGATCGTCGATTGCTGAATGTCGAGTGATGCCTGCTTGGCGCTGATCGTGGCCTGAGCGGCGGCAACGTCCGCCTTTGCCTGATCAAGCGCCGCGCGGAAATCACGATCGTCAACGCGCGCAAGCGGCTGGCCGGCACTCACCTTTTCATTGTCGCTGACAAGAACCTCGGACAGATAGCCGGATACTTTCGGCGCAACTGTGGTGCTGTCAGCCTTGACATAGGCATCGTCAGTCGTGACTTCGAAACGGCCAACCGTCCAGTAGCCGTGACCATAGTAGGCGCCGGCGGCGATTGTGGCGATGATTGCCGCCCCTGCGAGCAACGAACGCCCTCGGCGCTTGCGGATCGGCGCCGGCTCGGAACCGGCAACGCTTGCCTCGGGAATGTGTGGCCTCTTTCCTGCGTCGAGGCTCAGGGGTGTTGCCTCCAAGACAGGCTCGGCAGCCGGCGCAACGCCTTCGGCGTTATTATCATTCAGGACATGCAGCTTCTGGACGGACATCGTCTCTCTCCTGGTGAAAGGTCGCTGTCGTCTCGGCCGCGGCCTTGAAACTTCCGCTTGAGTTACATTTAGGAAACTCAGCGTTTTCCAATATAAGCTCGCGGCGACGTCTGTCAATGCAATTCGGAAAATAATTGATTTCCTAAATCAGGGAGGAACCCATCCGGGACTATTGGGACCTGTTTGCGAAGGACCATCACCCCCGCGTTTGTGTTCCGCGCATCCGGCGCGGCACGAAAGACGAAGACGCCATCAGATTGGCACGCGAATTAGGAAACTTGATGTTTTCTTAAACTTGCCTATGCTGGTGGGAAAAGCTGGGAATTGCGATGCAGGAAAAAAACACATCCGAAAAGCGATGCCGTGGCAGGCCTCAAATCAGATCGGACGACGAGACTAGAGATTTGATTCTCGACGCCGCGAACGCGCAATTCATGAAGGCGGGCTACGCGTCCGCCAATATCAGTATTATCGCCCAGGCGGCGGGTGTGTCCACAAAGACGTTGTACCGCCTTTATCCGGCGAAGGCCGATCTTTTCTCCGAGGTCATCTCGAAAAAGATCAACGACTACATCCTCGCAACGGATGCGGAGCAACTCGCAAACCTGCCCCTCCATGAAAGCCTCGACAAGCTTCTCGTATCCTACGGCAGGCTCACGCTTTCGAACGAGACCATTACAATAACGCGCCTGGTGCTGGGCGAATCCGACCGGTTCCCGGAGATCGCCGCCGTCTTTTACGAGCAGGCCATTCGCAAGACCAGCAGGACGATGGAAGGCTGGCTGCAAGCCCGTGTCGCGTCGGGAGAGATCGAGCTTGCTGACATTCCCACCGCGACCGGAATGCTTCGCGGCATGATGGCGATGGAACCGCAGCGTGCAGTCATGCTTGGCCGGATTGCAGGCGTTGCAGATAGCGAGATCGTCACACGTGCACGCGCCTGCGCGCAAATTTTCCTGGAAGGCACCAAACGGCGATAGCGCGATGGGCAGCCTAAGCGTTACATGACCACGCCATCGGCGGCTACGCCGGCCGAGCGCGATCCGACCGGCCGGCGGTGAGGTTATTCCGCAACTTCCAGGACGAGTTCCACCTCAATGGGCATACCGAGCGGCAAGCTAGCCATCCCAAGCACCACGCGACCTGACAGCATTTCCTTCCCGAACACGTTGAGGAGGACCTCGGACGCACCATCGGCGACCTTCGGATGGTCACGGAAATCGCCATCCGTGGCGATATAGACACCAAGTTTGGCGACAGCGGTGACCTTGTCGAGCGAACCAAGATGCGCCCTCACGCCAGAAAGCGCACTCAGCGTGGCAAGCTCTGCCGCCTTGCGGCCCTCCTCTGTCGAAAGTTCTCCGCCGACGCGACCAAGAAACTGCGGTTTGCGGTCGATCACCGGCAGCATGCCGCTCAGAAACAGTAGCTTGCCGATCTGCACGGCCTCCACATAGGCACCGAATGGCGTCGGTGGCGGTGGTAGCGTGATGCCGAGATCCTTGAGCCGCTGTTCTGCGCCAGCGGCCGGTGCGCTATGATCGCTTACCATTTGCCCAGATGTGCGCCGCCATCGACGTGCAGCACCTCCCCGGTGATACGTGGCGCCTCGGTGAGAAAGACGACGGCGTCAACAATCTCCTGGGCGGTCGAAATGCTGTTCATCGGCGAAAGCGTTTTCAGAAAATCCTTGGGGTTATCCTTGTGTAGCGGCGTGTCGACGACGCCCGGCGCCACCGTGTTCACGCGGATCCCGTCTCTTGCATATTCCATCGCGATGTTCTTGGACGCCGCTTCGATACCACCCTTGGTGATCATTGCGACCGAGACAGGCATGCCTGCGATCGGATGACTGACGAGGGGCGTGGTGATGCTGACGATGCTGCCGCCGCTCTTCTGCTTGATCATCTGGCGCACGACCAACTGCGTCAGATGAAGGAAGCCCTCGATATTGGTGGCGGCGAGCCTGCGATAATCTTCCACCGTATAGTCGACAAAGGGTTTGGCAAAGAAAATGCCGGCATTATTCACAAGGGCGTCGATCCTGCCGAACCGCGAAAGAGCCGTCTCGAAAACCATGGTGGCTGTCGCCGGATCGGCGATATCGCCATCGACGCGCGCCAGCCTGTCCGAAACAGGAATTTCGCTGGAGCGGCTCACGTTGCGCGATGTCGCGACCACGTTGTAGCCGCGGCTCAGGAAGCCGTTGACGAGGCCGGCGCCAATGCCTTGCGAGGCGCCGGTAATCACGATTGTCTTTGATGTAGACATTGCCATTCTCCGTTCAAGTTGAAGCGCATCCGTGGTGCGGCTGCGATGCGAGCCCGATCGAGATCCGGTCGTTTCGCTTGCATGGTGAGACTGTGATGGAAGTCTTGTTCTTCGATTAGATGAAAATATTTGAAATCTATTTTCCATTAATGGTAAAATGGCCCCATGATCGATCTGAACGACATCGCGATTTTCGCGAAGGTAGCGCAGCTTCAAAGCTTCAGCCGCGCCGCTCACGCGCTTGCCATGCCCGTTTCGACGGTCAGCCGCCGGGTGAGCGCGCTCGAGGAGCAGCTCGGCGTGACCCTGCTGCAAAGGACCACACGTCGGCTCAGCCTCACGGCTCAGGGGCGCGCCTATCTCGATCAATGCGACGAACCGCTCAAATCCCTTTACGACGCGCAAAAGGTGCTCACCAAAGCGCAGAAGCAACCCGAGGGTCCGTTGAAGATTTCCGCGCCCGTCATCTTTGGACAGACGCCGTTCTACGAACTCATCTCTTCATTCATGCGGGCTTACCCCCGCATTGAAGTGGATCTCTCCATCACCAACACCT
>Ga0209233_1000585_pt1 | contig 19266 bp, 23 predicted proteins | sample AraplaCL_Cvi_mCL_FD_184269 | JGI IMG/M metagenome (GOLD analysis project Ga0209233, IMG submission 184269) | Arabidopsis root microbial communities from the University of North Carolina, USA - plate scrape CL_Cvi_mCL (SPAdes) (version 2) | ecosystem: Host-associated > Plants > Roots > Endosphere...
TGTCCCGCAAGGCGCAGGACGCCATCGCCGAAATGTCGGCCATGGCGACCGAAGCGCTGGGGGCGACCAAGACCATCAAGTCCTTCACCCAGGAGCCGGAGCAGTCCCGGCAATACCGGACCCGTTCGGAAGAGAGCTATAGCGCCGAAACGACCCGCCTCGTGGCGCGGGCTGCGTTGTCGGCGGCGGTCACGTTCTTCGCCACGGCAGCACTGGTGGTGCTGGTCTGGTGGGGCGCCAAGGCCGTGATCGAGGGACAGGTGACCCCCGGGCAGCTGGCGCAATTCATGATCTATGCCTTCATGGCCTCGCAGGCGATCACCTCCCTGTCGGAAACCGCCGGCTCCATCCAGACAGTCGCGGGCGCGACCGAGCGGATCACCGAAATTCTCGATACCAAGCCGCAACTGGCGCAGGCAGAGAACCCCCTACCCTTCCCGACCCCCTTTCACGGCACGTTGGCATTCGAGCAGGTGGACTTCGCCTATGCCGGGCGGGGCAATAACGGTCCGGTGTTGCGCGGGGTCAGCTTCGATATCGCGCAGGGGGAAAAGGTCGCCCTCGTCGGTGCCTCGGGCGCCGGGAAGTCGACCGTCTTCGCACTGGCGCAGCGGTTCTACGACGTTTCGTCCGGCACCGTTCGGGTCGATGGCCTCGATGTCCGCGACGTGGACCAGATCGCCCTGAGGCGCCATTTCGCTTATGTCGAGCAGGAGCCGACGATTTTCGCCGGCACCATCGCCGACAACATCCGCTTCGGCAAACCGGAAGCCGGCATGACCGAAATCCGCGCCGCGGCGGAAGCCGCGCTGGTCGACGAATATGTGGGCCAGTTGCAGGAAGGCTACGATGCCATCGTCGGCGAACGCGGCATCATGCTGTCGGGCGGGCAGAAGCAGCGGCTCGCGATCGCCCGGGCGCTGCTCAAGGATGCGCCGATCCTGCTGCTCGACGAAGCCACCAGCGCGCTCGATGCGGAAAGCGAGCGGCTGGTGCAGATCGCCCTGGCGCGGCTGATGCAGGGCCGCACCTCACTGGTCATCGCCCACCGCCTCGCCACTATCCGCGACGCCGACCGCATCCTGGTGCTGGAGCGCGGCCGGCTGATCGATGAGGGGACGCATGACGAACTGGTCAGGAAGGGCGGGCGCTATGCCGAACTCGCCCGCCTGCAGTTCCGCCTCGAACCGATGCCGGCGGCAGCACAGGCCTGAGCCGCTCCGCAGCCTTGGCCTACCCCCGCCGACGCTTCCCCGGAGAGGTGGCGGTCGTTAGCCGTGGAACATCACCGCAACCATCTGCAGGGCGTTTTCGGCAAGGAAGAACAGGCCGACCAGGATCAGCAGGCTGACGGCCACTATTCCGATGACGGAATAGAAGCCCACCTCCTCCATGTGCTCGAGCGCCCAGCGATGATTGACCTGTGGATGCATGGTTAGGTTTGCCATGGCTCGAAAACGGATGCGCTGGCCGATGGTTTCACCACCGCCTGGCGCCGGCATTGATGTGGGTCAGGTTCACATGCCCGGCAAGGGGCGGGGGTGGGGGAACCGAAGCTCTGGCCAAACCCTCGGAAACGGTTGACCCGGCACCGCACAGGCTCCCCTCGCAGCGGCTTCGCCCCAGCTCCGCGAGGAAGGATGGTGCCGCTGCCCCGGATCGAACGGCCTGATGATCCGGGGCGAAAATCTACCCGTCGGTGAGGCGGAATTCGATGCGGCGGTTCTTGGCGTAGGCATCGGGTGTGTCGGCCGGATCGATCGGCCGGTTGTCGCCGAAGCCGGCCGGCACCAGCCGCTTGGTATCGACGCCCTTCGAAATCAGGTATTTGGCCACCGAAATGGCGCGCCCCGCCGAAAGCTCCCAGTTCGACGGAAACTGCGCCGTGGCGATCGGCCGCTTGTCGGTATGGCCATCGATGCGCAGCACCCAGTTGATGTCGGAGGGGATTTCGCCCTCGAGCTCGACGAGCGCCGCGGCCAGCTTGTCGAGATCGGGCTTGCCGGCATCGGTGACCACGGCAGAGCCCGGATCGAATAGCACTTCGGACTGGAATACGAAGCGGTCGCCGACGACCTGGATGTCCGCCCGGCCCTCGAGAATCTGCCGCAGCCGGCCGAAGAAGTCCGACCGGTAACGCGACAGATCCTGCACCCGCTGCGCCAGCGCCAGATTAAGCCGGCGCCCCAGATCGGCGATGGCCGTCTTGGATTCGGTATCCCGGGTCTCTGAAGCATCGAGTGCCGCCTCGAGCGCGCCGATCTGCGTCCTGAGCGCCGCGAGCTGCTGGTTGAGCAGCGTCACCTGCGCGTTGGCTTGCGCGGATAGGGTCTTCTGGTCGCCGAGCTCGGACTGGAGGCTCGAAATCTGCGCGTCCTTGTCGCCCGTGCCGCTGCCGATGGCGGCGACCTGGGCGGTCAGCTTATCCTTTTCCGCCTGCGTCGCGCCGAGGGTGGCGGTGAGCGTCGCGATCTGGCTCTGCAGGTCACCGGAGTTGGTTTTCTCCATCTGCAGCATATTGGTCAGTTCGGCGATCTGCGAATTTAGCCGCGTCAGCGCCGTGTCCTTGCCCTTGATCTGCTGGCTGAGGAAGAACTGCGCCAGCATGAACAGCGACAGCAGGAAGATGATGACGAGCAGCAGGCTCGACAGGGCGTCCACAAAGCCTGGCCAGTAGTTGGTTACCTGGCCGCGACGGCTGCGTGATGAGGGCATGGGGCGGGGGCCGGAGCGGGATTAGCCGCCGCGCCTCTCATTGTTGGCAGCCTGGTCCTCGCGCAGCATCGCCTCGATCAGGTCGCGCAGCTTCTTGTTCGTCTCGCTCTGTTCGCGGATGTGGGTGCGGATGTCGTCCTGCTCGGCGCGGATGTGCTTGACCAACCCATCGATACCGCGCGCCAGCTCGGCCATGGCGCGGATGGCGTTCTGCTGGCTGTCCGAGCGCTGCATGGTCGTGCCCAATTGCTCGAACATCGCCTGCATTTCGCCGCCCGAAACGCCGAGCCCGGATGCCTGCATGGCGGTGACCGGATGATCGAGCTCGGTCATCGAGGTCATCCAGTCTTCGAGGTCGGTGAAGAAGGCGTTCTGCGCCTGGCTCGTCTGCAGGTCGAGGAAACCGAGCACCAGCGAACTGGCTAGGCCGAACAGCGAGGCGGAGAACGCCGTGCCCATGCCCGACAGCGGCTGCGTCAGCCCTTCCTTGAGGTTGTTGAACAGCGTCGCCGTGTCGGACGAACTGGCATCGAGGTTCTGGATGATGGAGCTGACCGAGGTCACCGTTTGCAACAGGCCGTAGAACGTCCCCATCAGGCCAAGGAACACCAGCAGGCCGGTCAGGTAGCGCGAGGTATCCTTGGCTTCGTCGAGCCGGTTGCCGACGGAGTCGAGGATCGACCGCATGCTCGACGGGGTGATCACCGATTCACCGATGCGATTGCGCAGGATGCCTGCAACCGGCGCCAGTAGGACGGGCGGCCGCACGTCTTCCGCGCCACCGTCTTGCAACGAATTCAGCCAGCGGATTTCCGGAAACAGCCGGACGATCTGACGAAAACTGAGGAAGATGCCCGTTGCCGCGACCAGCAGAATCAGCGAGTTGATGAAGGGATTAGCCCAGTAGAAAGTGGTGACCTGCCCCCCCAGGATCAACGCCACGAACCCAATAATGATCAAGAAGATCAATATCTTGACCAGATACACGACCGGGCTGGCCAGATGGTAGGGGTCGTAGGGTTGGGCCATGGGCTGGGTCGGTTCCGAGCGGGTGACGGAAGCTTAGTCACAGCATGGAGGCGTGACAATGGCTTAGCGGTGCCCCGCGTCCAGTCCGCTTCCGGTTCGGGGGCTTCCGACGACGTTCGCCGGCGAACTTGATGGTTTGCAGCAGAGCGAACAGGTGCCGCCAGCAGAACCCCCAGTAAGGGAGCGAAGCTGGAGCAACCCTGGCCCGTTACTGTACGGCCTTGATGAGCTTCAGCAACTCCGCCTGCACGGTTTCGTTGCCGGCCACTACCTGGCCGTTCCAGATGCTGCCGGTCGAGCCGGAGTAGTCGGTCATCGTGCCGCCCGCCTCGCGCAGCATTAGCCAACCGGGCGCCACGTCCCAGGGGCTGAGCGCCGCCTCCCAATAGCCGTCGAAACGCCCGGCGGCGAGCCAGGCCAGATCGGTCGAAGCCGAACCGGTGCGCCGGATGCCCGAGGTGGCCGGGGCGATGTGGGCAATCTGCCGGATGGTCTGCGCATCGGCGCCGGCGCCCCCGCCACGGATGCCGGTTGCGAGGACGCAGTCGGCGAGGTGGCGGCGGCCGGCGACACGCAGGCGCTTCTTGTCCTGCAGCCAGGCGCCACCGCCCTTTTCGGCGGTGAAAAGTTCGTCCATCACCGGGTTATAGATCACCGAGGCGACGATCTCCTGGTTGCGCTCGAGCGCAATCGCCACCGCGAACATGGGAATGCCGTGCAGGAAATTGGTGGTGCCATCGAGCGGATCGACGATCCAGCGATGCGCCCCGTCGGTGCCGGCAACCTCCCCTCCCTCCTCCATCAGGAAAGCGTAGGTGGGCCGCGCCTTGCGCAGTTCCTCGAACACGATCTGCTCGGCCCGCTTGTCGGCATTGGACACGAAATCGGCCGGGCCCTTGCGGGAAACCTGCAGGTTTTCCACCTCGCCAAAATCCCGCGTCAGCGACCGCCCAGCCTTGATGGCGGCATTGACCATGACGTTGAGGAGCGCGGAACGAGCCATCGGGCAAAGGCCTCACGAAGGTGAAAGAAGGGCGGCGCTGACGCCGCAAGCGCCCCCTCTATAAGAAAAGCGGTCGGAGAACTACCCCCCGGGGACTATGCGCCTTACTGGCTGGGCGTCGGGGCCGGCGTGCTGGCCGCCGAAGCAGCTGTCGCCGCCGGGGCGCCGCTCGTCTGGTTGATCGAGGTCGGCAGCGTTGCCCCGCTGGGCGGCGCGACGGCCACCTGCGGCGTGTCGCTGGGCGGCGGCGAGGGCCAGAAACGGGCCCGCTCCTCGGCCTTGCTCAACTGCTCCTTGGTCGCCGATACCAGCAGCTTGTCGAGCGAGGGGTCGGACAGGCCCTGCCGGCGCGCCAGGGCACGCCACATGGCGGCCTCCTCGAGATCGATCGGCACGCCCTCGCCCACCGCCAGCAGCTTGGCATAGCGGTTCTGGCCGACTGGATTGCCGGCATTGGCGGCCGTGCGATACCAGCGCACCGCCGCCTCGAGGTTCCGCGTCACGCCCTTGCCGAGATAGAGCAGGGTCGCATAGTCCACCTGCGCAGCGATCACCCCGGACTGGGCCGCGAGGCCGATTTCGAGCGCCCCCTGCTTGAGATCGGGAATGACGCCGCCGCCTTCGATGAGCATGTTGCCGTAGTCGTACTGCGCCTCGGGCAGCCCGGAATCGGCTGCCTCCTTCATCAGCTGCGCCGCTTTGACGACATTCGGTTCGACTGCCACGCCCTCGACGTAGAGCAGCGCGAGGTTGTACTTGGCCGGCATGTAGCCGGCGTCGGCCGCCTGCTGGAACAGGGCAGCGGCCCGCTTGGGATCCTTGGCCACGCCAGTGCCTGCCTGGTAGAGCAGCGCCAGCTCGAACGCGGCGAGCTTGTCGCCATTGCGGCTGGCGAGGTCGAACCAACCGGCCGCCTTGCCGTCATCCTCGGCCACGCCCAGGCCTTGCCCGTAGATTTCGCCGATCAGCGTCTGTGCCGCCGCGTCGTTCTGCTGCGCCCGCGGCAAGGCGAAGGCCAGCGCCGTCAGGTAGGCGCCACGCTGGTAGGCACCATAAGCATCGTCTTCCGGCTGAGCGGGCGGCGCGCCAAATACCGCCTTGCTGACGGCATTGGCGTCCTGCGCGCCGGCTTCAGCCGGCGTCTGGGCCGGCGCTGCAGACTGCGGCAGCGGCGCCGGCGCGGCTCCGGGCCGAACCATCGGTGGCAGCGGGATGGGGGCATCGCCCGCCGCGAGCGCGGGGCTGGCCGCAGCGAGCCCGGTGGCGAGTAGCAGCGCGAAACGCCGGCTCATCCCCTGGCCTCGAGCGCCGCGACCAGGGCCTTCAGCGCGGCGGCCGGTTCTGCGGCGGCGAACACGCTTTCGCCCAGCGCGATGAACTCGCAGCCCTCGGCATTGACCCCCTCGGGAGCCGCCTCGGGATCGGAAAGAACGCTCGGAATTTCTATCGCCTCCGCCCACCAGCCCGCCAGTTCGCGGGCCTCAGGCGCGATAGCGCCGGAAAGCGGCCCAAACATGATGTAGTCGGGGCCCAGCTCCCCCTTGCCCATCGCATCGTGCCGCGACTCGATGCCGGCGGCGCCGACGATCAGATCCGGCTTGAGCGCGCTCATCGCTGCCTTCACTTCGGCGAGCGAGCCTTCGACATGCAGCCCGTCGACACCCAGCGCCAGCGCCAGCTTCGGTTCGCCCTCGATCAGCACCGCCACGCCGGCGTCCTGTGCCACGGGAGCCACATCGCGCACGAATTGCCGATAATCCTCGAGGCCGCGATCGCCCATGGGCAGCAGCAGGGCCGCGATTGGAGCCGCCTCCAGCATGGACGACAGGACGGCGGCAAAGCCCTTGGCATCGGCGTCGGGCGGGGCGATGAGGTAGATATCGGGTGTCATGGGCGCGTCTTATAGCGCCGGCACCGAATTAGTGGAGAGGCAATCCGGAAAATGGGGTGCGCCTTGCGACGCACCCCCAGGACCGCTCGGGAAGAGGCGGGGACACGGAACGGAAAGTCTCAGGCCGCCTGCTGTTCGAGGTCGGGCCGCCACTGGCCGAGCGCCGCGAGGCTGTTCATCTCGGCGCGGAAGGTTAAGGCCTGCTGGGCGACTGCCACGTTTTCCGGCCGGCCGCGCCAGAGCCGCAACGCGGCGTTCTGCAGGGCCCGGCCATAGGAGAAAGTCAGCCGCCACGGGAAGCCGCCGATGGCGTTCATCGCGTTGAGGTGGGCGGTGGCCTGCCAGTCGGTCTGCCCGCCGGAGAGGAACACCACGCCCGGTACCGCGGCGGGCACGGCCGCCAGCAGGCAATCGATGGTGCGCCGCGCCACGAGATCGACGCTGGGCTGTTCGATGGAGTGGATGCCGGGGGTAACCATGTTCGGCTTCAGCAACATGCCGGAGAGGTCGAGGCCGGCCAGCCGCAGTTCCTTGAACACCTCGTCGAGCGTTTCGGCCGTCACCTCGAAGCAGCGCTCCAGCGAGTGCGTGCCGGGTTCGCCGTCGCCGACCACCTCGGGCTCGACCACCGGCACGATGCCAGCTTCCTGGCAAAGCATGGCGTACCGGGCGAGCACATTGGCATTGGCACGGATGGCGTTACGGGTCGGCGCGGCGCCGCCGATGGTGATCACCGCGCGCCATTTGGCAAAGCCGGCGCCGAGCCGGGCATAGTGGGCGAGCCGCTGCCGCAGCCCGTCGAGGCCCTCGGTGATCTTTTCGCCGTCGGTGCCGGGCATTGGAAAGGTGCCCTTGTCGACCTTGATGCCGGAGATTACGTCCATCTCGCCCAGGATCGCCCGGAAGGGCGTCCGGTCGGCCGCCACCTGCTCCAGCGTCTCTTCGGTCAGGATGACGCCCGAGATATATGGCTTCATGCCGGCGCTGCGGAACAGCATCTCGCGATAGTCGCGGCGCAGCTCCTCGGTATTGGCCAGGCCGATCGACGCAAAGCGCTTCTGGATGGTGGGTCCCGACTCGTCGGCCGCAAGAATTCCCTTGCCGGGCTGTACGAGCTGCTGCGCGATGGCGTTGAGCGATACCATGCCGATCCTCTCCTCTGAACGATGCCGGACCATACCCGGCACCGCTCCCGTCGAGGATTCGACCTTCAGGCTAAGCCGAAGGTCGGAGGGTCGATGGGTCGCACGGACCTCACCAAAGGTTGCGACCGTCGATGGTCTTGTGCTCGACGGTTGCGAGGTTGAAATCCTCGAGCAAGCGGGCGTTGATGCCGAGCTTGGGCTTGCTGAAGTCGGGTAGCCGAGTAGCGAGATCCCAGCTCGGGCTTTCGCCGAACGTCGTCATGCCGCAGACGCTGCAGAAATGGTGGCGGTTGAGTACCGGGGCGTAGAGCCCGTCATGGTCGAGCCGGGTGAACTTGACCTGGCTCGGGTCGTAGTAGGCCCAGAGCGCGCCGGTCTTGGAGCAGAAGGTGCAAGTGCAGGAGGTAACGCTCTCGGGCGCGACCTCGATTTCGAACTGGGTGGCGCCGCAGTGGCATTTTCCCTTGATCGTGGTCATCGTTTCATCTCCGTTCCGATGACCGCAACGTGCGCCACCCCTGCTGACAAATGTTGTCAGCAGGCGCGACGCCGGCGCTTCAGCCGGTTGTGAGCTTGTCGAGCAGCGCCTGCAACACCTCGCGGTCGGTTTCGTCGAGCGGCGCGAAGATTTCCGTGCGGATGCGGTCGGCGACTTGGTTGGCCCTGAGAAGCATGGCGCTCCCCGCTGGGGTGAGGCGGTGGTCGATGCGGCGCCCCTCGCCGGCGCGACGTTCGATCAGGCCCTGGGTTTCGAGCCGAGTGGCGAGAGTGCCGAAGGCCTGGTCTGTCTGAAACGTCGCCTGCGCCAGTTCGTGTCCCGATGCGCCGGAGCGGGCGCCGATGGCGCGGAGCGCGTCCCACTGCACCAGCGTCGTGCCGAGCGGCGCAAGGGCAGCGTCCAGCGTGCGGTGCTGCCGGTGCTGGGCGGCCTTGACGCTGCGGCCCAACTCTTCGAGGTCGACGGGCAAAGGCTCGCTCCTTTGGCACTTGCAATATCAATATGCTGATATAAATATGTTGATATCAAGTGGCGACACGAGGAGATTCCGGAATGGCCGGGCAAATCGACATCACGATCGACGAGCAGGGGGTGGGCGCCCCGATCTGGGTACTGCACGGCGGGGGCGGGCCGCTGACCGTCGCGGGGCTGGCGGCGCATCTGGCCGGCTACGGGCGGGTTTTCACGCCGACCCACCCGGGATGGAACGGCACCGTGCTGCCCGAATCGATCGCCAACGTCGACGATCTGGCTGCGCTCTACCTTGGCGAACTGGCGCGACGCGGCCTGACTGGCGTCACGATCGTCGGCTCCTCGATGGGGGGTTGGCTTGCGGCGGCCATGGCGGTGCAGGACCAAGGGCGCCGGATCGGCCGGCTGGTGCTGATCGACGCCGTCGGCGTCGAGGTGGCGGGCGAGAGCATCGCCGACTTCTTCGGCCTCACGCCGCGGCAGATCGCCGAGCACGCCTATCACGAACCAGATCGCTTCTTCGTCGATCCGGCGACCCTGTCGCCCCAGCAGATCGCCACGCAGCGCGGCAATATGAGGAGCCTCCGAGCGCTGGCTGGTACCCGTATGGCCGACCCGGCCCTGTTCGGCCGCTTGCGCGCCGTCACGGTGCCGGTGCTGGTGGTGTGGGGTGAGAGCGACCGCATCGCTACGGCCTCTTACGGCCGGGCACTGGCTGGCGCCTTCGGTGACGGCCGTTTCGCCCTGATCCAGCGGGCCGGCCATCTGCCCCAGCTCGAGCGGCCGGAAGCAACGTTTGCGGCGATCGATGCCTTCCTGGCGCCGGGCGAGGCGAGCCAGCCCTGACCGGCGGCGCATCGGCCGGCCCGATGCCTGGTTACCTCGCGGTGCCTGCTTGCGGCCGGGCGACGCGGCTTCCATGTTTCGCCCACTGCACGCACGGAGACATCATGGCAAAGACCCTCAAGATCGACGTTTTCACCGATGTGGTCTGCCCCTGGTGTCTGGTGGGCTCGGCGCGACTCGACCAGGCATTGGCGGCCCTGCCCGCCGACATCGAGGTCGAGGTCGAGAACCACCCGTTCTACCTCGACCCGAGCGTTCCCCCGGAAGGGGTCGATGTGGGGGAAATGCTGCGCAGCAAATATGGCCGGGAGCCGCGCGACATGTGGGCCCGCGTCGAAGGCGAGGCGGCAAAGGCTGGCATCGAACTCGACCTCAGCCGCCAGCCGCGGATGTTCGCAACGGCCAAGGCGCACACGCTGACGCGGCTCGCGAAGCCGTTGGGCACCCAGCACGAACTCGCCAATGCCATCGCAGCCGCCTACTTCCTCGACCATCGCCAGATTCACGACGACGACGTGCTGGCCGATCTGGCGGTGGCGCACGGCTTCGACCGCGCCGAGGCGCTGCGGCTGATCAACGATGCAGCCGAACTCGCCACCACCGAAGCGCTGGCGCGCGACGCTGCCGCCCAGGGCATCAGCGGCGTGCCGTTCTTCGTGCTGGGCAACAAATATGCCCTCTCTGGCGCTCAACCGCAGGAAGTGTTCGGCATGGCCATCGACAAGACGCTGAGCGAAATCTAGCGCTACCGAGCCGCGCAGGGTCGGACCTTTTCTCCGCAGCAGCCCTACCCCTGCGCCCTGCGGCGCAGCTACCGCAGGCGTGGCAGTGGTCCGACCCGAACCGGCCCTTGTGCTTTCTTCCCTGATCGTCTTCATTGCCGCCTCAATCCGGGGACTGACGTCATGAAGATTTTGCGCCGCATCGTATTCGTTCTCGTGGCGCTGGTCGTGGTGGTCTATATCGCGGCGCTGCTGGTGCTCTATTTCAAGCAGCGCGACTTCCAGTACGACGTCAATCATCCGTTGACGGCGCTTGCCGACACCAAGCTCGATGCCAGCAAGGTGCAGGTGGTGGCCATCCCCACCACCGATGGCGCCACGGTCAACGGCTGGTATGAGCCGCCGCCGGCCGGCAGGCCGCTGATCATATACTACAAGGGCAATTACGGCAGCTTCGAAGACGAGCACGAACGCTTCGAGGCCTGGGTGAAGGACGGCTACGGCTTCCTGTCCTTCGACTACCGCGGCTTTCCCGCCTCGCCCGGCACCATCACCCAGCAGCACATCCTCGATGACGCCATCGCCGCCTTTGATTGGGCAAAGGCCAAGGGCGCGCCGATCCTGATCTGGGGCCGCTCGCTCGGTTCGGGGCCGGCGACTTATGTCGCGAGCCAGCGCACCCCCGATGCGCTGCTGCTCGAAACGCCTTTCCTCTCGGCGGTCGACGTGGCTTTCGATCGCTACCCCTACATGCCGGTCTACTGGCTGATGCAGGACCAGTTTCCGGTCAAGGACTGGATCAAGGACGTCAAGGCGCCGGTCTATGTGGTGCACGGCACCGCCGACCAGACGATCGACGTGCACCATGGCAAGGCCGTCTATGCGCTGGCGCCCAACAAATACGGTCTCTGGATCGTCGATGGCGCCGACCACGGCGACCTCTGGAAGGATGGCATCTGGGACAAGGGCAAGGCCTTCTTCACCGACGTCGAGAACGGCGTCGGCAAGACCGCCACCGGCGCTCCCGCCGCGACAACCCCCGCCCCCACCGCCCTGCCGGCGCCGACCAAGAGCTGAGCGAGCGGCTCTTTCCGTCAAAGCCTGAGCCCGCGGCAAAGGCCCCTTCCCGGCAGCGCCGGGTGAGAGGACCTTTGCCGCAGCGCGAAGCGCCTACCTGCACCCTTCCTCAAACGCAAAAACGCCGCCCCGTCAGGAGCGGCGTTCGGCAAGCGTGGCGAAAAAACTCAGCGCAGCGTCAGGTTCGACAGCGCGAGCGACAGGTCGACACCGGTCTGGGCCTGGACGCTGATCGGCTGCAGCGCGAAGGAGCGGTGCGAACCGCCGATCAGCCAGTTGGCGCCGACACCGACCCCAAGCGTCGCCTCGCCCGAAGCGCCGACATACTGGCCAGCAAGCGCGTGGCGGTAGTAGCGGGTATTGGTGGCGGCGAACACCAGCCACTCGATGTGGGTGCGGTGCGTCACGCCGATGTCGAGGCCGTACTTGTTGATGGTGCCGTGATAGGTCTCGCGGGCGAACTGGTCGCCATGGAAGCTGCAGACCAGATCCTTGGACGAGCCGACGATGAAGCCGACGCCCGGTGCGACGTCGCACGACAGCACGCCCAGCTTGACGCGGCCTTCGGCGGCGTTGGCCTGCGCGACACCGGCCAGCATGGCAACGGCGGCGAGTGACGCAAGAATAAGACGCTTCATGATTATCCCTGTCTCCAGCTTTTGTGGTTGGGCGTAGTGTTCACGTTTGCCGCCCGAGTGCAAGGGGCGGAAAGCGCCACAAAAGCTTCGTATTGGCGGAACCAGGGGTGGTGGCGCGCTGCCCGCCTGGCAATCCATCGGCGGTCGGGCAACCACCATCCGATGCCCCCAAAAAGCAAAACGCCGCCCCGTGAGGAGCGGCGTTTCGAAATCTAGCGCAGCGCTTAAGCGCGCGGCTGCGGACGCGGCGTCGTCGGGGCGGGGATGCCGCTCTCACGCTGGGCACGCTTGCGGGCGAGCTTCCGGGCGCGACGAACGGCCTCGGCCTTCTGGCGCGCCTTCTTTTCGGAGGGCTTCTCGTAATAGTTGCGGAGCTTCATCTCGCGGAAAACGCCTTCGCGCTGAAGCTTCTTCTTCAGGGCACGAAGTGCCTGATCCACATTGTTATCGCGAACGACTACTTGCAAGCGCCAACCGCCCTTTCGAACCGGACCATCAAATTTGGAGCATAACGACGAGGCCAATAAAACCCGTCGCCGACCGGCACGGCCGATCATCGTGGAGCGGGTCAATAACAGAACCCGGTGGTGATGTCCATGGGGCCGGCAGGGAAAGCCGGCTATTTTCTGCCGGCGCCGCGGATGTGATTGAGATGGCCCATCTTGCGGCCCGGCCGCGCGTCGCGCTTGCCGTAAAGCTGCGGGCGCACGCCGGCGCCGAGCCGCCCCGCGACATCGATCCCCTCCTCGCCGATCAGATTCTCCATCACCACGTCGGCGAGGCGGGCGGGATCGCCCAGCGGCCAGCCGCAAATGGCGCGGATGTGCTGCTCGAACTGGTCGGTGACGCACACCGCCTCGGTCCAGTGCCCGGAATTGTGGACGCGCGGGGCGATTTCGTTGACCAGCAGGTCGTCGCCGGTGACGAAGAACTCCACCCCCAGCACGCCGACGTAATCGAGCGCCGTGGCGATGGCTTCCGCCGCTTCGGCCGCGGCCCGCGCCAGCCCGGGCGAGATAGCGGCCGGCACCGTGCTGGTGTGGAGGATATGGTGACGATGGATGTTCTCGGCCGGCTCGAAGGCGCGCACCGTGCCGTCGAGGCCGCGCGCCACGACCACCGAAATCTCTTTTTCGAACGGCACGAAGGCTTCGAGCACCAGCGGCTTCGGCTCGAGCGCAGCAAACGCCGCGCCGGCTTCGGGCAGCGTGTCGATGAGGCGCTGCCCCTTGCCGTCATAGCCCAGCCGCGTGGTCTTCAGCACGGCGGGCGTGCCGAGTTCGGCGAGCGCCAGATCGAGATCGGCGGGCGACGCGATGGCCCGATGCGGCACGACAGCAATGCCGGCGGCCGAAATGAAGGCCTTTTCCCGCAGCCGGTCCTGCGAGATCTCGAGCGCCCGGCCGTCGGGCCGGAGCGGGCGGCGGGCAGCGAGGAACCGCGCGGTCGCCGCCGGCACGTTCTCGAATTCGTAGGTGACGATGTCTACCGCATCGGCGAAGGCCGCCAGCGCCGCTTCGTCGTCGTAGGCGGCCACCGTCTTGCGCGGCGTAACATCGAAGGCGGGGCTGTCGGGATCGGGGCAGAAGATGTGGGTCTTCATGCCGAGCCGAGCGGCCGCGAGAGCCAGCATGCGGCCGAGCTGCCCGCCGCCCAGAATGCCGATGGTGCTGGCCGGCGGCAGCGGCGCCTCAGTCGGCATCGTCGCTGGGAAACTCCGGCACGATGCCGGTCTGGCTCTGGCGGTACTCGTCCAGCGCCGCTTCGATCTCGGAATCGCTGAGCGCCAGCACGGCGGCGGCCAGCAGGGCGGCATTGGTGGCGCCGGCCTCGCCGATCGCCAGCGTACCTACCGGAATGCCGGCCGGCATCTGCACGATCGACAGCAGGCTGTCCTGCCCCGACAGCGCCTTGGAGCGCACCGGCACGCCGAAGACCGGCAGCGTGGTCAGGGCGGCAATCATCCCGGGCAGGTGCGCGGCACCGCCTGCTCCGGCAATGATCACCTTGAAGCCATCGAGCTTGGCGCTGCCGGCAAAGTCGTAGAGCCGGCGCGGCGTGCGGTGGGCGGAAACGATGCGCGCCTCGTACTCGATCTTGAGCAGGTCGAGCGTTTCGGCGGCGTGCCGCATGGTTGGCCAGTCCGACTGGCTGCCCATGACGATGGCGACGGGGGGCGAGGTCAGCATCGGGGCGCTTTCTGCCGCTTCTGCATCAGGCGATGATATCGGGGAGCAGGATGTTTTCGAGCTGCACGATGCGGTCCTTCAGCGCCAGCTTACGCTTCTTCAGCCGCTGCACCAGCATCTGGTCGGCAACCCCTGAAGCGCTCAGCGTCTGGATGGCAGCATCGAGGTCGGCGTGCTCCTGCCGCTTGGCCGCCAGCTCCAGCCCCAGTCCCGCTTCCTGTTCTTTGGTCAGAGGCAGCATGGCCCGCCAGCCCGTCGCCTGATGATGATGAATTTCTGCCTCAGGTACCTCAAAGGCAAAAGATTTGCATCCTGTTTTCCACTATGCGGCTCGGTCATCGACAAGCCATGAATTTTTTGTGACGATCGATTCGTCCACAAAGCTTTGAAAGGCAATTGTCATGACGAGCGAAGGCCACATCGCTGCTCTCGAGCGGCGGCACCAGGAACTCGACAAGCAGATCCAGGAGGAAATGGCACACGCCAGTTACGACGACCTCAGGGTCGCCGCGCTCAAGCGCAAAAAGCTGGAAGTAAAGGACGAACTCACGAGGAACCACCGCACTCAGGCTGCCTGAAGCGCCGGCACGACTCATGAGTACGAAGGCCGAGGGTGTCGCACCCCGGCCTTTTTTGTTGCGGTTGCCCGCCCTCGTGCTTCGACAGGCCCACCATCAGGGCACCACGCTCGCTGAGACTGCGGCCGGTGGCGCCGCCCCGCCTTCTCGTCCGCTATCCGGCAAAATCGTTGATCTCGATCCAGTAGCCGTTGGGGTCCTCGAGAAAGATGGCGCGCATGCCGTCGGGGCGGACGTTGATGGCACCTGGCGTCCCCTTGAAATCGGACCAGGCGAGGCCCCTGCCCCGGATGTGGTCCAGTGCGGCGTCGAAATCGTCGACCGAGAAGGCAAAGTGGGTGCCCTTTTCCACATGCGTGGTCGAGATGTCGCCGGCCTGCATGTGGAAGCGCTGGCCGCTGGCATATTCGAACCAGCGGATATGGGTGCCGCCCATCGGATTGGGCACCTCGCGGATGCCGGGCAGCGCCGTATAGAACGCGGCGCTCTCGTCGAGGTCGCGCACCCAGAGGGCGATGTGGTCGAGGCGCAGTTGCATCGTGCCGCTCAGGCTCCCGTGAACCAGATGCCGCGGACCCCTTCATAGATCAGGTCGAGGGCGAGGATGAAGATCAGCACATAGGCGAGCTGGTAGAAGAAGCGGGAATCGACGCGCTTGACCAGCCACACCCCGGCGAACATGCCGAAGAGCCCGACCGGCAGCAGTGCCGCCGACAGTTCGAGATTGGCCACCGAAAGCTGGCCGAGGAAATAGAACGGGATCAGCTTGGTGTAGTTGACCGTGGCGAAGAACACCGCCGTGGTGCCGGCAAAGATCACCGGCGGCAATTTCAGCGGCACCGCGTAGATCTGATAGGGCGGACCGCCGGTGTGCGAAATGAAGCTGGTGAAGCCGGCGATACCGCCCCAGAACGTCCCCCAGCCGCGCGACGGCACGGGCCCCTCGAGCGCCTGCAGCTTCTTGCGGATGGGCAGCCAGGCGTCGAGCACGAACAGCAGGCTGGTGATGCCGACCGCCAGTCCCACCGCCGATTCCGTCACGCGGGCCGACAGAATCCAGCCGATGGCGGTGCCGATCAGGGCGCCGGGGATCATGATCCGATAGACGCGCCAGTCTACCTCGCGGCGATAGACCAGGATCGCCACCAGATCCATGAAGCACAGGATCGGCAGCATCATCCCCGCCGCGTCGCGCGCCGGCATCACCGTCGCCAGCAGCGGCACCGCGATCGCTCCCAGGCTCACGGCGAAATTGGACTTCGACAGCCCGGCCGCAAACACGGCAACCACGGCAACGGCAATGAAGAGCGGCGAGGGCATGGGGAAAACCGGCAGGAGGGGCCGCCATTCCCAGCGTGTCGCGCCCGCGATGTCAAGCGCGGGAGGGCTTAGTCCCCTTGCCTCGCCAGACGAGCCAACGCTCGCTCTGGTTTCATCCAGGTGTCCGCCGGGTCTGCTGCCAACCCGAAGCGGACATGCCTGCGACCGCCTGTGGTCTGTGGACGTTCAGAGCTGCGACAGACCGCCGTCGACAGGTAGTTCGGCACCGGTGGTGAAGGTCGCATCGAAGGCGAGGAACAGAACAGCCTTGGCGACTTCCTCCGCCGTTCCAAAGCGCTTCATGGGATTGCCTTCGCGCATCTGCCCGGTGAGACGGTCGGCCGTTGCCTTGTCGGGGAAGGCTTTGCCGATGATCGGCGTTTCGATAGGGCCTGGCGACACAGCATTGACGCGGATCCCTCTGGGAAGCAGCTCGGCGGCTAACGTCCGGGCGAAGGATCGCAGCGCCGCCTTCGCGCCGCCATAGGCGGCAATCAAGGGCATCCCCTTGATGTTTGCGGTCGAGGTAGTGAAGACGACAGCGCCGCCCTGCTTGATCAGTGGCGCCAGCTTCTGGACCGCGAAGAACGGTCCCTTGGCGTTAAGGCTGAACATCTCGTCGAAGGTCTCCTCGGTCGTATTCTCAAGCGGAGCGAAGAGGCCGAATCCGGCGTTGACGAAGAGCAGGTCGAAGCTATCGAACGCGTCTTTCACCCGAGAGGCGAGGGCGTCGATGTCGCCCAGGGAGCGGGCGTCGCTCGCAACCACGAGGGCGTCACTTCCGAGCTCCCGCTGTGCAGCTTCCAATCCGGCTTGCGAGCGACCCGTCACCAAGACCTGGGCGCCCCGATCGGCGAGCAACTTGGCCGTCGCGAGCCCTATGCCGCTTGTGCCGCCGATGATCACCGCCCGCATCATTTCATACCGTTCCATGCGTATTCTCCTTTGCGACGCCAAGGGGCGTCTCTCTATTTTTGAACTGTATTGTTCAATAATTGACGCAGAAGTTTGAGCCATCGCCTGATGACTCAGCTCACGCGCGCCTTTGCCGGCGACCTGCCTGCGTCAGGACACCGCGCCCAACGATTCCGGTCGGGATAAGTCGGCGCCGGACACATCGACCAGTGCCTGCCAGGCAGCTTCCTGGTTGGCGCGATCGTGGAGGTGGGGGTGAAGCTGCGCCTCAATTGGGCCTGAGACCTTACCTTGCGCCGAGGCGAAGAATTGCCCGGAGACGTCGGTCCCAAATTCCGATGCCTGGAGGTAGCGTCCTGCCGCGGTCTCCGGCGTCTGGTTCATGCCGGGAATGAGTTTGACGATGGGGATAAACAGATACTTCAACGCCGGGCTGGCGCTTCGCACCACCTTGGTGTCGGTGGCGCCGCCGGGCGACACGGCATACGCGGCCATGCCGGGGGGCAGCCGGCGTGCCAGTGCAGCAGCCCACCAAGCGATGATCAGCTTGGCATCGGCATACGCATTGTTGGGCACGTATTTCACGTTCGGCCCGTTGCGTATCAAGGCCTCCACGGCGGCGACGCGGTCACCGTGGTGGTATTGGGCCGCGAAGGCTGGCAAGTCCGTGTATTTGAACATAGGTACGCCCCCTCGCGCGGGTTCTGCGCCTGCGATAACGATCCGCGCGTCGGGACTCAGCAAGTTGGCATTGAGCAACCCGGTAGTCAGTTGGTGATGCCCGACGAGCGGAGCCTGGGAAGACTCGATCCCCGCCGCGGTGAGCACGCGCTGCTTGAAGGGAACCAACCCCGCATTGAGCAGCAGGAAATCGATTGGCCGGCCTCGTTTGACGAGTTCGACGAGCGCGGACTGAACATTGGTCGACGAGTCCAGATCGAGCTCGAGCGGCGTAAAGACCTGTCTTCTGGTCTCCGCGGCCAGTTGAGCGGCCGTTTCCGTGATCCGAGCCAGACTCCGCCCGGTGACGATGATCTCGCGCCAGCCTTGTTCGGCCATAGCGCGGGCTGCCGCTTGACCGAGCCCGGAGGTGGCACCGGTGACGAGGGCGATCGAATGTTCCATAGCGGCTCCAGGTGGTGGAAAGTTCGAAGGAGCCCCCCGCTGGGGTAACAGCGCCTTGTTATTTTCGAACTGTTTAGTTACATTATGTTGGCCCAAAAGGTACAGTCAAGGAGTTTCGAACTGGATGTTTCAAAATCCCGCCAGGCCACGGGGACGTCCACGTAGCTTCGACGAGAAGGACGCGCTGGAGAAAGCGACCCTGGTATTCCGGGCGAAGGGCTACGACGGCGTGACGATCGATGATCTCGTCACTGCAATGGGCGTCGGAAGGCCAAGCCTTTATGCCGTCTTCGGGGACAAGCGGACGATCTTCTTACGCGCCCTCAGGGCGTATGCGGCGGCGAAGGGCGCACGCGCTGCCAAGGCCCTCCTAACGCCGAAGGGGCTTCGCGACTCTGTGGCCGGCTTCCTGAGGCACGCGGTGGAAAGTTCCACCGAGGAAGGGGCAGCTCCTGGATGTCTGGTCGAATGCGTCGCACCACTCGTAGACGACGCCGAGGTCAGGCAGTTCTTGAAGGACGCAGTGGCGGGGGTGGTGGCGCTCTTGGAGCGCCGTCTCTTCGACGGGATCGGCACGGGAGAAATCCCCCCTGACTTTCCCGTAGCCGTCCGCGCGACCCAGGTCGTCGATCTGTCGCGCGGTCTCACGATGCGTGCGCAAATGGGCGTGCCGCGCGCGACGCTGCTCAAAGACGCCGAGGAGGCGGTCGACCTCGTGCTTCAGCCGCGGAGCAAAAATACGATGGCACAAGGTTGATGCCGGCTCGCCCTGACGTCGATCCTTCAGGGCCGAGAGTGCGGAGCACCTGCCACCGACTTCCGGCACTCGACCGGGGTCGATGGGCAGGTGCTCTACCCGACGTGAGCGCCGTTATGGCCACTGTCTGGCCTCCCCACGTCAGGCCAGGATCAGCGCTGGCCCCAGAGCTCGACGACGGCGACGCCGCGGCCGTTGGGCGGGCGGCTATAGGTGAACTCGACGCGGCGGATGAAGCGGTCGCCGCCGCGCAGGTCGATCACCCGGGACTGCCCGCCTTGCGGGATGACGGAGCGGACCGGGATATGGTCCGGCGCCCCGTTGGAGTAGGTCACGTCGAGGTCGA
>Ga0209233_1000586_pt1 | contig 19261 bp, 15 predicted proteins | sample AraplaCL_Cvi_mCL_FD_184269 | JGI IMG/M metagenome (GOLD analysis project Ga0209233, IMG submission 184269) | Arabidopsis root microbial communities from the University of North Carolina, USA - plate scrape CL_Cvi_mCL (SPAdes) (version 2) | ecosystem: Host-associated > Plants > Roots > Endosphere...
CGAAGCGCAACGGCACCTTGTCGTAGAACGGCGCCGGCGCCGAATCCATCACCTTATTGCTGTTGATGCGAAACGACAGCAGCACGGCTTTTTTCAGCCATTGGTTGACCTTCCAGCCGCCCTGCCCGTTCGGTTCGGCGACGCGCAGTTCGCCGCTTTCGAGCAGATCGAGCGCGCGCTTGATCGCCGGGCGCAGAGCGGATTCGATTTCGGCGGGCGCCAGATCGCTGCGCCGTTCCCAGGCCGAATCGATGGTGTCTTCAAGAGATAACATAGGTCTCCATTGCTTTTGCCGTCATTCCCGCGAAAGCGGGAATCCAGTTTCTTCCTTTAGTGCTTCTCGCAAAAAAGCAAGATCAAAATGGATTCCCGCTTTCGCGGGAATGACGCCCATTCTATCTATATCGCGATCTCGGCGACCGTCACCGCCGGTGCCGCAAGGCGCTCGGCCAGCGCGTCACGCAGCGCATCGCATTCGCTCGCGCCGAGCGGACGATTGTATTCGTCGGTGAGCTGAAAGAAATCCTCGACGCGTTCGCCGAAGGTGGCGATGCGCGCGTCGTGCACGCGCAGCTTGCGCGCGCGAAACACCTGCGCCACTGCGGCGAGTAAACCAGGGCGATCGGAGCAGACCAGCGCGAGCTGGGTGCGCCCGCTCTGCGCATCCTCGCGGAATTCGATGCGCGTCGGAATATGGAAGTGTTTGAGCCGGCTCGCCGGCCGCAGCGTGCCGACCGAGACCGGATACGGATTCTGCCGCAGCGTTTCCTCAAGCGTGCTGCGCAGGCGCCCGACCGTGCCCGCATCGAGCACGCGCGAATTCGCATCGAGTACGAGGAAGTTGTCCATGCCCATGCCACTCTTCGAAGTGACAACGCGCGCGTCGAGCACGGACAGACGCATGCGTTCGAACACCGCGGTCACCGCGGCGAACAGGCCATCGCGATCGGGCGCGTAGACGAAGACTTCGCTGCCGCCACGCGGCCCCTGCGGATCGACGAGCACGAGCGGCGCCTTCGCATCGTTCGCGTTGGCGATGCCGGCCGTCTGCCACGCAATCAGGCTGGGCTTGAAGCGCAGGAAGGTTTCTTCGGGGAAATCGGACCAGATCCGTCCGATCGACTGCGCCGACAGACCAAGATCGGCCAGCTCCTGATAGGCGCGCATCTGCGCCTCGCGCACGCGTTCGGGCTCGTGCGGCGGCCGTTCGAGGCCGCCGCGCAGGACGTAGCGCGTACTCGTGTAGAGATCGGCGAGCAGCTTGTCCTTCCACGAATTCCACAGCTTCGCGCTCGTGCCCGCGATGTCGGCGCAGGTGAGCAGGTAGAGATAGTCGAGCCGCTCCGAATCGGCGACGGTGACGGCGAAACGGTGCACGACGTCGGGATCGTTGATGTCCTGGCGCTGCGCGGTGACGCTCATGTGCAGATGCCAGCGCACGAGCCAGGCAACGAGGTCGATGTCGGCACCGGACAGGCCGAGCATCGCGCAAAACTCGCGCGCGTCTTTCTCGCCGAGTTCGGAATGGTCGCCGCCGCGTCCCTTCGCGATATCGTGGAACAGGGCAGCAAGAATCAGCAGTTCCGGTTTTGCCAAGCGGCTGAACAGCTCGTGCGCGAGGGCGAATTCGCGGCTCGTGTCGGCGTTGGCAAACTTGGCCACGTTGCGCAGCACACGCATCGTGTGTTCGTCGACCGTGTAGACGTGGAACAGGTCGTACTGCATGCGCCCGACGACCTTGCCGAACGCGGGCAGGTACTGGGCGAGCACGCCGTAGCGGTTCATGCGCACGAGCGCGTCGACCGCGGGTGCGCCCTTGCGCAGCAGGCGCGCGAACGCGGCGTTGACCTCGTCGTCGAAGGCGAGCTCGCGGCCGATCTTGGTCAGTGCCGCGTTGATGCGGCTGACAAGGTCGGCGCGCAGACCCTTGATCTCGGGATGTTCGATCCAGATGCGGAACAGGTCGATCAGCGCCGCAGGGCGGCGCAGGAACAGATCGGGCGGATCGCAGTCGAGGCGCCCGTTGAGGCTGACGAAATCGATGCTGAGCCGCTGCGGGACGGCCGACGCGGAATCCACATCGAGCGCTTCCTCGCAGCGCTGCAGGAACTGATCGTTGAGCCGCGCGATCACGATCGCTGCGCGGAAGAAGCTCTGCATGAACTGTTCGACGCCGAGATTCTGCGCATGCTCGTCGCTGTAGCCGAGGCGGCGTGCGAGCTCGCGCTGATAGTCGAACAGCAGGCGTTCTTCCGGCCGCGCGGCGGCGAGATGCAGCGCGTAGCGGATGTGCTGCAGGCGCGCGCGCGCGGTTTCCGCCGCCTTCGCCTCGGCTGCGGAGAGCATGCCGCGCTCGACCAGCGCGGCGAATGTCGGCGCGCCGAACAGGCGCTTGCCGAACCAGAGGATCAACTGCAGCGCGCGCAGGCCGCCCGGGCCGTCCTTGAGATTCGGTTCGAGGTTGTAGGCGGTGTCGTTGAACTTGGCGCGGCGCTGTTCTTCCTCGCTGCGCTTGGCGGCGAAGTATTGTGCGGGCGGCCAGATCTCCGCGTCGTCCATCAGGCCGGCGAATCCGGCGGCGAGTTCGGCGGAGCCGAGCAGCCGGCGCGCATCGAGCAGGCTGGTGTAGATCACCGCGTCGGCAGCGGCGAGCTCGCGGCATTCGGCGAGCGTGCGCACGGCATGGCCCGGCTTCAAGCCGATGTCCCAGAGACAAGTGAAGAAGGATTCCACGGCGCGCAGCGCGGCCGGTTCCGGCTTCGGCACGGTCAATACCAGCAGGTCGACGTCGGAATAGGGAAACATCTCTTCGCGCCCGAATCCGCCCGCAGCGAACAGCGCCAGCGATTCGCTCGCGCCGACGCAGGCGACCCAGACGTGCTCGACCACGCGCTCGACCGCGTTCGACCGCGCGCGGATCAATTCCGCTGTGGCGGAGTCATAACGGTCGCGATCGATCGCCGCGAACGCCTCGGCAAGCCGGCGATCGGTGTCGCCGAGCAGCTGCCGCAGCGCGAGCCGCGCCTGCTCGGACACGCCCGAGCGCGGCACGCTTTTCGGCAGACGCGGCAGTGTCAGCTCAAGGCCGGTTGAAACTGCGGACATCGTTTCGCTCTAGCGGGAAAGATTGAAAGATTGAATCACGAAGGACACGAAGTAAAAGAGAACAACGTGAATTTTCCTTGCTTTTCTTCGTGTCCTTTGTGTCCTTCGTGGTTTAAGCCTTAGCTCTATGTCGAAAGGCTACGCCACCTTCGGCCACGGCGTGAGGATTTCGAAACCGTCGTCGGTCACGGTGACCGTGTGCTCCCACTGCGCAGACAGCGAATGGTCGCGCGTGACCACGGTCCAACCGTCGGGCAACAGGCGCGTTTGCGGCTTGCCGGCGTTGACCATCGGCTCGACGGTGAAGGTCATGCCCTTTTCCAGGCGCAGGCCCTGGCCGCGGTGGCCGTAATGCAACACCTGCGGATCCTCGTGGTAGATCTGGCCGATGCCATGGCCGCAGTATTCGCGCACGACCGAGAATCCGGCCGCCTCGACGTACTTCTGGATCGCATGGCCGATATCGCCGAGCGTCGCGCCGGGTTTGACCTGCTGGATGCCGAGCATCATCGCCTCGAAAGTGACCGTGCACAGGCGCTGCGCGCGCACGTCGGGCTTGCCGACGTAGTACATGCGGCTGGTGTCGCCGTGCCAGCCGTCCTTGATCACGGTGACGTCGATGTTGACGATGTCGCCGTCTTTCAACACCTTGCCCGGGCTCGGAATGCCGTGGCAGATGACGTGATTGACCGAGGTGCAGATCGTCTTCGGAAAGCCCTTGTAGCCGACATTAGCCGGAATCGCCTTCTGCACGTCGACGATATAGTCGTGGCAGATCGTGTCGAGCTCCTCGGTCGTCACGCCCGATTTCACGTGCGGCACGATCATCTCGAGCACCTCGGCCGCAAGGCGGCCGGCGACGCGCATTTTTTCGATCTGCTCGGGAGTTTTGATGGTAACGGGCATGGTTTTCTCGATCCGGAGCACGGCCGCTTGTTTGTAAGCGCCCGTGCAGGCTATAATTTCAAAGTTTCGTGCGGCGGCCGCAATAACGGCGCCTGTCACGAAATGCGGTCAAGGGAGCAAATTCCCAAGCCCGCCGGGCATTCCGCCCAAATCCGCACACGCATCGATACCGTTGTCGGGGTGCTTCGATCCCTTCGGGACACGAGGTCGCCAACGCTGGATACGTGGAGGTTCAACCCCGGACTCATCGCGCCAACGACAATGCGCGAAGATGTCCATTGCAGTGAGAGTATACAATGCCTCAAGTCACCATGCGCCAGATGCTCGAAGCCGGCGTGCATTTCGGTCATCAGACCCGCTACTGGAATCCCCGCATGGCGCCGTACATCTTCGGCGCGCGCGGCAAGATTCACATCGTCAACCTCGAAAAAACCCTGCCGCTGTTCACCGACGCGATGAACTTCCTCTCGGCGATCGCGCAGAAGCGCGGCACCGTGCTGTTCGTCGGCACCAAGCGCTCGGCCCGCGACACGATCAAAGAAGAAGCCGCGCGCTGCGGCATGCCCTACATCAGCCAGCGCTGGCTCGGCGGCATGCTGACCAACTTCCGCACGGTCAAGCAGTCGGTCGGCCGCCTGAAAGAGATCGAGGCGATGTCCACCGACGGCCGCTTCGAGAAGCTGGTCAAGCACGAAGTGCTCAGCCTCATTCGCGAGAAGGAAAAGCTCGAGAAGTCGCTCGGAGGCATCAAGAACATGAACGCCCTGCCCGACGCGCTGTTCGTGATCGACATCGGCCACGAAGACATCGCGATCAAGGAAGCGAAGAAGCTCGGCATTCCGGTCGTCGCCGTGGTCGATACGAACTACGACCCCTCGCTCGTCGACTACGCCATCCCGGGCAACGACGACGCGATCCGCGCCGTGCAGCTCTATTCCCGCGCCGCCGCTGACGCGGTGCTCGAAGGCAAGGCCGCCGCTCCGGCCTACATCGCCGCCGCCAAGGACGAGTTCGTCGAACTCGACGCCGAAGGCAACCCGGTGACGAAGAAGTCCGAAGCGCGCGAACGCGACGACCGCCGCAAGCCGGCGCCGCGCAAGCCCGCGCCGAAGAAGGCTCAGCCCGCCCGCCGCGGTCCGCCGCCGGCGAAGAAGGCCGCCGACACCGACGGCCTGGCGCGCGCCGAAGCCGAAGTCGCCGAGAACGAGGCGACCGACAAGGACGCGGCGGTTTAATCCACCGCTTCCCTTCTTCCTCAGCGGGAAGACGGCACGAAGTGCGGTTGAGGCTATGGAGCAAGCCGAGCGCGACTCGGACGCCATATCCTCGGCCGCTCTTCAGACACTTTCCCCCGCGGGGAGAAAGAAAAAGCATTCCTACGCGGCAGGCTTCAACGCCGCGTAACGCGCGATCGGCAAGATTGCGCGTCCACCATCGAATCACGCAAAGAGGTACCCCATGGAAATTACCGCAAGCCTGGTCAAGGAACTGCGCGAGCGCACCGGCGCCGGCATGATGGAGTGCAAGAAGGCGCTCACCGAAAACCAGGGCAACATCGACGCCGCGGCCGAGTGGCTGCGCAAGCAGGGCCTGGCCAAGGCGGACAAGAAGGCCAGCCGCGTTGCCGCCGAAGGCCGCATCGCGATGGCGCAGAACGGCGGCAAGGCCGTGCTCGTCGAGATCAACTCCGAAACCGACTTCGTCGCCAAGGACACGAACTTCATCGCTTACACCGACGCCGTCGCGCAGGCCGCGCTCGCCTCGGGCGCCAAAGACGCCGAAGCCCTGAAGAGCGTCAAGCTCGCCTCGGGCGAAACCGTCGAGGAAGCCCGCGCCGCGCTGATCGCCAAGGTCGGCGAGAACGTGCAGGTGCGCCGCCTCGTGCGCATCGACAGCGCGAACAACGTCGGCGCCTACCTGCACGGCGGCCGCATCGGCGTGCTCGCCGAGGTCAAGGGCGGTGACGCCGACTTCGCGCGCGGTGTCGCCATGCACGTCGCGGCGATGAACCCGCCGTACAACAAGGCTGCCGACGTTCCTGCCGACTTCGTCGCCAAGGAAAAGGAAATCGAACTGGCCAAGATGAGCGAGAAGGAAAAGGCCAAGCCGGCCGAAATCCTCGAGAAGATCATCGGCGGCAAAGTCGCCAAGATCATCAACGAGAACACGCTCTACGGCCAACCGTACGTACTCGACACCGACAAGACCGTCGAAGCCGCGGCCAAGGCCGCCGGTGCGGACGTGATCGGCTTCCAGCGCCTCGCCGTCGGCGAAGGCATTGAGAAGGTCGTCGAGGACTACGCCGCCGAAGTGGCGAAGGCGATGAAGGTCTGACGATCGACCGGTCTGACCGGAATACAAAAAACCCGCAGGCGACTGCGGGTTTTTTTTGTGCCTATCCACCAGCCTATTGACGTCATTCCCGCGAAAGCGGGAATCCATTTTTGCTCTTGCTCCAAAAAGCCAGAATCAGGATGGATTCCCGCTTTCGCGGGAATGACGGCTGCTTCATTTTCATTCTCGGCGAGAGAAAACATGGCCGCGCTCGCGTACAATGCGCGCGTTTGTTCGCCGGAGAAAAAGAGATGCCTGCAGATAAGAAATACAAACGCATACTCCTGAAACTTTCCGGCGAAGCGCTGATGGGCGACGCCGACTACGGCATCGATCCGAAAATGCTCAACCGCCTCGCGCGCGAAGCGCACGAAGTGCAGCGCTCCGGCGTGCAGATCGGCATGGTGATCGGCGGCGGCAACATCTTCCGCGGCGAGGGCCTCGCCGCCGCCGGCATGGACCGCGTCACCGGCGACCACATGGGCATGCTCGCCACCGTGATCAACGCGCTCGCGATGCAGGACGCGCTTGAGAAAGTCGGCGCCGAAGTGCGCGTGATGAGCGCGATCAAGATCAACGAGGTCTGCGAGGACTTCATCCGCCGCCGTGCGATCCGCCACCTCGAGAAGGGCCGCATCGCGGTCTTCGCCGCCGGCACCGGCAATCCGTTCTTCACCACCGATTCGGCCGCCGCGTTGCGCGCGATCGAGATCGGCGCCGACCTCGTGCTCAAGGCGACCAAGGTCGACGGCGTCTACACGGCCGACCCAAAGAAGGACCAGACCGCCACGCGCTACGAGCGCCTCACCTACGATCAGGTGATCGAACGCAAGCTCGCGGTGATGGACACCGCGGCCATCGCGCTGTGCCGCGACAACAAATTGCCGCTGCGCATCTACGACATGAGCCGCGAGGGCGACCTCATGCGCATCGTGCGCGGCGAACAGGTCGGCACGCTGGTCGATATCGGCAAGTAAGTTCCGCGCGGCCGCCGGGGCGCCGACAAAACAAGCGACGCTGATATACTTCGCAGCCTTTCTGAGACTAGCGGAGCCCGTCATGCTCAACAACATCAAATCGGACGCGCAAACGCGCATGACCAAGAGCGTGGACGCGCTCAAGCACGAGCTCGTCCGCCTGCGCACGGGCCGCGCGAGCACAGCTCTCGTCGAGCATCTGAAGGTCAATTACTACGGCTCCGACGTGCCGATCAGCCAGGTCGCGAACATCGCGGTGGCCGACGCGCGCTCCCTGACGATCACGCCGTGGGAGAAGCCCATGGTGCAGGCCGTCGAGAAAGCGATCATCGCCGCCAACCTCGGCTTCACCCCGACCACGGCCGGCACGGTGATCCGCATCAACATCCCGCCCCTCACCCAGGAACGCCGCAAGGAACTTTCCAAGCACGTTTCGCACGAGGGCGAAAACGCGAAGATCGCGATCCGCAACGTACGCCGCGACGCGCTGCACCAAGTAAAGGAACTCCTCAAAGACAAGAAGATCACCGAGGACGAGGAGCGCAAGGCCGAAGAAGACATGCAGAAACTCACCGACAAGTTCGTCAAGGACGTCGACGGCGTGGTCAAGGCGAAAGAAGACGAATTGATGGCGATGTAAGGGCCGGGATTCGGGATTCGGGATTCGGGATTCGGGATTCGGGATTCGGGATTCGGGATTCGGGATTCGGGACAGCGTATCGCCCTACGCTTTTGATCTCCGCTCCTCGCTCTTCGGCCCCCGTTAGCCGCGGCGAGGGCAGGACGGAAAAGCCCGTAGGGTCGCGCGCAGGACGCGCGCGAGTTCGCGAATGGGCAGGATGCCCATCGAGCGAACCCCGGCCTGACCTCGCGGACTCGCAGCGAAGCTGCGAGCGCGGCTCCCGGGGTGCATTTCTTTTGGTTACTTTTCTTTGTGCAAGCAAAGAAAAGTGACCCGCGCGCTGGATGCGCGCGGAAAGACGAAGGGACGCGGTCAGAAGAGAATCAAGAACCACAGCAAAAGCTGGATTCCAGCTTGACCAGCCATTCGGCTGTTGAAAGCCGCTGGAATGACGAGCAAAGAGCAAAGACACTGGATTTCGGCTTGAACAGCCATTCGGCTGTTGAAAGCCGCCGGAATGACGAGCTAGAGCAAAACAAGAAGGGATTTCCGCCTTCGCGGGAACGACGAGCAAAAAGCATAAAAGTGGAAAACTCCACAATCCAACCCCCGCGCCATATTGCCATCGTCATGGACGGCAACGGCCGCTGGGCCAAACAGCGCCATCGCCCGCGCACGTTCGGCCATCACGCCGGGCAGAAGGCGGTGCGTGCAGTCATCGAAGCCTGCCTGCGCCGCGGCATCGAGGCCCTGACCCTGTTCGCTTTCTCGTCGGAGAACTGGAAACGGCCGCAGGACGAAGTCGGCGCGCTGATGGAGCTCTTCCTCAAAGCGCTCGACCGCGAAGTCGGCGAACTGCATGGCTACGGCGTGCGCATCCGCTTCATCGGCGAGCTTGCCGCATTCGCGCCCGCGCTGCGCGAGCGCATGCAGGCGGCGATGGACAAGACCGCCGGCAACGACAAGCTCGCGCTGAACATCGCAGTGAACTACGGCGGACGTTGGGACATCGCGCAGGCCGCGCGCCGCGTTGCCGAAGCAGCGCAGCGCGGCGAGATCGACCCGGCACAGATCGACGAGGCGCGACTGGCCGGCTATTTCTCTCTCGCCGATCAGCCCCCGCTCGACCTCTTCATCCGCACCGGCGGCGAGAGACGCGTGAGCAACTTCCTGCTCTGGCAGATTGCCTACGCCGAACTCTATTTTTCCGACGTGCTTTGGCCCGATTTCGACGCCGCCTATCTCGACGCCGCGATCGCCGATTTCGCCGGACGCGAGCGCCGTTATGGTAAAACGAGCGCCCAAGTGGGGACGAAAACATGACCGCGGAATCACAACCCGGAAAATGCGGCAGCAAATCGCCGCGTTGTGATCTTCGCGCCGAGGGACGATTGCCTAAATTATGAAACAACGGATCATCACGGCACTCCTGATCACGCCCTTCGCGATCGCGTTGATGCTGTTCGTGCCGACCCCGGCATTCGTCGCCATCATCGGCACCCTGTGCGGCATCGGCATGTGGGAGTGGACGCGCCTGTCGGGCATGCGCGAGAGGCCATGGCGCGCCGTCGCCGTGGCGCTGGGTGTGCTGGCGATGCTGGCGCTGTACTTCACCTCCAACGTCATTCTGTGGTGGACCTTCATCCTGCTCGGCTGCGGCGCCTGGATCGGCGCGATCTTCTGGCTGCGCAGCTTTTCCTTCGCCGCCTCGGCGACGCGCGAGCACACGGCGCTGAAGCTCGCCGCCGGCGCGCTCGCAATTCTGCCGGCCTTCGCCGGCTTGATGCGTATCCATCAAACGCAAGTCATTCCGCACACCTGGGCGCTGTATGCGCTGCTTCTGGTGTGGTCCGCCGACACCTTTGCCTATTTTGCCGGCAGCCGCTGGGGTACGACCAAGCTCGCTCCGAATATCAGTCCGGGCAAGACCTGGGCCGGACTCTACGGCGCACTCGTCGGCTCGGGCGTCATCGCCGCGATCGGTGGCTGGCTGCTCGACGTGCGCGGCGTGACGCTGGTGCTGCTCGTGATCGTCGCGCTGATCAGCGTGGCATTTTCGGTCGTCGGCGACTTGTTCGAGAGCCTGATCAAACGCCACGCCGGCGTGAAGGACTCCGGTGCGCTGTTCCCCGGTCACGGCGGCGTCTGCGACCGTCTCGACGGCGTGTTTGCCGCGCTGCCCTTTTTCGCGCTCGGTAAAGCACTGCTGGGATTATGAGAAAGATCGCGATCCTCGGCGCCACCGGCTCGATCGGTGCGAGCGCGCTCGACGTGATCGCGCGCCACCCGCGCGATTTCCGCGCGAGTGTGCTCGCCGCACATCGCAAGGTCGACGAACTCGTCGCCCTGTGCGTGCGCTTCCAGCCCGATCTGGCCGTGATTGCCGACGAGGCGCTAGAGACCACGTTGCGCGACAAGCTCGCCACCGCTGGGTTGTCGACACGTGCCGCGGGGGGCATGGCCGCGCTCAACGAAGCGGTGGCTGGCGATTTGTGCGATACGGTCATCGCCGCGATCGTCGGTGCGGCGGGTTTGGAATCCACCCTCGCCGCCGCGCGCGCGGGTAAACGCCTGCTGCTCGCCAACAAAGAATCCGTCGTCATGGCCGGCGCGCTGCTGCTCGATGCGGTGCACGCGGGCGGCGGCGAACTGATTCCGGTCGACTCCGAGCACAACGCGATCTTTCAGTGCCTGCCGGGCGGCCGCCCCGAGCTTGGCGCGGCCGGTGTGCGCCGCATCCTGCTGACCGCGTCCGGCGGCCCATTTCGCGGACGCAAGCGCGCCGACCTGACGACGATCACCCCCGACCAAGCCTGCGCGCATCCGAAATGGAATATGGGCCGCAAGATCTCAGTGGATTCGGCGACGCTGATGAACAAGGGCCTCGAAGTCATCGAGGCGCACTGGTTGTTCGGCGCGGCGGCGGCGCAGATCGAGGTCGTCGTGCATCCGCAGAGTCTCGTGCATTCGCTGGTCGAATACGCCGACGGCTCAGTGCTCGCCCAGCTCGGCAACCCGGACATGCGCACCGCGCTCGCGCATGCGCTGGCGTGGCCCCAGCGCATCGACGCCGGTGTGACGCCACTCGACCTGATCCGCTCTGGCGCGCTGCAGTTCGAAGCGCCCGACCGCGACACTTTCCGCTGCCTCGATCTCGCCTATCAGGCGCTGCAGACCGGCGGCACCGCACCGACCGTGCTGAACGCCGCGAACGAGGTCGCCGTCGCCGCCTTCCTTGAGGGCAGCCTGCCGTTTCTCGCCATTCCCGAGTTGATCGAGGCCACGCTCGACGCAATATCGGCTGAACCGGTGGCCGGCGTCGAGCATCTTCTTCACACAGATTTAACGGCGCGCCAGACCGCGCAACGTAAGATGCAACAAGGCTTTTGCTGACCTCTCCCCTCCCCGATTGAAGGGGGAAATCGTCGTACTTTTTCCGATATCCCGATGAACGAATTTTTCGGCTCCATCTTCTGGCTCGCCGTCACGCTTGGCGTGCTGGTGACCTTCCACGAGTTCGGCCATTACTGGGTCGCGCGGCGCTGCGGTGTGCGCGTGCTGCGCTTCTCGATCGGCTTCGGCAAGCCAATCTGGTCGTTCTACCGCGACGGCACGGAATGGGCGATCGCCGCGATTCCGCTCGGCGGCTACGTGAAATTCCTCGACGAAGCGGAGATCGACGGCGCAGTCGGACCGCAATCGCTCGAAGGCGCGATCAACCGCAAGCCGCCCTGGCAACGCATCGCCATCGCCGCGGCGGGTCCGGCGTTCAACATTCTGTTCACCGTCGTCGCGTTCTGGGCGATGTTCGTGATCGGCCGGCCGGACTACCAGCCGGTCATCGGCGCACCGAAAGGGCTAGCCGCGGAAGCCGGCCTCGTCAATGGCGACCGCATCCTCGCGGTCGGGGGCGAGAAGGTGGATTCGATGAGCAACGCGATGCTCGCCGTGTACGAAGCGGCCGCGTTGCATCGCGATGTCACGCTCGAAGTCGCCGACGCCAAAGGCCAGGCGCGCAACGTAACGCTGGCGCTAAGCAAGCTTCCGCCCGGCGCGCCGGACAACCAAGCCGCGGTCGAGACGATCGGCCTGTATCCGAAATCGATGCCCGCCGTCGTCGCCGAAGTGACGCCGGGCCAACCGGCCGAGCGCGCGGGCATGCGTGTTGGCGACCGCATCGTCGAGATCAACGGCGTGCCCACCGAAGACAAGGACAGCTTCGTCGCGACGCTCGCCGCGCAAACGGAAAAGTCTCCAAACCTCCAACTCGTCGTCGAGCGCGAAGGCAACCGCGTCCCGCTGCAGGTCAGCGCCGAAAAGACCGTGGTCAACGGCAAGGAGAAGCCGCGCATCGGCATCAGCTACACGCAAGCGCCGGCGACGAAGGACGCGCTCGAACGCTTCGGCCCGATCGCCGCGGTTCCGGCGGCGTTCAAGGAAACCGGCCGGCAGATTGGTTCGATGCTCGGCATGATCCGCGGCATGGTTGTCGGCGAGGCGTCGGTCAAGAACCTGTCCAGCGTGATTTCGATCGCCCAGGTCGCGAACGCCTCGGCGAATCAAGGCGTGGCCTGGTTCCTGTCGTTTCTCGCCGTGATCAGCCTGAGCTTGGGCATCCTCAACTTGCTTCCGATTCCGATTCTCGACGGCGGCCACATCGTGTTCACGCTGGCGGAATGGATCAAGGGCAGTCCGGTCAGCGAACGTACACTGATCGCTGGCCAATATGTCGGCCTTGCTCTGTTGGTAACCCTGATGAGTCTGGCGTTTTATAACGATATAGCGCGCCAGTTCGCATCGTAGGACGTGGATCAGGGGTCGATAGTCGGGGTCGGGAAAGCGCGCAGTGCTTCCGTTCCTCGCCTCGCGGCCCTCAGTCCCCGTCTTTTCCGTTAAAATCTTGCGTTGCACATACCCCCGGATTGACGATGAAGCGTATCGCCGCCCTAGTTTTGTTCGCCTGCCTCACCGCCAAAGCACACGCCATCGATCCATTCGTCGCCTCGGATATCCGCATCGACGGACTCCAACGCATTTCCGCGGGTACCGTATTCACCTATCTGCCGGTTGAAAAAGGCGACAACGTCACGACCGAGCGCGCGCAGCAGGCGGTGCGCGCGCTGTACAAGACCGGCTTCTTCACCGACGTCCAGCTCGGCCGCCAGGGCAACATCCTCGTCATCACGGTCAAGGAGCGCCCGGCGATCTCGAAGATCCAGATCAAGGGCAACAAGGACCTCAAGGAAGAAGACCTGCTCAAGGGCTTGAAGGACATCGGTCTTTCCGAAGGCGAACCGTTCGACCGCCTCTCGCTCGACCGCGTGACCCAGGAATTGACGCGCCAGTACTACAACCGCGGCAAGTACAACGTCACGATCAAGCCGACCGTGATCAACCTCGACCGCAACCGCGTCGAGCTGTCGATCATCATCGCCGAAGGCAAGGTGGCGAAGATCAAGAGCATCGACCTCGTCGGCAACAAGACCTACGCCTCCGGCGAGATCCGCGGCGACTTCGAATCCGACACGTCGAACTGGACCTCGTGGTACTCGCGTGACGACCAGTACTCGCGCGAAAAGCTCACCGGCGACCTCGAAAAGCTGCAGTCGTACTACCTCGACCGCGGCTACCTCGACTACAGCCTGGATTCGACCGAAGTGTCGATCAGCCCCGACAAGCGCGCGATGTACCTGACCGCGTCGATGACCGAAGGCCAGGTCTACAAGATTTCCGATGTGCAACTCTCCGGCACTCTCGTCGTCAGCGAGGAGGAGATGCGCAAATTCGTCGACTTCAAGTCGGGCGACGTGTTCTCGCGGCAGAAAGTGCAGAAAGCGTCCGAGCAGATGACCGCGGTACTCGCGAACATCGGCTACGCCTTCGCGCAGGTCACGCCGATCCCGACGCCGGACAAGGACAAGCTCACCGTCGGCATCAACTTCTTCATCAACCCCGGCAAGCGCGTCTACGTACGCCGCATCGACTTCGCCGGCAACAGCCGCACCGAAGACGAGGTGATGCGCCGTGAAATGCGCCAGCTCGAAGGCGCGTGGTACTCGCAGGCCGCGATCGACCGTTCGAAGATTCGTCTGCAGCGTCTGGGCTATTTCAAGAAGGTCGACATTGCCACGCCGCGCGTGCCGGGTACGGACGACCAGATCGACATCAAGGTAAAGGTCGAGGAAACGAACTCCGGCAGCTTCACCTTCGGTGTCGGCTACTCGCAGCTCGACAAGCTGATCCTGTCGGTGTCAGTGTCCGAGAACAACTTCCTCGGCTCGGGCGACCAGGCCACGCTGTCTGCGTCGAAGAGCTATTACCAGAAATCCTACGGCCTCAGCTACTTCCAGCCGTATCTGACCGACAGCGGCATCGGCCTGGGCTACAGCGCGCGTTACAGCACGAGTAACTACGGCAACGCGAACATCGCCAACTACACCAACGACACGTCGTCGTTCGCGGTGAACAGCGGCGTGCCGATCGGCGAAAGCGACTCGGTCAGCCTTTCGCTCGGTGCGAGCAAGACCAAGATCCGCACGTTCTACGACCAGTTCCTGCAGGCCCGCGACGCGAACGGTAATCTCATCTACGACTCCAACGGCAACGCGGTCTACCAGACCGATCCGTTCGGCAACTATCTCTCCTTCCGTACTTACTATTCGCCGTCGCAGATCGTCGACTACCTCAATGCGATCGGCCACTACACCTTCCACCAGATGAGCTTCTCGGCGGGCTGGACGCACGATACGCGCAACAAGTATTTCAATCCGACCCACGGTTCGGTGCAGTCGCTCGGTATCGAAGTCGCGCTGCCGGGTTCGACCGTCGAGTACTACCGCATCAACTATCGCTATCAGCAGTATTTCCCGATCACCCACGGCTTTGTGTTCGAAGGCACGGTCAATGTCGGCTACGGCGATGCGTACGGCAAGTACAGCAACCTCGGTCTGCCGTTCTTTGCGAACTACTACGCCGGCGGCGTCGCCGACGTGCGCAACTTCCGCGACAACACGCTCGGCTCGAGCGCGACGCGCACCCTCTACCAGAACTGCACGTCGTACACCCAGGCCGACTACTGCCTGCAGCCGCTCGGCGGCGCGTTCAAGACCACCGGCTCGGCCGAGCTGATCATCCCGCTGCCGTTCATCAAGGACGACACCGCCACGCGCCTGTCCTGGTACGTCGACGTCGGTAACGTCTACAAGAACTTCAGCGATTTCTCGTGGACCGGCCCCGACGGCATGCGTGCGTCGACCGGCCTGTCGCTGCACTGGCAGGCGCCGGTCGGCCCAATCGTGATCAACATCGGCCGTCCGATCATCAAGAAGCCGGGTGATATCTCCGAGACGCTACAGTTCAACTTCGGCGGCACCTTCTAAAAACCTGCCTGCAAAGCTACTGCGCTCGACATTTCGAGCGCGTACGGGCTCGGAATCCTCATTTACCGACCAGTAAACTCCGGTCCCTGCGATCCATGCGCGCCCGAACTGTCTTCGCTCGCTACGCTTTGCAAGCAGGTTTACTCACCCGTCGTTCCGCTCGCCCCAACGAACGGGGCGACTAAACGCGCGCTCTCGGGTTAAGATTGGGCATCGACGTAGTCGACGCCTGCGGGTCGCCCGCAGCGTCGGCGTGCAAGCGGAGAACCCGACTCGTGATTCAACCCGGCGGTTCGATCGGACGTTGCAGCAAGAATGCGCTGATCATGGCGCTGATCCTGTCCGCACCCGCCATGGCCCAGACGCAAGCGCCGGCCCCCGCGTCGGCCGCCGCGCCGCGCATCGGCTACATCGATGTCAAGCGCCTGATCGACACCGCCCCGCAATTCCTCGAATCCAAGGCGAAACTGGAACGCGAGTTCGCCAAGCAGAACGCCCAGATCAATGCCGACGACGCCAAACTTACCGGACTCAAGCAGCGCTACGAGCGCGACAGCGCGATCATGACCAAGGAAAACGCCGAAGCGCTCAAGCGCGAGATCGACGCGACCGAGCGTGACAACAAGCGCCGGCGTGAGGAAACGCGCGCCGAATACAACAACCGCGGTGCCGAAGAGGTCAACCGCAATCTGCGCCTGATCAACGACACCGCGATCGAATACGCGCGCACGCAGGGCTACGACATGGTCGTCGGCAGCCAAGCCGTGCTGTATGCCAGCCCGCGCGTGGACATCACCGACGCCGTCCTGCAGCGCCTGAAAGAACTCAATACGGGCACCGCGAGACCGTGAGCGACACGCACGCGCCCCTGACCCTGGCGGACCTCGCCCGGCGCTTCGCGCTGGACCTGCGCGGCGACGGCGGCGTGTCCGTCGCCGGCGTAGCGACGCTCGCCGCGGCAACGCCGAGCCAGCTCGGCTTCCTCGCCAATCCGCGCTATCGCGCTGAACTGGCGACGACGCAAGCCGGCGCGGTGATCCTGCGCGCCGACGACGCGGCGCATTTTCCCCGTTCTGCATTGATCGCGAAGGATCCTTATGTCGCGTTCGCCAAAATCGCCGCGCTGTTCGAACGCCTTCCCGCGGCCGCGCCGGGAATCCATCCGAACGCCGTGATCGCCGCGGACGCGCAGATCGCCGCGAGCGCGAGCATCGGCCCGTTCTGCGTCGTCGAATCCGGCGCGAGCGTCGGCGACGGCGTCGTGCTCGGCGCCCATTGCCAGGTCGGCGAGGACTGTCACATCGGCGCGCAGTCGCGCCTCGTTGCGCGCGTCACTCTCGTTGCGCGCGTGCGCCTGGGCAAGCGCGTGCTCGTGCACCCGGGCGCGGTGATCGGCGCGGACGGCTTCGGCCTCGCTTTCGACAAAGACCATTGGATCAAGGTGCCGCAACTCGGCGGTGTCGTCGTCGGCGACGACTGCGAGATCGGCGCGAATACGACGATCGACCGCGGCGCGCTCGAGGACACGGTGCTCGAGGAAGACGTGCGCCTCGACAACCAGATCCAGATCGCGCACAACGTGCGCATCGGCGCACACACGGCGATGGCCGGCTGCTCGGCCGTCGCCGGCAGCGCAAAGATCGGCCGCTACTGCCTGATCGGCGGCGGCGCCGGCGTGCTCGGCCATCTGGAAATCGCCGACAAGGTGACGGTCACCTCGATGGCGCTCGTCACCCACTCGATCCACGAACCCGGGGAGTATTCCTCGGGTACCCCGATCCAGGATAATCGCAGTTGGCGCCGCAACGCGGCGCGCTTCAAGTACTTGGATGAATTGACCCGGCGCGTGCAAGCGCTGGAGAAGGACGCACCACGATGAACGACATGAAAACCCCGCCCACCCTGCCGATCGAAGCGCACGACATCGCCAAGATGTTGCCGCATCGCTATCCGTTCCTGCTCGTCGACCGCGTGCTCGCATTCGAAGCGGGCAAGACGCTGACCGCGATCAAGAACGTGACGATGAACGAGCCGTTCTTCCAGGGCCATTTCCCCGGCTACCCGGTCATGCCCGGCGTGCTCATCATCGAAGCGCTCGCGCAGGCCTCGGGCGTGCTCGTGCATCTGTCCTCGCAGTATGCGCCGGGCGCGCATCCGCTCTACTTCCTCGTCAAGGTCGACAAGGCCAAGTTCAGCCAGATCGTGACGCCGGGCGACCAGCTCACGCTCGACATCGAATTGAAGCGCATGATCCGCAGCATGGCGATCTTCCACGGCCGCGCCTCGGTCAACGGCAAACCGGTCGCGGAAGCCGAAATGATGTGCGCGGAGAAAACGGACTGATGATCCACGCCACCGCTCAAATCGACGCCGGCGCCAAGCTCGGCGCGAACGTCAGCGTCGGCGCCTACAGCGTGATCGGCGCCGATGTCGAGATCGGCGACGGCACGCAGATCGCGCCGCACGTCGTCATCCAGGGTCCGACGCGGATCGGCCGCAATAATCGCATTGCCTCGTTCGCATCGGTCGGCGGCGATCCGCAGGACAAGAAGTATCACGGCGAGCGCAGCCAGTTGGTCATCGGCGACGACAACCTGATCCGCGAATTCGTCACGATCAACCGCGGCACGAGCGACGGCGGCGGCAGCACGCACATCGGCAACCACAATTGGATCATGGCCTACGTGCACATCGCCCACGACTGCATCGTCGGCAACCACACGATTTTTTCCAACAACGCCACGCTCGCCGGCCACGTCGAAGTGGGCGACTATGCGATCCTGTCCGGCTTCGCCGGCGTGCACCAGTTCTGCCGCGTCGGCGCGCACGCGTTCGTCGGCATGAACTGCATGGTCAACGGCGACGTGCCGCCGTTCGTGATGATGGCCGCCGACTACGGTCGGCCGCGCGGCATCAATTCCGAGGGCCTCAAGCGCCGCGGCTTCTCCGCCGAACGCATTGCCGCGATCAAGCGCGCGTATCGCGCGCTATACCTGTCGAAGTCGCCGCTCGAAGAAGCGCGCGCCACACTCGCAGGCTCAGCCGAATCCGAACCCGATGTGCGCACGATGCTCGAGTTCATCGAGCGTGGGCAAAGGCCGCTGGCGCGTTAGCTCAAAGCCCTCTCCCTCGACGTGCTCTTTGTCGGGGGAGAGGGTTGGGTGAGGGGGCGCTTTCGCTTCTACGAGACCGGTTCGATGAGCACAAAGCCCCCCTCACCCAACCCTCTCCCCCAAGCGATGGAGCTGCTTGGGGGAGAGGGTCAAAAATGCTTCGTTCTCGTTGCTGGCGAAGCCTCGGGCGATCTGCTTGGTGCCGATCTGATCGCAGGACTCAAGGCACGCTTCCCAAACGCGCGCTTTGCAGGCATCGGCGGCCCGCGCATGCGCGACGCCGGCATGGAGATCTGGCACCCACTCGACCGCCTGTCCGTGATGGGCCTGGTCGAGGTGCTCAAGCATCTGCCCTCGCTGCTCGCCCTGCGCCGCGAGGTGTTCCGGCGCACGTTGCAGGAACAACCCGACGCGTTCATCGGCATCGATGCCCCGGATTTCAATCTCGGTCTCGAGAAGAAACTCAAACGCGCCGGCATTCGCACTGCACACTACGTGAGCCCTTCGATCTGGGCCTGGCGTGAGAACCGCGCCGAGAAAATCGGCCGCAGCGCCGACCGCGTGCTCTGCCTGTTTCCGATGGAGCCGCCGATTTACGCGCGTCATCATGTCGATGCCCGCTTCGTCGGCCACCCGCTCGCCGAGACGTTCGCGCCGCATCCCGACAAACTTGCCGCACGCCGCGAACTCGGCCTGCGCGACGATGCCCTCGTGCTCGCCGTGCTGCCCGGCAGCCGCCTCGGCGAGATCGCGCGACTCGGGCGCGATTTTCTCGACGCCGCGGCACTACTGCGGCAGGAATTTCCTGATTTGCATGTCGTGATC
>Ga0209233_1000587_pt1 | contig 19222 bp, 12 predicted proteins | sample AraplaCL_Cvi_mCL_FD_184269 | JGI IMG/M metagenome (GOLD analysis project Ga0209233, IMG submission 184269) | Arabidopsis root microbial communities from the University of North Carolina, USA - plate scrape CL_Cvi_mCL (SPAdes) (version 2) | ecosystem: Host-associated > Plants > Roots > Endosphere...
TGCAGGGCAAGAGCCTCTCCTACAACAACCTCAACGACACCGACGCGGCGTTCGAGCTGGTATCGGAGTTCGACGGCGCGCGGGCCGCAGTGGCCATCATCAAGCACGCCAACCCGTGCGGCTTCGCGCTGGCCGACGACCTAGCGACCGCCTACCGCCTCGCCCTTCGCACCGATCCGGTCAGCGCCTATGGCGGCATCGTGGCGCTGAATCGCGAGATCGATGCCGCAACGGCGGCAGAGATCGTCAAGGTCTTCACCGAGGTCATCGTCGCGCCGGCGGCGACTCCCGAGGCACAGCAGATCATCGCCGCCAAGAAGAACCTGCGGCTGCTGCTCACCGGCTCGCTGGCCGACCCGAAGGCTGGTGGGCTGGTCGTCCGCTCGCTGGCGGGCGGCCTCCTCGTCCAGTCGCGCGACAATCGCTCGAGCGACGATGCCGAACTACGCGTCGTAACCAAGCGCGCCCCGACCGAGAAAGAACTGGCCGACCTGCTGATCGCCGAAAAAGTCGCCAAGCACGTCAAGTCCAATGCGGTCATCTACGTCAGGGACGGCGCGACGGTGGGCATTGGCGCCGGACAGATGAGCCGCGTCGACTCGAGCCGCATCGCAGCGCAGAAGTCGGCCGATGCGGCGCAGGCAGCCGGCCTCTCCGAGGTGCTGACGCACGGTTCGGTCGTCGCCTCCGATGCGTTCTTCCCCTTCGCCGATGGCCTGTTGGCGGCGGCCTCCGCCGGCGCCACCGCGGTGATCCAGCCCGGCGGTTCGATCCACGACGCCGATGTCATCGCCGCCGCCGACGAGGCGGGGCTTGCCATGGTCTTCACCGGCCTCCGGCATTTCCGCCACTAGCCCGAATTCGTCTGCCGCTCACCTCCTCGCACGCCACGGACCGAACCATGAACAAGACCGAAGTCATTGCCGCCCTCGGGCTCGAGCCGCATTTCGAGGGCGGATTCTTCCGCGCCATGTTCCGGGCGACCGAACGCGCGCCGTTCGAGACCGAGCATGGTCCCCGCCTGACGATGACCAGCATCTACTACATGCTAACCGAGGACTCGCCGATCGATGTGTTCCACACCAAGCACTCGGACGGCATCCAGTATCATCACTTCGGCGCGCCGATCACCTACCACCTGATCCATCCGGATGGCCGCTACGAGCGCGTCGTGCTCGGTCCCGACCTAGCGGCCGGCCAGGTCCCGGCGCTCGCCGTCAAAGGCGGCGTGTGGAAGTCTGCCGAACTGCCCTCTGGCGAATTCGGGCTGGTCAGCGAAGTGGTATCGCCCGGCTGGGACATGGCCGACATGCGGGTGATCGACCGGGCCGGCCTGACGGCCCTGTTTCCCCAGCACGCGGCGCTGATCGCCCGCCTCGCCGCCGAGAAGGCCATTACCGCCTAGAGATCGGCTCGCTGGCCCCTCCCCGGCAGGGGAGAGGGGTTTGCCTGCACCGCCGAACTGCCGGCGGCTACTGGCCTGAAGCGAGGTCGGAGAGCAGTCCCGCCGCCACGGAAAGGCGTGAGACGTCGAGCGGTCCGCCGACCAGCGGCGCGATGGCTGTTTTGGTGCGATCGACAGCTGGCCGATGCGCGCGCTGCCACAGGGCAAGCCGATCCTCGGCGCTGCCGCCGCCGCTCGCGAGCACGTCGACCGACACTTCACGCACCGCGCGCAGCAGGTTGGCGAGGGCGCGATCGAGCGCCAGTCGCTCGAACCGGTCTGTCGAACCGGCCTCGGTGGACGCTTCGGCCAGCGTGCCGAGGCCGAAGAGATCGAGCACGGCAAGGAAGGTACGCGCCGCGCCGACGACATCGACCCCGGCGCGAGCCGCCACCGCCACCGCTTCGCCCGCGAGCCCGATGGCCGGGAGCCGCCCCATCGTTTGCGCAAGGTCCGCCGGCACCCCCCCCACCTCGAGGGTTCGCGCCCGCTCGCTCCAGCGGCCGGCAAGCGAGGGCGGCAAGTCGGAAAGCAGGCCCTGGGAGATGTCGGCCACGCCCAGCGCGTAGCGCGGCACCAGCTCGCCCAGCCCGGCATCGAGGCGCTCGTTGCGGATGAACCACAGGCTCTGGCGGAGCAGCAGCGCGCCGAGGCCGCCATAGAGTTCGAGCTGCAGCGCCGGGTCGACCTTCCCGTCGAGCGCATCGATCCGACGGTAGAGATCGGAGAGGCCGAATGCATCGCGCGTCGCAACGAAAGCGCGCGCCACGGACCCGGCGTCGGCGCTGCTCGCCGCCATCAGGGTCGTCGCGAACGCCGCCCCGCCGCGATTGAGCATGGCATTGGCCAGCACGGTCGCCACGATCTCGCGCTTGAGGCGATGCCCCTCGATGAGGTCGGGCTGCGTCTCGACCACTCGCGACGGGAAGTAGGCCGCTACTTCGCGCTGCAAATAGGGGTCGTCGAGCGCCGGGGAGGCTAGGAGATCGACACGCAGCGCGATCTTGGCATGGCCGAGCAGGGCTGCGAGTTCGGGCCGGAGCAGCCCCTGACTTGCCGTCGCTCGGGTGTCGAATTCGGTATCGGATGGCAGGGTTTCTGCGTCCCGATCGACTAGCCCCCGCGTCTCAAGCGTGCTGACGAGCCAGCGCAGATCGGCGAGGCCCGCCCCCCCCGAGGCAACCCCGACCGACAGCGCCAGCGACTGCAAATAGTTGTTGCGGATGCAGAGTCCCAGCACGTCCCCGCTCGCGCCGCGCAGCAATTCGTTACGCTGCTCGGGCGACAGGCGATGCGCCGAAACTGCCGGATCGAGCGCGATCTTGAGGTTGACCTCGAGGTCCGAGCAATTCACCCCGGCGGAATTGTCGATCGCGTCCGTATCGATGCGGCCGCCGCGGCGCGCATAATCGATCCGGCCCCGTTGCGTCACCGCGAGGTTGGCGCCCTCCCCCACTACCTTCGCCCGGAGGGCGCCGCCGGTGATGCGAATGGCGTCGTTGGCGCGATCGCCCACTTCGGCGTGGCTCTCGCCGGCACCCCGCACGAAAGTCCCGATGCCGCCGAACCATAAGAGGTCGACGTCGGCCTTGAGGATGGCGACGATCACCTCATCGGGCGTCAGCTCGCCGGCGACGAGGCCGAGCACGCCCCGCGCCTGCTCCGAGAGCTCGATGCTCTTGAGGCTGCGGGAATAGACCCCGCCGCCGGCCGAAAGGACCATGTGGTTGTAGTCCTGCCAGCTCGACTGCTGCTGGTTGAAGAGCCGTTGGCGCTCGGCAAAGCTCATGGCCGGATCGGGATCGGGGTCGATGAAGATATCGCGATGGTCGAACGCGGCCACGAGCCGACTCTTGGGCGACAGCAGCATGCCGTTGCCGAACACGTCGCCCGACATGTCCCCCACACCTGCCACGGTGAAGGGCGTCGCCTGGATGTCGCGGCCCTGCTCGCGGAAATGCCGTTTGACCGCTTCCCAGGCGCCGCGCGCCGTGATGCCGAGCCGCTTGTGGTCGTAGCCGTCCGCACCGCCTGCGGCGAACGCATCGCCGAGCCAGAAGCCCCGTTCGATCGCCAGCGCGTTGGCGATGTCGGAGAAGTCCGCGGTGCCTTTGTCGGCGGCCACCACCAGATAGGGATCGTCGCCGTCGTAGCGCACCAGGCTTGGCGGAGGCACCACATTGCCGGCGACGATGTTGTCGGTCAGGTCCAGCAAGGTCGAGATGAAGATGCGGTAGCAGGCCACCGCCTCGGCCCGGATCGCGTCCCCCTCACCTCCTGCCGGCAGCGTTTTGGCGAGGAAGGCGCCCTTGGCGCCGACCGGCACGATGATGGCGTTCTTGACCTGCTGGACCCGGGCGAGGCCGAGCGCCTCGGCCCGAAAATCCTCGCGCCGGTCCGACCAGCGAATGCCGCCGCGCGCCACCGCCCCGAACCTCAGATGGACCGCCTCGACCTGCGGCGAATAGACGAAAATCTCGCGGAACGGCGCGGGCGCGGGCATGCCCTCGACCCGGGCGCTGTCGAACTTGAAGCCCAGCGCCGGGCGGCGGCCACCCAGCCCGTCGCGCTGGTAGAAATTGGTCCGCACCACGGCGTCGAGCGCATTGAGCAGCCGGCGGATGATGCGGTCCTCGTCGAGCGAGGCCGTCTGCTCGAGAGCGGCAGAAAGCGCGCTGCGCGCCGCCTCGATCGCCCGCCGCCGGTCCCCCGGGAGGTCCGGGGCATGGAGCGCCTGGAACAGCTCGACCAGCGCCCCCGCTGCGGCCGGGTGGGCGGTCAGAGTGGCCGCGATGTAGCGCTGCGAAAAGCTCGTTCCGACCTGCCCGAGAAAGCGCGACAGGGCGCGCAGCACCGCTACGGCGTCCCAGGCGAGGCCCGCCCCCAGACTGAGCGCGTTGAAGCCGTCGCTTTCGGCCTGGCCGTGCCAGACCGCCAGCAGCGCCTCCTCGACCCGGGCGATGGCAACCCCATCGGGTAGGCGCACCCCGGCCGGCAGGGCGAGCACCATCTCGTGGAGGAAGCACTCGGCCTCGCCCTCGGGCGTGATGCGGTTGGTCTGTTCGTCGATGACGCGAAAGCCGAAATTCTCGAGCAGCGGCACGCGGTCGCTGAGCGGCAGCGGCGTTTCGCGGTGATAGACACGCAGGCTGAGATTGGCCTCGCCCGAGCGCGGCGGCACCAGGTGCAGTGCCACGCCGTTGCCGAGGCCGCGGAAAATCTCGATGTCACCCAGTGCCTGGGCCGGACTGGTGCTGGCCTGGTAACCGGGTGGGAACGCGGCACGGAACGCTTCGACATCCTTCGGCTCGGCCGCGGCATCCATGAGCCGGTCGCCGAAATCGCGCGTCAGCGCCGTGATGTCGCGTTCGAGGTCCTCGCGATCCGGGCGCGGCGTGGGGCCGCCGAGGCGCCCGATGATGAAATGCACCCGCACCAGCTCGCCTTCCGGGAAGTACGGGGAATAGGCGGCGACATGGCCGCCATAGCGCTGCGAGAGATAGTCGCCGATGCGCTGGCGCTGCGCCGAATCGTAGCGGTCGCGCAGCAGGAAGACCAACACCGACACATAGTTGTCGAAGCGGTCTATACGCGGCAGAACGCGCACCCGCGGGCGGTCGGTCAGGCTGGCGATGGTGCTGGCGAACTCCAGCAGTTCGTCCTCGTCGACCTGGAACAGTTCCTCACGGGGATAGCTCTCGAGGGCCTGCAGCAGCGCCTTGCCGGCGTGGCTGTCGGGCACCGTGCCGGACCGCTCGAGCACGGCGGCGAGCTTGCGCCGCAGCAGCGGCACCTCCGCGGTCGGCACGCCGGCCGAGCGCGAAGTGAAGAGCCCGAGCAGCCGGATCTCGCCGCTTACCGCGCCTTTGGCGTCGAAGAGCTTGATGCCGACATAGTCCATATAGGTGCGGCGGTGGACCCGTGACCGGACATTGGCCTTGGCAACGACGAGCAGGTCGGGCCCGGCGAGAAACGCCCGGTGCCCGCGAGTGGACTCGACCAGTTCGCCGCCCTGCTTGAGGAAGAGGAACGACTGGTCCTCCAGCAGCCCGACACCGGAGGCCGCGACCGGTTCCAGCCGCTGCTCGCCCTCCACGGTGTTGACCGCATATTCGCGCAGGCCGAGGAAGGTGAAATTGTGCGCCGCGAGCCAACCCAGGAACTGGATGGTCTCGGCCAGCAGCTTGGGGTCGATCGGCGGCGGGTTCTCGCGCACATCCTGCACCAATTGCCGCAGGCGTTCGAGCATCGGCCGCCAGCCGCGCACCACCCTGGCGACCTCGTCGAGCACCTCGGCGACTTCCCTGAGAATCGCGGCGCGCGCGGCCTCGTCCGGCAGCGGATCGATATGGAGGTGCAGGAAGCTTTCCTGCCGGCTCTGTGGCGTCGGCTCGTTCAGCACCCGGTAGGACTGGGGGTCGAGCGGCAGCACCGGATGCGCGACCAGCCGGATATGGCCGCCCTTCGAGCGGATCGCCGCCAGCACCGAGTCGACGATGAACGGCATGTCGGGGGCAAAGATATCGATGATCTCTGGCGCATCGAGCACGAGGACATCCGGCGTCGAGGCCTGGATGAAGTGGCTGTCGTTGCCGCGTCGCTCGAGCAGCGCATAAGCCCGCCGCAGCTCGGAATCGACGACGGCGGCGCTATAGGGCCCGAGATCGTCGGGATCGAGGGAGCGCACGGTATAGAGCAGGAAGCGAGCGTAGTTCGGCTCGGTAGCAGCCAGCGCCTTGCCGCGCGCGATCAGCGCGGCATGCGTCTTTGCGCCCCGGGTTTCGCCGTCGGCTTCCATCATTCAATCCCCCGCCGCCCACACCCGCCCCGGGTTCAGCAGCGCCCTTAAAACATAGTCGTATTCGCCGGTCGGCGCGACCGCGCGACCCGCGTACTGCCCAGGATATTCGCAACAAACCGTTTCCGGACCGTTCGCGCCGCGCCCAGTCCACGCTTGGCCGGCGCCTCGACCGCGGCGACCTTGCCAATCGATTGGTTGACGTTTCCGCGGCGCGGGGCTTATTACCCGCTCTCGTTTATCCACCAGCTTATTGGGCAAGAGATGAGCCAGGGCCGCACACTTTACGACAAGATCTGGGATGACCATTTGGTCGCCAACAATGAGGACGGCACCTCGCTCATTTATATCGACCGTCACCTCGTGCACGAAGTGACGAGCCCGCAGGCTTTCGAGGGCCTGCGCATGAACAAGCGCAAGGTGCGGGCGCCGGAGCGGACGCTGGCGGTGGTCGACCACAACGTGCCGACGACCGACCGCAACCTGCCCAATCCCGACCCCGAGAGCGCGATCCAGATCGAGACGCTGGCCGAGAACACCAGGGATTTCGGCATCGAATACTACGATCCCTTCGACAAGCGGCAGGGGATCGTTCACATCGTCGGCCCCGAGCAGGGCTTTACCCTCCCCGGCATGACGATCGTTTGCGGCGACAGTCACACCTCGACGCATGGCGCCTTCGGGGCACTGGCGCATGGCATCGGGACGTCGGAGGTCGAGCACGTGCTTGCCACCCAGACGCTGATCCAGCAGAAGGCCAAGAACATGCTGGTGCGTGTCGATGGGCAGCTGCCGCCGGGGGTCACGGCCAAGGACATCATCCTCGCCATCATCGGCGAGATCGGCACGGCCGGCGGGACCGGCCACGTCATCGAGTTCGCCGGCGAGGCGATCCGCTCGCTAAGCATGGAAGGCCGCATGACGGTCTGCAACATGACGATCGAAGGCGGCGCCCGGGCCGGCCTGATCGCGCCGGACGAAAAGACCTTCGAGTACGTCACGGGCCGCCCCCGCGCGCCCAAGGGCGAAGCGCTCGAGCAGGCGATCGCGTACTGGAAAACGCTGCGGTCGGACGATGACGCCCACTACGACAAGGTGGTGATCCTCGACGCCGCCAAGCTGCCGCCGATCGTTTCCTGGGGCTCCTCGCCCGAAGACGTGACCTCGATCAACGGAGTCGTCCCCAACCCGGACGACATCGCCGACGAGAACAAGCGGGCCAGCAAGTGGCGCGCCCTCGAATACATGGGCCTCGAGCCCGGCAAGAAGATCACCGACATCTCGATCGAGCGCGTCTTCCTCGGTTCGTGCACCAATGGCCGCATCGAAGACCTGCGCGCCGCCGCCAAGGTGGTGGCCGGCAGGAAGGTTGCCGCCGGCGTCAATGCCATGGTGGTCCCCGGCTCGGGGCTGGTCAAAGCGCAGGCGGAAGAAGAAGGCCTCGACAAGATCTTCAAGGACGCCGGCTTCGAGTGGCGCGAGCCGGGTTGCTCGATGTGCCTCGCCATGAACCCCGACAAGCTGAAGCCGCACGAACGCTGCGCCTCGACCAGCAACCGCAACTTCGAGGGCCGCCAGGGCTTCAAGGGCCGGACGCACCTGGTCTCGCCGCAGATGGCCGCCGCGGCCGCGATCGCCGGCCATTTCGTCGACATCCGCGACTGGAACTGAACGACGGGCCGGTGCACGGGGCGACCCCTCACCGGCCTGCCGGCCACCCTCTCCCCAGCGGGGCGAGGGTTACTTTTGGCTCGCGGCTCCAGCGTCCCCTCGCCGCTCTGGGGAGAGGGCCAGGGTGAGGGGCGCCGACGCCGCGATGCCTGGGGAGGACGTAGTGCCCAACGACTGGTCCAACCGCATCGCCCCGAGCCTCGATGAATTCGAGGCGCTGGCGAGCGAGGCTTTGCGGAGCCTGCCTGAGCCGTTTCGCGGCCTCGTCAAAGACGTGGTCTGCGAAGTCGCCGAATTCCCGACCGAAGAAGTGCTCGACGATCTCGGTATCGAGGACCCGTTCGAGCTGATGGGTTTGTTTACCGGCATCGGCATGGCCCAGGACGGCGCCCTACCGCACTCGGGACAGCTCCCCAACCACATCCATCTCTATCGCCGCCCCATCCTAGACTACTGGGCCGAAAACGAGGACACGCTGGGCGCCATCGTCACCCATGTGCTGGTGCACGAAATGGGCCACCATTTCGGCTTTTCCGACGACGATATGGAAGCCCTCGAGGAAGCCGCGGAAAGCCGGGAGTAGGCCACCACCCTTGCCGCGCTCTGCCGCCTCGTGGGGGAACGACCGGCCATAGCGAGGGACGGAGCTGCGCTCGCCTAGCTTGCCGCGCCTGCCCCCTCCTACCGGACCACCGCTCGGCAGCGTCGCAACGCAGGCGCCTAGATCGCCGGCTTCTTCGCCGCATCGGTGGTGAGGCCGTGGCCCGAGCGCGCGACGAACTCGTGCGAGTGATCGATCCGGCCGGGCACCTCGTCGTTCACCTTCAGCGCCAGCCCCTGCTTGTCGAACTCGGTGAACCAGTCGTCCCAGCTCGCCAGCTCGAACCCGCCGAGCGGGCCGGGGCCTTCGTTGTCGTCGGCATTGAGCGCGTGCTGGCCGAAGGTCAGCTGCAGCAGGATCTGCTCGCGACTGCCGTCGGGAAACGACTCCAGCATCGGCGAGCCGCCGCGGGCGATCACCCAGTCCCGGATTTCTTCGCGCTTGTGCAGCAGCCTGGCCATTTTCTCGCTCCTTGTCGGATTATCGTCGGCTTGTCGCAATGAGTATTGCGGGCCTTATGTTTCGGCGGGAATGACAAAAATCAAGCGCTCGGCCGAATTTCGACCGAGGCTCGGGCGGCGAACGCCGAAATGGAAAAGGCCCGGCGGGATGGCCGGGCCCAACGACATGCTATCGAACTGCCGCAGAGGGATTTTTCAGTTCGAGTGCAAGCCGGAATGCATGCGGTCGAGCGGCGATTCCGCCACCGCCTCGTCGCGCTCGACGAATTCGAACTCGCCGTCCTTGACGCTCAGCGCCAGCCTTTGCCGGTCGAGTTCGGCCAGCCAGGCCTTCCAGGAAACCGGGCTCATGCCATCGTCCAGCGATGACGCTGACATCGGATGCTGGCGCGGGCCGGAAAAACTGAGCGCCAGCCGAGCGCGCGGCTGCCCGGCCGACTGGGTAAATGCGGGCATGCCACGTCGCGCCGTAACCCAGTTCTGGATTTCGGCGTGGTGAATCAAAGTCTGCCTATGTTGCATTTTCAGGCCTCCCCTCCTGTTTGCTACGGAACTGATCCGATACCGAGTCGGTTCCATAGCCCTTAAGTAATTATTTAGAGTTGTGGCCAGTTTGCGGTCAATCAAGGTCAAATCAAAAATAAAGCGGCCGACCCACTCTCCGGGCCGCTATCGGATAGTGTTGAAGTACGTGCCTCAGCTGCGCGCATCTTGCGCACGGTGTAACGCGCGAGGGTTACGCATGTGCAGCGGCCCCGCTTGATCGATCAGGCAAAGAGAGCGCAAGGCTATCCCTCCGCGTCAGCCTCCCCGCAAAGCAAAAGGGCCGCCATTGCTGGCGGCCCCCATGAGCATTTGCGACCTCGCTAGGCCGGACCGGGGATCGCTCCGCACCGGTCCGAGGAGGACGGCCTCAGTCCGGGGATTGCCCCGACATGAAAACCACCTTTCCAAAGCCCTCAACGAGTGCCGAAACCTCATTAGACATTGGATCACCTCCTTCGCATTTGGTTGAAGATGACACCAACATGGGCTGATTTCCGGCGTCTGGCAAGCCCACCCTATCGGGCAGGGAAAAGTCGCCAGCGGCGCGGCCGGAAAGCGATGCGCGACTTCTCCCCGGCCGGGTGGTCGAACGGCAGGTCGATCTCGACCAGTTGCTGCTGCCCGCCGATCTCGAGCTCCACTCGTCGCGTGCCTCCCACCCTTCGGCTGGCCACCACGACGCCGGCGAGGCAGGCATCGCCCTCGATCAGCTCGACATCGTGCGGCCGGAAGTAGAGCAGCGCCGGGCCATCCGCCGCATCGTGCGAGGAGAGGCCGATGGCGCGTCCGCCGACCCAGAGTTCGTTGTGCTCCACCGTCACGGGCAGACAGCTCGATTCGCCGATGAAGCCGAAGACGAACGGCGAATTGGGCCGGTCGTAGACATCGTCGGGCGTGCCCACCTGCTCGATCTTGCCCTGGCTCATCACCACCAGCCGGTCGGCCAGTTCGAGCGCCTCTTCCTGGTCGTGCGTCACGAACACGGTGGTGTGGCCGGTGCGGTCGTGGATTTCGCGCAGCCACTTGCGCAGTTCCTTGCGCACCTGCGCGTCGAGCGCCCCGAACGGCTCGTCCAGCAGCAGCACGCGCGGCTCGATGGCGAGGGCCCGGGCGAGCGCAACGCGTTGCCGCTGGCCGCCCGACAGCTGGGCCGGATAGCGCCCCTCGAGCCCGGGCAACTGCACCAGCTCGATCAGTTCCATGGCGCGCTTGCGGATTTCAGCATTGGACGGGCGGCCGGAGCGGCGGACGCGCAGCCCGAACGAGACGTTCTCGAGGATGGTCATGTGCCGGAACAGCGCATAGTGCTGGAACACGAAGCCGACGTGCCGCTCCTGCACGCTCTTGTAGCTCGCATCCTCCTCGCCGAAGAAGATGGCGCCTTCGGTCGGCGATTCGAGCCCGGCGATCAGCCGCAGCAGCGTCGTCTTGCCCGAGCCGGACGGCCCGAGCAGTGCGATCAGTTCGCCCGAAATGATGTTCAGCGATACATCGTGCAGCGCCGGGTATTGCGAGAATTCCTTGCGGATGTTCTGGACGCGGATATCCATCAAGACTTCCCTGTGGTGCGGATCGCCGCGTTGCGGCCCGGGCGCAGTGTCATCGGGTCCTCAGTGCCGCCGCGTGGCGGCCAGTTCGTCCCCGAAACGGAATTCGAGGAAGGTCTTGAGAACCAGCGTCACCAGCGCCAGCAGCGCCAGCAGCGACGCCATGGCGAAGGCGCCGGCGAAATTGTAGCTGTCGTAGAGAATTTCGATGTGGAGCGGCATGGTGTTGGTGACCCCCCGGATATGTCCCGAGATCACCGACACGGCGCCGAACTCCCCCATGGCCCGGGCGTTGCAGAGCAGCACGCCGTAGAGCAGGCCCCAGCGGATATTGGGCAGCGTGACGTGCCAGAAGGCCTGCCAGCCCGAGGCGCCGAGCGAAATTGCTGCCTCCTCGTCGCCTGATCCCTGGTCCTGCATCAGCGGGATGAGTTCGCGCGCCACGAACGGGAAGGTGACGAAGATCGTCGCCAGCACGATGCCGGGCACGGCGAAGGTGATCTGGAGGCCCACAGACTGCAGAAGGGGCGCGAGAAAACTGCTCGACCCGAACAGGATCACATAGATCATCCCCGAGACCACCGGGGAGACCGAGAACGGCAGGTCGATCAGGGTGATGAGGAACGCCTTGCCCCGGAAATCGAACTTGGCGATCGCCCAGGCGGCGCAGACGCCGAACACCAGGTTGGCAGGCACAGCGATCACCGCCACGAGCAGCGTGAGTTCGATGGCTGCCGCCCCGTCGGGATCGGCAACGGTCGCCCAGAAGACGCCCGGCCCCTTGGCGAAGGCCTGGAGGAACACCGTGATCAACGGCAGCAGCAGCGTGCCGGCGAGGAAGATCGCGGCGATGGCGATGAGCGTCCACTTGACGAGCGGCCGCTCGGTGGTGGGCGACGCACCACCGCCGGAGACGGTCCCCGATGGCGCCGTGGCCGCGGGCGTGCGCAAGGCGAGCCGGTCAGTTGCCACCGAAGCGCCTCCGGCTCCAGGCCTGCAGCAGGTTGATCACCAGCAGCATGATGAAGGCGATGATCAGCATCACCATGCCGACCGCTGCCGCCGCCGGCTGGTTGAACTCCTGCAGGCGAATGATGATCAGCAGCGGCGCGATTTCCGACTTGTAGGGAATGTTGCTGGCGATGAAGATCACTGAGCCGTACTCGCCGACGGCGCGGGCGAATGCCAGCGCGAAGCCCGTCAGGATGGCGGGCAGCAGCCGCGGCAGGATAACTCCGATGATGGTCTGCAGCCGGTTGGCGCCCAGCGTCGCCGCGGCTTCTTCAACTTCCTGCTCGAAATCCTCGAGCACGGGCTGCACGGTCCTGACGATGAAGGGCAGGCCGATGAAGATCAACGCCACCACGATGCCGGCCGGCGTATATGCGACCTTGATGCCGAGATGGCTCAGCGGCTCGCCAATCCAGCCTTTGGGAGCATAGAGGGCGGAGAGCGAAATGCCGGCTACCGCCGTTGGCAGGGCAAAGGGCAGATCGACAGCCGCGTCCAGCAGCCGGCGTCCCGGGAACTCGTACCGCACCAGCACCCAGGCGACGATCAGGCCGAAGACGACATTGACGCAGGCCGCGATGAAGGACGAGCCGAAGCTCGTCCACAGCGCGTCGATCGTGCGGGGATCGCTGGCGAGCCGCCAGAATTCCCCTGCGCCCAGCGACGCCGAACTCAGTGCCAGCCCGCCGAGCGGGATCAGCACGATGAGCGTCAGATAGGTCACGGAAAGACCGAACGTGACCCCGAAACCCGGGATCACGCTCGGCTTGACGAACCGCCAGCTTCTATCGACCGACAACCGCGCGCTACTGGGGCTTGTAGATCTGGTCAAAGATGCCGCCGTCTCCGAAGTGGAGGGGCTGCGCCTTGGCCCAGCCGCCGAAAATCGGGTCATCAATAGTCACCAGATCGAGCTTTGGGAAGGCGGCCAGCAGCGACTTGTCGGTGACCAGGTCCGGATTGATTGGCCGATAGTGGTTCTTGGCGGCGATGGTCTGCCCTTCGGCCGAATAGAGATAGTTGATGTATTCGGTCGCGAGGTCGCGCGTGCCGTGCGCGTCGACGTTCTTGTCGACCAGGGCCACCGGAGGCTCGGCCAGCACCGACTGCGGCGGGTAAACGATATCGTACTGGTCGGCGCCGAACTCGGCCTGTGCCAGATATGCGTCGTTTTCCCAGGCCAGCTCGACATCGCCGATCTGCTTTTGGGTGAAGGTCACCGTCGAGCCGCGCGCCCCGCTGTCGAGCACCGGCACGTGCTGGTAGAGCTGCTTGATGTAGTCCTTTTCCTTGTCGAGATCGCCGCTGAACGTCTTGGCCGCCCAGGCCCAGGCGCCGAGATAGGCCCAGCGCGCGCCGCCCGAAGTCTTGGGGTTGGGCGCGATCACCTGGATATCGCCCTTGATCAGGTCGCCCCAGTCATGGACGTTCCGGGGATTGCCGTGGCGGACGAGGAAGACGATCGTGGAGCTGTAGGGCAGCGACTTGTGCGGAAACTTGCTTTCCCAACCGGCATCGAGCAAGCCCTTCTTGGCGATCGCGTCGATATCGCTCTTGACCGCGAGGGTCACCACATCGGCGCCTAGCCCGTCGATCACCGCCTTGGCCTGTGCGCCCGAACCCCCGTTCGAGATCTGATACTGCACATTGGCGTTGGGGTGCGTGGCCGTCCAGTGCTTGGCAAACGCCGCGTTGTATTCCTGGTAGAGTTCACGCGTCGGGTCGTAGCTGACATTGAGAAGCTTCTGGTCGTCGGCCCGCGCCGTAACGATTCCGGCAAAGCCGAGCGCCGCGACGAAGGCGCCGAGCGCCAGGTAGTGAGCCGTTCTCTCCATCATGTCCTCCGTGGTGAAGATCAACGTCGATACCCTACTTACCGAGTAGCGATTAGCAAAGGGCGGGTTTGGCGCTGCCTTCCGGCCTGAGGGAAAAGCATTCCGGCTTTGACCGCCCCGCGAGCAAGCGACGCGAAATGCAGCGCCATTTTGCGATCTCGGCAGCACCGCTTTCCATGCCGCGCGATAGCCTGAAGTTCGGCGCTCGTTACGCGGCTCACGCCAGCGCGACGGCGCCCGTCTTCAGCGCATCGGCAAGGCTCGTGCTGTCGAGCACCTCGCGGCTCGCGTCCGCGACGCGGGCGAACACCCGGCGAATTTCGCAGCTCGCCTCCTCGGCGCAGTCCCCGCAGCGGCGATAGGCTATCTTCGAGAGGCACGGCAGCAGCGCGATCGGCCCGTCGATCAGCCGCAGCACCTCTCCGAAGGTGATCCGATCGGCGGGCTTGGCCAGCACATACCCTCCCAGCCGACCCCTCCGGCTGTCGACGATGCCGGCCCGCTTCAGCTCCAGCAGAATCTGCTCGAGGAACTTCTTGGGGATGACCTGCTGGCGGGAGATCTCTGAGATCATCACCGACGTGCCGTCGGGCGCTGCTGCCAATGCAACCAGCGCCCGCATCGCGTACTTCGCCCGTTGTGAGATCATTTCCCGCCGCTTCGTCTGGCCGACGGGTCACATATAGGCGATCGAGCCGGAATGCGACACCACCCGCAAGTTCCCGGCCGGTCAGTAGATCCGCGGCTCGTCCTGCCCGACGGCAAGCGTTTCGTCGCCGTTCCGGTCGGCAGTCTGTCCGGGCTGCACCGGCGGGGGCGTCGGTATTTCGGTCGGTGAGGGCGTATCGATGCGTTGTGGCGTCGGCAGCGGTTCTTCCGCCGGCTGCGGCTGCTCGATCGGCTGCGGCGGCGGCAGGGGTTCCTCGGTCGGCGTCGGCGACTCTATCGGCTGTGGGGTCGGCGCCGGTCGGGCCGCGCGCACCTCCGATTCCTCCTGGTAGGACCCGAACAGGTCCCGCTCCAGTGCCTCGAACCAATCGCCCTGCTCCACGGCGGCGCGCGCCGCGTGAATTTCGCGGACGTCCTGCAGCGGGGGCGCGCTCTGCCGCGGCCCGGCAAATCCGGTCTCGTTCATGCCGTCTTCCTCATCCCAGAATTGACTCCGGAAGGGCAACGGTTCGGCCTTTGCCGAGGTTGCCTCGGCCTGCGGCGGCAGGATGTCGATCTCGGCGGCGGAGACGACGCGCACCCGAGGCCTCGACTGGCTGTCGTCGGCCGCCACGGGCTCCGGCGACGGCTCGGCGACGGCCTCAGGCTCCACCAAAAATGGCGGCTGGGGTGAGGGTTCAACCCACGACGCGGCGATGGGTTCGTCGTGGATCGGCGGCGCTTCCGTCACCGGGTCTTGGGCGGCCGGCATCGTCTCGGGCACGGGCGGTTCAGGCCGGAAAACGGGGGAAGTCGGGCCGGAAAACGGCGTGACGAGCGCCGCAATCGCCGCCGCGAGCGACAGCGGTTCGGCAGGCGCGGCCGACGCCGCCTCCGGGGCTGCCGGCGCAATCACCGGCTCTGCTGCGACCGATTCGGGGACGAATGGCTTCGGCTTAGCCCACTCGCTCTCGGCCGGCGCGGCCGCTTGCGGCTCGGCGACTGGCCAAGCAGGGGCGGCAAATCGCGGCGCCGGCTCAACTGCCGCTGCTTCAACCGGCGACGCGACGGTCGGCGGCGGTGGTTCGCCCGGCGGCGGGGCGGCGAACAGCGGCGCGTCGAGCGGGGCGGGTTCGGCGGTGCCGAAGGTGCCGGTGGTGGGCTCGGCGTCGGCCGCGATGGCGACCGGCCGCGGCGGCCATTCGGCGCTGGCGGGAGGCTCGGCGCTGGCGGGAGGCTCGGCGCTGGCGGGAGGCTCGGCGATGATCGGCGGCACTGCCAATGCGGCATCCGAGGGGTCGATCTCGGCCGGCCGGCCGGCAAGAATCGCTAGCGATTCCATGGCGCTACGCGGCAAAGGCGGGCGCGACAGCACGGGCTCGATCCGCCTCGCTTCCGGCGGCGGCGTCACCTCTGGCGCAAGCCGCGGAGGCGTCACGGGCGGCGCGACCACGGCCGGGGCCGGCCGCGGCGCCGGGTTCACCGGCTCCTGCGAGACGACAGGTTCTACCGCCGCAGGCTGCGCCACCAACGGCGCCGGCGTCGCCTCAACCGTCGCGATTTTAGGTTCAACCGGCGTGAAATTAGGTTCAGCCGGCGTGAGTTTGGGTTCGATCGGCGTGACTGACGGCGCCAGCGGCCGCACGCCGAAGAAAGGGGTCACAACGGGGAGGACAACCGTGGGGCTGTCCGCCTCCGGGCCCAGGTCCATCAGCGCCATCGCATCATCATCGTCCGACGTTGAACGCGGTACCCTCGCCTGCGTCTGCAGCAGGTTCTCCTGCCCGGCGAGACGCGGCGAAGCCGACTCGGCAGCGCGACGGCGACCACGCTCCTGCTCGTTGAGCCAGTCGATCATGCCGAGCCCGATTTCGCGCTCGCCCATGATGACTTCGTCGGCGCCGAGCCGCGTCAGGTATTCCACCTCTTCGTCGGAATGGGCACGGGCGATGATGCGCACGCCGGCATTCAGCTTGCGGCACTGCTCGACCGCCTGACCCGCCTCGAACGCGTTGGGAATGGCGATGACGACACACCGCGCGCCCATCACGTTGGCGAGCATCAGCGCGTTGCGCGTCGCGGCATTGCCTACGATCACCTCGATGCCGGCCTCACGGGCGGCCAGGACACGCGCCTCGGCATCCTCGACCAGCACCAGCGGGGCGCCTTCCCGCTCGAGCTCCTGACCGACCACGCTGCCGACGCGGCCGTAGCCGATGAGCACCACATGGTTGTTGAGGCGAGTGGGCTGGGCCACCTCCTCCAGCACGCCATCGGCCTCCTCTTCCGCGAGCGCCGCGGCTTCCTCGGGCCCGTCCGGCACGATCGGCCCCAGCTCCAGTTCGCTGCCCCGCGCCAGCCGCGGCTCGAGCCGGGGCCGCAGCCGCTCGGCAACCCAGAAGGCCAGGGGGTTGAGCACGATCGAAACGATGGCGCCGGCAAGGATCAGCGTCCGGCCCTCCGCGGGCAGGATCCCGAGCGTCACGCCGAGCGCGGCGAGGATGAAGGAAAACTCGCCGATCTGCGCCAGCGCGGCCGAAATCTGCAACGCCGCGCCGACCGGCCGGCGGAACACCAGCAGCAACAGGAAGCCGACCAACGTCTTGCCGAACAGGATGATGACCAGCGTCCCGAGCACCGCAAGCGGATCGGTGAGGAAGATCGAGGGATCGAACAGCATGCCGACCGAAACGAAGAACAGCACCCCGAACGCATCCCGCAGCGGCAGCGTCTCCTGCGCGGCGCGATGGCTCAGCTCGCTTTCCGACAGGATCATGCCGGCAAAGAACGCCCCGAGCGCCAGCGACACGCCGAAGAGATAGGCCGCGCCGGCCGCGACGCCGAGCGCGATCGCCAGCACCGCGAGGCGGAACAGTTCGCGGCTGCCGGTGTGCGCCGTCGCGTGGAGGATGAACGGAATGATCCGCCGGCCCACCACGACCATGAAGCCGACGAACGCCGCCAGCTTGAGCAGCGTGAGGGTCACTACTTCCCAAAGCGCCAGCGGCCGGTGCAGCAGCTGCGCGGCAAGCGCGACGAACGCGTCGTCCTGATGCACATCGGCGACGCCCTTGATGACCGCCCCCGCGGGAGCGGCGGCATCACCTCCGAACGAGCTGGCGAAGGCCGGGATGAGCACCAGCGCCAGCACCATCGCGAGGTCTTCGACGATCAGCCAGCCCATCGCGATGTGGCCCCGGTCGCTCTCGACGAGGTGCCGGTCCTGCAGCGCCTTGAGCGTCACCACCGTCGACGAAACGGCGAGCGAAAGCCCGAACACCACCCCGCCCATCAGCGGCCACGACATCAGCGTCGCCAGCGCCAGCCCGAAAGCCGTGGCGAACAACATGCGAAGCAGCGCGCCCGGAATGGCCACCGCCCGCACCGAAAGCAGGTCCTTGAGCGAAAAGTTGAGCCCGACGCCGAACATCAGGAGGATGACGCCAATCTCGGCCAGCTGCGACGCGAGCGTCTGGTCGGCGACGAACCCCGGCGAATGCGGGCCGACCGCCACGCCGGCAAGCAGATAGCCGACGAGCGGCGGCATCTTGAGCCGGTTGGCGATCGCCCCGAAAATGAACGCCAGGACGAGTGCCGCGACGATGGTCGAAATCAAAGGCGTGTCGTGTGGCATGCGCGCTCCAGGCTGCCGAAGACTCCAACGATGGCGAAAGGCCGCACGCAGTACATTGGGGTAAGCCGTGGCGTCGCACAAGCGCAGCACCGCCACATAACTTGGGCGCCAATATGAAAAACACTAATCGAATGCCGCGAGTTGGCGCTGCTTCGCGCAGCGTGTCAACCCCGCGGCGAACGATCAACTGCCTTTTCTATCAAGCACTTGCAGCCTCGGTCGGCAGCCGCGATCACCGCCCGGCGGGAAGAATGATCGTCTTGATTTCACCCGGTTGCGGCGGCCTCGCGAGCACGTCCGGCAGCTCGTCGAGTCCGATGCGGCGCGTCACCAGCCGGTCGAGTTCGAGCGTGGTCCCGGCCACCATCTTCGCCGCCCGCGCATGCGTCATCGGGTTGAGATAGGCGCCCTCGAGCCGGATCTCGCGGAACAGCAGGTCGAACGGCTCGACCGCTACCTCTTCGCCCTTGGCCATCACGCCGAACAGCACCGCCGCGCCGCCGCGCCGCGCCATAGCCAGCGACTGCCTGAAGGTCTCGGGCACCCCGGCCGCCTCCATCACCACGTCGGCGCCGCCCGGGCAGATGCCGCCCGGCCCCGTTACCGCGGCAATTGCATCGCCTGCAGCAGGATCGATGGCGTGCGTCGCGCCCAGTTCCAGCGCCAGTTCCCGCCTTGGCCGCTGTCGCGTCGACAGCACCACGGTTGCGGCGCCGGCCAGCCGCGCCAGCTGCACCATCAGCATGCCGATGACGCCGCCGCCGAGCACGACCACCGAGTCACCGGGCCGGATGCGCGCCACGTCGAGCCCGTGCAGGCAACAGGCCAGCGGCTCGGAGAAGGCACCGCGGACAGGATCGAGATCGGCCGGCAGCTCGAACGCCTGCCCCTCCGGCACTGCCACCCGCTCGGCGAACCCGCCATCGCGAAAAACGCCGATCGCCGTCAGGTTGTGGCAGAGATTGGGGCGCCCCATGCGGCAGGCCGGGCAATGCCCGCAGGCGATGTTGGGGTCGACGGTGACGC
>Ga0209233_1000589_pt1 | contig 19152 bp, 16 predicted proteins | sample AraplaCL_Cvi_mCL_FD_184269 | JGI IMG/M metagenome (GOLD analysis project Ga0209233, IMG submission 184269) | Arabidopsis root microbial communities from the University of North Carolina, USA - plate scrape CL_Cvi_mCL (SPAdes) (version 2) | ecosystem: Host-associated > Plants > Roots > Endosphere...
GCCGAGCACATTGAGCGCGGTCTGGTGGCCGCGCATGCCATCCTCGCCGAGCACAGTATAGGTGCCCTCGAGCGTCGCGGTGACGCCGACCTTGATCTTCTCCTGGGCGAATGCCGTGCCCGAAAGCAACAGGCTGCTCAACGCAATCAATCCCAAACTGCCTTTCAACATCGCTCTCCTCCCTCTGTGTTGTCGCCGGCGTCCACCTGGCCTCACGAAGGCTGATGGGCGTCCGGTTGTTTCCGGCAAAGCTAGCCGAAGGCAGGCGCGGCGCGGATGTCGTCGCAGCGGGGGTGCTTAACGGGCAGTCTCATTTTGATTGTTGCGCCGCAACGAGGTTCGCGGCGCAATGTAGCGGAGGTTCGGCGTAGTAGCTCCGTCATCCTGAGGAGCGCGTAGCGCGTCTCGAAGGATCGACGGCCACCGGCCGGGCCGTGCATCCTTCGAGGCTCGCTGCGCTCGCGCCTCAGGATGACGGGATATGCGTTTGCGTTCTCGCGACATGATTTGTCCGAGCTTTTGCTTTTCGTTTCGTCCTCTGTTCAGAGGGCGCAGGGAAAGCCCGGTGTCGATGCACCCATGGGTCCCGTTCAACAAAGCACGGGAGGTAGGACCACATCGCCTTGCTACGGCATGTGGTGGCCGGCGGCCTGTCCGCCGTCGACGTGGAGCACTTCTCCGGTCACAAATCCTGCGCCATCGAGGTAGAGCACCGCGTCGGCGACGTCGGATATCTCTCCCATCCTGCCGATCGGGTGAAGTGCCGCCAGCGCTTGATGCGCTTCCGCCGGGTGCATCGGGGTCTTGATGATTCCGGGCGACACCGCGTTGACGCGGATTCCGCTCCTTGCATATTCGATGGCAAGCGCGCGGGTTGCGGCGTTCAGGGCGCCCTTCGTCAGCGAGGCGAGGGCGGCGGGAACGCTGCTCATCGGCTGGTCGACCAGACTCGTCGTGATGGTGACGACGTGACCGTGGCCCTGCTTGCTCATCAGCTCCAGCGCGCGCCGGGTCATGTTGAAAAAGCCCGTCACGTTGGTCGAGATGTAGCTGGCGTAGTCATCCTGCGTATAGGCGGTGAATGGTTTCGCCATGAAGATGCCGGCGTTGTTGACCAGCGTGTCGACGCGGCCGAAGCGCTCCAGCGCCGCCTTGAATACGTTCTCTGCCGTATCGGCTGCGCCGACGTCGCCCGCCACCGTGACGATATCCGCGTCCGTGGCCGGCTTGATTGCGCGTGACGTCGCGACGACCCGGCAATTGCGATCCCTGAAGGCCTGAACGATGCCGGCGCCGATCCCCTGCGATGCGCCGGTGACGATTGCCACTTTCCGTTCCGTGCTCATGATTGCACTCCTTTTTCGCGCTACACTGCGCCGCTTGCGGCGAGCGGGCTGTAGTCGCGGCTCTTGAACATCGTGTGCAGTTGCCGCCGCCGGATGCCGAGATTGCCGCCATCGAAGATCGGCAGCGCGAGCGCGTCCTGCAGCAGGCCGCCGAACGGCGCCTCATGATCGTAGCTGTCGATCCCGACCACCCGCATCAGATCGGTGATGACGCGCACGGCGGCCTCGGAGCCGAAGATCTTGGCCTGCACCGCCAGCTCCTCGGCTGCCGGCGATTGCGTGTCGAGGGCATGGCAGGCGCGCCAGCTCAGAGTGCGCGCCGCTTCGATCGTGGTCTTGGCATCGGCGAGCGCGTATCCGACCGCTTGATGCTCGATGATGGGGTGGACGCCGCCGCGCTTTTCGCTGCGTGCAAAATCCAGTGCGAACGCGAAGGCCGCCCGCATCAGTGCGACGCCGAAGATTCCGACCAGCGCCGCGGTGCCGGTGAACGCCGCTGCGGTCAGCGCCAGGCCGGCACCTTGCTTTCCAAGCAGATTGTGGTGGGGCGCCGCGACATTCTGAAAGCCAAACTGTGGGACGAGGTGCGCGCGATGACCGATGCTGTCGATCGCGCGTTCGAACACAAGGCCGGTCACCGGTCCTTGCACGGCAATGATCGAGATCGCCGCATCGGGTGCCGCTGCCGGATCGGTCCGGCACACGACGGTCAGAAGATCGGCGCCCTCGCGATTCCAGCCGGTGGCCGAGGACACCCATTTCTTGCGGCCGTTGATCAGCCAGTTGTCGCCCTCGCGCCGCGCGGTGGTGCGGACGCCCTCGCCGGGTGGCGGCGAGGCGGCGTTGGCGCTGCCGCCCGGCTCGCTCGAGCAGAAGGCGGCGAGCGGGGCGCCGCTGGTCTTCAGGAACGGCGCAAGCAGCCGCTGGCACTGCTCCGGCGTGCCGCCGAGCAGCAGCGGCAGCAGGCCGAGCACGCTGCCAAGCATCGTGAGGGTCACGCTGGGGTTCACGCTGTAGAATTCCTCGGCGAGGATCGCCATGTCGATCATGCCGGCATTGTCGCCGCCCGCCGGCGCCGGAATGCATTTGCGCAGATAGCCGGCCGCCACCATCGCCTCGTAGGTCGGCTTGGTCGCGAGAAAGCGCTGCTCGGGCGTCGCCAGCTTTTCGGCGGCCCTGGCATCGGCCAGCACCTCTCTGGCAAACTTACGGGAGGCGAGCTGCAGCTCGCGCTGCTGTGCCGTGAGCGTGAAATCGATCGCCATGCCAATGCCCTCCGTGTCGGCTGTTCGGGCTATGGCTAGCGCGGTGCGGTCAGGAAATCTTGGACGGCAGTGCCCGATTTCTTGGCGCGGAGTGAACTTATCTCGTCGCGCCTCAGTGCGCGGCGGCGCGGCGGAACTCGCGCGGGGCGAGGCCATTGTGGCGCTTGAACAGGCGGTTGAAATGCGAGATGTCGCGGAAGCCCGCGGCAAAGGCAATTTCGGCAATGGTCTTGTGCGCTGAAGTGCGATCGAGCAGGGCGCGCGTACACGCGGCGATCCGCTGTTCGTTGACGTGTTCGCCCACGGAACGGCCGGTGCTCGCAAACAGGCGGTGCACGTAGCGCTCGGAGCAGCGGAATTTCGTAGCCAGCGCCGGCGCGCCGAGCTCGGGGTCGTCGCTGTGACGCGCGATATGGTCAAGCATGACAGACAGCAGCACCGGCGTATGCACGCGCTCCGCCGCCAAATCGGCGAGGATGTCGGGTGCATGCGCGATCAGCTCGGCGATATGCGTGCCGAGCATTGCCGAGGTTGTTGCGAGGCGATCGCCGCTCAGGCAGAGCTCGGCGTAGCTCGCCAGCGTCCGCGAGAGCGCGCGGCCGGTTTCGGTCGCAGACAGACCGAGCCGCGGGCGATCGAACAGCGTGTCCGGCAATAGACGTCGCGGCACGGCAAAGCAGAACAGCTTGAAGTGATGCCGGTGGGCGATCTCGAACGGCTGGGTCGTATCGGCGACCGCGAGATCGCCGGGGGCGCTGATCTGCTCGTGGCCGCGCTGCGAGGTGCGTCCCAGCCCTTCGAGCTGGAGGTTGACGAAGCAAAGGTCGTCGGTGCTTGCGGCGATGTGCGAGGCGAGCCGGTGCACGATATGCCCGCTCGCCGTGACCCGCGATATCTGCAGCGGCGCGGCGTCGACCTTGCAGATCGCGCCGGCAAACGACTCCTCGGCAATCCGGCGCGGCTCCAGTCGCACGAAGGCAGCTGCGAGGTCGTCTGCCCAACTGCCGAAGGGTTGATCCGGACGCGCCGGCCTGGTCGACCATTCCATGTGCGCCTCGAATAGACCGTCACTGCGAAGGGCCCAGCAAGGCGAAAGATATCGCCGGCCAAACCGGCGGTCAAATGCCGCCGGCGGCCTGTTTTCCCTGCAAAGCATGGCGCGTGCATGCAGAGAACGACGGTCTCACTTCGTGGTGTAGCCGGCCTTGGGCTGATGCAGATTCCGGCCTGCGACGTGAAGCGGCATCTCGATGCCGGAGAACTCGCCGAGGCCGCAGCATCGCGCCACGCTGATGCCGATGACGTTGCTCTATCCGTAACGCCAGCATCTGTCGCGGCGGCTGCAGGTGTTTGCCGATTGGCTGACGGCACCGCTGAAAGAGCAGCTGCTGCTCGTGGGTTAGAACTTCAGCCCGATGCGGGCCCGGAAGCCGCGCCGCGTCATCGCCTGCTGTTGCCGGCGCGGGACGAGGTCGCCCTTGTCGCGCGCTTTACCTCGACCTTGGGCTGGAAAAACAGGCCGGGCATCACCGAGACCAGTCCGAAGGTCATTCCGAGGAATGCCAGGAACGTATCGAGGTAATTGATCTCCATTTCAGTTGTCTCCATTCGGCTTGCACCGGGCTGACCCGGTGCAATGCGTTCGATGAACTAGATATGGTCCGGTACATTGCTCGGTACAATAGAAACATTGATCTCGGATCAATACTTTCAATGCTCCGCGTCTAGGCGGCAATCCGGTTCCGAGGAAGCGCATGGGCTTGCCGCTGCTCGATGGCTTTGACGGAGTTTTCGAATGCTTTCTCCAGGACGCCTCTGCCGATGGACCCAAGCACGAGACCGAGGACCCATCCCCTGAGATTCTTGCCCTCGCGCACCACGACCACATCAATGTCGGTCGTGCCATCGGACCGCCGCGTGAAGGTGTAGGTGTGGCCCGACCTGCCGCCCCACACATTAGAGTCGGTCGCCGTCAGGACGACATGGTCGGGGTCGGACCAGTCGTAGTGCAAGCGCTCCCAGATGCCGTTCGAGCCTTCGGTCACATCCGCCTGCGAGGGGCCGCGATGATGCACCTTGAGATAGGCGTCGGCGCTGTTGCCGAACAGTTTGGAGCGGCCCGGCCCGAAGTTGGTGAGACCGGTGACGTACTGCTCGGGCGTCAAGCTTGTCGTCCGATGAAGGTGGATCGTGGACATCTGTCGCTCCTGCACCAGTGACGGAAGGCTCCGCTGTGGGGGCTAATTGGAGAGTGCGCCCGACTTGCGGACGGTCAGGCTGTCGCCGCTCCGGCTGATTTCCAGTGCGCCTGCCTGGTTCGGCGTCGAGAGCAGGGCACGCTGACCGGGCGCCAGCACCGAGACGAAGCGAACCGGCGTTCCGGCCTCGCCTTGCGCGACCGTGGTCACGACGCGATATCCGTCGGGCTCGACCGTGTAGTAGGCGACGCCGGATATGTCGCCGAGATGGACGCTTTGGGCTTCGATCGGCTTGAGGTCGCGCGCCTCTGCGGCCCCAAGCGAGGCGCCAAGTGAGGCGAGGGTGAAGGCGGCGGCGAGAACTGAACTGCGGATCGACATGGGATCCTCCATTGGCTTGAGTGTCAGAACCTGGGCGGCGAGCGATGGCCCGTCTGCTCCCTTGCGGGAGGAGATGGTCAGGCTATGATCATCGATCAAACAGATGGGATCGATAATGGCCATTGATGCCGTCAATCTGGGTCGGATCGACCTGAACCTGCTTGTTCATCTCAATGCGCTGCTCACCGAACGGAGCGTGACCCGGGCGGCAGGCGCCGTCGGCATTGGCCAATCCGCGATGAGCCACAATCTCGCCCGCCTGCGCGAACTGTTCGATGACGAGCTGCTCACGCGAGGGGCCGATGGCATGCGCCTCACCCCGCGCGCGATGACCTTGGTCGATCCGGTGCGGACCGCGCTCGCACAGGTCGAGACGGTGCTCCGGCGCGACCAGTCCTTCGATCCGGCCACGGCGGTGCGAACGTTGAGGCTCGGCCTGTCGGACAGTATGGAAATCCTGATCGTGCCGCGCCTTCTGGCGCGCATGCGCGAGATCGCGCCAGGCATTCACCTGCGGCTCTACAACGTCGATACGTCCCGGCTGCTCGATGATCTCGACGCCGACGAAGTGGATCTCGCGCTCTCCTACGGGCCGATCCAGCAAGGACAATTGCATCACAAACAGCGCGTGCTGTTCACCGAGAGCTTCCTTTGCATGTTCAATGCCGAGAAGACGGGTATCACGCCGCCCATCTCGCTCGAGGACTACATCCGGATTCCGCACGTGCTGACCAGCCTGCGGCCGGGGCGCACCGTGCGCGGCTCTGTCGATGAGGCGCTCGAAGAGCTCGGCCTGCAGCGGTCCGTTGCGCTGACCACGCCGCGCTTCCTCACCGTGCCGTATCTGGTGGCGCAAGCGCCCGTGATCGTCACCATGGGCGCGCGGCTGGCGCGCCGCTTCGCCGCCGATCTCGGGCTCAGCCTCAGTCCGCCGCCGGTGAAGGTGAAAGACGTCACGGTGTCATTGCTGTGGCATGCGTCCTACCATCACGATCCCGCCCATGTCTGGTTGCGGGACCAACTGGTCAAACTGGTCGCCGAACTGTGAGCCGGCACGGCGGGCGCGCCGCACGCCGCGCCCGCTTCTGGGTGTCGCGAACCCTGGCCTCGTCAGAACTTCTGCGTGATTCCGGCGTAGAAGCCGCGGCGCGGGCCGTATTGCGGCGCGAACACGCCGATGCCGGAGCCGTCGCGGATCTGGTAGACGGTGTCGAACAAATTGACGACGTCGAAGCGCAGCGTGGTCGGCTTGTTCGGCGCGACAATGTGGAAATCGTGCGAGACGCCGACGTTGACCTGCGCGTAGGGCGGCACCGTGCCCGTATTGGCAAAGCCGTCGCGCAAGCCTGAGCCGTAGATCACCGACGCGCTGAATTTGGTGTCGTGCCATTGGTACCAGCCGCCCAGCGATGCCGTCAGCGTCTGAGCATGGTCGGTGTTGATATAATTGTTTGCGATAAAAGCGAGCGCGACCGGATCGAACAGGTACTGGTTCGAGACGACGTTGGTAGCGACTTGTTTTGCGATCGCGACGTTGCCGTAGAGATGCAGATTGTCGTGGTCGTATCGCGCCGTCAGCTCGACGCCCTCGTTGGTGCCTTTTGCATAGTTGAAGGCGGTCAGGACGTAGGCCTGGCCGAACTGGCCGTCGTCGAGCAGGTCGGTCGCGATCTTGTAGTAGGCATCCATGCCGATCTCGAGGCCGGGGATCGCGTAGACCTTCTGCGTGACGCCGATGTCGAACACATGCGAGCGTTCCGGCAGCACGGGGTCATTGGCGGTGGTCGCTGGCTGCGCCGTCGTGTTCTGCACCAGCGCAAGATTGGTCGGGGCCGCCAGCACCTGCTCGGGCGGCGTGAAGTTGCGGGCATAGCCGGCATGGAAGGTCGTGCCGTCATAGGGCTTCCATGTCAGGCTGATCCGCGGGCTGAGCTGGTTGGCATCGACATATTGCCACATCTGGTCGAAGCGCAGGCCGGCATTGAGCGTCAGCTGGTTCGTGATCTTCCACTCGTCGGCGATGTAGGTGGAGAACAAATATCCGGTCTTGGCGCTGGAATCGAACACGGAGAGCGGCGCATCGATCGGGTTGCCGGAATCGTCGAGCGGCAGCACGGTCGAGCCATTGTTGACCAGCGTGCGTTCGGCGCCGAAGGAAACGCCGAACTTCAGCGTGTGCGCGAAGCCCAACCGGTAGGAGGTGTCCTCCTGGATGCCGTTGACGAAGCTCTGGCGATACACGTCCGACGCCACGCCGTTGAAGACGAGATCGCCGACCGGATCGGGCATGAAGTGCAGCTGGCTGTAGCGATTGAAATAGGCGACCTGGTAGTCGAACCCGTCGCCCGACTTCTGATAGGCCACGACGTTGAACTGGTTGAATTCGTGTTGCCGCTCGTTGAGCAGCGCGGAATCGAAGTTCGAGACGCCGTAGGCGGTGAAGGCGGGAGCCTGGCCGGGATTGTTGGGGATCTGATAGGCGCCGTTGGATACGCCGCCGATATAGGTCAGCCGGCTGGTCGGATCGATCGCGGTCGAGACATAGGCGAAGCCCTTCTCCTGGTCGGTCCGGTCGTGGATGGCGCTATAGGCCGGCGTCGGGTTCTCGATGCCGACGTCGCTGCCGAAATAGCGGCCGGAGACGTAGTACTGAGTCTGTCCGATCGTGCCGCCATAGTCGACGCTGGTGGTGAAGGTGCCGTGGCTGCCGCCATAGACGCTGACGCTGCCGGAATTGTTGAAGGCATCCGTCTTGGTCTGGATGTCGAGCACACCGGCGGTGCGCAGGCCATACTGCGCGGGCAGCGCGCCCGTGATCAGCGCCATGCTGCCGACGATCCCGGTGTCGATGATCTGGCCGAAGGCGCCGACGCCGTCCGGCAGCATGATCCCGTTGATGCGGTATTGCAGGTTGGCGTGCTCGTTGCGCACGTGCAGTTCGCCGCTTGCGGCGGAGTCCTGCGAAACCCCGGGCGCCTGGAGCAGGGCCTTGTCGAGGGTGGTGTTGGTGCCCTGTGGCAGCGCCTCGAGGGCTTGCCGGCTCATCTGGTAGCTGTTGGCGCCGGTGGGCGCCAGCAGCGCGGCGCGGGCCTGGTCGAGCCGCGAGTTCTGGCTTGCGACGGCTTGCGCCTCGGTCTGTTCTGGAGATTCCGGCGTCGCCGATACCGCGCCGGTTCTTCGCGCGCGGCGCCCGCGTCCGGTCGCAACGCGCGTCTTCGGCTTGTTCGACCTGGCCGGCGCGGTGTGGCGCTGCGGTGCCGTCACCGTGATGTCCGGAAGTGTGGTTGTCGGTGCGGTCGTCTGCCCGAATGCGGCGCTGTTGATCCCGCAGATTAAGAGCGATGCAGTGCCGGCGGCGGCGCGTCGTCTGAGATGTCCTGACATGTTGGTTCCCGATCTCGCGAGGCTGCGATCCGGATCCTCACCGAAGGACGCGGTCGAGCCCGCCGTCGATGCGCGACGGCGAAATTCCCCATTGATCAAACGACAGCCGAATGGTGGCCGCGTTCGAAGTTCAGTCGTGCAGGGAGTTCACGAGATCGGAGGCGCGCGCGGCTGATAGTGCAGCCGGCCGATGTCGAGCGGGGCCGCATAATTGTCGATGTGCCAGGCGAGCAGAGCTGCGGCATCCGGCAGCTGCAGTGGCGGCAGCGCCGGCGCTGGTATTGCCGAGTTGACCATCGCCACGACGGCGCAGATGGCGCAAAGGTCCGCAGCCTGATCGGAATCGGGATTCGAACGAGGCCCGTCGCGCGAGACGTTCTCGACATGCGCCGCGAGCGACGTTGTCGCATGTGCCGACGCAATGGCATGAAAATGGCCGAACGACAGCACGAACTGGATCGACAGCGCCAACAGCGCCAGCCGAGTCCCGTGCCTGATGTTCGAACGAAACCACTTCATGACGACGCCATTTCCGCGTCGAGAGGTCACAAGTCCGACGGACGGCGCCTGCGACGCGGTGTCGCACAGTTTCGAAAACGTGCCGGCGTGTCAATCCGCATTGCCTGTTGATGCGATCAATTTCCGGCCGTCCGGGCGATTCTGCAACACCGCGCTCGCGTCAGGTTGCGCGCGCACCAAGCAATGTCTTCGGCTCCAGATAGGCCTCCAGCCCGAACGGGCCATTCTCGCGGCCGAGGCCGGATTGCTTCATGCCGCCGAACGGCGCCAGCGGTTCATGCGGCGCGCCGTTGATCACGACGCGGCCGCTGTCGAGGCGGGCGGCGATCTGTTCCGCATGCGCCTGGTCGCCGAACACATAGGCCGAGAGACCGTAGCTGGTGTCGTTGGCGATCGCGACGGCGTCGTCCTCGCCGCGATAGCTGAGGATCGCCAGCACCGGCCCGAAGATTTCCTCGCGCGCGATCCGCATCTCGTTGCTGACGTCGGCGAACGCCGTCGGGCGCACGAAATAGCCGGAGAGTCCTTCGGGCTTGCCTTCGCCGCCGGTCAGCAGGCGCGCACCTTCCTCAAGGCCGAGACGGATGTAGCGTTGCACGCGCTCCCATTGCGTCTGGCTCACCATCGGGCCGACGGTGGTCGCGGGATCGCGCGGATCGCCGACCATGACCCGCGTCTCGATCGCGGCCTTCAAACGCGCCTCGAACTCGGCGCGGCGGCGTTCGGACACCAGCACGCGGGTGCCGGCGACGCAGGCCTGGCCCGAATTCATGAAGCCGGCCTCGATGACGCCCGGGATCACGGCGTCGAGATCGGCATCGTCGAGGATGATGGTCGGCGACTTGCCGCCGAGCTCGAGCGTCACCCGCTTCAGGCTGTCGGCGCTCGCCCGCACGATCGACTTGCCGACCGCGGTTGAGCCGGTGAACGAGATCTTGGCGATATCGGGATGGGCGGTGATCGCGTTGCCGACATCGGCGCCGCGGCCGTTGACGACGTTGTAGACGCCGGCGGGCAGGCCGGCCTCGTGCAAGGCGCGCAGCACCACGTCGGTCTGCATCGCGCTCATCTCGCTCGGCTTGATCACCGCGGTGCAGCCCGCGGCGATCGCGTAGGCGAGCTTGTTGCAGATGAAGCCGGCGTTGGAATTCCACGGCGTGATCAGCCCGACGACACCGACCGGTGCCATCACCACGCGCGCCGTGCCGATCTCGCGCTCCAGGCGAAAGTCGGTGAGCGTGCGCGCGGCGGCGAGGAATGCGTCGGCGGCGTAGTCGGCCATCCAGCTCGATCGCGAGACCGGCGCGCCGTATTCCTCGAGCACGGCCTCGCGCAGTTCGTCGACATGCGCGCGCATCGCGGCGTGCAGTGCGTGCAGCATCTCCAGCCGTTCGTCCTTGCCGGTGCGCGCCATCGCAGGCAGCGCGCGCTTCGCCGCCGCGACCGCGGCGTTGACGTCGTCGGCGTCGCCGAGCCGCACCTGGCCGATCACCGCGCCGGTTGCCGGATTGTGCAGGTCGAACAGCTCGCGGCCGTGAGGCGTGACGAACCGGCCGTCGATGTAGATGTGCTCGATGATGCGCATGTGATCTCTCCGCGTTGCGATAGGGCGGAGATAGGTCTGGCGATTGGTCCCGATTAGTGGCATTAAATCGGATGAATTAATCTGGAAATCGGGATAATGAGCCGGGGACGACTGATCGAGCTGGAGGCGGCGGTGGCGGTCGCGCGGCGCCGCAGTTTTCGCGCCGCCGCAGCCGAACTCGGCCTCTCCACCACGGCGTTGAGCCAGGCGATCGCCGAGCTCGAGGCGCGGCTCGGCGTCCGCCTGTTCAACCGCACCACCCGCAGCGTGTCCCCGACACCGGCCGGCGAGCAGTTCGTCGCCGAGATCGCGCCGGCGCTGACCGCGATCCGCGACGCGGCCGATGCCGTCAACCAGCACCGCGCGACGCCGACCGGCGTGCTGCGGCTCAACACCTCGGCGGGCGCGGCGCAGCGCATCCTGCGGCCGATCGTCTTCGAATATCTCAACCGCTATCCCGAGATGTCCGTCGACATCGTCACCGAAGGCAGGCTGATCGATATCGTGCGCGAAGGCTTCGACGCCGGCTTCCGCCTTGCCGAGCAGGTGCCCGCCGACATGATCTCGGTGCCGCTCGGGCGCGATGAGCGATTGGTCATCGTGGGCGCGCCCGCCTATCTCAAGGGGCGCAAATTGCCGCGCGTGCCGACCGATCTCACGGCGCATGACGGCATCCGCATGCGCCTGCCGGCGGGCGCGGTCTACCGGTGGGAATTCGAGAAGGATGGCGAGCAGGTGCTGGTGGACGTTTCCGGCCGGCTGACGCTCGACGATTCCAGCCTGATCCGCGAGGCTGCGCTCGCAGGATACGGCCTCGCCTATATGTCCGAGTGGGATGTCGTCGATGACCTGCGCGAGGGGCGGCTGGTTCAGCTTCTCGCCGCGTGGACGCCATCGTTTCCGGGACTCTGTCTCTATTATCCCGGACGCCGCCATGTACCCGCAGGCCTTCGCGCCCTCATCGATCTGATCCAGGAGCGGCGTCGACAGACCGAGGACTGAGTGCGTATAAGGTGCGCCGATCGGCGGCAGATCCGTCGCCGGCTTGCTGTTCACGGGCCAGGCGCCGCGCTGGCATTGTGGATGTCCGACGGGTATAGTTTGGCCGCACGTGACGGTAACCTGATGTCCACTTTCGCAAGCAAATCCGGTCTCGCAATCATCGCTGCTGTGCTCTGTCTCGGCGCCCAGCAGGCCAACGCCCAAGCCGGCCCTGTGCGCTACTGGACGCCGGGCTCGCTGTTCGGCTTCGGCGGCAGCTTGGCCGACGGCCAGAAGACGGACACTTACGGCAACTTTCCGGGCTTTGACGCCACCGCCCCGCAAGGCGGTGACTTCTCGTATCTGAACGGCCGTCCGGATGGCTGGTTCATCGGCGGCGAAGGCGGCCGCGCCGGCTGGAACACGGTTGGTCAATCGGCGGCATTCGGCTCGCTCGAATATCAGGGCGCGCAGGTCGGCTACAATTTCAAGGGCGTCGGTGATACGCCCGTGACGTTCTTCGCCGGCTTCGACTCGTTGAAATACAATCTCCCCGGCGCCGGCGGTCCGCTGGCGCCGTTCAGCGGCAATCCTGGCGTCAACGCCGGGTATACGGCGCGTGCGGGACTGGAGTTCCGCCCGACCTCGAATGTCACCCTGTCGTTCGGGGCCGGTTTCACCCAGCTTGGGGCGGAGCGCATGGACAGCGATATCCATTCGCAGCTGCTGCCCGGCCAGTCACCGGTTCTGTTCGGCGGCCGCTAGCGCGAAGCCCGCTGCGTGACGGTAGCGCGTCAGCGCAAGACTGCGGCGTTGCGCTCCTGATCCAACCAGAACTTCAATCAGAACCAAGAAGGCTCGAGGTCGCGGGCACAATCAGGATCGAACCATGGACATGCAAGGCAAGATCGCACTCGTCACCGCCGCGGCGTCGGGCGCCGGCCGCGCCAGCGCGCTCATTCTCGCGCGCGAGGGCGCGGCGGTCGCGGTCGTCGACCAGAACGAGAGTGGCGCGAAGGCGGTAGTCGACGAGATCAAAAAGGGCGGCGGACGCGCGCTGGCGCTGACCGGCGATCTGCGCGACGATAGCTTTTCGCGCGACATCGTCGCTGCGACCGTGAAGGAGTTCGGCGCGCTCGATTGCGTCTGGAATCATCTCGGCATTCCCGGTCCGTCTGTGATCGACGATCTGGAAGGCTGGGACCTCAGCGTCGATCTCAATTTGCGCTCGCAGCTGATCACCACCCATGCGGCGCTCGGGCAGATGACGGCGCGGCGCAAGGGCAGCATCCTGTTCACCGCATCGACCTCGGGCCTGGTCGGCTCGCCGTGGAGTCCGACCTATTCGGCGGCCAAGGCCGGCGTGATCGGCCTCGCGCGGGCGCTCGCCAAGCGCCACGCCAAGGACGGCGTGCGCGTCAATGCGATCTGTCCCGGCGCGATCGACACGCCGATGCTGCGGGTGTTCGTCAACCGGCCCGACCAGCCGGGCCACAACGAAGCCGACCCCGAGGAATTGATCAAGGCCGCGGTGACCCGCAATCCAATGGGCCGCGCCGCGCGCCCGGAGGAGATCGCCGAGGTCGCGGTGTTCCTGCTGTCGGACAAGGCGTCGTTCGTCACCGGCATCGCGATGCCGGTCGACGGCGGGACGGTGGCGTAGCGCGCGGCATCAGTCAGGCTGGCGGAGACGATGTGGGTTGCTCCATCCACGTCATTGCGAGCCACCCGGTCGGCGCATAGCGCCGCCGGATGACAGGCTCCGCGAAGCAAACCATCGCGCTGCGAGCAAAAATGGATTGCTTCGTCGCTTCGCTCCTCGCAATGACGGCGTCGAAAGCATCGCGGGCGCGCACAGGAAATTCCCCTAGAACTTCGCCCTGATGCCGGCATAGGCGGCGAGCGGCATGCCGGGCACGAAGGTGCGCGGATCGCTCAGCTGCGCCATCAGGTTTGGCAGGCCGCCGGCGCTGGTAAAGCCGCCCGTTTGATAGAACGCGCCGTGCAGGTAGTAGTGCTGGTTGAACACATTGTTGATCAGGCCGAAAATCTCGATGTTCTTCGTGACCTGGTATGACGTGTGCAAATTGACGACCGAGTAGGCCGGCACCTTCGGGCTCTGGTTGGTGTCGTCATGGATAATCCACTGGCTGCCCACCACGTTGAGATCGGCGCCGACCTTCCACGCATCTGTCACGTTGTAGTCAACGCCGGCCTTGAAGCGGTGCGCGGGAATGCCCGGGATGTGGTCACCCGGCGTGACATTGACAAACTGCGCGCCGGCGTCGTTGGTCAGGGCATTCGGATTGTTCGGCGAGGACAGCGTGATCGCGCTTCGATAGGTCGCGTCGACATAGGTGTAGTTGGCGTAGGCGTTCCAGCGATCGATGCGATAGTCGAGCTTGGCCTCGATGCCCTGCCGCAGGGTCTGTCCGGCATTCTGGAAGAAGCCGAAATTGTTGACGCCGAGCGCGCTCGTCACCTGGATGATGTCGTCGTCGGACAGGGTGTGGAACACGCCCAGGCCCCAGCTCAGCACGCCGGTCCGGGCGTCGCGGCCCCAGCTGCCGCGCAGGCCGGCCTCGACGGTGCGTGCGACCACCTGCTTGAGCGGCGGATCGGCCACCAGGAAGCTGTCGATCATGCAGGGATGGTTGGGATCGGAGCAGCCGAGCTCCAGCGGCGTCGGCGCGCGGTTGGCTTCCGAATAGCCGGCATAGGCGGTGAGGTTCGGGGTGATCTTGAAGGTGCCGCCGATCACCGGGTTGAACCGCTGGAAACGATTGCTGCTGTTGAGCAGGTCGTTGGTTCCGGTCTGGTCCTGCAGGTCGATCTGGGCATAGTTGAACCGTCCACCGGCCGTGACCGAGAACCTGTTCGTCACGTCGAACGTGTCGGTGAGGTAGACGCCGGTGTAGGTGTTGGTGGCGCGCAGATCGACCGGGCTGAGACCGGCGTCGGGCTGGTTGATGAAGACCCCGGTGCCCGTGACGAACAGGTTGTTCGGATCGATCGTTCCGAGTTCGCTGGTCGCCGTGAATTTCGTGTTGCCGTGATCGACGCTGACGCCCATCACGACGTGGTTGTCGTGCCCGAACAGCCTGTCCGAGTTGGTTAACTGGGCTGTGCCGCCGTAGCTGTTGGTAGCGGCGCTGTTACGGTCGACTTCGCCAAGGAAAGCGTTGCCCAAGGTGTTCGGAACCGACGGACCTCCGGCCGGACCGAAGATCGGAAGGCCGTCGCCGATGCACAAACTCGTGGGATCGTCGCACGGCGCAACGTCGGTGCCGTTGCCGTCGACATGGGTCTGCCGGAAGCCGCGGAAATAGGCGTTGCCCTGGAACGACCAGGTGTCCGAGAAATTATGGCTCAGCGTGGCGTTGACGAAGGCGAGCTGCAGCAGCGTCGATTGCGGCCAGGTGTAGACGCTCGACCAGCGCTGGTTGAGCATCTCGACCGGCGTTGCGGCGACGTTGCCGAGCAGATTGCTGGCGCCGGTGAAATTGACGTGGAATTCGGTGTCGTCGTTGCGCGCGCCGATGTCGACATACATGCGGTTGACGTGCGAGGAATTGGCGTAGTCGCGCCAGCCGCGGTCATAGGCGGATTCGAACGCGGCATAGGCCGAGATGTTGTCCTTCTGGCCGCCGGCCTGCACGCTGCCCTGGACGCGCCCGTATGAGCCGCCGAACACTTCACCCTCGACGCCCTGATAGGTGAAGCCGTTCTTCATCTGGATGCTGAGCGCGCCACCGATCGCGTTCAGGCCGAACACGGGATTATTGGGAACCAGTGACACCCGGTCGATGGCCTTTTCCGGGATGAAATCCCAGTTGACCACATCGCCCCAGGATTCGTTGATGCGGACGCCGTTCTGATAGACCGCGATGCCCTGCGGCGTCCCCTGGACCGGCGAGGCGACGAAGCCGCGATAGTCGAGATTGCGCTGGAACGGATTGCCGGTCTGATCGGTCAGCGTGACGCCGGGCAGCTTGCGGTTCACCGAGTCCAGAAAGTTCGTCGAATAGTTGCGGCTGAAATCCGCCGAGGTCAGCACCTCGGTGTTGGACGGGATCTTGTCGCGGTCGAGCAGGCTCGAGTCACGGTCGGAGGGGCCAGGAACCCCGGTGCCGCCCTCCGGCGCCGCCGCGGTTTGGGCGGGCGCGGCCCGTGTTCGGGCGGTTCGCGAGGTCCGCACCACCGGCCGGGCGGCAGGCTTGATGCTGCGTGTGCCTGAAAGCGGCGAGGGGGCAATCACGGTGACCGGCGGCAGTTCGGTCGGGGCGGGGGTCTGGGCCTGCACCATCGTCAGCGGCGCTGCGGCTCCGATGGCGGTGAGCATGGCCGCAGCGCCGCGCGTAATGACCGAACCAGACAAAAATCGTGTTGCCGTACGCAACAACGCACCAGCCATAACGCCCACCCTGTTGTCCCGGTTCGGCTTTTATCCCCGACGAACCTTGGTTTTGGAGACTGCGGGAGCGCTGGTGCTTTGGCAAACAAGATGTGTCCCGTAGGTCCGGGATTCTTTTCCATCTGTCATCGGGAAAAATTCCCGATGCTGGTGGAGGGACGCGCCAACGGGTTGCGGGGTGGTGATTCTCGCCGATTTTGCGGAGACTTATGCCCAAGAGGCAGGCATCCCGCCTCCCAGGCAGCGGCGGCAGGTTAGTCCTTGAACTCGCAGCCGAGCCGTTGCAGGGCCTCATCGACCCACCGGCGGTCGCTGGTGCCGGCGAGGATCTGCTGGATGGCCTTTTCCTCGGTCGCCTTCTTGGCCTCGGTCAGCTTGCAGACGGCCTCAGCGTCGTCGTGCGGCACGCAGAGCACGCCGTCGTCGTCGGCCACGATGAGATCGCCGGGCTCGACGATCATGCCGTCGATCGAGATGGCGCAATTGATCTCGCCCGGGCCGTCCTTGTAGGGGCCGCGATGGGCGACGCCGGCGGCGAACACCGGGAACGATCCGGCGCGGATCGCGCCGGCATCGCGGATCGAGCCGTCGATCACGAAGCCCGCGACGCCCTTTTTCTCGGCCAGCGTCGACATGATCTCGCCGATGATGGCGTTGATCAGGATGCCGCCGGCGTCGACCACGATCACGTCGCCCGGCTGGGCCAGGTCGATCGCCTTGTGCACCATCAGATTGTCGCCGGGCCGGGTCTTCACGGTCAGCGCCGGGCCGCCGAGCCAGCCGCCCGCATGCATCGGCCGCAGCCGGTTGGTGCCCGCGATCCGCGACATCACGTCGCTGATATTGGCGACCGGAAGCCGGCGGTAGCGCGCGACGAGGTCAGGCGACACTTTCCGCTTCGCCTTGTGAATTGCAAATCCTATGGCCATCGGTGTTCTCCGGGGTGTTGTCGGCGCGGTCGGCTAGTGCGCGCGGCGGTCGAGATGGGCGTTGAGGCGAGGATAGACGCGGCGGGCATTGCCTTCGAAGATCTTGGCCTTGTCCTCCGCGCTCAACGGCAACGCATCGATGTAGCGGCGGGTGTCGTCGAAGTGATGTCCCGTTTCAGGATCGATGCCGCGGACCGCGCCGACCATCTCCGACGCAAACAGGATGTTCTCGACCGGGATCACCCTGGTCAACAGCTCGATGCCGGGGAGGTGATAGACGCAGGTGTCGAAGAACACGTTCTTCAACAGATGCTCCGACAGCGGCGGCAGCTTCATGTCCTGCGCGAGGCCGCGGTAGCGGCCCCAGTGATAGGGCACCGCGCCGCCGCCATGCGGAATGATGAACCGCAGGCTCGGGAAGCGCTTGAACAGGTCCGAGGTCAGGAACTGCATGAAGGCGGTGGTGTCGCCGTTGAGGTAATGCGCGCCGGTGCCGTGGAAGCAGGGATTGCAGGACGAAGAGACATGGACCATCGCCGGCACGTCGAGCTCGACCATCTTCTCATAGAGCGGATACCACCATTCGTCGGTCAGCGGCGGGTCGCACCAATAGCCGCCGGCGGGATCGGGATTGAGGTTGCAGCCGACGAAGCCGAGCTGCGTCACGCAGCGCTCCAGTTCCTCGATGCAGTTGGCGGGCTTGACGCCCGGGCTCTGCGGCAGCTGGCACACGGGGACGAAGTTCTGCGGAAACAACGTGCAGACCCGGTGTACGAGGTCGTTGCAGATCGTGGTCCATTCCCGGCTGGTCGCTTCCTTGCCGACATGGTGCGCCATGCCGGCGGCGCGCGGCGAGAAGATGGTAACGTCGGTGCCGCGCTCCTTCTGCAGGCGGAGCTGCGCGCCCTCGACGCTGGAGCGAATCTCGTCGTCGGTGATGCCGAGATTGGTGGTGAGCGGCCGGCGCGATCGGTCGGCGAGGCCGGCGAGCTGCTTGTCGCGGAAGATCTGCAGCTTGGCCGGCTCGGTGGTGTAGTGGCCGTGACAGTCGATGATCATGGTTGCGTCCTTGTTGTTCCCCTTGGCAGGGTTGTCAGTGGGCGACGGATGACGGGATTGCGCCCGTCAATTCCGTCTCGCGCGGTTTGACGCGCATGGTGGCGGCGATGGCGGAGGCGACGAACAGGAAGCCGGCGATGCCGACCAGCGCCCAGGAGAAGCTTCCGGTGGAGTCCTTGATCAGGCCGATGCACCAGGGGCCGATCAGGCCGCCGAACTGCGCCAGCGTGTTGACCATGGCGATCGCGGCGGCGCCGGCCGCGCCGGTCAGCAGCGAGGCGTTGATGCTCCAGAACAACGGATTGCCGGCGTTCAGGCTGAAGCCGACGACGCAGAGGAACACGAAGGCCAGCACCGGGCTCGCGACATAGGCGCTGCCGAGCATGGCGACGGCGGCGAGCAGATAGACGGCCGCAAGATGAAACTTGCGATCGCCTGTTTTGTCCGAGCTGCGGCTGACCACGATGGTGCCGACGACGCCGAGCAGCGGCGGGATCGCCGACAGGAAGCCGACCTCGATGTTGCTGAGATTGCCCATGCCCTTGATGATCTGCGGCAGCCACAGCAGCAGGCCATAGATGCCGACCAGCGCGCAGCCGAACAGCGCCGCCAGCAGCCAGACCCTGATATCGAGCACGCATTCGATCAACCTGTGCTGCCCCTGCTGTTCGATCTCGGCCCGCTCGGCGGCGAGCTCGCCCTCCAGCCAGGCGGCCTGCTCTTTGGTGAGCCAGTTCGCTTTGGCGGGACGGTCGGTCAGATAATAGAGCGTGAAGAGGCCGAGCAGAATGGTCGGCACGCCCTCGGCGATGAACATCCATTGCCAGCCATGCAGGCCGGCGGCGCCGTCGAGGAAGGTCATGATGCTGGTCGAGATCGGCCCGCCGAGCACGGCCGAGAACGAGCCGGCGATGATGTATCCGGCCACCGCGCGGGCGCGATAGCGCGCGGGGAACCAATAGGTCAGATACAGCACCACGCCGGGCATGAAGCCGGCCTCCGCGACCCCGAGGCCGAACCGCATCACATAGAGGCTGAGCGGATTCCAGACAAAGGCGGTCAGCGCGGCGACGAGGCCCCAGGTGATCAGG
>Ga0209233_1000591_pt1 | contig 18972 bp, 18 predicted proteins | sample AraplaCL_Cvi_mCL_FD_184269 | JGI IMG/M metagenome (GOLD analysis project Ga0209233, IMG submission 184269) | Arabidopsis root microbial communities from the University of North Carolina, USA - plate scrape CL_Cvi_mCL (SPAdes) (version 2) | ecosystem: Host-associated > Plants > Roots > Endosphere...
GCGAAGCGCAGGCTGGTTTTCGACAGCCCGCATGTCGGAAGCCCAGTCGGCCAGAATCCCTCGCTTTACTTCGAGGGACATGTTGGACGCCAGAACCTCGGCCGGCCCGGAAAATCCATCCGCGCGGATCTGCAAGCGATGGTCCAGCATGGCTCAGCCTCGCTCCTGCACGAGGCCGCTAGCGTCCCCAACGTAAGGTCCTGCAGCACAGGAGGTATTCACGTCGGAATAGCGATCAGACCCCTTCCCCGAATGTCGCTGATCGAGCAGCCACAGTTCGGGAAAATCGAAGCTTGGCTGGGGAGACCGCGCCGATGGCCCGAACTGCCTATCCGCGATGAATTTGCTCCACCCGGCGTCACTCGGCGCTGCCATGGTCGGGGTGGGTGAAAAGGCCAGCAGACAAAGGCCGGCCGCTAGTGCAGCAAGTTGCTTCATCTCAACTCTCCTTTGAGGCGTCGAGCGCCGGCCGCCAGCCGGCGCTCGCAGGCGTCAGGCCGCTTTGCTTGCCTGCGTCAGGCGTTCGGGCGCGTTGTCCTGCCGTGCGGTACCGGTGTTGCCGATTTCGATCCGTCGCGGCTTCATGGCCTCGGGAATCTCGCGTCGTAGATCGATGGCAAGCAGGCCGTTTTCGAGCCGGGCGTCCGTCACCTTGACATGGTCGGCAAGGCTGAAAATCTGCCGGAAATTGCGCTGCGCGATACCGCGATGCAAGATCTGGCGATTGTCGGCCGGCTCCTTCTTTTGCCCCACGACGAGCAATTCGCCACCCTGCTGGGTGAGCTCGATCTCGTCGATGCCGAAGCCTGCCACCGCCATGGTGATGCGATAAGAGTCCTCGTCGAGTTTTTCGATATCGTAAGGCGGCCAGTCGGACCGGATGCTGTTGTCGATCATGTCGAACAGCCGGTCGAAGCCGATGGTCGAACGGTAGAGCGGTGCATAGTCTCTCATAGCCACATCCTCATTGAGCAACATGGATCTGAGCGCCGCGCCTGTCGCGGCGCCGGTGGTGTCGAGCCCTCATGGGCCTCCACGGGTGGTGAAATGAGCAGTCGGTTCAGGCGGTTCCATAGGCGTGGAGGTTTTTTTCGCCATAGGATACAGCACCAAGCCCCTGTGCCCGGGAGGCCTCTTTTGGGGGTCCCGTGACCGAGTAGCCACCGGCTGCTTCCACGCCCTTGAGCGTGTCGATCACAGCCTCGACGCGTCGACGCCATTCCAGCAATTGCGCGCGGGAGCGGCCGGCGCGATCATCCCTCGACGCCGCGTCGAGCGCGGCGATCTCTGCATCGATCAGGTCCATCCAGCAGAGAGCTTCGGCGAGGGCCCACTGATCCGATAGGCCGGTGCGCGAGGCGTCGGCCGCCTCCGCTTCGATCCGCTCGAGATTGGGTCGCCAGTCGAACGACAAGTCTTGAGGTGTAAACCCGGCCTTGCCGGGCTCGATCATGATCCGGTTCATCAGGTTCTCCCGTTCGGGTCAGCAAACGAGCAAGAAGAAAATGTCGTCGGCCGGTCTTGGCGTCAAGAGCCACGTTGGCACTCTCGACCGGAGAGTGCTAAAAAATCTTTCTCCGGCACTTGGCGGGTTCGGGACCAGCTAAAGCCGACCGGCGCAAGGGCCGTATCAAGGCCCTTCAGTTGTTTGGCAGCTTCGCGGCGGGGGCGGAAGGTGGCGGAGCAAGTTCCAGCTTCGCCTCGGGAAACTGCTCGGCGAGAAATGCCACGAAGCGGGTGACCTTTGGGCTCGCGAGGCGCTGCGACGCGTGCAGCACCCAGACTTCGACGGGGCGATTGAGCACGCTTCCCCACTGCACCAGGGTGCCGCCGGCCAAATCCGCTTCGACCAGCGATATGGGAAGGATGGCGGCGCCCGCGCCGGCCCTGACGGCCTCATGCACCATCAGGATGGACGAGAGCCACAGCACCGGCTGGGGGCTATAGGTCACCACCCCGCTTGCGGTCTCGATTTGCCAGTCGCGCGCTTCACCGGTTCGGCTCATCAAGACCGCAGCAACCGGGCCACCCTCGGGCGCGAGCGCCACCTGCGGCGCGGTGACGAGCAGCAACTGGTCGGTGAACAGCCGCCGTCCGACCATGTTTTCCGTAGGTTTCGGGTTGGTGCGGACCACCAGGTCGTAGCCTTCCTCGATCGGGTCGACAAACCGGTCCTCAGCCGTGATGGCGATCTCGAGCCTGGGGTGCAGCCGTGAAAATTCGGCGGCGATGCGACTGAGCGCCACGTGCGAAATCAGCAGCGGCGCGCTGATCCGCAAAGGCCCGGAAAGGACGCCGGTGCCGCTGCCGACGTCGTCGCCCGCCTGATGCAGTTCGCTCAGCGGGCCGCGCGTGCGGACAAACAGCGCCTCGCCTTCGGCCGTCAATCGCATGTGCCGGGCGCCGCGTTCGACCAGACGCACCCCCAGCGCCTCTTCGAGATCGGCGACCTTCCGCGACAGGGTGGCCTTCGATCGGCCGGTCTTTCGCGCCGCGCGCCCCAACCCGCCATTGCTGGCGACGAGGACGAAGTCGGCGAGGCCGTCCAGATCCATCCGTTTCATTTTTGATCCTCCCCGTCCAAGAATTAGCGCCTCCCGCCAGAAAATGGAACAGCTTACGTCTTCTCCCGTCAAAAGGAGAAATCGACATGACCAACCGCGCCATCGTCATCACCAAATTCGGCGGCCCCGCCGCCCTCGAACTCTCAACCACTGCAATGCCGGAGGCCCAGGCGGGCATCGCCATCGTCCGGGTGAAAGCCGCCGGCATCAACGGCTTCGACTGGAAGGTCCGGGAAGGCTTCCTCAAGGACGCGATCAAGACTGAATTCCCGACGGTCCTGGGCCTGGAGCTAGCCGGCGAAGTTGTCGCCGTCGGGGCCGGCAGCAGGTTCGTCCCAGGCACGCGGGTGCTCGGCCTTGCCGCACCGGGGATCGGTGCCTACGCCGACTATGTCGCCGTGCCGGAAGCACTGCTGGCGCCCACACCCGCGACGCTGGGCGATATCGAGGCGGCTGCGTTGCCCGTCGCCGGCCTGACCGCCTGGCAGATGCTGCATGCCGCCGGCGCCCCCAAGCCCGGCCAGACTGTGCTGGTCCACGGCGCCTCGGGTGGCGTCGGGACGCTGCTTGTGCAGATGGCCAGGCAACTGGGGCTAAAAATCTTCGCCACGGCGTCGGCGACCAGCCGCTCCTACCTCATCGGGCTCGGCGTCGACCGGGTGATCGATCGTTCTGTCGAGAAGTTCGAGGCGATCGCCGAGAACGTCGATCTCGTCATCGACCTCGCCGGCGGTGACGCTCCGGATCGGTCCTGGCCGACCTTGCGCCAGGGCGGCACCCTGGTCAGCGCCGCGCGCTTCGATGTCGCTGCGCCGCGGACGGATGGAAGGCGCGGCATCGCGTTCCGGATGCAGCCCGACAGCGACCGCCTGGGCAAGATTGCGGAGGCTGCGGCCGCGGCGGAGTTGGTCGTGACGATTGCCGAGACCGTGCCGCTCTCGGACGTCCCCGCAGCGATCGAGCGCAACCGCACCGGTCACGGCCCCGGCAAAGCCGTCGCCGACCTCACGCTCGCCTAAGAAGGGAACCAGGAAATGACACAGCAAACCTCCGCGCTGCCGCCCGACGATCTCACCCGCTCGGCAACCATCGTCCACTCCGACGACCCCGGCCTCGTTCATCTCGGGATCGGGGCCGGCACCTACACCATCTTGATCTCGGGCGAGCAGACCCAGGGTCGCTACACCCTGATCGACATGTATGTGCCGACCGGCGGGCCGCCGCCGCACCGGCACGACTTCGAGGAAATGTTCTACATGCTCGAAGGCGAACTGGACGTCACCTTCCGCGACGAGGTGCATCGCGTCGGGCCGGGTCAGTCCGTCAACGTTCCGGCCAATGCGCCGCATGTCTTTCGCGTCGCCTCGACCACGCCGGCACGGTTCCTGTGTTTCTGCCTGCCGGCGGGACAGGAGGAATTCTTCAAGCTGGCGGGGGAGCCGCTGCCGGAGCGCACGAGCACCCCGACCAGGCCCACCCCGGAGCGCATGCTCGAGATTCGCGACATCATGCTCGCCAATGCGGCCCGCTTCCGCAGCGAGTTCCTGCCGCCCAAGGCATGAGGTCGACAATGTCGAGGGGACTGGTTCGGCCAAGCCAGCCCCCTCGCCCGGACTCCCCGCTGCCGGCACGATGCTGGTCCAGTGGCACACGACAGGATTGAGATCGATCCCAAGAAGGCTCTACGATCAGGCCGCAATCACGGTGGTCAGCATGGCGCCCGGTCCGGATCTCAGAAACGTCGTGGTGCTTGTCACGGGTGGCACCCGGGGCGTGGGCAAAGGCTGTGCGATCGGTCTTGCCGAGTATGGCGCAACCGTTCATGCCACAGGTCGATCAGCGGTGGCCGAGGAGAGGGATGGCATCATCTTTCACCCTGCCGATCACGGCAGGGATGAAGAGACCGAAGAGGTTGTTCGCGCCGTGATCGACCGCGAGGGCAAGCTCGACATCCTCGTGAACTCGGCGTGGCCCGGCTACGAAAGAATGGTCACCGAGGGGCGGTTCAGCTGGGTCGACCCCATCTGGCAGCAGCCGATGTGGCGCTGGGATGCGATGATCAATGTCGGGCTTCGATCGTCCTATTGTGCCAGCCGGATCGCCGCCGGCCAGATGGTGGCCCAGGGTCAGGGGCTGATCGTCAACATTTCCTACTGGGCCGCGCAGAAATTCATGCAGAATACGGCCTACGGCATCGCCAAGGCTGCGACCGACAAGCTCTCCAGCGACCTCGCCACAGAGGTGCGCGACACCGGAGTGACCGTCGTTTCCCTCTACCCGGGGCTGGTTCGAACCGAACTCGTGCTGGAGAACGCAGCGTTCCTCGACCTGTCCAACTCCGAAAGCCCCGCCTTCCAGGGCCGCGCCATCGCGCACCTCTATGCCGACCAACTGAAGGAGTCGCTTTCCGGCCAGGTTCTGGTCAGCGCCCGGTTGGCGATGCGGTACGGTTTCACCGATATCGATGGCCGGGTTCCTGCGCCTGTCAGCCTCGACACGGCGTGATCGACGCGGGACCCGTCATCGACGGCAGCCCGACAAACGCTTCAACCCGCCTCGCCTGCGTGAATGCCGCCGATGCGCTTTCGGCGCCGCGGCGCCTTACTCTCCGGCGCGGCTGTCGCTAGGCTGGCGGCATGGCGATCAAGCGAATGGACAATGTCGGTATCGTCGTCGACGACCTCGAGGCGGCGATCGCGTTCTTTCGGGAGCTCGGCCTCGAACTCGAAGGCCGGGCGACGATCGAGGGCGAATGGGCCGGCCGGGTGACCGGCCTCGGCGATCAGCACGTCGAAATCGCCATGCTGCGCACCCCCGATGGCCATAGCCGGCTCGAACTCTCGCGGTTCGTCTCCCCGCCCGTCGTCGCCGATCATCGCAACGCCCCCGTCAATGCGCTGGGGTATTTGCGCGTCATGTTCGCGGTGGACGACATCGACGATGCCCTGGGGCGGCTCCGCCATCACGGCGCGGAGTTGGTAGGCGAAGTCGTCCAATACCAGGAAGTCTATCGGCTCTGCTATATCCGCGGCCCCGGAGGCCTGCTCATCGGCCTTGCCGAGGAACTGGGCTGAGCGCCCCGGCGCCAGCGCTCCGGTACAATCATGGTCAGCGGGGATGCGGCGACGGGCCGGCCACAGCTGGCAGCGGGAAGCCGGCCTTGGCCAGCGGCCGGAGCGTCTCGTAGCTCAGGTGGCAGACATAGGGGTCCTCGTCGCCCGGGTCGAGATTGATCCTGGCTTCCGTGGCCCCGAACGACCATTTGTCGAGATTGGCCACATAGGCGTCGAGTTGGTCCTTCGCGGCCTTGGCATCGGCCGCCGTCTGGCCCGGCCCCGGCTCCAGGTAGTCGTGCAACTCAACCGCGCACTTCTGTTGTAGGCCAGTCAGCGCCGTCGCGGGAAAGGCGTCAGAAAAGCCCAGCAACCTGCCGCTGCGCATGTCGACATTGAGGTTGTAGTCGAATGTAAGGACGGCCTTGTCAGGGGTGGGCGCCAGATGATCGCCCACAACCGAGGCAGAGAGGAAATCGGCCGAGGCATAGTTCAGCTCGGCATCGAAATTGTCGCTGTAGTCGTCGACGTCGGCGGTCTTGCCGATATGGAGCGCGGCAATCTCGCCATCGAGCCGGTCGTCGACAAGCTTTTCGGCGGCAGTCCGCGGATCGGCAAAGCGGAACGACCAGATGAAGCCGTGGCCCTCGCGCATCACCGGAACGATCCTATCGGGTGTACCCGGTCCCGCCTCCGGTTGGCCGGCGAGGAAGCGGGTGCGCTCGGCGTCTTCCCCAGCGAGGCAGGTGACGAGCGACCCAGGCTTGGCGGGCGTGCCGTCGGTGTCGGCGTCGCAATCGGTGTCGCGGTCGTCGAGCCAGGCTCTCTGGCTGTCCTCGAACACCGCCCTGTCGGCCGGTGACGACGCCGCGAGCAACGTTTCGAACGCCGCCGCCATTTTGGTATCGGCGCCGCGCAGTCCGGCATTGCGGCAGATTGCGGCCCGCGTCGGCGCGGCGCCCCCGGCGGTGCAGGCGGCTGTGGTTGCGGCGGCAGCCGGCAGCGCGGTGGCTCCTGCCGGCACCAGCAGGCCGGCGAATGCGGCAATGATCATCAGCTTCACGTCGGGCTTCTCCTCGAACGTCGGAGAAGACCATGGCCGCCATGAACCTGAGCTGAAGCCGCCGCCTTATTCGGACTTCGTAGCAACTCACGCCGCAGGTGCGGTGATCCCGCGCCCTGCGCCGCGCCGGTCGGGCGGAACCAGCAGGGCGAATGCCACGGCGCCGGTCGCCGCAAAGATGGTGCCGAAGATGAAGACCGCCGCGTGGCCCAGATGGTCCCACAGCAACCCGGCCGCGACGCTGGCGACGAGCTGAGTCAGGCCGACCACCGCGCTGTACCACCCGATGCCGCCGGCGCGCAGTTCCGCCGGCACCAGATCGGCCGCCAGCGCCTTGCCGGCAGCGCGGAAGATCCCCTGATAGGCGCCGTAGCAGACGAAGAGCCCGGCAACCAGCAGGGCATTGGTCGTCAGCGCGAAACCGGCATAGGCCAGAAAGAACACGCCGCACGCGCCGATGAGCAGGTTGCGCCGCCCGAAGCGGTCCGACAGCAGCCCGGTTGGATAGGACACCAGCGCCGCGACGAGATTGAAGCCGGCATAGATGAGAATGGTGTTGTCGACCGAAACCCCGGCCTCCTGCGTCCGCAAAATCAGGAACGCATTGCTCGAATTGCCGAGCCCGAACAATGCGGTGGCGACGAGATACTTGCGGTAGCCGATGGGGAGGCGCCCGATCCGCACGTCGATCTTGGATTTGCTGGCGATTCCGACCTTGTCGGCGACCGGCTTGCGCTCTTCCCGCACCAGGCTCACCACGAGCACGGCCAGCAGGCCGGGGATGACGGCGAGGTAGAAGATCGTCCGCATCTCGATGTGCAGCACACCGAGCAGCAGCACCGCGAGGAGCGGGCCGAGGAAGGCCCCGAGATTGTCGCCGAGACTTTCAAGCCCGAAGGCTTTGCCCCGGTCGGCGTCGGGCACCGAGCCGGCGATCAGGGCGTCGCGCGGCGCCGAGCGCGTGCCGGCCCCAACCCGGTCGAGAAAGCGTGCCCCCAGCACGCCTGGCCAGGCGGTGGCAAAGCCGATCAGCGGCTTCGACAGCGCCGCCAGCAGGAAGCCGGCCAGCGCAATCGGCTTCCGGCGCTGCAGCCGGTCGGAAACCGAGCCCGAAACTCCCTGCACGATATTTTGCGTCGCCTGCGCGATGCCGTCGATGAGGCCGACGACGCTGCCGCCGGTCCCCAGCACCTGGGTCAGGAACACCGGCAGGATCGGGTAGAGCATCTCGGTCGATACGTCGCCGAAGAGGCTCGAAAGCGAGAGCAGCACGACATTCGTCGTCAGCCACGACCGAGATCGATTGTGCCCCACCTCTGGCTCCTCCCCATCGCCCGCCGGGGCTCCGGCGAACTTCCGCAGGATGAGGCTACACCCGTCGGCGCGAGCAGCGCTTGTTCTTGCGCAAACGGCGCCTGCGTGCCGCCGATGGCGCACCGCCACCGGCGGCACGCCATCGGCAGGGCTCGGCTCAGAAGCTGAGGGTGGCGGCGCCAGCCGCGATCAGCTGGTGCATGGCCGAAGCACCGGCGATGGTGACGCCATCGATCAGGTCGGCCTGCTGGTAGCCGCGCGTCTCGACGCAGGGCGTGCACGCCCAGACCATGCCGCCCCGGCCGATGATTTCGGCAAGGATGGTCTTGACCGGATCGATCGGGGCGACATGCGTCAGTTCGGTGCCGCGGCGCCGCACCAGGTCGACGCCGGCGCTGCTCAGGAATAGCGAGACGTTGAGCCCGGCGTTCATGCCGCCACGGGCGATGGTGAGCGCCACCGAGGACAATTCGTGGTCGATGCCGTGGGTCACCACGACGACGAGATTTCTTGCGGATTCGGACATGCCATTTTCTCCATGGGGGATCGAAGGGCGCGAGGTGTGGCCCCGATGCGCCAGAGCCTCAAGGCATAGGGCTCCGTATTTCTTGCCCGGGCGTCCACGGCCGGGTAGGAACGGCGCATGGATGTGCTGTCTGATGTGCTGAGCTCTGTGCGCCTCGCCGGGTCGGTTCTGTTCACCGCCGAGTTGAGCGCGCCGTTCGGCATCCTGAGCCCGCCCAGCGAGCAATACGCCCATCGCTTCGTCGCCAATGCGCGGCGGCTGATCCTGTTTCACCTCGTGACCTCGGGCAACTGCATCGCCCGCTGCAATGACGAGGCGCCGGTCGAGGTGAAATGGGGCGACATGCTGTTGCTGCCCTATGGCGATCGACTGGAACTGACGGCCGGGGCGAATACCGAGCCGCAGCCGATCTTCGACCTGTTGCCGCCCTTGCCCTGGCCCGATCCGATGCGCGTGACGGCCGGGGGCGGCGGCTCAGCGGTGGGCCTCGTATGCGGCTTCCTCTATGCGGACGAACTGCTGCTGCAGCCGCTGCTGGCCAACCTGCCGGGCCTGCTGGTGATCCGCGAGGACGAAGCGAGCCCGCGCCTCCGCAACATGCAGGCCTACCTGATCGAGGAAATCGGGGCGGCGCGCGCCGGCCGCCTGTCGATGATCCGCCGGCTGGTCGAACTGCTGTTCGTGGAAGCCATGCGGTCGGCCCTGACCGCCAGACCCGACGACGCCTCCACCCCGCTCGCCTCGCTCGGCGATCCGATCGTCGGCAAGGCCCTCAATGCGCTGCACGCCCGGCCCGCCGAGGCGTGGACGGTCGAGATCCTGGCGCACGACTGCGCCACCTCGCGCTCCCTGCTGGCGGAACGCTTCACCCGCCTCGTCGGCTGCCCGCCGATGGAATATCTCACCCGCTGGCGCATGCAGCTCGCCGCCCGCCAGATGCTCGATCGCCCCACCCCGCTCAGCGACATCGCCGCGGGCGTCGGCTATCAGTCCGACCACGGCTTCAACCGCACCTTCCGCCGCTACTTCGGCGAGCCACCAGCCCGCTGGCGCCGGCGGCAGCGGAGTGCCGCAACAGGTGCATCGTAGCGGGCCCTTGGTGGGGAGGGGTGCAGCCCCGTGTCACTGCCGAGCATCCAGGGCGCAACGATCGGAGCGCCGATCGAACCACCCTAATAGACATCCGCCTGATACCTGCCCTCGGCCTTGAGGCGGGCGGGGAAGGCGGCGGCGGCGTCGAGGGGAAGGCCGCCATGAGCGGCGGCGACGTCGCGCAAGGCGGCCTCGACGTCGCACGCCATCTTCTTGGCATCGCCGCAGACGTAAAAGTGCGCGCCCTGCTCGAGCCAGCGCCAGAGCTCGGCGCCGGCTTCGCGGATGCGCTGCTGCACGTAGGTCTTCTGCGCCCCGTCGCGTGACCAGGCGGTCGACAGGTGGGTCAGCGTGCCGCGCTGGCGCAGCATTTCCCATTCGTCGCGATAAAAGAAGTCGTGCGCCTCGCGCTGATGGCCGAAGAACAGCCAGGCCGGGCCCGGCGCACCGGTCGCCAGCCGCTCGTGCAGGAAGGCCCGGAACGGCGCCACGCCCGTGCCCGGCCCAACCATGATGATCGGCGTATCCCCGGACTCCGGCAGACCGAAGCCATGCGCCTTCTGCACGTAGACCAGCACGTCGCCCTCGGGCGCGAGGCGCTCGCCGAGAAAAGTCGAGGCGACGCCCAGCCGCTCGCGCGCCAGAGCCTCGTAGCGGACGGCATCGACCGTCAGGCTGACGCGACCGGGATGCGCCCTCGGCGAAGACGAGATCGAATAAAGCCGCGGCTGCAGCGGCTCCAGCACCTCGATTAGCGCCTCCGGATCGGGCCGGATGCCGGCGAACTTGTGGAGGGCGGCGAGCACGTCGAGCGCCGCGGCGTCGCCGTCGGGGTCCTCGCCGCGACTCAGCGCCTGGGCCTTCCGCCGGCGTTCGCCGCCCGTCAGGTAGGAGATGAACTGGAACAGGGCATCGGGGGCGGGGCCGAGCGAGGTCCGCTCCAGCAGCACCTGGCGGAATGGCTCCCCGGCGATGGGGAAATCCGGCGGCACGTCGATCGCGGCGATCACCGCATCGACGAGCGCCGGATCGTTGCGCGGAAAGATGCCGAGGCTGTCGCCCACTTCATAGGTGAGCCCGCTCCGGCTCAGGTCGATTTCGATGTGGCTCGTATATTTCTCCGAGCCGGCGCCGTTGAGCCGGGTCCGGCTGATGAAGCGCGCGACGACCGGCTGCTCGCGCGAATAGCCGGGGCGGGCGTCCTTTGGCGCGGCGGGCGCCGCGGCGGCCTTCGCTGCCGCCTCCTCGGGCCCGATCACGCCGCCGCCCATCTCCTCGACCAGCGACTTGAGCACGCGCGCAGTCGCCTTGCCGCCCGGCGCGCAGAGATTGAGGCGCGGCTCGGCCTGCTCGAATATAGCCCGCGAATAGTCGGCGCAGTTGTAGCCACATTGGCCGCAATCCTGCTGCGCCATGGCGGCCATCAGCTTCCACCGCGCCGGCCGGGCGCTGGCCAGTGCCATCCGCTCGTCGATCACCATGGCGGGGTCTTTCCACGGCGTCGACTCGTCCTCGGCGTCGGATGCGGCAGGCTGTGCGACCCCCGGCGCGGCCGGCAGGGTTTGCAGCAGCGCGTCAGCGAACAGCCGGTTGAGCCAAGCGCGCTGGGCGTCGGTGAACGGCGCATCGGGCGAAACGATCTGCGGGGCGAAGTTGTAGCTCATGGGTCGCTCTCGCCGGCAAGTTGCTGCAGGGTCTCGATGTCGTGGCGCGTCGCGAAGGCGAGGAAGGTCTCCTCCGGCGCGGCGCGATGCGTCAGGTAGCTCGCGAGCAGCCGTTCGACGGCGGCGGGGCAGTCTGCCGCTGCGACGGCCGGCCATAGCTCCCGCGCCAGCCGGGCATCGGCCCCGGCCCCGCCCCCCACATAGATGGAAAAGCCCTCGGCCGGCTCGGCGTCCTCGCCCCTGTCGATCTTGACCGCGATCATGCCGATATCGCCGATATAGTGCTGCGCGCAGGAGTGATGGCAGCCGGTGAGGTGGACGTTGACGGGGCTGTCGAGGACCAGCCGCGCCTCGACGTGATTGGCAATGGCTTCAGCGGTGCCCTTGGTGTTGGCCGCGGCGAACTTGCACCCGGTGTTGCCGGTGCACGAGACGAGCCCGGCGCGCAGCGGCGTCGCGGCAACGCCGAGGCCCAGCGCCTCGATCGCCGCCACCGCATGCTCGACCTGAGCGCTGCCGACCCCCGAAAGCAGCAGGTTCTGCCACACGGTAAGGCGGATATCGCCATCGCCGAACTGCCGCGCCACCCGGCTCAAGCCCTCCATCTGGGCGGCGCTGAGGTGGCCGCTCTTCAAGACGACGCCGATCCAGTGTTCGCCGGGCTGCTTCTGCTCGTGCACGCCGATGTGGGCGAGCCGGTCCTGCGGCGGCCGATCCTTGACGCAGTCCTCGGGGATGCGGGCGAGCGGTCGGCCCAGCCGGGTCTCGATCTCGGCGACGAACTTGTCGAAGCCCCACGCGTCGAGCAGGTATTTGAGCCGCGCCTTGCTCCGGTCGGTCCGGTCGCCGTGGTCGATGAAGATGCGGACGATGGCGTCGGCGACCTCCGTGCTCTCCTCAGGCCGCACATAGACGCCGGTCGGGCGCGCAAAATCGCGATGCCCGGTGATGCCGCCGAGCAGCAGGCGGAACCAGATGCCGGGCTCTAGGCCACCGCCTTCGACCACTTCCACCGCCGAAAAGCCGATGTCGTTGGTGTCCTCCAGCGCCGCGATCGCGCCGCCGCCGTCGAATGCCACGTTGAACTTGCGCGGCAAGCCATAGAGCGTGCGCGTGTTGAGGATGTGGAAGTGCCAGGCGCGGGCGAACGGGCGCGTGTCGATCAGCTCCTGCGGATCGATGCCGGCTGTCGGCGAGCCGGTGACGTTGCGGATATTGTCGGCGCCCGAGCCGCGAGTGACGAGGCCGAGGTCCTGAATGGCCTCGATGAGGCTCGGCGCCCGCTCGGCCGCGATCTCGCGGATCTGGAGGTTGGCGCGCGTCGTCACGTGGGCGTAGCCGCCGCCATGCGTTTCGGCGAGCAGCGCCAGCCCCGCCAGCTGCCAGTGATTGAGAATGCCGTTGGGGATCCGGAGCCGGCACATGAAGCTCTGCTGGTTGGGCGCGACGTAGAACAGGCCGTGCCAGCGCCAGCGGTAATTGTCGGGCGGCTTGGGAAAGCTGCCGCCCGCGGCCTCCGCCTTGAGGCGCCCATAAGCATCGAGCGGATGCTCGTCGCGCTTGAACCTCTCCTGGTCGGTGAGCTTCAGCCCCTCCGCCTCGACGCGCGACTGCGCCAGCAGCTGGGGCGCATCTGGGCCGGTGGGCACGGCCGGCCCGGGTGCTGTCGCCACGACGGAGCGCGCCGCCGTCATGCCGGCGACGAGCCCCTCGAGGTAGCGTCGCTGTTCGGGGGTGAAGTCGGTGGCGGCGGCTTCGGTCATTCGGCGGGCACCGCAATGGCGTCGGCGCGGACGGCAGGCCGCGCCTTGCCGGAGGCGAGAACATAGGCGCCACCGACGAAGACCACACCGGCGACGATGTTGCCGAGGGTCACCCAGGCGAGGTTGTAGAACGCGCCGCCGACCGTGATGCTGTCGGGATGGTTGCCCAGCAGCGCGATGGCGAACACCGTCATGTTGGCGACCGAATGCTCGAAGCCCGAGGCGACGAAGGCGAACAGGCACCAGAAGATCAGCACACACTTGGCCATGTCGTTGGTCGTGCGCGCGCTCATCCAGATGGCGAGGCACACCAGCCAGTTGCAGAGGATGCCCTTGGCGACCAGCGCCAGCGGCGCCGCGTGCATCTTGGCGTCGGCGCTGGCGAAGATCAGGTCGGCGCCCTGCTTCAGGATGGCGCCGCCACCACCCAGCCAGAACAGCGCCGCCACCAGCAGCGCGCCGGCGAGATTGCCGACCCAGGTTAGGGCCCAGGAACGGGCGAGCCCCGCCCCACCGACCCGGCCGCGCGCTACGCCCAGCGTCATCAGCATCGTGTGGCCGGTGAAGAGCTCGCCGCCGGCGAACACCACCAGCGTCAGCGCGATGGCGAAGGTCAGGCCCGTCACCAGCGATCGCACCGACGGATCGAGCCCCTGTCCGATCGAGAAGATCGCGATGATGCCGAGGCCCACATAGGCCCCTGCCATCATGGCGGCGATGAAGAAGCCCAGCGGATTGTCCTCGATGGCTTTGACCTTCCGCGCGGCCGTCTCGGCGAACTGCTCGATCGTCTCCTGGTACATGTCGGTCCTCTCGGGTTGGGCCCTTATTGCCGGGCGAAAAACGAAAAGGCCGCGCAACGGGTCATCCACTCCCTGAGGGGGGGAGCGATGTGCCAGTTGGCGGCCTTGCCTATCAGAGCGCCCGTCATTGGACGCGGGAAGTTCGCGCGGTCAGCGCTTGTGGCAACCGTTACAAGAAACGTGCCAGCATGCGGCGGCGTTGAAGATCAATGCCTTAGCCGGGAGAGCCCGAAGCGGCTTGCCAAGAACCTGCCTAAAAATCAGTCCTTGGGCACGCTGCTGCCCAAAACGGCATCAGGCCGACGGTGTCGTGATCCGCGTCGGATCGAACGACGCGCCGTCGAAGAACCGCATCTGGCCGGGCTGCTTTTCGTCGCTCGTCGGCAGCGATGCGCCAAACGGGGCAATGGCCGCCCGGTAGAGGTCCGGCCGGTAGCTGCGAGCTGCTTGGGCCTGGTGGGCGGGGGTGTGCACCACATCGCCCCAGCGCACCATCTGGGCATAGTACCACAGGGCGTGCGTGACCCACGGGAAGGTGGCCGAATGCGCGTTCGGCACGAAAAAATCGGCCACCCGCACGGTCTCGCCCCGCGCCAGCTCCAGCCGCCCCGAGAGGCCGCGCAGCAGCAGGTCGGACGGCTTGTCGAGATAGGCCGGACCGCCGAGGATGGCGGCTGCTTCGGCATGGTTGGCGGGATCGCCGCACCAGAGCGAGGCGGCATAGAGGGCCCGCAACAGGGCGGCCAGCGCCTCCGGGTGCGCCTCGGCCCAGCGCTGCTCCACCCCCAGAACCTTGTCGGGACTGTCCGGCCAGAGCCGCGCCTTGACCGTGACGATGCGGCCCGCCCCGGCCAGCACGCCGGCGCTGTTCCAGGGTTCGCCGGCGCAATAGCCGTCGACCGTCCCCGCCGCCAGGGCGTCGGCCATCAGTTGCGGCGGCAGGATGACGATGTCGACATCGGCATCGGGCCGGATGCCGCTGGCCGCGAGCCAGTAGCGGAGCTCGTAGTTGTGGCCGGAGAACGGATGCGTCACGGCAAAGCAGAGCCGGCCGTCGCCGGCCGCTACCACCCGGGCAAGCGCCGCTCCCGCCGGTGCCGGCTCGATGCTCCCCGGCGCTCCGGCCTTCAGCATCCGCTCCCAGAGCCGATTGCTCACCGTAATGGCGTTGCCGCCCAGCCCCAGCGCCATCGGCGCCACGATAGCTACGTCGATCGGCGACAGGCCGAGATTGGCGGCAATCGGCATCGGCCCGAGCATCTGGGCGACCTCGAAGTGCCCCACCGCCACGCGATCGCGAATGTTGGCCCACGACGTCTCGCGGACGAGCGTCAGGTCGATGCCCTGCGCCGCCGCGAGGCCCCGCTCGCGCGCGATGACCAGCAGCAGGCTGTCGAGCAGCGGCAGGAAGCCTGCAGTTATGCGCAGATCCGGCATCTCAGGGCTCCAGCAGGCCGGCCGCGGTGATCAGGCTCTGGGCGATCTCGGCGACACGGCGGTTTTGGTTCATGGCGGTCTTGCGCAGCAGCGTATAGGCCGCCTCCTCGGTGAGGCCGCGCTGGCGGATGAGGATGGCCTTGGCCCGATCGATCAGCTTGCGCTCCTCGAGGGCGTTCCGCGCCTCGTCGAGCTCGCGTTGCAGGCGTGAATAGGCGTTGAAGCGCAGCACCGCCATGTCGAGGATCGGCTTGACGCGATCCTTGCGCAGCCCGTCGACGATATAGGCCGACACGCCCGCCTCGATCGCCGCGCCGATCGCCGCCGCATCCGATTTGTCGACGAACATGGCGACCGGCTTCCGCAGCGCCTTGGACAAGAGGAAGAAGTGTTCGAGCCGGTCGCGGTCCGGATTAGCGAGGTCGATCACCACCACGTCGGGCGCTATTTCGGCGATGCGGCGGGCCACTTCCTGGGTCGAGTTGATGACCGCCACCCGGGTATGTCCCGCCTCGCGCAGCCCCTCCTCGATGATCGCGGCGCGCACGCGATCCTCGTCGATGATCAGGATGGAAAGCTCGGACGCGGACATCGCGGCAGTTAGGCGGTAGAGTTCCCGCCCGCGCAAGCGCCGTCCGCGCAAGCCCCCCCTGCGGATCGCGACTGCCCGCTGCCGGCAGCGCGCCGCCGCGCCTCGCGCTGCGCCGGCGGAACCAGTCCGGCTTGCCCGGTGTTGCTGGGAGCCCCCGATCGGAGCTACTTACCCCATGCAACTCTTCTCCTGCCAGAATTGCGGCCAGCTGGTCTATTTCGAAAACACCGCCTGCGTCCGCTGCGGGCACCGCCTCGGTTACCTGCCCGAGGCCGGCAGCATGTCGGCGGTGGAGCCGGACGGCGCCGACTGGCGGGCCCTCGCCGATCGCTCGGGTGCCTTCAGGTTCTGCGCCAACTGGGAGCTCAATGCCTGCAACTGGCTGGTGCCGGCCAATGGCGACAGCCCCTATTGCATCGCCTGCCAGCACAACCGGACCATCCCCGACCTATCGGTGCCCGGCAATCCAGAGCTCTGGGCCAAGCTGGAGCAGGCGAAGCGCCGGCTGTTCTACAGCCTGCTCAAACTCGGCCTGCCGATGCCCACCGAAGCGAGCGGGGATCCCGAGCCGCTGGTGTTCGATTTCCTCGCCGAGACGCCCGGCGGGCCGCGCGTCATGACCGGTCATGACAACGGCCTCATCACCATCTCGCTGGCCGAAGCGGACGATGCGCAGCGCGAAGTCATCCGCAACCAGATGCACGAACCCTATCGCACCCTGCTCGGTCACTTCCGCCACGAGGTCGGGCACTATTTCTGGGACAAGCTGGTGGATGGCTCGGGCAGCCAGGAGGCGTTTCGCGCCGTGTTCGGCGATGAACGCGAGGATTATGGCGCCGCCCTGCAGCGGCACTACGAGCAGGGGCCGGCGCCCGGCTGGCAGGATGGCTTCGTCAGCGAATATGCCACGACACATCCCTGGGAAGACTGGGCCGAGACCTTCGCCCACTACCTTCACATCGTCGACACGCTGGAAATGGCCGGCGCGTTCGGCATCTCGGTGAAGCCCGAAGTTTCCGACGACCCCTCGCTCGAAGTGGACACCCACTTCGATCCTTATCGGACGCGCAGCTTCAGCCGCCTCATCGAAGCCTGGCTGCCGCTCAGCTACGCCGTCAACAGCCTCAACCGCTCGATGGGGCAGCCCGATCTCTATCCCTTCGTGCTGTCGCAGCCGGCCATCGACAAACTCGCCTTCATCCACGACCTGCTGCGACGGCAGCGGCACTAGGCCACTTCACGTTTGGGCAGAAACGTATTCCCCATTCCAGGCAGGTCGGGGCTGGCGTCGAACTCCGCGGCGCCGCCCCTTAACGGTTTCAGCCCGGCAGTTCGTCGAGCAGCAGCTTGATGAACACGCCCCCCACCACCGAGCGGGCGAAGAAGCCGTGATCGTGCGGCTGCAGGCCGGACTGGGTGTCGTACCAGTCCGACAGCGGCACCCGCGCCGGCGCCGCGTCGAGCCAGGAGCCGACCGGCGCGAGCATGTCGTCGAAGTCCTGCTGCACCCCTGTGAGGCACGCCGACCACACCAGCCAGTCGAGCTTGGTATAGGTTTCGCGGCTGTCGAGCGGCAGGCCGTAGCGGTTGAGCTTGCCGCGATAGTGGGCCATCTCGGCGGTGGCGATCTCGGCCGGGAACAGGCCGAGGCCGAGAATCCGGTCCCAGATCAGGTTGTACTTCTGGCTCCAGCTGCCCGGCTGGTCGAAGCCGAGCCTGTAGGCCTGCCCGTCGCCAGCCTTGGCCTGCCACTGCCTGACCCAGTCGCGCGCCGTCGCCAGATGCCGCTCGGCGTCCTCGGTCCTGCCGACCGCGGCACAGATCTGGGCGAAGCCGCCGAGCCCGAGGATCGCCTTGATCGAGAGGTTGGCGTTGTGCGGCATATGCCCGGCGAAATCGTCGGTGCAAAGCTGGTTTTCGGGATCGAGACCGTGGTCGAGGAGATAATCCGCCCAGGTCTGGAGCACGTCGAAGTAGGCGTCGACGAGGTCGAGCTTGCCCGTCCGCTTGAGCAACGCGGCAACGAGGATCAGCATGTTGCCGCATTCTTCGACCGGCATCTGGTCGAGCGTCGTGCGGTCGCCGCCGCCATAGTTCTGGCCGTTGGCAAGCGGGTACCGCCCCAGATCGTGCGGCGCGAACTTGAACGGCCAGCGGCCGCTGGCGGCGTAAAAGCACACCGGCTGCAACTGCGCTTCGAGCAGCGCCGGGTTGAAAAGCAGGAAGAACGGGCTCGCCGGATAGAGCACATCGATGGTGCCCATCGAGCCGTTGGAGCTGTTCTCCTTGGAAAAGTGCAGCAGCCGGCCGTCGATGTCCTCGAACAGGCCGTGGCCGCCGAGGCACTGCCGGAACGCCAGCGCGCCGAGCCGGGCATAGAGCGGCCCCCCGGCTTTGAGTAGCCGTTCGGTCAACTGCGCGTCATAAGCCGCGACCCGGGCGAGCACCGTGTCGCGCTCCGCCCAGCCGGTAGCGACGAGGCCGATCGCCGATTCGCCGCTGCGACCCCAGAACGGCCGCAGCCGTCGGTCGAAGTAGGAGGCCGCCCAGACCTGGTCGTAGGCCAGCACGAGGCGCATCTCCGTCGCCGACCCGACACCCACGGTGAGCGACTGGGCGAAAGCGAGGCCGCGGCCCTGGCTGAAGGCCGGCATCCGCAGCGGCCGTGCCTCGCGCAGGTCGTCCTCCTCGGGGATGCTGCCCGCCTCGAGGAAGGCCGCCCGCAGCGTGCGGAATTCCCCAAAACTGCTGCGCGTCGCCGAGCCGGGCTCGGCGGACGCATAGAAATAGCCCCAGTCGATCTGCACCTCGTCGCCGGAGCGCCACAGCGGCCGTTGTGAGGCGGCGCCGAGATAGAGGGCCTCGACCTCGCCGCTGCGATGGCGGCCCCAGACGATCTCGGTCTCGCCTTCGCCCACCGCCCATTCCGAGCCGAAGTCGAAATAGAGCTCGACGGCATGCCCCTGCCCGTCCGTCGAGCTGACCGCCGCGTCGAGATAGGTCAGCGGGCGGCCGAGCAGTTCGACATCCTCGGGGATGAGAGGCGACGTGAACGCCAGCTCGATGCGCACGCCGCCGGCTTCGAGCCGCACGATGGTGCG
>Ga0209233_1000592_pt1 | contig 18947 bp, 17 predicted proteins | sample AraplaCL_Cvi_mCL_FD_184269 | JGI IMG/M metagenome (GOLD analysis project Ga0209233, IMG submission 184269) | Arabidopsis root microbial communities from the University of North Carolina, USA - plate scrape CL_Cvi_mCL (SPAdes) (version 2) | ecosystem: Host-associated > Plants > Roots > Endosphere...
TCGGCGCCGACGGCGTAGAGCTTGCTCGCGAGGTCGGGCGGAATCTCCTTGGGCGGGATCAGCGTCGCCCTGCATCCTGCCGGGGCATTTTCGAGCGTGATCGCCTGCGGCCCGGCGAAGGTGATGGCGACGTAGTATTCGGGATCGGCGATCGACAGTCCGAGGGTCTTTTGGATGTGGTAGGGCTTGTCGAGTTCGATCGCGAAATTCAGCGTCGTCCGGCCGTCGGTGTAGTCGAGCCGCGGATTGGGGGCGTGGTGAAACGCCAGGTTGGGCGCATCGCCCTCGCCCATGTAGGTATAGTAGCTGTAGGCGGCGAGGCCCTTCATGTTCTCGTCCGCCAGCGGCTGGAGTTCGGCCTCGCTCGTCACCCCGTCATTGTTGGTGTCTAGCCCCTGGATCGACCAGGCCGAGAACGCCTCGTCGAATGTCCATTGGTGCCGGATCCCGATCACGTCCCCGGCGTCGTTGAAGACCACGACCGCCTTGGCGTCGACGAAGATATGGGGATGCGCCACGGCAGGGGCGACGAAGACGGACAAGGTCGCCAGGGCGGCAAGGCAGGCAAAGATCGCCCGACGGTAGCATCGGCACAAGCCGTGCCACAGCACGAGGAGCGCGCGCGCGCCGATAAATTCCCGCACCCTCGTGCCCCCGTCTTCCTCGATCCCAACCCGGATCAGGACACCGGGTTGCGCTCGAACCAGTCCACCAGATGATCGATCAGCGCCCTGACCTTGCCCGCCAGATGCCGCCGATGCGGATAGACCGCCTGCAACGTTTGCCCGGCCGGAACGTATCGCTCCAGCACGGCCACCAGCTGACCCGATTCGATCGCCGGATCAGCGAGGTAGCTGGGCATTGAGGCGAAGCCGAGACCCTTTGTGGCCGCTTGCAGCGCCGCCAGCGGCGAATTGACGCGGACGGGACCGGAGACGTGCACAGAGACAGTCTTGCCGTCTTCGACGAAACGCCAGTTGGCTTGCCCCTGCAAATTGGTGTCGACGATGCAAGGCAGACCGCGCAGCCCTTCGGGCGTCTTGGGCGTGCCGACGCGCTGCAGCAGGGCCGGCGCCCCAGCGACGACGATCCGCATGTCGGCGATCTTGCGGGCGATGAGCGAGGAATCGGTCAGCGTCGAAATGCGCAACGCGAGATCTATGCCCTCATCCACGAGATCGACGTAGCGGTCCTCGAGCCGCAGATCGACCGAAACGTCGGGGTATTTCAGCAGGAACTCGAAGATCGCCGGCGCCAGCGTCCGCTCGCCGAAATTGCGCGGTGCTGAAATGCGCAGCAGCCCGCGGGGTGCGCTGGTCTGGTCGGAGATAGAGGCATCGAGATCGTCGAGCTGCTGCAGCAACTGACTCGCCTCGCGATAGTAAGCTTCCCCCGCCTCGGTCAGCGACAGCTTGCGGGTGGTGCGGTTCATCAGCCGCACCCCGAGATAGTCTTCGAGATCGGTCACGTATTTGCTGAGCAGCGCCTTGGAGCGGCCGTGCTGACGGGCGGCGGCGGAAAAGCCGCCGGCGTCGAAGACCTGCACGAAGGCACGGATGCGCGCTAGGTCCTGCATGGGCGATCACCTGTCGTCGGAAGAGGGGCGGCAGCCGCCGGGGCGCCTGCCGATGGCGCGTACGGCCACGAGGCCACGAAAGCAGCCAAGTTCGGCACTATTGAGCCGCGGGAGGGATCTTTCGCCACCGGGACGTCGTTCGTCTTCCAGGAACTGCAATGGATAGCTCATTCGCCTTGAGCGAACAACTTGGCCTCGCGCAGGGAGCGCTCCCGGGAATCGACGGTGCTCGCGTCGGCGGGGTTAACAATACTATGCTGGCGGCGTCGCCACTGGACGGAGAGACGACTATTTTCCCACCCATGTCCAAACCCAGTGCGAACTCAACCCTTTACCGGCTGATAGAGGCAGGCCAGCTGGCGCACAAGGCGCTGCTCGTGCCGCTGGTCGAGCGCGGCCTGCTGGCCGGGGACGATGCCGTGTTGTTCGTGCTATCGGCCAAGCGCGGCGCGACCGAAGAGGCGATCGCCGATGAACTCGGGCTGCCCCGCGACGCGGTGGTCGAGCGGCTGACCCGGCTCACCGACCGCGACCTCGTGGCACGCCGGGCCATCGGGCCTGAACTCGACCCCGGCTTCGCGCTGACCGAGCGCGGCGAACGCATCAAGGCGCTGCTCGTCGACAACTGGGCCCAGCTCGAGGAGGCGCTGCTCGGCGAGCTGAAGAAGAAGAAGCGGCTGTGGCTGGGCGAAGCGCTGGCCCGCTTTGTGGACCTGCTGCGGCTATAGCGCGGCGGGTGCCGGAAATTTGCGCTGGGCGCACACCATTGCCGCCGAATGATGCATTGTCGACGGCAAATCCAATGGGCAGTATGCGCCGAATCGGAGGGCGCAGATGGCGGCGGGTTTCCAGTTCAGGCAGGTCCACGACGACTTCAGGTTGAGCGACGAAGTATTGGTGATCATCACCGATGCCGACGGCAACGGCTCGCCCGCCGCAATCGTTTTCTGGCGCGAAGACCCCGTCGGCATCGTCAACGAAATCGGGCCGGTCCATGCCGAAGAGGCGCTGGAGGCCGCCGCCGACAAGGCGAGGGTATTGCGCCGCGAGATCGTGGTTCGCCTCTACGAGGACAACCTGTGGCGCCCCCACTGGGGCATCCTGATCTGATCGCGACCGCCCCGGCGCGGCATTGACGGGGCGGATCGGCGGCGCCAAATCCCAGCGCACGCTTCGCCAGGGAGTCTTTGCCATGCCGTCATCGCCCGTCTCCCCCCGTCGCGACGATCTGCCGGCCGGCATCCTTATCGAAGGACACGCCATCGTTTCGGCCGACGGGATGATCGCCGCCGCCGACGGCAGCATGCCGGCGGCGTTGCGCAACGATGCCGACTGGCGGCAGTTCCAGGCGGCCCTCGATGCCAGTGCCCTCGTCGTCGTCGGCCGTCTCGGCCACGAAAATCACCTCAACCCCGGCCGGCGCCGGCTCGTGTTTACCAGCCGCGTCGCGGCACTGGCGCCCGATCCCCTCGATCCCCGCGCCACGCTGTTCAACCCGGCCGGTGCTTCGCTCCCCGAGGCGCTGGCTTACCTCGGCATTGAGTTGGGCACGGTTGCGGTAACGGGGGGCACGCGAGTTTTCGATTATTTCCGCCAGTTCTACAGCGCCTTCGCGCTGGCCGAGGCGCCGATCGTGATCGGTGGTGGCCGGCCGTGCTTTTCCGGCGCGCATCCCCGCGCCGCATTGGCGGGTGCCGGGCTGGTCCCTGCGGGCTTCAGCCTGCTCGATGCGGGCGCCGGGGTGACGCTGACCCGTTGGGCGCGCAGCGCGACTGCGGGCTCGCCGGGCTGATCCCTCAGCCGGGCGGCACCCGCTGCCAGGCTAGAAAATCCTGCTGTACGGCGGCGGCCGCACGCTTGGCGGCATCGTGCAGCCACCCGGGCGGCTGGCGATCGAGATGCGGCCCGATGGCTGCTGCGGCGGGATCGGCGGCGTGGATGGCGCCGATGTCCCAGCCCATGGCGACCAGCAGCCGCAGCGTGAGCCCGGGGCCGTGCAATTCGGCGAGATCCAGCTTGTCGGCATCGGCCGCGACGCGCCGCACGACATAGCCGCCGTCGACGCCGAGGAACGGATCGGGCGAGCGGTAGCGGCCGGTCGAAGCCGGCATGTACTGCGAGGGCACGTGCGCCTGCTCGTGCGCCCAGTCCCAGGCCGAGGCGACCAACGCCTTCGCTTCCCGCACCAATTGGCCGCCCTGCCATGCCGCGATGGCGACGTAGCGCGGGCGGCCGAGCCCGCCGCTGCCCTTGCGGCGCGAAGCGAAGCGAACGATTGCGGCCGCCGGCGGCAGGCTAGCGCGCAACGCGGCCTCCGCGTTGGCGGGCGGCGCGGCGTCGGCATAGCCGGCAACCTCCACCCAGAAGGCGTCGCGATCGGTGTCGGTCGGCACGGTGATTGAACGGAGCGCCACGGCGCCTTCGTCCAGCAGGGCCGGTCGTGGGCGCGTCAGCCCCCGGCGATAACCCTTGAGCAGGGCATCGGCCACGTCGTGATTGTTGATGTCGAGGCCGGCGATCAGCCTGACGCTCGTGGCGAGCCGCACCAGGTCGAACGGGTAGGGCATGGTCGCCGCGTCGTCGAAATCGTTGATCCCCCACACCAGCCGGCCGTCGGCATCGCGCCAGGTGCCGAAATTCTCTGTATGGGCGTCGCCCACCGCCAGCACGGCCGGCGCCCCGCGAAGCTCGGGCAGCAGCCGTTCGATGCCCGTCGCCCAGCGATAGTAAGTGGCGCGCAGGAAGACGAAGGGGTCAGTGCGCATCTTGGTGTGCTTGTAGGCCAGATCAGGCTCGACCACTTGGCACTGTTGGCGCAGCCACCGCTCATAATCGGCGGTATCGGTCTGGAAATCGAGTTCCGGAATCGGGGCCATGGGCGGCAATGTCCTTGTTGTTGGGCCGCGTTCAGCTTCGGCGGCAGTATTGCCGGCCGGTTGACCGTGTTTGTTCCCCTCGGCAAAGCAAATCTAGCCGGCGCCGCCTCTCTGTGGCAAGACGAACAAGATTATCTGATCAACTCGGACAGAAATACTGTCCGAACGGTCATTTCCTTCGGCGACGAAGCCGGATAGCAAGAGTTGCCGACAGGGAAGGTCTAGGTCGTGCGCGGAAGGCTTGCGCCATGTCAACGCCCGGAAGCCATTCGGCCGGTTAGGTGAGAGCATGACCCGATCGCAACCGACAACGACTGAACCCGCCGCGCCGGGTGGCAATGCGCCCGCGCCCGCCCGCACCCGTATCGCCGAACTGGCCGGCGCCCTTCCGGGCCGCGAACTGGCGCTGCTGCTGGTTGGACTGCTCGGGGTGGCGCTGGGGTTCGTGGCCGGCCAGATGGGGCAGCAGGTCGTCGCCGGCTGGTTCTGGAGCCTCGCTACACTGCCGGTTCTTCTGGTGCTGGTCGTCGAGATCGCGCAATCCCTGCCGCAGGGAAAGATCGGACTCGATATCCTCGCCGCCATCTCGATGACGGCCGGGATAGTACTCGGGGAACCGCTGGCGGCCAACGTCGTGGCGCTGATGTATGCGGGTGGCCAATTGCTCGAGCGTTACGCCGAGGGGCAGGCACGACGGGAAATGTCGGCGTTGCTCGGCCGGGTCGCCAAAACCGCGATGCGCTATGACGGCGACGCCTTGCGCGAAATCGCCATTTCCGAGCTGCGGACCGGCGACCGGCTGCTGATCCGTCATGGCGAGGTCCTGCCGGTCGACGGAGAAGTGGTCGGCAGCCCAGCCAGTCTCGACGAATCAGCGCTGACCGGGGAGGCGCTGCCGGTCGTCCGGCAGGCTGGGGCGGAGGTCATGAGCGGCTCGACGCTGGTCGGGGCCCCGTTCGACCTCCTGGTGCTGCGGCCGGCCGCGGCCAGCACCTACGCCGGCATCGTCCGGCTGGTCGAGGGCGCACAGCGCAGCAAGGCGCCGATGTCGCGGCTGGCGGACCGCTACGCGCTCGGGTTCCTGGTCTTGAGCCTAGCGCTGGCGGGTCTGGCCTGGATGGTCTCGGGCGAGCCACACCGGGCGCTCGCGGTGCTGGTCATCGCCACGCCTTGCCCCCTGATTCTGGCAGTGCCGGTCGCCATCATATCGGGCATTTCCAACGCGGCGCGGAACGGCGTGCTGGTCAAGGACGGCGGCACCATGGAGCGGCTGGCGCAGGTCAGGACGGCGGTGTTCGACAAGACCGGGACGCTGACCTACGGCGTCGCCCGGGTCACCGAAATCATCGCGGCGCCGGGGTTCGATGAGGCTGAACTGCTGCGGCTCGCCGCCTCGCTCGACCAGGCGTCCGGTCACGTCGTGGCGCGGGCTCTGGTGGCCGAAGCGCAAACGCGGGGGTTATCTCTGTCGCCGCCGCAATCGATCGCCGAAGCCGCCGGGGAGGGCATTGGCGGCGTGGTCGAGGGCAGGCAGGTTTTCGTCGGTGGCCGCAGCTATGTTCGGGCGCACTGCACCTCGACCGCGGCGGCGGACCTGCACGACGGCATCGAAGCGAGCACCATGACCGTCACGGTAGGCATCGATGGAGCGGTGCGCGGGGTCATCGTGTTGGCCGACGAGGTTCGCCCGGACGCCGCGATCGTGCTCGGCCGGATGCGCGCGGCGGGCGTCGGCCGGATCGTGCTCGCGTCCGGCGACCGCCACGAGGTGGCATCGGCCATCGGCCGCGAGCTGGGTATCGACGAAGTGCTGGCCGAACTGCAGCCGGCGGTGAAGCTCGAGGCCATCGCGGCCGAGAAGCGCCAGGCCGTGGTGATGATGGTGGGCGACGGCGTCAACGACGCGCCGGCGCTGGCCGCCGCCGATGTCGGTGTGGCGATGGGGGCGCGGGGTGCGGCGGCCTCCTCGGAAGCGGCCTCGGTGGTGGTGCTCGTCGATCGCCTCGAGCCTCTGGCGGCGGCGATAGGCATCGCACAGCGGACAAACCGCATCGCGCTCGAGAGCATCTTCATCGGTCTCGGCCTGTCGATCGGCGGCATGATCGTGGCTGCAGCCGGCTATATCGAGCCGGTCTGGGGCGCCTTACTGCAAGAAGCGATCGACATTGCCGTGGTGCTCAACGCCCTCAGGGCGCTGCGCTAGCCGCCGTAACCAGTCTTCTCGGGCCTAAGTCCCTCAAAAGACTGGTGGGTGTAACAGGGATTGAACCTGTGACCCCTACCATGTCAAGGTAGTGCTCTCCCGCTGAGCTATACACCCATTCCGTCGGGAACGGCCGAAACCGCTGGCGGCGGATAGACCACAGGTCGGCGTTGCCGGTCAAGGGTCAAGGCGCGGTCGAACGCAGGATTGTTGACGGCGCCGTGACACGAGCCGCCCGCTCAAGCGGCGAGCAGGCGTTCGACTTCGTTGACCAAATCCTTGAGATGGAACGGCTTGCTGAGCACCGAGGCATCCTTGGGCGCATCGCTGTCGGGATTGAGCGCCACGGCAGCAAAGCCGGTGATGAACATCACCTTGAGATCGGGATCGAGTTCGGTCGCCCGGCGGGCGAGTTCGATGCCGTCCATCTCGGGCATCACGATGTCCGACAGCAGCAGGGCGAAGGGCTCTTCGCGCAGGCGTTCATAGGCCGAGCGGCCGTTGTCGAACGAGACCACTTCATAGCCCGCGTTCTTCAGCGCCCGGGTCAGGAACTGGCGCATGTCGTTGTCGTCTTCCGCGAGCAGGATCCGCTTCATTACGTCCTCTGGAGATGGGTCGATTCAGTCACCCTAGCGCCGGATGATTAATTGAAGTTTGTGGTACTGCAACTCCTCGCGATCGAGGCACGCCCAAAAACATCGCCGATGGACAAGCGGGCCGCTGCGATGCACAGTGATTTGGAAAGAGATTGCTTCGGGCCGGGGACCAGCTGCCGGCCCGGGTCCGGAGGAGCAAGGTGCAGTCCGACTACTGGGACAAGCCGGCTTTTGAAACCATCCGCCCGCGGCGCCAGACGGCGCCCCTGGTTTTCAATTCGGCCCATTCGGGACGCGACTACCCCGAGCGTTTCCTCAGGATGACCCGGCTCGACCACGTGTCGATCCGGCAGTCGGAGGACGCCTGGGTGGATGAGCTGTTCTGCCGGGCCCCGCACCTCGGCGCCCCGATGCTGCGGGCGCATTTTCCACGTGCCTATCTCGATACCAACCGCGAACCCTGGGAACTCGACCCCCAGATGTTCGTCGAGCCGTTGTCGGACCGTTTCAATACCACCAGCCCCCGCGTCGCGGCTGGCCTTGGCACGCTGCCCAAGGTGGTGGCCGAGAACAAGCCGATCTACCGCGACAGGCTGACGCTCGACGACGCGAGGATGCGCATCGAGGGCATCTACCAGCCATACCACGCGACCCTGCAGCGGCTGCTGAGCGAATCGCTCGCGCTGTTCGGCGTTGCCGTCCTCGTCGACTGTCACTCGATGCCGCAACTTACCCGGACCGACAACCGACCGGCCCCCGATGTGGTGCTCGGGGATCGCTACGGCACCACTTGCGCCCCCTCGATCGTCGACCTGGTGGAGGCGGTGTTCGTCGGTGCGGGATTGCGGGTGGCGCGCAACCGGCCCTATGCCGGCGGCTTTGCGACCCGCAGCTATGGCCGGCCGCAGCACGGCATCCACGCCGTGCAGATCGAGATCAGCCGGCATCTCTACATGAACGAGGCGACGCTGGCCAAGACCGAGACGTTCCTGGCTGTGCGACAACTGATCGACACGCTGATCTTTGCGCTGCTGGGACTTGATTTCGCCAGCCTCGCTCGCGCCTGCGGCAATGCGGAAGCGATGCCGATCGAAAAGGCGGCGGCCGAGTAGCGGGCCGGCCCCGAATCCCCTGCGTAGGCGGTAGAAATAGCCGCGGACAAAGAAAGGGCCGCTCGAAAGACGCGGCCCTAGTCAAGGGAGGAAACGATGGCGGCTGGCGTTGTCGACCAAACAAATCCGGCGAAAGCGCTGACCGTCAGTCCATCATGCACCTTTGGAGGTGAACTGATTTGCGCCTTCCTACAAGCAGGCTACAAGTCACCAACAACAAGAAGCCGGGTATTGTTGCAAAAATGAAGCATATGTGACAGCGCAGCTGGGACATCTTGTCGCTCGCCGATCCTTCAACCCCGCCGAACTACTCAACTCCGGACCAACCGATCCCATGACGAAACAACAACTTGGCGGACTCGATCCCGAGGACATCCGCGCGACGCTCTTGGCTGCTGCCGACGCCGCGGCGCAACAGACCCTGCCGCGCTTCCGCACTCGCCTTGCCGTCGACAACAAGGAGGTGGGCGGCTTCGACCCGGTAACCGAGGGCGACCGGGAGGCGGAGCGCGCCATTCGCGAGGTGATTGCGGCGCGCTTTCCCGGCCACGCCATCGTCGGCGAGGAGATGGCCGACAAGCCGGCCGATAGCCCCTTCGAATGGGTGGTCGATCCCATCGACGGCACGCGCGCCTTCATTTCCGGTGCGCCGGTCTGGGGCACCCTGATCGGCCTCAGGGTCGAGGGCAGGACGGTCGCGGGGCTGATGGCGCAGCCCTTCACCGGCGAGGTTTATCTCGGCCTGCCCGGCGCCAGCGTCTATCGCCGCCATCGCGAGCAAGCGGTGCTGCGCACCTCCGGCGTCACCGACCTGCACAAGGCGAAGCTCTCCGCCACGTCCCCCGACATCTTCGAGATCGCCCGGACGCAGCCGCAGTGGAACCGGTTGCGCAAGGCGGTGCTGCAAACTCGCTACGGCCTCGACTGCTACGCCTATTGCTTGCTGGCGGCGGGGCACATCGACATGGTCTGCGAGGCGGCGCTCAAGAATGTCGACATCGCTGCCCTGATCCCCATCATCGAAAATGCCGGCGGCGTCGTCACTACCTGGGACGGCGGGTCAGCCGAAAACGGCGGCAACTGCGTCGCCGCGGCCACGCCCGAACTGCACCGAGCCGCCCTCCAGATGCTGGCGGGATAGATTGCCCATCGCGCGCCCACTGCCGGAGCGCTGGCGATGGCAGCAACCAGTGCTGTTTCAGGAACGGGTGCCGGATTTCGGCATTTTCCGATCATGACCTACAAGCTCTATTACTGGACCGGCATTCAAGGGCGCGGCGAGTTCGTACGGCTGGCGCTCGAGGACGCCGGCGCCGACTACGAGGATGTGGCGCGAGTTGATGGCGACCGGGCGATCGATGACGCCGGCAGCGACGTTGCGACGCCGTCGTTCGCTCCGCCCTTCCTCGTCGATGGGGACGTCGTGGTTGGGCAGACTTCGCTCATCCTCGCTTACCTGGGCCCGCGACTAGGGCTAGCTCCCGACGATGCGCGGCTTGCGCTCTGGGCTCAGCAAATTCAGCTGACGATCGCGGACGCCGTCGTCGAGGCGCACGACACGCATCATCCGATCGCCGCCGGTCTCTACTACGAGCAGCAGAGGGCGGAAGCAAAGCGCCGGGCGACGGATTTTCGCGCCGAGCGGCTGCCGAAATTCCTCGGCTGGCTCGAGACGATCCTCGAGCGAAATCCGGGCGGCGAGGGCCAGTTGGTAGGTTCGACCACTACCTATGCGGACCTGTCGGCGTTCCAGCTGGTCGAGGGATTAGCCTACGCCTTTCCGAAACGACTGTCGGCGGTGCGAGGTGACTACCCCAGGCTCATGGCCCTGCGCGACTCTGTCGCCATGCGCCCGGGCATCGCCGCCTACCTTCGCAGCGAACGGCGGCTCGATTTCAACCGGCAGGGCATCTTCCGGCACTACGACGAGCTCGACGCAAGCGATTGACGCCGGTTGTGGAGTCGACGGCGAGCGCCGGCCCCGTCCTGCCTGAAGCGGATCGCGGCCCTTATGCCGCCGAGCGCATGCCGCGCAGCTTGTCCATGAAGCGCTGTACCCGGCTCGCATCGACGGCGTTCCAGGTGTCGCCGCCGTGCTTGAAGTGCGTGCCGATGACGCAGCCGTCGGCGTATTTGAAGATCTGGTCGGCGTTGTCGATGTTGACCCCGGTATTGGCGAAAACCGGGGTATCGGGCAACGCCTCGCGCACCGCCGCAAGGTTGGAAACCTCGGCCGGCTGGCCGGTGATCGGGCCCGAGACGAGAATGACGTCAGCGAGCGAGGAGAACACGGCGCTCTTGGCCCGGAGCGCGATCGAGCGGCTGTCGAGCGAGGCGGCGAACTCGGCGTTGATGTTGAACAGCAGCTTCAGGTCCGGTCGGGCCAGTTGGGTGCGCAGCCGCAGCGCCTTGGCGGCATTGGGGTTCCACAGGCCCATATCGGAGGCGAAGAGGCCGGTGAAAATCTCCCGCGCAAAGCTCGCCCCGGTTGCGGCGGCGATAGCGACCGTGGCGTAAGGGTCCCAAAGGAAATTGACGCCGAACGGCACCTTCAGCATGGGCTTGATGGCCGCGACCACGGCAGTCATCGCCGCGATCGACTCGGGGGCCGCTTCGAGCTCATAGGGCCGGTCGTTCTCGTTGCCGAACATGATGGCGTCGACACCGCCCGCCTGCAAAGCCTCGATGTCGCGGGCGACGCCTTCGACGAGCTTGTCCATGCCGCCTTTGGGATCGTAGAGCGGGCTGCCGGGCAACGCCCCGATGTGGGCCATGGCAATGACCGTCTTGCGACCGCGACCGAAAAGTTCCATCGAGCAAAATCCTGTTTCTATGAGCCGGCGCTTTTTGAGAAGGAGCCGGCGGTGCCGACCAGAACCCTGACGCCGGCGCGATCGAGCGCCGCCGCCAGATCGGGCGGCGGGGGGGCGTCGGTGACGAGTACGTGCACGTCCGACAATGGTGCGATGCGGGCGAGCGCGCGCCGGTGGAATTTCGAGGAATCGCAAAGCACCACGACCGTCGTCGCATTGGTCATGAAGGCGCGCTTCACATCGCTATCCTCGAGCGAATAGTCGTAGAAGCCGTTGGCATCGATGCCCGATATGCCGATGAACACCCGGTCGAGGAACCGGCTCATCAACTCGTCGACGGCGCGCGAACCGATCACCGAGCACTCGATGTCGCGCACCCGGCCGCCGAGGATGTAGACCTCGCTGCCCGACTGCGCCATCTGCATGGCGGCGCGCAAGTTGTTGGTGAAGACGCGCAGATCGGTGCGGCCTGAGAGTTCGCCGGCCAGCGCCAGCACCGAAGTGCCGACGTCGAGCCCGATCGACTCACCGCGCTCGATCAGCCTCGAGGCCGTCCGGGCGATAGCGAGCTTTTCGGCCGCGGACTGGCGGACGCGGCTTTCGAAGGCGGGTTCGATCTCGTCGAACGACAGGTGCGTCATATGGGTGTCGGCGATGGCGCCGCCATGGGTGCGCTCGAGCGTGCCGCTGCCCTCAAGCAGGCTCACGTCGCGGCGGATGGTCATGCCCGATACGCCAAGTTCCTCGGCAAGGCCGGAGATCGACACGAAGCCGCTGCGCTCGATCGATGCCATGATGCGGGCCCGGCGAACTTCCGCTGGGAGTTTTTCCCGCGCGGACCTGCCGCGCCCGTCCACGGAACCTGCTCGGCCGCCTCTCGCCATCCTCAGGACTTCACCCGGTTGCCATTGACCTTTTTTGGACGCCTATCACAGAAGCGAACACAGTTCAAAGTTGTTTTCTGTGAGCAAATGTTCGAAACTGCAAATCGATGTTGAAAGTGCTAGCGGGGAACCATGGCCACTGAGTTTTCGGGGAAATCCGTCGTCGTGACGGGCGGAGCGACGGGTATCGGGGCGGCGATCGTGCGGGCCTTCCATGCCGACGGGGCGCGCGTCACCATACTGGACCTCAACGAAGCCGCCGCGTCAAAGCTGGCGGGCGAACTCGGGCAGGGGGCGGCGAGCGGCAAGGTGGATGTGCGCGAGCGCGCCTCCATCCAGGCGGCGATAGACGGGGTCATGGCAAAGGCCGGCGGCATCGACGTACTTTGCGCCAATGCCGGCGTTTCGACCATGCAGCGCGCCGTCGATCTCACCGACGACGAGTGGGATTTCAACATGGACGTCAATGCCAAGGGCATCTTCCTCACCAACCAGATCGTGGTGCGGGCCTGGCAGACGAGCGGGCAGAAGGGCGTCATCGTCAACACCGCCTCGCTTGCCGGCAAGGTCGGGGCGCCTCTGTTGGCGCACTATTCGGCCAGCAAGTTCGCCGTGCTCGGCTGGACGCAGGGCCTGGCGCGCGAGTTGGCCCCGCTCGGCATCCGCGTCAACGCTGTGTGCCCGGGGTTCGTCCGTACCGGCATGCAGGAACGCGAGATCATCTGGGAAGGCGAATTGCGCGGCATGACCCCCGAGGCGGTGCGGGCCGAATATGTGAGCCTGACGCCGCTCGGGCGCATCGAAGAGCCCGAGGACGTGGCCGACGTCGTCAAGTTCCTCGCCTCGAACGCCGCACGGTTCATGACCGGGCAGGGCATCAACGTCACGGGCGGCGTGCGGATGGATTGAGGGCCGCTCCGCCCCCGGGGGTTTGCGTGCCCAGGGCGCGATCCGGCTCAGGACTCGAACATGTCCTTGCGCAGCACGGTCGGGCCGTCGGTGGGGGCAGTCAGGGCCGACATGATGCTGCCGAGAAGGCCGCGCGCCTTCTTGTCAGGGTTCTGTCGGCTGAGTTCGACCAGTAGCTCCGAGGTGCGCTCCAGCCGCGCGGCCAGGAGCCTGGCGATTTCGAAGGAAAGCTGGGGGTTTTCGAGCAGTTGAGTATCTGCGTTGGCGATGGCATGCACCGTGGCGCTGCCGTCGGCGCGCACGGTTGCCGTATTCCGCCCGCCAAGCAGCACCGACATTTCGCCGACCAACGAATTCGGCTCGGAGATGGTGGCGAGCACCACGCCCGCCCGTTCAACCGTCAAGCGGCCGGTCTCCAGCACGTAGATCGTGCCGCCGATCTCGCCACCTTCCGAGATGAGCACTTCGCCCGGCGCGAGCGTCCGGGAGGGTTGTGTTGCTGCTGTGGCCAAACGGCTCGTCATCCGTGTCCCCATCGGTTTTCCTGCAACCTAGCCAATCGGTTGGCACACGGAAAGGCAAGAGGCGCGGCGACACGTCGGGGGCTTCAGACCCTCAACCTGTCGACCGATGAAAGTACGGCGCCAGGGTCTGGTAGAGTTGGCGGTAGTCCAGATAGGCGCGGTCATAGGCGGCATGGCGCTCGACGGAAGGCTGGATTTCGACGCCGTAGCGCGAGAGTTTCGACACCGCTCCCCAGTCGTCGGTGAGGCCGGCCCCGATGGCGGCAATGAAGGCGGCGCCGACCGAGGAGCCGTAGGCATTCTCGAGCAGTTGCAATGGCTTGCCGAGCACGTCGGCCATGATCTGCATCCACACCTGACTCGCGGTGCCGCCATCGGAGGCCAGATATCGGGTTGGCGTGTGGCCCATGTCGCGCAGCACGTCGATGTGGTGGCGGAAGCCGAAAGCAACGGCTTCGAGGGTGGCGCGCCAGATATGGGCGGGGGTATGCGTCAGGGTCAGGCCGACGAAGGCGCCGCGGGCCAGCGGGTCATGGATCGGCGTCTTCTCGCCGAGAAAATACGGCAGGCAGATCAATCCGTTGGCGCCCGGGGCGATGGCGGCCGCCTCGGCGTCGAGGGCCTGGTGCGGGCTGTTGGTGCCCGGGGGCAACTGCAGCACGCCGGTCAGCCAGTTGAGCGCCGTGCCGGAACTCGCCATGCAGCCATTGGGGGCGTAAAGCCCTGGAATCAAATGGTAATCGAGGAACAGGCGGCGATCGGGCAGGGCCCGGTCGGAGGCCACGATGATGTCGCCGGCGCCGCCGAATTTCAGCAGCACGTCGCCCGAGCGGCTGACGCCGGCGGCAAAGGCCGAAACGATATGGTCGGCCGCACCACCGAAGACCGGCAAGCCCTCCGGCAGGCCGGTCAGCGCCGCGGCCTCGGCACTTACCCGCCCCATTTGCTGATGCGAAACAGTGCGTTGCGGCACGGCCGTGCGCGGGATGCCGCCGAGCGCGACGAGGTCGTCGGCGATCGCGTGGGTCGCAAGGTCGGTGAAACCGGCTTCCAGCGCCCAGTTCTGTTCGACCGCGCGCACCCCGGTAAGGCACCAGTTGATGTAGTCGTAGGAGCCGAAGACCGTCGCGATTTTGTTGTGAACCTGGGGTTCGTTCGTTGCGATCCAGCGCAACTTTGCGGCGACGAGTTGCTGGTTGATGCCGTTGCCGGTGCGCGCGAGGAAAGCGGCCTCGTCATAGTCGCGGCGAAGCGAGTCGACTTCGGCGACGCAGCGGCCGTCGCTCTGCTGGATCGAGGGGCGGAGCAGGTCGCCTGCCGCGTCGAGCAGCACGACCGCCGGCAGCATGCCGGTGAGGCAGATGCCGGCGAGGGACTTGGGATCGATCCGGGTGGTGATCTCTCGCAGGATCTCGACGCTGTTTTGCCACCACTCCCCAGGGTCCTCTTCCGCCCAGCCCGGGTTGGGCGAGGAGAGCGTCACCGGGCGTTTGGCGACCGCCAATATCTGGTCGGGGAGGCGGACCGCCACGCCCATGGTCGAAGTGGTGCCGATGTCGAGGCCGATGACGATGTCGGGGGTGGTGGGCATCAGATGGTCCGCGGGTTGCAGCTGGCGAGGGGTCAGCTCACCGGCGAAAATGGGTCGAAATGGTGCTTCTGATAGCCACATAGCGCCCGGTAGTGGGCGTCGGCATCGTCGCGGAAGATGACGCGGGTCAGGCTCGCGACCATTTTCGGGGCGCCCGCCTTGAGGCCGGTGATGCCGTTGCAGACCGGGCCGAGGCTCGGGATCGCGGCGTTGTTGAAGACGTGGATGTGGCGCAGCGCCGGCATGGTGCCGGGGTGCTTCTCCAGGCACTCGAAATTCGGGCCCAGATAGGGATGGCGCAGCAGTCCGGCATCGTACTCGTCGGCGGACGGCGTGAAGCGATCGCTCCAGAGCGCGACATTGGCGGCAATGCCGGCGAGTTCGCTGCGGCGCGACAGGTCAACCTCGTAGCCGGTCCCCAGCAGGAGATGGTCGAAGGCGAAATCGCCCGCGACCGCGGTACGGATATGGATTTTCCCGGCCTCGAAACCGACCGCCTCGAGCGGCGCGCCGAGCACCATGCGAAAGTTCGGAAAGCGCCGGGCCGTGTCGTACATTTCCTGCGTCGGCGGCGTCTTGAAGCCGAGCAGGCGTCGGGCGAAGCGGTAGCGCTGCTCCTCGTCGAGATCGGCGAAGTGATTGAGAAAGCCGGGGAAATTCGACCAGTCGAGAATTTCGGTGCGCGGCATGTCGGGCGAGCGCGCGAGCAGCGTCACAGTCGCCGCCCCGGCGCGCAGCGCGCTCACCGCCCAGTCGAAGCTCGAGGCGGCAGCCCCGATCACACCGACATCCTCGCCGCGCAGCACAGTGACATCGAATGGCTCGCCGCTATGCGCCCAGCGCTCGCGCGGCAGGGCGTCGACGATCTCCCTGGGGGCCGACAGGTAGCCGGCGCCTTCGAGCCCGGTCGCCAGCACGACTTCGCGGCAAGTGACGGTCGATGTTTCGCCGGCGTGCTCGAGCGTCAGCACCGGCAGGGCGCCGTGCGCATCGATCGCGAGCAGCCGGGTGCGGTTCCGAACGTCGAGGCCGGTGACACGCCGGAACCAGCCGAGATAGGCCATCCAGTCGGCCCGGTCGATCTTGTCGAGCGCCGGCCAACTCGCCTCGCCATAGGAAGCCTCGTGCCAGGAGCGATAGGCGAGGGAAGGGACGCCAAAATCAGGGCCGGTCAGGGTCTTCGGCGACCGCAGGGTCCGCATCCTGGCGGTGGTGACCCAGGGCCCTTCCTCGCCGGCTGCCGCCGCGTCGAGCACGAGCACGCGGGCTACCCCCTGGCGCTTCAGGCCAAAGGCGATCGACAGGCCGGAGAGACCGGCGCCGATGATGATCACATCGGGAATGACGGCGCCGTCCGGCCCGGTGGTTTCCGGCACCCAGGAGCGGGGCGGGGCCTCGATGATTTCGAGGTCGCGGGCGACGCGCGCCTCGAGCTCCTGCAAGCGGTCCGGAGTGGCGGGCCGGTCGGTGAGGCGCGAGGCAGAATCCATCAAACCCAAATGCTCCTTCAGGCCAGCAGGAAGGCCCGGGCGGCCCGGCCGTGTTCGTCGCGCAGCCGCTCGAGGTCGAGGCCGACCGGCACGCCATCCTCGACGGTCCACCGCCCCTTGACCATAACCCGGTCGGCACGGTTGGCGCCGCACAAAATCAGCGCCGCGACGGGATCGCCCGCGCCCGAAAAGCGCAGTTCGTCCAGCGAGAAGAACGCCAGGTCCGCCTGCTTGCCGACCGCGATTTCGCCGATATCGGTGCGGTTGAGGCAGCGGGCCGAGCCGGCGGTGGCCCAGCGCAATACGTCCTCGTGCGTCAAGCCCTCGGCGCCATAGCGCAGCCGGCCGACCAGCAGACCATGGCGCAACTCCTCCATGAGGTTGGAGCTGTCGTTGGAGGCCGACCCGTCGACGCCCAGCCCCACCTTGCAGCCGGCCTGCTCCAACTCCTTGGTGCGGCAGATACCCGACGCGAGCAGCATGTTGGAGGTGGGACAATGACAGATGCCGACCCCGTGCTTGCCGAGACGGCCGATCTCCTCATCGTCGAAATGGATGGCGTGGGCGAGCCAGACGCGCTCGTTGAGCCAGCCGCAGCTTTCGAGGAAATCGACCGCCGAGCAATGATGCTCGCTGCGGACGAAATCGGCTTCGGCCTTGGTCTCGACGAGGTGGGTGTGGAGGGCGCAGTTGTGGGTCGCCGACAGGCGGGCCGTCTCCTGCAACAGTCGGAAGCTGACATCGAACGGCGCGTTGGGTGCGAGCGCGACCTGGGTCATCGCGCCGTCGGCCCGGTCATGGTAACGGCCGATGACGCGTTCGCAGTCGGCGAGGATATCGTCGGTGTCCTGCACGACATGGGGTGGCGCGACCGCCTGCTCGCCTTCGCCGGCCCGCAAATCCATGCCGCCGCGGGTCAGGGTGATGCGAAGGCCGAGCGCCGCGGCCTCTTCGGCCTCGACGTCCATGGCGTCTTCGAGACCTTGCGGAAAAAGGTAGTGATGATCGGAGGCACAGGTGCAGCCCGACATCATCAGCTCGGCCATGGCGAGCCTTGCCGCGACCCGAAAAGCTTCGGGATTCATATGCCTGGCCCAGACCGGATAGAGCGCCTTGATCCACGGCCAGAGCGACTTGTTGATCGCCGCCGGATGAGCGCGGGTCAGGGTCTGGAACATGTGGTGGTGGGCGTTGACGAGGCCCGGAATGACGACGTAGCGGGAAGCGTCGAAAGTACGCGCGACGGGCGCGGAAGGCTGCCTGCCAGCCGCCACCAGCTCGACGATGCGTCCCTCCGACACCACGATGCCGCCGCCGGCATTGGGTGCGAATACGGCGAGGGGTGTCTTGATCCAGAGCCGGTCGCTGGCCCGTGCGCTGTCGTTGATATCCACCTGAGCTGCTCCAGCGCCGCGATGGCAGGACATTAGCCAAACCCCGCACGTTGTAAAGTGTGTGGATTTGTTCATTTGCCTGTCCGCACTTGGCCGGGCTGCGGTCGCCGGATGCGTCAGACTCCGCGCCACCCGTTTCGGTCGATAATACCGCAGAAGGAGGCCATATCCTGCCAGATGTCGCCGGATGTGTTGATCACTCGCTATGCAAACACTGCTCATTCGGTGTGCAGATCGCTGCGACAATGAGCGAATATGTTTGAAGGCGTTACGATTTTTGGCGTTCTGTTCGAATCTGTTTGACAGGGTTCTTGCGTGGGATAGCGTGGCGCCGCTTAGGGTTCCTTACAGGGCAGGTGCAAATCATGACAACGTTGCCGAGGACTAGCCGCGCAGCCATTCTGTTGACGACCAGCGCGGCATTTTTGGCCTGGGGGCTGGCCGGGGCCAACGCCGCTTCCAAGCTGCCATATGCGGGCGTGACACTGACGCTGGCGTCGCAGAACGACCAGTTCGGGGCGGTGCTCGCCAAGCTGGCGCCCGAATTCAAGAAGGCGACCGGCGCCGATCTCAAGGTCGAGATCATGGACTACGGTTCGCTGCAGACTAAGACGACGGCCGATTTCGTCGGGCATACCGATGCCTACGACCTGATCACGATGGATATCGTGTGGGCCGGCTCGTTCTACGACAACAAATACTCGATGGACCTGACCGACTGGGTCAAGCGCGACGCCAAGGAACTCGACCTCGACAACTATTACCCGGTGCTGCTCAAGTCGCTGGGGCAGTGGAAGGACCACTACGTCGCCTTCCCGTTCGCCGCCTACGCCAACGTCCTCGCCTATCGCAAGGACCTGTTCAAGGCGGCCGGCCTCGAATTGCCCACGACGATGGAAGACTTCGTCGCCGACGCCGAAAAGCTCACCGATCCGAGCAAGAAGCAGTACGGCTTCGTCGCCAACGGCCAGCTCGG
>Ga0209233_1000595_pt1 | contig 18818 bp, 22 predicted proteins | sample AraplaCL_Cvi_mCL_FD_184269 | JGI IMG/M metagenome (GOLD analysis project Ga0209233, IMG submission 184269) | Arabidopsis root microbial communities from the University of North Carolina, USA - plate scrape CL_Cvi_mCL (SPAdes) (version 2) | ecosystem: Host-associated > Plants > Roots > Endosphere...
TCACGCCGCGTCATTTGCACTTCGGAGCCTCGATTCCGCCGCCAAAAACGCCAAAGACGCCAAAGAGCTGGCGGATTGCTCCACCGAAGATCGCGAGCCCCAGAGGGACATGAATGGCGACATGATGCAGGTGCCCCGCAGCAAATTCGGCAATCTCGGCCGCCAGCAGACCGAGACTTGCGAACGGAATCCAACGAGGAATCTGATTCTTGAGCAGGAGTGCGAACGCTACCACGCACTGAGTCGCAGCAAGAATCACAAGAACCTTCGCAGCTTGCTCATGGAGATCAGCCGAACGATCGTCTCCCCCGAGCATCCTTCCAGCAAACGAGGCTTGCACCAGCATCGTCACCACACTGACTATCAAAATCGCGCGCAACATTCTTATCAGTGCCAAAGGTCCCCCATAGAGTTTCGTTCGCTGAATAGAAGACCGGGCAACGATAAAAACGTGACACTCGGCGCAATCAGGTCCAATCTGTCACGTCTTGTTGAGCCAAACTGTCTCCTTAAAGAACACCTTTGTTTCCATTGAGTCCCCGAAGAAGCGGGCTAATCAAATAAGGAGCGGCATAGTGCAAAAGCAAGGCACGGCAAAGAACTCCGAGCAGCTTCGAGGAAACATGCAGGAATCGATACGTCTGGCACAGTTTGATCAGTATCGTGGGCTGTTGTTCTCTATTGCGTATCGCATGCTCGGCACCGTCTCTGATGCAGACGACATGGTGCAGGAAACCTTTCTGCGCTGGCACACGTCGAGCGCAGATGAAATCGCAAACCCACGTTCTTACTTAGTGACTATTCTGAGTCGTCTCTGCATCAATCATTTGCAACTGGCTCGTGTGCAGCGCGAAGAGTATACGGGCGTTTGGCTGCCGGAACCGATCGCTACTGATCCTGGCGACGACCCATTTCATCTCATTCGGGTCGACGAGTCGGTCTCAATGGCGTTCCTTGTGCTACTGGAACGCCTTACGCCGGTCGAGCGCGCTGTCTTCCTTTTGAAGGAAGTATTTGACTATGGACATGATGAGATCTCGACGATTGTTGGCCAAAATATCCTTAACTGTCGTCAGATCTTGAAACGCGCTAAGCAGCACATCGCATCGCTCAAACCCCGCTTCCAGCCTGCAGAATCCACGCGTACCGCTTTGCTTGAGAGCTTCCTGAAGGCAACAGCCACAGGCGAAATGTCCACGCTCCTTACCTTATTGAGAGATGATGTCGTTCTACGCTCTGATGGCGGCGGTAAAGGGGTCGCAGTCCCGAATGAAGTCCAGGGTGCCGAGAAGGTGTCCCGGGGCATACTGGGTGGGCTTGCTCGACTCGTCCCTCGTTCCCTTACCCGACGGCTAGCGCGAATCAACGGGAAGCCGGGGCTGATTAACTACCTCGATGGAGAAGTCCACTCCGTATTGACGATTGATGCTGAGGATCATCAGATCTCAGCGATATATATCGTTTCAAATCCAGACAAGCTTAAGCACCTTCCCTCACTGTAATCACAGCATCGAATGTCACGCATTTCATCGCTCATCGGTCTTTAGTTGTAGCGGACGATCGTATTTCAACAAGCGACCGCACATTCAGACACACGAGAAGTGAGGTAGTGATGAAGAGTCGCGCAGTCGTGTATTGGACTTCAACGATTGTGGTTACGTTGGTGCTTGGGATTTCGGGGGGAATGGCTATGGCACACCTACCGCCGATGATGAAAGCTCTCACACACTTGGGCTATCCGCCCTATTTCTCGAATATTCTCGGCGTCGGCAAGTTTGTAGGCCTCGTCATCTTTCTCGTTCCAGGTCTGCCCCGGTGGAAGGAATGGGCTTATGCGGGCTTCACAATCACGATCCTAAGCGCTTGCTACTCGCACTTTTCGTCGGGTGATGGATGGCTTGCGCTGGAGCCACTCGCCACGTTCATGTTCTTAGTTGTCTCCTATGCGACACGTCCATCTGGCCGACGACTCGCCAACGTTGTAGGTCACTAGCAATCTTCCGAGGAGATCTTCCGATGAAACTCGTTATCTTAGGTGCCACCGGCGGTACAGGAATTCAACTTATCGCGCGATCGCTTGCGGAAGGCCATTCTGTAACGGCGTTCGTGCGCAATCCTGATGCACTTAGCGGTTTTGAGGGTCGCATCCAGATCAAGACTGGAAATCTCCTCAATTCAGCGGATCTCGCAACCGCACTCAAGGGAAACGATGCGGTCCTGTCAGGGTTCGGGCCCCGTGTTCCCGTCGCAAAGTCAGATGCTCATTTATTATGGGATTTTGGAAACGCACTTGAACGGGCTATGGAAAGTGCGAACGTACGTCGCTTGGTACTCATTTCGACGGCCTTTTTATTCAAGGATTCGCTCATTCCGCCAACATATCTTATTGGAAAGCTGTTCTTTCCTTCCGTTGTCACAGATGCTGCAGACTTCGAATCCATCATCGAACAAAGCTCCCTGGACTGGACAATCGTACGTCCTCCACAGCTCACGGACCGACCTTTGACAAAGCGATATAGGGAGAGACGAGGACACTTGCCACTTTTCGGATTCAAGATATCAAGGGCTGATGTCGCACACTACTTCTTGAAGGCAGTTTCCGATCCTTCATCAGTTCGGACGATTGTCGGCATCAGTAACTGACCTTACCAACCACACTTCCAATTCGTCCAAATACAGCTTTTTGTTCTAGCCCGCGTTCACCTTCCGTCAGGACTCCAGAGCAAGAATAGTGTGCGCTGAAGTCCTTGTTGGAAAGAATCCGGAGCCTAGCTGGAAGTATTCATTTGAAAGAGCTGTTTGCCAAGTGACGCCCTAAGATAGGTATCCGCGATGGCCTCTTTGAACTCGCTCAGCGGGCGAACGCCGCCTATCGGCACGATGAAACTGTCATCTTGGAGAAGGTTGATGATCTCTTGGAGTGACGGTCGATCTGCATCCGTTGGTGGATCAAAGAAGAAGCGGTACACACTTGCTCTGACCTCCAGTACCTTCATCAAGATGTCGAAGTTGTGCAGGGTGAAGCTCTCTTCAGTCATTCCTCCGTTGATAAGTACCTTGCCGCCGGTGGCAAGGCTCTTGATTAAGTCTCCGGTACTCGGTCCACCTACGTTGTCTATGAGCGCATGAATGCCTATTCCGCCCGTCTTTTGGGATACCTCCTCGCCCAAAGCCGTGGTGAGAAGTGAGAGATCAATGACGTCAGATGCTCCAAGACTTCTCAGGTCCAGATGGTCATACGCTTTCCGAACGACCGGGAGGACGTGAATCCCCTGGCGAACTGCAAACTGTAAAACCATGGTGGAGACAAGTGAATAGCCTGCAGTCAGTGCAAGCCATTGACCTCGTTGTACTCCAGAATCCGCCAGCAAATCCCATGCGGTGATAGCACTCATTAATTGAGCTGCTCGTTCTGGGGGATATCCTTCCGGTAGTGGTACGATCCACTCGGATGGGATCACCGCATACTCAGCCCAAGCGTTATAGTAGCTAAAAGCTACGAGCGTTCCCGGGAGGACGGAAGCTTTTGTGCCTACCTTCTCGACGATCCCAGCCCCGTGATTACCGGCAATTTGGCGCGGAAGGTGAGGCTTCTTCGGTTCGGGATAGAGATTTCTAATGAACAGAAAGTCTCCTGGATTGATGGAGGACGACACCATCCTCACGAGTACTTCGTTCTCTTGGATCTCCGGAATGGAAACTTCAGCGAGGTAAAGCACATCTTCAGGCGCGCCAATTCTGTCGAACATCAGTGCCTTCATCTAAATTCTCCTAGCTGACATAGATCGGTATCAAGCGACTCCTGTTGATGGTAGTGTTCGATTTCATCCTCCGAACATTGGCGGGAACGCCACTTCCTGTGCGAAACTGGCCATATGCACGTGGTCATATACTTGCCGACTGCGTTTTATTCAGCGATCGCGTCGGCAATCGCCGAGGTCCTTCAGGTTGTCAACGACATCGATCCAGCCAAACCGTTCACATACGAATTCGTTTCACGTCAGCGCCAGGCAATCTCCAAATCACACATCTCTTTCCCGGCCAAGCAACGACCTTCTAAGAGAATGGACGTCCTTATCCTTTTAGCTGGCGCCACACCGGACATTGCACAGACAGTTGATCTGCTGGATGACGAGATCCGAAGAACGAAATCGCTGATCCGTCAGGCGGACAAAGACGGCGCTGTGATCGCGACAACATGTGCTTCTTCTTACCTTCTCGCTGCAAGCGGTCTCTTGAACGGCAAGCGAGCCACTATTTCCTGGTGGCTCAAAAAGGAAGCATCTGTGCGCTTTCCGCTTGTACGTTGGGAACCATCCCGGATGATTATCCGGCAGGGAAGGATTTACACCACGGGAGCGGCATTTGCTGGCCTGGAATTAATCTCGCGGCTCTTGATTGACCTGGGCTTTAAGGAGCAAGAACGGCGAGTCAGAAAACTACTTGTGCTTCCTCCCAGCCGTGTCCTTCAAAGCCCGTACGAAGAACCAGCCAATCCGTATGAGCACGAGCCGCCCTTTGTGCAGGCGTTGAACCAGCTGGCGAGAAAAGACCTCGCGCGGCTCGACCCCGCCACTCTTGCACGGTCGTTACGGCTATCCCATCGCACACTTTCGCGCAGATTCAACGATGAACTACAGACCAGTCCCGGGCGCTGGATCCAGCAGAAACGTTTGGAACGGGCAAAGCTCTTACTGGAGACTACCCGATTCAGTGTGTCAGAGATTTGCTACAAGATTGGCTATGAGGATGCCCCCTCGTTTAGTCGCTTGTTTTCTGCTGCCACCGGCTTGACGCCAAGGACCTATCGTCATCAAATACAGTCCCCAGGCGATTGAGTAATTCGGAATGCCAGTGTCTGCACTCACAAACCTGAGGTACCTGATCTCCAATCCTCTTCATCATCTCCCCTTGCAGAGAAAAGAGTTCTTTGTGCCTTGGAGTTGTAAATGAGAAATGTTTGCAGCTCTCTGCCATGGCGCATCGGATCCGCATAAGTTAGCATTATCAATGCTGTATGCTTGTCATCCTTGGGATAACATCCAAATGCAAAATCTTATCCAGTTCGAGGCAGATGCCACTCAAGGTCGGCAAAAGACGCCTGCTCATGCATTATGGAAGCTTTGCAGCAATCACTTCAGTTGACAAAACGATTGGCGGCTCAGAGAACAAGTCCGCGACTTCTCCTAGCCCACGTCTTCCGGTGGCGAGGTGAGCGGTTCTACTTTCTTCATCAGGAAAGACATCAAAAACAACGTAGCTGGTTGGACCGGTCCGCACAGCAACCCACGCGGTAGTACCCGGCTCTTTCTGTACTACCTCGAATGCGTGTTTGAGACGTGTTTCAACTTCCTCCTGCTTACCAGGCTTTACTTCGAGCTTTACTAGAAGACCCACGGTGACCATGTGTTGAATCCTTTCGTTGTTTGATTTGGCTTACGACAAGTAGGACACGAGTTGTTTTGAACAGATCTGAAGCGGACGAGTCGAGCCGCTAGCCTTTGCCATCGCCATGGCGCCAGAGTATGTGGCAATAATGAACGTGGCGGCATCCTCCGCTACCAGGTGCTTTAATAGACCACGGCTTTGATCGCGTCTTATTTTCTTCGTGAGTTCGTCACGCCAGTGTGAGAACACTTCATCGATTGCGGCGCGTATGTCCGGGTCCTGCGTGGACAACTCAAGAGCAAGGTTGTTGAGTGGGCAGCCAAAAATAGTTCCAGCCCTCTCGAGCGAATCAATTAGTTTGCGAAACACGGCTCTGACGCCTTGCTTCGTTGAGTCTGCCGCGTTGACTGGAGCGATCCAGGATTTGTCGACCGCGCTTACGACAGAATTTGTGATGACGGCTAACGCTAAGTCCTTTTTCGAAGCAAAGTGATGCGAATATGCACCTCCACTCACCCCAATCGTTCGAAGAAGATCTTGGACGCCGGTAGCATTGAAGCCTCTTGTTGTGAATGCCCGGAAAGCTGCTTCAATCACGCGGCTCTTCAAACCTTCGGGATCGTTTGTTCGAACCTTTTCGATTGAAGTCATCGAATCCTCACCTCAAACAGAACGTCTGCTGTCTTGACAAACAGGACAAGCATCCTGTTTCCTTTAAACAATACAGAATGATCATCCTGTTTGCAAACCGGAGATAGTCTTGAACACGCTTATCACTGAATCAGAGGGAGACCAGCGCCGCAAAGCTCGGACAGAGACCATCATTGAGCTGCGGCGTTATCGTTTACATCCCGAGAAACGCGAAGAACTGATTTCTCTATTCGATCACCAGTTGATCGAGACACAGGAGGAAGCAGGCATGCGTGTTGTTGGTCAATTCCGGGATATAGACAACCCGGACGCGTTTGTCTGGCTCAGGCAGTTCGAGAGTATGGAAGCCCGGGCGACAGCGCTCGAGACGTTTTATTGTGGTCCTACTTGGCAGAGGTATAGTGCTCAAGCGAACGCCACGATGCGCAATTCCGATAACGTACTTCTGTTGAGACCCTGGCAAACTGAAGAGAATCTCCCTAGATTGCAAAGACGCCCCGCTCCAGGAACGATCGTGGTGTTCGGCAGCCTCTTTGTCTGCAGCATTTGCTATCTCAAGCCCTCGGGAGAAAGTGCATTCGGCGACTTCTTTGAACAGAAGGTCAAGCCTGAAATCCTAAAGGCCGGGGCCGAGATCGTCGGAGTTATGGCTTCTGAGCACTCGAGGAATACTTGGCCCCGTCTTCCAGTCAGGGAGGGTGAGAATGTTTTCGTCTGGCTAAGTCGCTTTTCCCACGTCGGCGATTACGCGATTTATACCGGTCGACTTGAACAGAGTGACACTTGGCGGAATGCTGTCGCATCCAAACTAGACACGTTCCTCTGGAGGCCTGTTGAAACCAGCAGATTGACTCCCACGGCGCGGTCAGGACTGCGCTAAGCATGGCAAGACTATATGTAGGAAAGATTCAGCGCATGGGCGCCATATTCGTATGTGCTCTGGCGCGCACATGTTTGTCTCAGTTTGTACCGAACTAACGACAATCGAAGGAGATGATGAAGTCATGTTGAGAAAGAGAATCTTGATCGTGGGATTCGACCCACACCGAATCCAATTTGGGAACGAACGAGGGCTGACCTCTGACAGCGTCAGTGCAACTGGTAAGGCGGTCAACGACAGGTTGTCCGCTCTCGGTCACGAAGTTCAATCGTGGCTCATTTCGCCCGATTCGAGTGTTGATCCCCTGTCAACTCTGCTTCAAAAGCAGGAATTTGATGTCATATTGGTCGCAGCAGGCATACGGGGTCTGCCGGAACATACGTTGTTATTTGAAAGCATCATGAACGTCATCCACCAGGGGGCATCCTCTGCCTCGTTGTGTTTCAATAGCCACCCTACGAATGCTCTAGAGGCGATTTTGCGGCACATACAATAGGTCGCTAGACGCTCAGGAGTTCACCCGAGGCAGCGGAATTTCCACTCAACACCGAAACGGCAGGGCATTTATAGCCTCGTGATGGCGTCTTTCGCGAATACTGAATCATGGCCGGACACGAATGACAATCTTGCCGAATGCACCACGATAGAGATGCTCATAGGCCTTGAGTGCATCGCCGAAGGAATACACGGTATCGATGACTGGGCGAATCCTGGTCTTCTCCAAATCCAGAATCATGTCTTCGAACATCGTTCGTGATCCTGTGACCAGCCCTCGGATCGTCACCTGTTTCTGTAATACCGTAAAAATAGGAATCTCAGACGCGACCCCTTCAAGGATTCCGATTACAGCTATCTGTCCTCCTGGCCGAATCGCTTCTATGGACTGCGCCAAACTTTTGCCGGCAGCGACTTCCAATATCTGATCTACGCCCTGCTGCGCAGTAAGCCTCAAGGCTTTTTTGTGCCAGTCGGGCTCCTTAACGTAGTTGATGGTATCGTGCGCACCAAGATCTTTTGCTCGTTCGAGCTTCTCATCACTGCTCGAGGTGACTATCACTCGCGCACCAGCAAGAGATGCGAGCTGCAGTCCAAAGATAGAAACGCCACCGGTGCCTTGCACGAGGATCGTCTGCTCAGACGACAGACCTCCATTCTTCACCAATGCATGCCAGGCAGTGAGTGCGGCCACGGGCAGGGTGGACGCTTCCTCATCGGTGAGATAAGTGGGGGCCAAGACTAAGGCGTCTTCATTCAAGATCAGATACTCGGCAAGGCCACCGTTAATTGTGTTTCCCAATGTATGCACGACTTCATCGGCGGCCGGGCGGCCGTCGATCCATTTAGTCGCGTAATTCGTGATTACGCGATCCCCAACCTTAAAGCGAGATACATCTTTTCCGGTCTGCGTCACCTCTCCCACCGTATCCGCCACTTGAATGACCGGAAAGCGAAGTTCAGGGTTGTAGAGCCCTTCAACGACCAGTTTGTCCCGGTAGTTCAACGAGACTGCGCTGACGCGGACCAACACCTCATTTGCGGTCGGTTCTGGAACGGGAACATCCACCATCTTGAGGTTTTGCCTGCCGAAGCCCTGTAATGCCCAAGCTTTCATAACGATCTCTCTCCATACATCATTGGCGGCTTCAAAGCATCGCCGCCTTGAGATGAGCCTAGGTTGCTCGGGTTGAAGCCGCCAGTGGCAATACTGACGATGTTTATGCAAAACTTGCCATTATGCATGTCGTCATGTATCTTCCGGATACTTTCTACTCCGCGATCGCCTCCACCTTTGTGGAGACGCTTCAGGCGATAAATGAAGTCCGTGGCGACTCGGTGTTTTCGTTCGAGTTCGTTTCAAAGAGCGGTCACGCACGTTCGAAGTCGGGCATTGTCTATCCAGTCAAAAGTCGGCCATCTCTCAAGATGGATGTGTTGATTCTGCTGACAGGCGTGGGGCTAAATGTTGTGGAATCGGTTTGCGCATTGGAAGCGGAATTCTGTACGCGTGAGACCGCTCGTGCTGCTTGCGAAAAAGCAGGGGGCTCTCATTGCTTCTACATGCGGAGCCTCCTATATCTTGGCGAGGTTGGGACTCTTGGATGGGAAGAATGCGACGATCTCTTGGTGGCTGAGCAAGGAGGTAAAGAAAAGATTCCCTCTCGTGAAATGGGCACCCGCGCGTATTGTCATTCGAGATGGAAGCCTATACACAACCGGCGCTGCCTTCGCAGGGCTGGAACTCATTAGTAAACTCGTAATCGATCTTGGTTTCGTAAAGGAAGAGCAACAGGTCAGAAAGCTCATGGTGCTTCCACCAGCGCGCGAATCCCAGGATCCCTATGAAGTTCCCGGGCTGACAGAGTCCACGTCCTTTGAGAAACAAGTGAAGCGGTTAGCGCAGAAGAACTTGGCGAATCTTAGTCCATCCTTCCTCGCCGCGAGGCTGAATACGTCGCCGAGGACACTTTCCAGAAGATTTTTTGAGGACTTGCAACTCACTCCGGGAAAGTGGATTCAAGAGCAACGGCTGGAAGCCGCGCGCGTGTACCTGGAGTCGACAAACCTCAGTATCTCTGAGATTTGTTTCCGGATCGGTTATCAGGACGTCGCTTCGTTCGTTCGACTCTTCGCGAGAACAACGGGTTTGACTCCTGGGGAATTTCGCAAAGAGCTTCGTTCCCCAAGTCGATCAGGGTAATCCCCGCGCCTCCCATCAAGAACCATCAAGAAACCCGTTGCCGTGTCCTCGACTCCCGCGCAAAAGGCCAACGTTAGGAAGCGGGCATAGCCCTCGCTCTTCTCTTATGACCTCGGTTGCGTCCAGGGTCGTTTTCCGGGCGCGCCGGGAGAACCCTTCGATTCTCCCGGACTGTCATCCCGCTCGACCTCCGGCCTCGCGTAGTGGCTGGTGTCCACATTGTGATTCGTGGTTTGCTGTGGAGCCACCCAAGCCACGACCTCATGTGGCTCCTGGTATTGATCCTCTTCACAGGTTGGTGATTCGACCATTCGTGGGACAGCAACTGCGGCCAAATCGTGAGTACAGCATCGCGGTAGATCATTGGCGCGACCCATCGCCGAACAAGCCCAGTCCAAGCAGGAGATAACAAGCGATGAGACCGTCACTGATTTAGGAGCATGCTTTGTTCCAGAGTGTTAGAGAGCGAGCTTCTGCTTCGGGCTGTTGGAGATGCCAAGATCGATGAGCCACTCTTTGACTTCCGCAGCGATTTCATCGGGATGATCTTCCTGAAGATAGTGAAGTCCCGAGCTGAGTTTGACCACGCGGCAATTCTTGAGTGTCTGCGCAAAACTCTCGGCATATGCAGGAGAGATCAGTGCTCCCGGATTGCCCACAAAGAGCAACTTGGAATAGTCCGATTCTGCTAACGCCCGGTGTGCGGCCTCGATTGTTGCGTACACATCAGCAGGCTCTCCCGCAATCGGAAGATCATTCGGAAATCTCCAGGTTGGAATCCGTGACTGAGGAGTTGGAAATGGGGCTCGATATACAGACATCTCTTCGTCCGAAAGTTTGCGTGCGGTAGCTCCAGGAAGAACACCCTCAACGAACAGGTTTTGCTCAAGGATCATCTCTTCGCCCACGCCAGGAGTCCTGAACTTCTGGAAGGTCTCAATCTGATCAGGGTGGAAGTCATTCCATGTCGGCATAGGGCGAATGAACTCCATGAAAGCTAATCCACGGATGAAATCCGGGCGACGGGCTGCAAGGTGGAATGCAAGACCTGAACCCCAATCCTGCGCAACGACAAAAGCCGAAGTAATTCCGGCACTCTCAAGGAATGCGTCTAGATAACGCACGTGATCGAAGAAGCGGTATTCGATACCAGGTTTACCCGACTGTCCAAAGCCGATGAGATCTGGTGCAATGCAGTGCGCCACCGAGGATATCTGGGGAAGGATGTTTCTCCAGATATAGGATGATGTCGGATTTCCATGCAGAAAGAGGACAACGGGAGCGTCTGGTTCACCTGCTTCCCGATAGGACATCGTAGAACCCAGAACAGGGATGCGAGGTAGGGAGACATCGGCTGCAACAGTCATTTCTTCTCCTTGAAGATTGTTTGAAAGACGATTCGCTGAAAGCGCTCTAGCGCAGCAGGACCACGCTCGACTTTCATGCGAAGAATGGCTCCTTCCCAGGAAGAGAGCAGGAATTCGGCGAGATCCATCGGGTCGAAACCAGCGTCGACCTCACCTGCCAACTGAGCTTCTGCAATACACTCCGCAAAAGGGTCGAGCCATTCCTTGAAGATTGCGATCAATCGCTGTCGGAGAAATTCGCTTTCTCCCGTCGCCTCGATACTCAAGTCGCCAATCAGACATCCACGGCTCCACTGATCCTTTGCCAGAACCTCTGTGATGTTTTCGAGATACCGCTTAAGTCGCTGCCGGGGCGAGATCGCTTTATCTTCAAGAGCTGCCCGCACGGTCTTTTGCAGATTGGCGAAATAGCGATCAAGAACTTCTTTTACAAACGCCTCTTTCGTGCCGAAGTGATTGGTGAATGAGCCGAAGGGAGCCCCAGCGGCGGCGCAGATATCTCGCACCGTTGCCCCCTCGTAGCCGGTACGAAACATCACTCGAAGACCAGCGTCAAGGATGGCTTCGCGATAAGAAGGTTTGCTCATGATCGCTATTATACGCACGTGCGTATTTTACGCAAACATTATTTTTTTCGAGACATATTGGACTTAGGGCCTCCTCGAAACTCGGATCAGTGATCCGTGTCGATAGTCGGCAGTGGCTAGGGTCAGAGGGTCCTTGCACTCGAAGGTGCCTTTCGTGCTTACCTTGAAGAACCTTACCGCTAGGAGGACAGACTAGCCAATCGCGACCATCACTGAATCGGGCCTACTGCTAAAGTTCGTCGTCGGCGCGCAGATGTCGCCTGGATGATGAGATCGCGAAATGCCTTCATCGCACGATCGTTGTCCGTCCGTTCATGCCACGCAAGTTTGATTGAAGTCGATATTCTCGGAGCCCCACCACCCACGACCTGCAATGCAAAACGTTTTCCCAGCAGATCGAGCAGGCTGACAGGTAATGTCGCTACATAATTCGTCGATGCCACGATGGATAGCGCTGCGACAAAGTTCGGAACGATTGCAGCGATGTTTCTCTCAATGCCTAATCGAGTGTAGGCCTGTGCCAAGTCCCGATAACCGCGGCCTGGAGCAACTTGCACCTCCACGTGTTCGAGCCTAGCAAGCCTTGCTTTCGTCATCTTCCCTTGGATATGTCGATTCCCGCAACGCGCAGCAAGAACTCCGGTCTCGCTGTATAGCGGCACTGCATGAATGCCCGGCGCAGAATCATCAATCGCAATGAGCGCCACATCAATTTCGGTTCCGGCCAGACCTCCGGAAGATATGTACGTGTCAATGCCGACGACACGCACGCTTGCCTTAGGCATTTTCTGTGCAATCAGATTAATCAGCCCAGGGACGTTCGTAATCTGACCGGCATCCGCAACTGCAAGAGTGAATTGTCTCGTTGTGGTCGCGGGATCGAAGCGATCTACTTCCACAATACCTTCAAGTTCAGCGAGCGCTTGCTTGAGCGCAGGTGCCAGGCTTGTGGCGCGCGGTGTGGGGACCACGCCCCGGCCACTTCGGATCAGCAGTGGGTCGCGCAACAACAGCCGCAACTTAGCAAGCGAATTGCTCACCGCGGAAGGCGTTACGTGCAGACGTTCCGATGCGCGTGCAACATTACGTTCGGACAGCACAGCGTCCAGCACAACCAGTAGATTGAGATCGATCTCTGTGAGCCTCATTGGCGGTGAGTATATACCTCACGAAACATCACTGGAGCATATGGTTGGCTTGCCCTATTGTTACGGGTGTGGACGACATTGGGATCTTCGGGCGTTGCTGCATCGATGATCCACATTGTCTTTCACAATTCATAACCGAGGAGTCTTCCATGAATCGTGTCACTCTAATTAACCGGTTGGGCATCAAGCCTGGCAAGATCGATGAATTCATAGCTGCGCAGCGGGTGATAGCAACCACAATTCCCGTTGGCCTCCTTGGGGGACGTCTCTACCGGAGTACCGATGGCCAGTCCGTGATCTTGATTGCTCAATTCGAATCGATGCAAGCACAAGAGGAGATTCGTGCGGGGGATGCCTTCAAAGAGCAGCTCAAAGAACTGGCACCCCTAGTCGAATCGTCCACACCGACCTTGTACGAAGAGGCATACACCTACGGTGATTTTCAATAAGCCTGTACCTACGATTTGCACTCAAATCCATTCCAGACCCATTGCCCTATTTGGAAGCGGAGAACGGGCGCTTCCACTTCGGTCCAGTGCTGATGTCCATATTCGTCGAGCACTTCTGCAAACCAAGAAAGTGACTGCGGTCAGGAGCCTTGGATCCTGAGGTTAAAGCTCGGTACAAATTCGACTTTTGTGTCGAGAATTCTGATTGTCGCTCCTCATCGTTGAAGATCCTCAGGGCGCCTCTTGGAAATGTTGAAAGGAGCGCACGGAGATGTCCTTGACTGGAAACTCCTCAATCCATTTCTCGTGAATGACCGTGAAGAGTGATTCCGCAAGAAGCTGCGATCTGCGCTGGGCTCCCGTGTCTGTATGTTCAACATCAGCTCTCTCACTTTTCGAACAGTTCTTTCTACCTGCGTATTTTCTGAACATAAATCGCCAAATTGTCCCAAATCTGTTTTTGGGGGACGAAATAGAATTGGCGGGGAGAGTTGGCAATGGCGAAGTGGATCGTCTTGGTTGTTTGTACGCTGATGGCATTGCCATGGGCAGCGGGCGCACAGAATGTCGATTTCAAGAATCCTGCAGAACTAAACAAGCCGAATGGATATAGCCACGTCGTTATTGTGAATCACGGACGGCTTGTTCTGATCGCAGGTCAGATCGGAGCTGACAAGCAGGGTCAGGTTGCAGACAACTTCGCCGCGCAGGCTAAGCAAGCATTTGCAAACCTTAGAGTGGCACTTGCTGCGGCTGGCGCCGCGCCTAACAATTTGGTCAAGCTCAACTACTTCGTGGTGGATCTCAATCACGATAAAGTCATGACATTACGAGAGCTACGGGACGGTTTCATCAATAAAGAGCACCCCCCTGCCAGCGTGCTGACAGGCGTGGACGCCCTGTTTCGAGAGGATGTACAGATTGAAATGGAAGCTGAAGCTGTAATTCCATAACACCTCGGCGAACACTACCTCGCCAGATGGTAGCTTGCCGGGCGATGTCACGGAGTTGATGGCCAGAATACCGCCTCTCCGTGACACTGGCTGCGTGCCATCACCATTCTTTCTTAATTTCTCGCCCTTCCCCTAAAGCCCATCCAGGAGATAAACCGTTGCGAATTCTCGTCATTGGAGCCGCAGGAACAATCGGTAGGCGCTTATGCGCAAGCTTGAGGCAGGGTCACGAGGTCATTGATGCCTAATCGAATCTCGTGCAGCATTCTTGCCGTTCTGCTTATTCTTCCTTCGGTGCGATCTGCTGCTGCTCGAGCGAAGACCACGCCATCACGTGAAGAATCTCGACACAAAGCGGCGCGCGCCCTTGTAGACGCTGTTCTAACCAACATGAGTGCTGGCATTGACGTCGGTGAGCTCGCAACGCTTGAGGTGAATGGGACGGAGATCAGCGAAGATCTTGTTGAAAATGATCATCCTGCAACGCCTCCGTTTTACACGCGTTCTGTAACTAAGATCCGACGCGCCTGGGATTTCAGACTCAACCTTAGCAAGACTGATAGAGAGACCGACGTTCAACCGAATGACACCATCTACTTCCTTGGCGAACGTTCCGTCACCTTTCGCGGACCAGCTGCCGACCGTAAGCGCACCGTGGGACTTGCCACGCCTTGCTGGCTCGTAAGCGATCCAATCGGATCCTTACGACTCGCGCGGGATGCTCCCGATCTAACCCTGGAAGCCGACACAACATTTCATGGCGTGCCTCAACATGTTCTTGCATTTCGCCAAGGTTCCTATCCGGTTCGTATCTTTATCGGCGCATCTTCGCTGCTGCCCACGGCAACTGAAGCTGTCATAGCGCTTGACGATCAACGTGTGCCGGAGGCGATCGCATGGAACGCGATGGGCGATATTACGGAGCGCAGCGAATTCATGAATTGGTCGTGGTCCGGCGGGATCCGTTATCCGCTTCAACAGGATGAATTTCGCAATGGCGACCTCTACAGGACGTTAGCGATCTCGACGTTCAGGGTAAATACCAGCGTCGATGCGACCGAGGCAGAATTTAAGCCTTCGGACCAATTCGCTCCGGCGTCCGTCCAAGATTTTGGTCCCAATAGCCGCGTACCTGGACCTTATCCCAACAAGCCGATCAGCGAAATCGAAGACGGTGTCATCCAGATTCCAAATTCTTGGTACACCACCATCGTTCGACAAGATGATGGCTTGGTCATTATTGATGCTCCGATCTCATCAGGGTATTCGAAAGGAGTCTTAGCTGAAGCGGAGCGCCGTTACCCCGGCATGCCCGTCAAAGCGCTCATCACGTCGACCGGGTTCTTTTGGCACGTCGGTGGAGTACGTGAATATGCCGCTCGCGGTATTCCTATCTACGCAGATACCAGCAACATGCCAGTGATCAATCGAATCCTCAGTTCTGCGCACACCCTGGTCCCAGATAGGCTCGCACGCAGTGGCCATCGTCGCGTTCGAATAGTGCCCGTTTCTCGCCCAATGAAGATCGGAAACGGGCGGAACGCCATCTCCATCTTTCCCGTGACAATGGCTACGCAACCGATGCTCATGACATATATCGGAAACTCCAAACTTCTTCACACAGGCGAGATGGTTCAGCCGCTAGGTCCAGGAGGGGCATTTCTGTTTCCAGAGTCCTTGATTGAGCTCATTGATACAGTGCGCAGATACCACCTGACCCCGAGGACCATTATTGGGATGCATATGAGCCCTCACAGTTGGGAAGATGTTTCCATTGCTGCCATGTCGGCCGGAGTTAAGCGGCCGGATTACACCGTAGCGGACCCCCTACAATCGAAAGCGACGTCCCGGCAGTCTCGATAGATGATGTGCGAGTCGGACTTGCTGTTGAATCAAGTATCGTGTCCTTCGTTACAACGAGTTCGGAAAGTTTGAAAAAGAGGCTGTCGCAATCGTGGCATCAGCAATCGTCGTCGTCTCCCATCCAGATCCGACCAGCTTCAATCACGCCCTAGCCGCTGTTGTGAGCAATACTTGGGCGCAATTAGGTTATTCGGCCGAATTGATCGATCTTCATCAAATCGGTTTTGATCCAATAATGAGTGTGGCTGAGGCTCGCGGCCGTGCTTCGATTGAGGAAGGTGTGGTGAAGCAGATCGAACTCCTGGCCAAATGTGACTTGCTTGGCATCGTCCATCCCAATTGCTGGGGATCTCCACCTGCCATGATGAAGGGGTGGATGGACCGGGTTTTTGCCCCTGAGGCTGCCTATACCTTCGCAAAGGGGGCAGACGATGGGGACGCACCTGTAGGCCTTCTCAAAGGCAAGAGGGCTCTTGTGTTGAACACGAGCAACACAAGTTTAGAACGAGAGGCTGCGGTTTTTGGCGATCCACTGGAACGCATCTGGAGGGATTGCCTCTTGAGATATACGGGCTTTGATGTGATTCATCGAGAAGTGTTTCGTATCGTCGCCACGAGTACATACGATGAGCGGCAGCAGTGGTTGCACAAGGCATCGCATTTTGCACGATCCCTGGCCCAGAGCTCGATGTGAGTCAGAATCCTGACTCACATCTTGATTGACGGTGACATTCAGACAGCCTGAGATCTCAAACGGGCATTAGACGGCTCCATCTGATGCGGCGGCCGTTGCACGAGGCCATGGCAAGAGCGCGAATAGCAGGCCAATTCCCAGGCATGTACCCACAAGTGTGATCGAGCCCCACCACCCCGGCTTTACGCTTACTAGCAAAAACACACCAAGAAACGCTGAGATGCGGAGCGCTAAAGAAACCTTCAGAAAGGGCGCGCGCAACATTTGAAGCATTTGTGCGCCCTCGGAACCCTGCCCCTTGAAAGCCTTGCGAATAGCACGCATGCGCCTGGCAGTCATGTTGCCGAAGGGGATCATGAAGGCAGGAAGGACTACCATTGCAACCCTTGGCCATGCTTGCTGGAGCGGAACGGATCGAAGCACCAAGTAGAAACCAGAAATCTGAATAGTGATGACAGCGCTAATGGCGAGGGCACGGAGGTTGCGGACAGGCTCAATCCAGGGACGTGCCTCCGATACCGTGGTTGCTGAGCGCAAGTGCATCAGAGCAGTGGCATCGATGCAAAAAACGGAACAAAGTGTGAAGACCGCGATGACATGTACGATGAGGACGATGGAAATGAGGGACATACCGTTTCTGCTCCTGATGATCGAAGTTGAACTTCCGAAACCTTATGCGGCATGAACTAAACCGCGTGTATGTTGAGGCGATTTGCCTGCTCATGTGAGCGCATCACTGGACGTTTCCTCCCGCGTGTGGAAGCTGGAAAGCGCAAGCAATTCATCGACCGACCATTGATCGTAGGCGTGGGAACCATACTTGGAAGCCAATATGCGACCATCACTCGCAATCAGAAAATCGGCCGGCAATCCAAATCTTCCACCTTGGGGATTTACCGGTGGAACGGGTTTTCCCTGGAAGATCGATTGCATGCTGCGAAGCACTCCTCGTGCAATCGGTACCCAGGAGCGTGGGTGAAGCAGGGCGCGGGGTCCTGCTTCGACGCCGAATTCCAGGTAGAGCTGTCTATCCGGATCCGCGATCACTGCAAAGGGCAGATCGCTAGCATAACGTAATAGCTCTCTCCGGTCCGTGTGGAACACGACGACTTCTTTGATCGATGCATCGACGATCGCGTCATGTCTACGCGCGATCTGATGGAGATGGAGATCGCATACGGGACAACCTGCAAATCGACGGAACTGCAGATGCACAATCCAATGCTCGTCCGGTACTTGAATCAGCTTCGATTGGATCGTTAGCAATTCGCGATTCTTCACGACGGAACCAGCCGACAATCGACCTGTAGCCACTGTTTGCCCTCAAATTTAACTGAACATCCTGTTCGATAACGGCCATCTATTTACCTATCACCAGATGTTTGTTCAGCCCCAAGGCTTCGGGACAAAACGAGGCTTTATGTTCAATAACCGCATTAACGAAGCGACACTGTTCCACAAGGAAGAGAGCTGATGATCAAGAATAAAGACAGGAGAGTGCAGCGGACACAGCAGCTTCTTCGCGATTGCCTCTTCGCGCTGATCCAGGAGAGAGGTTTTGAGAGGCTCTCAGTGCAAGACATCATTGATCGCGCGAATATTGGGCGCGCCACGTTCTATGCGCATTTCGATAATAAGGAGGACCTGCTCTTCAGCGGCTTCGATACTTTGCGTACTGCGCTAAGATCCCGCCAGCGTCTTGCTCTCGCGGGGAAAGATGGCGGAGACAGTCGATTCTTCGCGTATAGCCATGATCTGCTGTCCCACGTCTATGAACACCGTCATCTGTTTCACGCTATGGTGGGAGAAAGCAGCGGTACAGCTACCCAAGAGGCACTCTACAGGTTGACTGTGAGTCTCGTCCGGGATGATTTGCGTGCCTTGCAGGATCAAATTGATGCTCCAGCCAACCCTAATGAAGCGGTCGTTGAATTCATCGCGGGCGGCCTATTTGGCTTAGTGATGTGGTGGTTGAACGGTAAGACGATATTGCCGATAGAAGAAGTCGACTCGTTGTTTAGAACCCTGGCTATACCAGCGGCGAAAGCAACGGTGTGAGCTGACGAATGATTCGGACCAACAAGGCAGAAGCGCCGAGTGGACGACTTCGAGCGTGTTGAATAGCGAAGCATAAAAGAGG
>Ga0209233_1000596_pt1 | contig 18801 bp, 16 predicted proteins | sample AraplaCL_Cvi_mCL_FD_184269 | JGI IMG/M metagenome (GOLD analysis project Ga0209233, IMG submission 184269) | Arabidopsis root microbial communities from the University of North Carolina, USA - plate scrape CL_Cvi_mCL (SPAdes) (version 2) | ecosystem: Host-associated > Plants > Roots > Endosphere...
GCCACTTGCCATCGATCGCGGCAAGCTGGAAGCCCGGGCACAGGCGGACGACACCGCCGAGACCAGGACTGCGACGACGACAGCCTCAGCGAATGGAAATCCGTCCGACCTTTATGCCGCGGCCCTACGCGCTGGTCTCGGCGGCCAGAATGTCGATCCGAATGGACAGAGCTCCAAGGAAGACTTCTTCAATGCCGACCTCAAGGATCTTGGCTATCTGCCAAACCGCGTCGTGCCACAGCAGTCCCTGTACGAACTGAAACGCGGCTCGGTCATTCCGGCGACATTGATAACGGGCATCAATTCCGACCTTCCGGGTCGGATCACCGCGCAGGTCAGCCAGAATGTCTATGACAGCGCCACCGGGCATCGGCTGCTGATCCCGCAGGGCACCAAACTGTTCGGTCGCTATGACAGCAAGGTCTCGTTCGGCCAGAGCCGGGTTCTCGTCGTCTGGTCGGACATCATCTTTCCGAACGGCTCGACATTGCAGATCGGCGGCATGGCCGGCACGGATGCGGAAGGCTATGGGGGTTTCAAGGACAAGGTGAACAACCACTATCTCAAAACCTTCGGCTCGGCGGTCATGATTGCGCTGATCGGAACGGGCATCGACATGGCGGTGCCGCAGAGCTCCACGCTCGCAACACAGGATACGGCATCCGATGCGGCAAGGCGCAATTTCGCCGAAACCTTTGGGCGAGTGGCCGACCGGACAATCCAGCGGAACATGGACGTGCAGCCAACGTTGCAGATCCGGCCTGGCTACGAGTTCAATGTGCTTGTCGATCAGGACATTGTGTTCCCGAACATTTACAAGGAATGATGGGAGTGTCCTAGGGTCGACCGCCATCGCGATCGGTAGCCGGCCGGCTGATCCGCACTACCGACGATGTCGGTCGACGCCGGCGCCTAGATTGATCAAGACGCCAGGTGCCGAAAGGCGGAGCGTGAACGCGGCTGTCTTTCTTCAACATCAGCGCCTCAACAAGGCAAAGCGGGAAAAAAGGAAAAGGCACGGCCCGCCTAAACCCACACTGCCAGCCATCCGACGCGCAGTCCTAAACGCCCTCCTATCAGCGTCAGCCCCAGAACGATGTCCGCACTGCCGAATCCGCTTCAGAGGCCCAAAATACATTCTGCAACGTAGTGCTAGGCATTGTTGCACTAGGTGCATTTTTATGTATTCTGGCCCCATACTTATAGCAGTGTGGTCAGTGGAGAGCCAAGTTTGCGAGGAATACGTCGAGCCGGGATATGCGTCGGCGTTGTGTGTCTCTCTGCAATCGCCCTTGCGGATATCAGCCGAGCGAAATCCTTGTTCGATCGCGCATACTTTCAAGGCCCGCAAAGCGACCACTTCGACGGAGAGCGCTTTTTCAATCCTGGCCTTACGATTGGCAAGAGAAGAGGACTTCGGGATGTGTCCCTCTCCAAGGTCCTCCGCATGATCTCCGGGCACCCGGGGAAAGGTTGGCCAGCCACAAGAGCGGTTACCCCGCAAATGCCGCCAAGAATTGTGAGTGGCGCCGCCATGCGAGCAACCTGGATTGGCCATGCGACTGTCTTACTCCAAACTCAGGGTCTTAATATCCTGACGGATCCGGTTTGGTCGGATCGTGTTGGCCCATTCGGCCTCTTTGGGCCTAAGAGGGTTCAGGCGCCGGGGGTGACCCTAAAAGACCTTCCCCCTATCGACGTTATTCTTATAAGCCACAACCACTTCGATCACATGGACCTAGCCACCCTTAAATTCCTTTGGCGGCGCGATCGCCCGTTAATCATTACCAGCCTTGGGAATGACACAATCCTCAAGGCGAAAGGCATCCCGGCAGTCGCGAAGGATTGGCGTGAGGAAGTCAGCGTCAAGCCCGGCGTGACAGTCATCGTAGAGCGCGTGCATCACTCGTCATCCAGACTTGGCGCCGATGCGAGAAGGGCTCTTTGGAGCGGGTTCACGATCAGGTCTCCAGCTGGAAATGTCTTTTTCGCCGGCGATACTGGTTGGGGAGATGGGAAGTGGATAGAGGAGTTGGTGCGACATTCCCCCTTTCGACTCGCACTGCTCCCGATCGGTGCGTATGAACCCCGGGAAGCCTATAGCGAAGATCACATCGAACCTCAGCAGGCGGCATTAATTTTTCGCTGGTTGGGAGTGGAGAATGCTATCGGCATTCATTGGGGCACTTTCAAGTTAACCGAAGAGGGCGTTGATGCACCTCCCTCAGACCTTTCAACCGCTCTGAACAAACTTAATGTAAGGGGCGATCGCTTTCGCACACTGGTCCCGGGAGCAAGTTGGGATATTCCCGCTCCAAGGTGATGATGCAATGAATTCTCGCTGAGTTCGCGTTTCCTCACAAGTGTATTCTCCCGCGTGTGCAAGCCGGTCAGGTAGGGACTGCCGAAGCCAGAACCGTTGTATGACGGGTGTCCATCGAACGGCATCGAACGACAGCGATTATGGCTTGTCAGGGAGCCCACAGGTGTATGCGCACTCATCACACCATGGACCTGGGCCGCCGCACGAGCTCTACGTGAAGATCGCACACACAGAGATTGGCGACCGGCGGTACAATGGCTCAAAGCCGCCGGAACAAGCTCCGTACTCGTCATGTACTGTCGCTCAAGTCCTTCACGCAGCGGGCGTTCCTGCCGGGGTCTTCAAGCTCGTAAAAGGAACTGGCCAGCAAGTTGGCACCGCGCTCGCTAAAAACCTCGATGTCGACATGATTTCGGAAAAAACCGGCTCAATTCGAGCGGGCGCTGAGGTTGCTATTACTGCGGCCCCAGCGTCGTCCGCGTTGATCATCAAGTCGCATCACGAGAGAACTCCAGCATTCCATAGGGGGCTCGCTCGCCCAGGATAAGATCGGTCAGGCGATGCGCTTTGACGGCCTCTGCCTTGCTGCGGGCGAACATGGGTTCCTCGTACGCGGCGAGTGCCGCGACCCAGTCATCGGGATGAGCGGCGATTGCATTGGCCAACTCGGCGCCATCGAGCATCGCGAGATTGGCGCCCTCGCCGGATGGAAGGGTGAGGTGCGCAGCATCTCCTATCAGCGTCACACCCGGCGTCCGGCGCCAGCGGTGGTCGTCAGGCAGAGCAAAGATCGGACGGGCGACAGCCGGCACGTCGCCCGCGATCAGGGCGGCAAGCGTGGGCGACCACCCGTCAAACTCGGAAATGACGCGGGCGATCGCATCACCGCCCACGCTGAAATCCAGCGCTTCGAGCCATTCTAGCGGACGTTTGAGTTGAACGTAGGTGTGAATCGTGCCGCCCGCCTCGCTACACGGTTGTCTTCGGGGGCTTCCTGCTCCTGGGCGGACGGGCTTCCGATCTTCTCGGACGCAGGCGCGTGTTTATCGGGGCGCTTGTTCTTTTTGCGGCTGCGTCATTGCTGGGTGGCCTTGCGACATCACCGACGCTGATCGTCGTGGCGCGCGCGATCCAGGGGCTGGGTGCAGCGCTGCTCTTCCCGTCGACGGTCGCGCTTGTCAACGTGCTGTTCGCAGAGGGGCCGGAACGCGTGCGTGCGCTCGGCATCTGGGCCTTATTCGGCTCGTGCGGTCTGACACTCGGGTCGCTGATCGGAGGCGTGCTCGTAAGTCTGTTCGGCTGGCCCTCAGTTTTCCTAGTGAATGTTCCCCTTTGCCTCCTGACGGCTACGGGCGCCCTTGTTGCGATACCGTTCGATCGACCGTTGCATGCCAGGCGCAGTTTTGATCTGCCGGGTGCCGTGACCGTTACGGTGGGTGCGACGTTGCTGGTCTACACAATCGTACATGGCGGTCAGGCCGGTTGGGCCACGGCATCGACGGCTGCTCTGGCACTGCTGGCGGTGTTCGTGCTCCTTGCATTTGTTGGAATCGAAGCGCGCGGCCGCGACCCGTTGATGCCTTTGCGCCTCCTCAAAAGTCGCAACCTGTGCGTGGGCATGGGGCTGACAGCCCTCTACATGGGCACCTTCTTCGCGTTGCCGTATTTTGAGACGCTGCTGTTTCAGGACGCATTCGGCTATTCGCCCATGCAGACTGGGCTTGCGTTTCTGTTGCCATGCATCGTCCAAGCCGCTGGAACGCAGATCGGTACGCGCATGACCAACTGGATAGGCGTGAAACCGACGATCATTGTCGGCTTCATGATCGGTGCGGCGGGGACGGCAGCCATCGCGGCATGCCTCGTCCCAGGCGCCGGCTACGTGGATCTCGTCGCCGGCCTGCTCATCGGCAGCCTTGGACAGGGTATTGCCTGGGGACCGATCTGGATAGCGGTCGGCTCCGATATCGCCGACGAGGAGCAGGGGGTCGCCTCCGCCATGGCTTCCACGACATTTCAAGTCGGCGGTGCCATCGGCTTGGCGTTGCTGATCGCGGTTTCGTCGTTCTTCGCCGATCCTGGCGCGAACGGAACCGAGGCGATGATCCAAAGCATACGCTACGCGATCACAGCAGCCGCTTTGGCGGCGCTCCTGGGCGCGGTCTTCGCTCTTCTTCTTCGCCCACTACGATCTCCGGCCAAAACTATGCCGATGTCCGAATTTTGATCGGCCTTGCCTCTCGCATGCGAAGCAGCGATGTAAGTCGAATCCGTTTCACAAAGCTTTGGAGGTCGCCAACGCGCTCCCGGCAGGACTATCATTGCTGTGACCAACGCCTGCTGCGTGCCTCCCGAGGACCAGGAGGGCATCTTTTGAAACGCGCGTAGGCCCGACGTTCACAGCTTCGCGAGTGCACGGCGCATCGCGAGGGCGAAGGCGCTGTTGAAGGCGTCCGCGATGTCACCCGCGAACATCTCGAAGCCGTGGATGGCGCCGGGATAGATATGGGCCTCGAGGGGAACGCCGGCGCGCGACAGGCGCTGTGCGTAGGCAAGGCTCTCTTCAAGAAAGAGGTCGAGCGATCCGATCGCGATAAAAGTCGCCGGCAAGCCCTCGAGCGAACTCGCCTCTGCCGGCGAGAAGTGGCCGATACGCTCCGCCGGAATCTGCGCCTTGCCGCGCATGGCAGACCAGCCAAACCGATTGGAATCGCGCACCCAGCCGAAGGTGCCGGTCACGGGATTGTCGATTGGCGCCTTGTCCGTCCCGGTGCGGGCGTCGAGCATCGGATAGAGCAGGAACTGCGCCTTGACTGCGGGTTCCGCCATATCGCGGGCCATCAGTGCCGTCGCCGCCGCGAGGCCACCGCCTGCGCTCTGGCCGAAGATCACTATGCGGGCGGCATTGATGCCGAGCTCGTCGGCTTCGGCTGCCATCCACTTCAATGCCGCATAGCAATCTTCGACCGGACCTGGAAAAGGCGTTTCAGGCGCGAGGCGATATTGAACCGCGACGACGACAGCATTCTGCTCGACCGCTAGCCTGGTGCTCGCAACGGCCATCATGTCGGGCGCGCCCGCAATGAAGCCGCCGCCGTGAATGTAGAGGATCGCCGGCAGATCCTTCGCGTCCGTCGGAGGACGATGGATCAGGACGCGCACGTCCGGGGCGCCCTTCAGGCCGCCGACGTGGCGCTCTTCATAGGGCGCCTCGGCCGGCGGATAGAGGCCGAGGACCGCGTCGCGCAGCGCCGGCAGGGTCTCGGTCGTAGGCAACAGCGGCGGGAACTGCGCGACGATATCGCGTACGTCGGGATCAACGAGATGCAGATGGTCCATGGTCAGGCGAGCTCTTCGGCAGTGTAGTCGGTGGAGAAGGCAACGTCGCGCTTGGCGTCGAGCGCCGCGATGCGGCCGGTCAGCGCTTCGCGGATGGCAGTGTAAGACGTTCCGCCGAGCACGAGCCGCAGCGGCATGTCCGGCGCATCGGTAGCCGCGATCATCGCGTCGACCATACGGTCGGGGTTGCCGGTGATCACCCACCCGCCACCCAGCGCGGCATCGCGGACGGTATGGGCAGGCGTACCGTCATACGCCGCGATCGCTTCGGGCTGCACCACCCCGTTGACGAAATTGGTGCGGGCCGGACCCGGCTCGACAAGCGTGAACGCGATGCCGAAGGGGGCGACTTCCTGTGCCACCGCCTCCACAAAGCCCTCGATGCCCCACTTCGTCGCATGATAAAGGCTGAAGCCAGGATAGGCGATCTGGCCCCCTTCGCTGGACACCTGCAGGACGCGTCCGCCACCTTGGGCCCGGAGATGCGAAAGCGCCGATCGGATTAGCGCGATAGAGCCGAGCAGGTTGGTGTCGACGATATCGCGCAAATGCGCATCGGTCGTTTCCTCGGCGGCTCCGAGCACGCCATAGCCTGCATTGCTGACCAGATAGTCGACGCGTCCAAGCTCGGCAAAGGCACTGTCCACCACCTGACGAACCTGATCGAGATCGCGAAGATCGAGCACGGCTGTCCAAAGTCGGTCGCCACATCGTTCGCGCAAATCAGCCAGCGCGTCAGCTTTACGACTGGTCGCGGCGACACGGTCGCCGCGGGCCAGCAGCTTTTCGGTCAGGCCGCGCCCGAACCCGGATGAGGCGCCCGTAATGAACCATGTTTTTGTCATTTGTCCTGCTTTCCGTTCAATCACGCCTCCAAAATAGGGGGCGACACCATGATGCAACAATAGTGGACAATCGACGTGGGTTACTGTATCCTTCCCCATCAATGGATAAACCGAGCTTCAACGATCTTAGGGCCTTGCTCGCGGTCGCGACCTGGGCACACCTTCGGTTCACCGCCTGAGGCGCTCCGACTCTGCCTCGCATGCTGCTAACTGGCCGCCTTGACGGCATCAAGCCCGAGTTCTGGCCATGTTAGGACGTCCACTCAACCTGGCCTACCTTTTCCCAGCCGGCATCCCCTGCGCGGCGTTGGAGACGTCGGCCCACTTCTCCCATGTTTCGATCCGCCCCTGGTAGACCTTCTTTATCATCGGCAGTAGCCAGTTGCCGAGCATGAGCCGGTTCGGCGGTTCCTGCGAGTCGACGAGCGTCATGATAGCATCGACTGTGGCCAGCGGATCGCCGGTCATCGAAGGATTGAAGGAAGTGCGAGCCGCTTTCCGGAGATCATCATACTCGGCCATCTGTGGGGCCATCTTGGTGGAGCTGCCAAACCCGGTCGCGAAGCTGCCGGGCTCGATTGCGGTGACCTTGATACCGAAGCTCGCCACTTCACCAGCAAGCGCTTCGGTCAGCGCCTCAATCGCGAACTTCGTGGCAAGATAAATACCACCAGTCGGAAAGCTCGCGATCCCGCCGATGCTCGACATGGTGAGAATATGGCCGCTGCGCTGCGCCCGGAGGATCGGCAACGCCGCTTGGATGACCGAGAGGGTGCCGAAAAGGTTCGTTTCGATGTTCGCCCGCGCTTCATCGATGACGATCTCCTCGAGCGTGCTCATATAGCCATAGCCGGCATTACACAGGATCACGTCGAGCCGACCGAAATGTTCATGCCCCTTACGGATCGCGTCGAAGACCGCGGCGCGATCGGTGACGTCCAGGCCGAGGGCGAGGACGTTGTCGCCATATCGTTCAGCCAGTTCCTCCAGCGCGCGTGTATCGCGGGCAGTCGCGATTACGCGGTCGCCCCTTTCCAGGGCCGCTTTCGTCCAGATGTAGCCAAACCCACGTGACGCCCCCGTAACGAACCAGATTTTTCCTTGAGGCATAGCAAATCCACCTATATTCTTGCATTGAGTGCATATACCTTAATGCACTCAGTGCATAATTCAAGTGCTGGAGCCAAGGATTCATGGGCGAGACTGGAGGGAAGCCGGCCGGTAGGCGGGAACGCAACCGGCAAGAAACGCACGAGCGGATCGTCACCGTCGGTTTAAAGCTGTTTGTCGAAAAGGGGTTTGAAGAGACTACGCTCGACGAGATTGCGCAGACCGCCGGGATCGCGCGGCGAACCTTGTTCTCCTATTTCGAGTCCAAGGATGACATCCTGTCCTCCTCCTATGGGAGTGGATTCTCGCAGGCGCTCGCCCCAGCTATACGCGAAGAGTCTCCTGACCAGGCCCCCCTCGCTGCAGCACGGTCCTGCCTCATGAAGTTGGCGTCACGATACGAGACGCCGGACTCCTTGGCAGTCGACACACTTCTGCGCTCTTCTCCTGCGCTGCGTGCGCGCAAGAGCGGAAGTTTCGATGCCATGGCATGCTCGATGCTTGAGGCCATGGAGAATGTCTGGCCGGCTCCGGATCGACGTGACGAGCTTCGCCTGACCGCGACGATGGCAATCGGGGTGCTGAAGCTGGCGCTCGAGGATTGGCGAAAAAGTGCGGCCGAACGCCCGCTTTCGGAATTTATCGACCGAGCCTTTCGCCTGCTTCCGGCTAGCTTGAGGCTAGACTGACACAAGGCCGCGTCGACAAAGTAGCGGTGGACTGGTCCCTCGGTTGCTTCCTCCAGGGACAGCAATCCACCTCAAGGTCCTCGATAGCGGCAGGGGGAATATTTCCCGTATCGGCTATCGCTGATCGGTGTGCGGGTCCGTCACCACCGGTTCCGGTCGTTAATCGGTCTGTCGCGGCACTCTATTGCCCATCCGGCATAAGGTTTATGTCCTCCGAAGTCTCGTGTCGGAGCTTCGGTCCCCTGGCGACTCTGCGCCCGAGCAATGCGACGAAGCGTCGTAGCGCTCGCTAGCCTGGGCGCGTGCTGCCGCCTGCAGCGGTTTTGGCAAAGGCGGGCGAACTTGTTGATCGTTTGTGGCTGACTAAGACAGGATGTCACTCTAGCCGCATTCGGCCAGCGTTCTGCTGCGGCGACCAGCCATGCATGATCCGGTGTATGACGGACTGCCTGACATTCGAGAAGCGCGACAGCTTCTGCAGTTTAGCGCGCCGTTTGCGTGCCGTGTCATGCGCCGTAACACAGTATAGCGGTTCATATCCAGGACGACTTCGTCGATGAACATGTTGTGATGGTTCATGGGATCAAATATTCCTGTAGGTTGCGACAGACTAGAATCATCGGTTTCGGCTGATGGCAACGGGCCTACTGTTTTCGTCTACGGCTACCATCACGAAGCTACCCAATGCGGCCAGTCGTTTCTCACTACTTTCGACTGGCTCGGACCATAACTCGGTTTCGACCGTTATTGAAGATCTTCCAATCGAAGAGATCCTTGACTTCGTTTCGATGATCGACCCGACGGGGACGGCCTCCATGAAGTCGATCTTATCTGAAGATGCGAGCACGGTGACGCATCGGCTTTTTCGGCTTGCTACGATAAATGCGCCTTTAGTCATTTGAGCGATAGCGTCGCCGCAGAACAGATTGCCTTGGTGACTAAGGTGGTCACCTAAGACGATATCCGCAAGTAGCAAATCGCCTTCGGCGCCGACTTCAGGCGCAGCAAGTGGAGGGAGCCGCCACTCTGGATCGTGCATATCCGGACGAGCGACCATGGTGAAGGTTCCACTTGTACAGGTCCGTCGTGTGCCGCGCAGCAGATCCTCTGCCATCATTGTCACCTCGACAGATAGCGACGTTCTGCCTACCTGCTTAATTTCGGTTGTCAGGTCCACGATATTTCCCACAAAGGCTGGCGAACTGTAGACCACACGCTCGCAACAGGCGGTCACAAAGGGCGCGCGTCCATGACGGGTAGCCGCGATGAATGCCGCCCGATCCATGAGGGAAAAACCTTTGCCGCCAAACAACGTGCCGTGATGATTAGTGTCCGCGGGAAAAACAATTTCCGCCATTCTGATAGCGATCCCACTCGGGGGAAACCTCTTCATGTAGAATTCCCTTTTTCAAGAAAATCTCATCATGGCTGTGCAGAATGAGGTGTCTTGGACGGGACGTGCATCGCGGCGATTATTTTTTCGTAAGTTGAGTGTTGGCAAGCACCACATCTTACGCGGCCAATAAATCCGTCCACATTGTAAATCCCAGTCGTTTCTCTGGCATCGAACGCTTTCGCGTACTCGATGCTGAAAGTGATGAACCCATTTAAACAGGCGTGAACGACAGCGAGGCACGCAAGTGGCGAGGAAGGGCTGTTATACGGTTTGCCCTCTCAGTGTCTTACGTTGTCGTACATATGCGGTGCCCATTGGCCTGGTCTGGTCAATTTCATACAATACGCAGTCAGGCTTGGGCATATGTTGAGCAGTCCGTTGGGTCTAGTGCAGGGACTGCTTTGAATAGAGGCGACCTGATTTGTGATGGCTTGAATAAGTGAGGGAACGGTTAGGCCGGCGCGGCAAATGAAACAAGAATGATTAACTTGGATGGAACAGATGTCGGAGTTCACCGAATTTTGGAGGCACCCCCGGTTTGTAGATCTTGGTATGCTTAAGGCGTCGTTCCGCGCCCACAGGTATCATCTGCATACCCACCCAACTTACGTCATCGCGCTGATCACGAATGGCTGCGAACGGATTCGGATTGGTAATGTCGTTGTCAACGCGACGCCTGGAACGATCGCCATCGTCAATCCCGAAGAATGTCATGATGGGGAAGCAGCCACCGAAACAGGATGGTCGTACCTCACACTATACCCAACTGTAGAGTTGATGTCCTCGATCTGCGAGGGTCTTGGTCAGACGGGGGTTGCGACGTTCTCCCGACCGCTGATCGACGACCCCGAACTCGCGAGATGCTTCCTGACAGCACATGAGACATCACGTGACAGTGACGGCATTAGAGCCGAAGCAAGTCTGATGGAGGCTCTTCGAGAGCTTATTCTGCGCCACGGCGCGAACGTCCAACCACACAAGGAGCCGGTTTATTCCGGCGCAAGGAGCAGGCTCCTGCTCTACGAGCAGCTCATTGAAGACAACATTGGGTCCGAATTCGATCTCGATTTTTTCGCCGCAGCCGCAGGCGTGACGAAGTTCCAAGTGATCCGAGATTTCAAGAAATGCGCGGGACTGACGCCGGCGGCCTATGTTCGTATCCGCAAGCTCCGCTACGCAGCCGCCAAAATTGAGCAGGGCTATCCGTTAGCGGAGGCCGGGCTTGAAGCCGGCTTCTTTGACCAAAGCCATCTTTCGCGGGTATTCCGCAACATTCATGGTATAACGCCAGGGGCTTTTCAATCCGCTTCCCGGACCTCCCGCCGCCGTTGAACATCCTGCTAGAGCTACTCCTCAGGACGGTGTGCCGCCTTGGACCGGAATGGCTGATTTTCAGTAGTTTCACAACCTTGCCAGCAGACCGTAGGAGCTACACGCATTGAGTAGCGATCAGCTGAGGTTTTGTCGCGAAGCTCGACGCTCCAGTTTGTACCCAATTTCAGACGGCCAAAGGGTTCGGCCTCATCTATGAAGCGATCCCTTCTTTAAAACCGCCAAATCGGGTGTGCTCTGGATTATGGCTACACGTTTAGGCGGGCAGCCCGCCCAACGGTTTAACTCATGAGTTCCCCCAGCGTCGCAGCAGCCCTTTCGATGTCGTCAACGCTGTGACCGGAACTGACTTGAATTCTTAAACGCGACTCGCCGCGCGCTACGATGGGGTACGCAATCGCCGGTGCGAAGATGCCACGTGAGCGGAGGTCGGAAGCCAGCTTCCGCGCGCGGTCTTCATCCCCGACCCTCAAGCCTGTGATGGCGCTGTCGCTCTCGTAAAATGACAGGCCATAAAATCTAAAGCTTTCGCGCAAGTGCTGGACGTTAAGCCAAAGTTGCTGGAGCGGCTCCTTGTCAGTCGTTACAATATTCAACGCCGCAAGGGCAGTCGCAGCATTTGCCGTCGTCATCCCCATCGTGAATATCCAGCTGCGACTTTTGCTCTGTAGCTCATCGATAAGATCCTGAGAGCCCGCGACAAAGCCGCCGCTTGCGCCACCGAGAGCTTTCGACAGCGATCCGGTTAATAGCAGTCCGTGCGAGCTGTTTGGCAAGCCGCACATTGGCGCGGTGCCGGTACCCCCGGGCCCGATCACCGCCGTCGCATGCGCCTCGTCCACGACCAGGAGGGCGTCGTGCTCACGGGCGAGTTTATAGATCTCGAGCAGTGGAGCGGCCCCGCCTTCCATGCTAAAGATGCCATCGGTGACGACGAGCTTCCGGCGCCTGGGTCCGGCCTGCTCGAGCGCCTCGCGCAGTTTTTCCACGCTTCGGTTTTCGTACGCTATGACGTCCGCCCTGCTTAACCTGCAGCCATCAATGATGCTTGCATGATTAAGGCGATCGGAAATAATAATGTCACCCGGCTCGACGAGCGCGGTAAGGACTCCGGAATTGGCGGCACCGCCTGATGAGTATAAAACTGCCGCTTCCGTGCCGAGAAAAACGGCAATGGACTTGCAAAGTTCAACGTGAAGGTCTGTCGTCGCCAAGACCGGATAGATGCCAACGCCCGTTCCATAGACGTCCATCGCGTCAAGGGTTGCAGCGATGACACGTTTGTCGAGGGAAAGATTCAGATAATCATTTGATCCGAGCATGATCATATCGACACCGTCGATCACCGCGTGCCCAGCGTAACGATGGCTGATAAGCCGCCGGTTGCTCTGTGAGAGTGCACTCATTCGGCCCCCTCACGCGTTTCGGCCGGCAATACCTGTTCGGCTAGGGTTTGCCAGTACCGCAGGACCATTGGGACAATTGCATCGTTGAACACATATCTGTCACCGTGTAGCCCCTCGGACGGTCCGACGTCACCGGCGCCGATCCACGCATAGCATCCGCTAGCAGCGCGAAGCATGAATGCGAAATCCTCGCAGCCAAGGCTGGCGGAAAAGTCCGTCGTGACATTGTCGCGGCCAAGAACCGTTGACGCGGCATCAATGGCGTGCGCACTTGCTGCAGGAGTGTTCACGAGCGGCGGGTAACCCCTTTTGTAGTCGAGCTTGGCATTCAGCGAATGTGCTATTGCGATTCCCTCTGCGATCTGGCCAATAACCATTTCACAATGATCGGAAAAACCGGGCTCAAAGAAGCGGCACGTGCCTTGCAGCCGCACAGTTTTCGGAACGATGTTGCCAACATTACCGCCGTGGATCTGCGTGATACTTACGACCAATGCAGACTGGGGATCAACCGAGCGGCTTACGACGCGCTGTACCGCCTGAACGAAAGCAGAGGCAGCTAGTATAGGATCGTCGCCGAGCTGAGGAATGGCAGCGTGGCAGCCGAGGCCTTCAAAGCTTAGCTCAAAATTGTCGACCGCAGCCATCTGTGGCCCTACATGGGTGGCGATGGTACCGAATTTTACACCTGGCCAATTATGGACCGCATAGACTGCCTCCATAGGAAACCGGTCAAAAAGGCCGTCTTCGATCATCCGCATGCTTCCGCCTTTGTTCTCCTCCGCAGGTTGAAAAACGAAATAGACTGTCCCGTTGAAAGACCGGGTATGGGAAAGCAGTTTGGCCGCGCCCAGAAGCATCGCAGTATGCCCGTCGTGTCCGCAAGCATGCATGACGCCCTCGTTCCTTGAGATATAGGGCACATCGGCCTTTTCTAGGACCGGCAGCGCGTCGAGCTCCGCACGAAAGCCTATCGCGCGTGCGCCATCGCCGCTTCGAAGTACCCCCACGACCCCGGTGCCCCCAATATTTTCGTGGATTTCATCCAAACCGAACGAACGCAGCATCTCAGCGACGAACCGCGCTGTCTCCTTTTCTTCGAAGGCCAGCTCGGGATGAGCATGAATATGATGACGCCAGCCGACAACCTCATGCGTAAGAACGGTTATTGGGTCGTTATGCAGCATGGAAACTCTCCTCGATGACCACGTCGACAAGTCAAGAAAATATACGGAGCCCCATGTATTCCATCTTGGATGAAATTGATCGGGCGGCCATTTTTAGCTCAGACGGATAAATCGGCGATACGACCGGTGAATCACGCCAGATCGCGTGCCTCGCAGTCCGCTCAAACATCGTGTCCAGGCAAAACGCCGCTCGACTTCAGCTAAAGCTTAGGTCGGGTAGGTCAAAGCGCTGGTCCGGCTGACTTCCCACACCTAAACCTGAGTTAGCGATTTTGTGAACAACCGATAATCAAGCTTTTTCAGAATGCTAACTCATTGGTGACTGTCTCTCCCAAAGGTGCGTTCTTTTCTTTAGGAACCCACCGAGGCACGTTTTGAGCAATCGTTTTCGATTTTCTGTCGGAGATTGCACGGGAGTTGCCTAATGACGATGAATCACGAGAAGGAAGTAATAGCGGACACCGGAGGGTTGAGCCGACGCGACGTGTTGAAGGGCGGTACGGCGCTCGGTGTTCTGTCTGTGGCGGGTTTCGGCACCCAGTCGCTGGCGCAGGCCGCCGTTCCGTCCCTGCCTATGGCGTTTCGCACGGAAGTCGAGGTTGCGTTCCGCATCAATGGGGCGCAGAGCGCGCTTGCGCTTGATCCGCGCAGCTCGCTGCTCGACGTGCTGCGCGACCAACTAGGTCTTACCGGAGCAAAGAAGGGCTGCGATCACGGCCAGTGCGGCGCCTGCACCGTGCATGTCGATGGCCGCCGCGTTGCCGCCTGCATGACGCTTGCCGTACAGGTGGACGATCTCGACGTCACCACGATCGAGGGGCTTGCCGAAGGCGACGTACTGCATCCGATGCAGCAGGCCTTCATCGATCACGATGCGCTTCAGTGTGGCTACTGCACGCCGGGCCAGATCATGGCCGGCGTCGCCTGCGTGCGCGAAGGCCATGCCGGCTCGCCGCAGCAAATCCGCGAATATATGAGCGGCAACCTCTGTCGATGTGGAGCTTATCCGGGCATCGTTGCGGCAATCGAGGATGCGGCGCGGGTGATGGAGGGCTGATCATGAAACGTTTCGATTATGCTCGCCCGATGGATCTCGAATCGGCCGTTGCCACGCTTTCTGCCGGTGGCGAAGGCACGCGCCTGATTGCCGGTGGAACGACTATGTTCGATCTGATGAAGCTCGACGTGGAGATGCCCGGCCGGATCGTCGATATCAACAATCTTTCCGAACTGAAAACGATGGAGACGAGCGGCGACGAACTGCGCCTTGGCGCGCTGGTGCGTATGGCCGATGCCGCCGAGGATGCGCGGTTGAAGGCGGAGTTTCCGGTGCTTTCGGAAGCGCTCTGGAAGGCCGCCTCCCAACAGCTTCGCAACATGGCGAGCCTCGGCGGAAACCTGCTGCAACGCACGCGCTGCGCCTACTTCCGTCACGGCGCACCGTTTGCCTGTAACAAGCGCAATCCGGGCTCCGGCTGTGCCGCGATCGGTGGTGCCAACCGCTCACATGCGCTGTTCGGCGGCTCCGATGCCTGTATTGCGGCCTATCCCGGAGACTTTGCTGTTGCACTGATCGCCATGGACGCGCTGATCGATGTTGCCGGACCGCAGGGACGTCGAACTATCCCAATCGCCGAGCTGCACCGGCAGCCAGGCACCCAGCCGCAGCATGACGCCACACTGTCTTCCGAAGAGATCATCGTACAGATCCGCATTCCCGCGAACGCCGTCGGCAAGGCATCAACCTATCACAAGATCCGTGACCGTGAATCCTACGCATTCGCCGTCGTTTCGTCTGCTGCTGCAGTCCGGATCGAAAATGGTGTTGTCGCCGATGCTCGAATTGCACTCGGCGGTGTCGCGACCGTTCCATGGCGAGCCAGTCGTGCCGAACAGGCGCTGATCGGCCGCCGCATTGATGCGCAGACTGCCGCTGAAGCGGGGCGCATCGCCTTCGAGGGCGCCACTCCGCTCAGCCACAATGCTTTCAAAATCGAGCTCGGCGCCAATGTCGTTTCCGACGCCCTTATGATCGCTGCAGGGAGGGCTTAACATGTCCCGCAATTACTATCCCGAACTCGTCCGGGTCGATGCTCTCGATAAGGTTCGTGGCGCCACGAAGTTTGGCACTGACAACCGCCCGGACAATCTCGTGCATGGTGCCTTCGCCGTCGCCACCATCGGCAAGGGGCGTGTCATCTCGATTGATACGGCTGCTGCCGAAGCGCTGCCCGGTGTCGTGTCGGTAATCACCCATCGTGACACAACGTCGCTTAAGCCAGCGCAGTTCCTGATGGGCGGCGGCTTTGCGTTCCAGACGCATTCTCCGCTTCTGACCGATCACGTTGCCTACCGTGGCCAGCCGATCGCGCTAGTTCTAGCGGAAACGTTGGAAGTGGCGATCGATGCGACAGCCGTGCTCCAAGTCAGTTATGAGGAGCAGCCTTTCGCCGCGACCATCGACAACCCACTCGCCGAGCCTATCGCCCAGGCGGAAGCGCCTATGCGGTATCCGCTGGAGGATATCTCCGTCGGCGATGCGCCCGCGGCCTATGAAGGTGGCGCCGTGAAGGTAGATTCCACCTTCACGATGGAGCGGCAGTTCCAGAACCCGATGGAGCTGATCGGCACTGTCGCCGCTTGGGAGGGTGATCGCCTAACGATTCATGAAGGAACGCAGAATGCCGGCGGTTGCAAATTCGGTGTCGCCGATCAGCTCGGTATCAATCCGGATAATGTCACCGTGATTTCGCCTTTCATTGGTGGCGGTTTTGGGCAGAAAAACTCGATGCAGAGCCAACTGGTTCTTGCCGCGTTCGCCTCACGGGAACTGGGACGTCCGGTCAAGATCGTCGTTCCGCGCCGGCAGCTATTTCACGATGCGACATCTCGGCCAGCAACGCGCCAGCGTGTGCGGCTTGCTGCTAATCGTGATGGACGCCTAGTCGGTGCACTCTACGACGTTGATGCGCAGACCTCAAAGCTAGATTTCTTTCCGGCGGAACATGCCGATACGGCGGCGCGCTTCTATGGTTATCCAGCCTTCAAGAGCTTTACCCGCCTGATCCGCACCGACATTCCGACACCCGGCTACATGCGCGCCCCGTTCGAGCATGCCACGGCCTTCGCTATAGAAAGCGCGATGGATGAGCTCGCTTATAAGCTCGACATGGACCCGATCGAACTGCGCTTGCGTAACGATACCGCGGTCGATGTCGTTAGCGGGCTCCCCCACTCGTCGCGGCACGTCGCGGAATGCCTGCGACGTGGCGCCGAAACATTCGGCTGGAGCCGACGCGATCCAACGCCGCGTTCAATGTTTGCGCCCAATGGTGACCTGATCGGGATGGGTGTTGCTATCGGTCTCTATAGTGGTTCCGGGGGGCCGACCCGCGCAAGGATCACCGCCCGCCGAGATGGCGCGGTCTCACTTAACGTTGGCGTTCATGAGATGGGCCAGGGAGTTTTGACTGCAATCACCAATGTCGTTAGCAAAAGGCTCGGGATCCCAGCTTCCGCCATCACCGCCACTGTCGGGGTGACGAGCGGTGTTCCACAGCCTCTAACGGCAGGCTCATGGGGTTCGGCATCTGCCGTGCCAGCGACTGAAGCTGCTTGCGACGCTTTAATGAAGGCGTTGGCAGAAGCTGGAGTGGATATTTCCGCCTCACTCCCTCTTGGCGAAATGGTTGCTCGCACCGGTGCGGGTCAAATGCAAGTCGAGGCATCAAGCGTGGCGCCTGGGCAAGAGCTTCAGGTTCTGGGACGGACCGACACCGGTCGCGTGGCGCCGGCCGGTCCCGTATACCCGGGCTTTGTCGCGTTTAGTTACGCGGCGCATTTCGTCGAAGTGCATGTGGAAGGCTCCACTGGACGCATCCGCGTGCCGCGCGTCGTCAGCATGTTTGATTGCGGGCGCGTGCTGAGCCCGCGCACGGCGCGCAGCCAGGCAATTGGCGGCGTCGTTTGGGGCATTGGCGGAACGCTCCGGGAAGGCGCTGAGACGGATGCGCGCTATGGCGGTGTGATGAACGGCGATATCGCCGAATACCTAATCCCGGTGAACGCCGATATCGGCTCGATCGAGCCAGGCTTCATCGATGAGCCGGATTTCCAGGTTAACAGATCCGGTGTGAAGGGGCTGGGTGAGGTGGTAATGGCCGGCGTCGCTCCGGCAATCATCAATGCCGTCTACCACGCAACGGGCATTCGTGTTCGCGATCTTCCACTTCGCCTTGAGGCGCTCCTCAAACCGCAGGCCTGATGATTTTCTGCGGCCCAGAAATCGCTGTATAGCGGATAATTATCACTTACCAAAAGGTGCCTACTTTCCAAAAGAGAGTATAGGACTTAGCCTTGTATCTAGACGACGCTCAAGAGGACAACGATGGACTTTTCTAAAGCAACAATTCTCATCACCGGCGGCAATTCAGGCATTGGCCGGGGCCTGGCGGAGGCGCTCGCTGGCCGAGGCGCGAAAGTTATAGTAACGGGACGCAACACCGCATCGTTGCAGGCAACGCTCGACTCCAATCCAGGCATGGCAGGCTATGAAGTTGACGTTAATGATGCAGAATCTATCACGAGTTTCGCATCGCTGGTGACTGCCGAACATCCCGACCTCAACGCAGTGATCCACAATGCGGGTATCATGGAAGTAGAGAAGGCGCTGCCTGAAGCACTTGACCTTGATATCGTTGAACGCACGATTGCGACAAACCTTTTGGGGCCGATCCGGCTGACGGCCGCCCTGCTGGCGCATTTCAGCGGGAAGCAAGAAGCAGCGATCGTCACGGTGTCGTCGGGGCTCGCCTTCGTCCCCCGGGCCGACACGCCGACCTACGGAGCGACCAAGGCCGCGATCCATTCCTGGAGCCAGAGCCTGCGTCACGAGTTGCGTAAGACAAACATCGCAGTGGTCGAGATCGCCCCGCCGCTAGTCGCAACCGAACTGACGCCCGGCCAGTCCAATAATCCGCGCGCCATGCCGCTTGGCGATTTCCTGACGGAAGCGGTCTCGCTTCTCTGCGCTAATCCGACACCAGCAGAAGTTCTGGTGCAGCGTGTAATGCCGCAGCGCACCGCCGAGCAAACCGGCAACTTCGACGCCGTTTTCGGGATGATCAACCCGAGCTGAGTGTCGGCCCAAATTTGAGAGACACTTTGAATGACAA
>Ga0209233_1000597_pt1 | contig 18754 bp, 16 predicted proteins | sample AraplaCL_Cvi_mCL_FD_184269 | JGI IMG/M metagenome (GOLD analysis project Ga0209233, IMG submission 184269) | Arabidopsis root microbial communities from the University of North Carolina, USA - plate scrape CL_Cvi_mCL (SPAdes) (version 2) | ecosystem: Host-associated > Plants > Roots > Endosphere...
ATTTCAAGGCGTTTTTGACGCCCAAACGCGCGCCAGCATTCCGGATCCCTGTGATGAGGAAACGTTTCTGAGGTCGAAGCTGGATTGGAAGACTATCGATCGCTCTCCCCTCAGCATCGAATTTCGGGCACTGACTACTCAGTTGTTGAGGATCCGGCGTGAGAAGATCGTCCCGTTGATCGAGGCCGGGTTCGTGTCGACTGAACGGAATCTGCTTGGACACAGCTCGCGAACCGGGGGACTGGACATCCGCTGGAAGGCGGCCTCCGGCCACACTTTGCAGATCGTCGCCAACTTTGGTGACGTTGAAATCCCTACGCCCGTGCTTGTCGAGGGCGAAAACCTATGGCAATCGGGTTCGGCAGACGGCGAAGCGCTGTTGACGGACAGTATCGTTATACGACTTGGCCGCGGCGGCTGATGTAGGTTGGCGCTACCGCCATCCAATTCGATCCTCGATAGATTTATGGACCTCTTAACCGAAGGCAGTTGGTCAGGCGTCTATCTGAGTGATGTGGCCGCCCGCCTTATGGCACCCTTCGAAGCTGGGCAGATTACCTTCGGTGGTCCTGTGCTGGAATTGTCGCCTAAGCAGGCGTTGGCCCTTTCACCGGCTTGCACGAACCGTCCACGAATGAAGTGAAATACGGTCACTGTCGCGCCTTGAGGGGGCGGGTTCAGATTGAGTGGGAGGCCGGGACTGATCGGCTAGACCTGAGATGGCGCGAAAGCGGTGGAACTACCAGTGCGCAACCAACAGCTAAAACATCCAAGCACGACAAACATTCAGCTGTTAGACCAAACGCGCATACGCTCCCGCGCAGAGACCCAATGTTAATAAAGCCGTCGATTTGCTAGATGGCAAAGTCAACTCGCCGCTTCACCAAATTGATCGGGAGCTATGCGGATCCCTTGTAGAGAGCCGCTGTAATCAAGTAGCGCACGCCGTCAGGAGCAAACTCCAAATGGGCGTGGCCCTCCATGTCTCGAACCGCTCCGCCTTCGATCAGACGGGTTCCGAAACCGCGGCGCGAAGGGGGGACTACTGGAGGGCCGCCACTTTCCCGCCAGCTCAGATGCAGCTGATCGGCATTGGCCTCCCAGGCGATTTCAACCCGCCCGTCATGACACGATAGTGAGCCATATTTTACCGCATTTGTCGCGAGTTCGTGCAGAGCCAATGAAAGGGCCAACGCCTGCTTAGGCGACAATTCCAGCACAGGACCACCGAAGGTAATCTGCCCAGCTTCGAAAGGCGCCATGGCGCGGGCAACCACTTCTCCGAGATGCGCGCCCGACCAGCTCCGCTCGGTAAGGAGATCATGGACCCGCGCGAGAGACACAATGCGCCCCTCAAGAATTCGACGAGCCGCTTGCATGTCGCTAGCTCCCCGCAAGGTCTGAAAAATGATGGACTGCACAGTGGCCAAGGTATTCTTGACCCGATGGCTAAGCTCGTTGTTGAGGAGGCGTTGCAATTCTTGCGCCTGCTTGAGATCCGTGAGATCGCGACTCGCACCCGCGATCGCAACGGGCTTGCGCTCAGCGCCTTCACCTTCGAATTCGACAAGTCCCCAGGCGCTCAGCCAACGCCAGCTTCCATCCAGCTGCTTCACCCGATACTCGACGTCGTATCGGCCGTCGCCGATCGGATCGAGTGCCTTTGCCACTCGAGCCCACATGATATCCATGTCGTCGGGATGAAACTTGGCTTTGACGCCCTCTTCGTCGTGGAGGAACCGAGGCTCCGTAAGTCCGTAAAGTCGCTGCGCATTTTGGTCGTAAATGCAGATGTTATCGGCCATCGTATAACGCCAGGTGCCCATCTTGGAGGCGATCATGGCAAGATCAAAAGTACGCTGCTGACGCTCCAGTGCGATCCGCATGTCGTGTTCTCGCGTGACATCCTGGAAGCAGGTAATAGCGCCGACAATCCCACCATCTTTGTCACGAAGCGGAGCCACGTTGAGACGCGCCACCCAGCGCTTCCCATCCGCGTTTTCGATGATGGCTTCGGTCCCCTCGAAGATTTCACCCGAAAGTACGGCCTTGGCCATCGGCGTCTGCTCGGGCTGGAGCGGCTCACCTTGCAGGTTTTCGATGCGGAAGGATGCGAAAAACCGCTGGGCCGGATCAAGCGAGCGGAGAGGTCTGCCCCATAGACGAAGCGCTTGCCGGTTCACACGAAGGAGATAGCCGTCGGTATCGCAGGCAGAGATGCCCATCGGCAGCGCGTCAAGAATCGCCTGATCCAAATCAAGAAAAGATTCCAGAAGCGGCGCCTGGTCTGGCACGTCGAGGTTCAAGAGGGCCATGGCAATCTCCCGCGTCCGACCTGGACGAGCCACAAATGGTAATCACGGGAGGGCCGCTTCCGCAAGAATTACCAATGGGTTAGGACAAAGGGGAACTTTGACCCTGGTAGTGAATTGTCGGTTCGCTGGAGTTGTGTGCAGTAGGGCATCAGGGAGCAGACCGGGGCATGAGCTCATCTGAGGCGGGGGCCGCCAAGTCGCAGTTGCGACCGCTGTCCGGAATGCCGGACGATGTCGGCCGGCCGTCCGGCGGCAGCGAAATGGCGGGTCTCATTCGCGCATACGACTGGGCGAAAACGGCAATCGGTCCCGCAGAAAACTGGTCGCAAAGCTTGCGGATGATGGTGAGCTTTATGCTCTCCAATCGGTTTCCACTCCTTCTCTGGTGGGGACCGAAATACATATCCATCTACAACGACGCCTACAGGCCTATTCTCGGTACCAAGCATCCGGTTGCGCTCGGCCAACCGGTTAGCGAGGTCTGGTCTGAAATCTGGTCCGTTCTGAAGCCTTTGATCGACGCCCCGTTTGAAGGCGGACCATCCACATGGATGGACGACATTGAGCTTCACTTGAACCGCAACGGCTTTCTGGAAGAGACACATTTCACAGTAGCCTACAGTCCGGTACCGGACGAGACGTCCTCAAGGGGTATCGGCGGAGTATTGGCCACTGTCCACGAGATCAGCGAGAAAGTTATCGGTGAGCGGCGTCTTGCAATACTGCGCGACCTCGGCTCGCGTGCTGGAGACGCAAAGACGGCTGAACAAGCTTGTGAGCTGGCCGCAAACGTTCTGTCGCAGTACACAAAGGATGTTCCGTTTGCGCTTCTGTATCTGCTTGATACCGAAGGCGAAGCACGCCTTGTCGGAATGGCCGGGCCGAAAGATGGGGGCGTCGCGGGTGTACCCCAGATTTCATCGGAGGCCGCCGATCCGGTGTGGCCAATAGCAGAGCTCCTGGTCCGCCAGGACATGATTGTCATCGACGGTGTTGCGGACCACTTTCCCGCGGTGCCCACCGGGCCCTGGGATGACCCGCCCCAAACGGCGGTGATGCTTCCGTTGCGCTCAAATAAACCCGGCAGTCTTTCCGGCTTCCTCGTCGCGGGCGTCAGCTCGCGCCTCCGGCTCGATCATCGATATCGAGGATTTTTCGAATTGATGGCCGCGCAGATAGCAACGAGTCTCGCGAATGCGCAAGCCTATGAGGAAGAGCGGAAGCGGGCGGAATCGCTCGCCGAGATTGATCGAGCCAAAACGGCTTTTTTCTCAAACGTCAGTCATGAGTTCCGAACGCCGCTGACGTTGATGCTGGGTCCGCTCGAGCAGGCTCTGGGAGCCGATCCCACAACCCTGCCGCAACATCGAGGCGATCTCGCGATCGCGCACCGGAGCGGTCTGCGGCTTCTGCGTCTTGTGAACACGCTTCTGGACTTTTCACGCATCGAGGCAGGTCGAGTGCAGGCTTGCTATGAGCCCGTCGACCTCGCTGCACTCACAAGCGGACTGGCAGGCGAATTTCGGGCGGCGATCGAAAAAGCCGGCCTGCAACTCGTCGTGGATTGCCCGCCCTTGGGAAGCCCGGTGTGGGTCGACCGCGATATGTGGGAAAAGATTGTTCTCAATCTCATCTCCAACGCCTTCAAATTCACCCTTGAAGGCACAGTCACTGTACGCTTGCAGGCGGAAAACAACCGAGCAACGCTGGAGATCAAGGATACCGGGATTGGCATCCCCGATGACGAACTGCCACGCATCTTCGAACGCTTCCATCGCATAGAAGGAACGCGCGGCCGCAGCCACGAGGGGACCGGCATCGGTCTTGCCCTCGTTCTCGAGCTCGCAAAGCTTCACGGCGGTTCAGCCGAGGTCGAAAGCAAAGTGGGTGCTGGAAGCACTTTTAAGGTCCATATCCCGCTCGGCAGCTCTCATTTGCCGGCGGAGCGCCGTAAGGCGGTGCGGACGTTGCAAGCCACGGCAATCGGGGCCCAACCATATGTCGAGGAAGCGTTGCGCTGGCTTTCGGAGGATGGCACCCACGAAGGCCGAGAAGACATCAGTTTACGCGTGGCCGACGATCGCGTCGCTGTCACTGACCCATTGGGAGCCGCCGAAGAAGCCGAACGTGGGACCGTCCTCATCGCCGATGATAATTCGGACATGCGAGAGTACCTCGCCCGGCTGCTTACACCCCACTACAATGTACGGACGGCAGCTGATGGCAGTGAAGCACTGGCCTCCATGCGCCAGCAGCTTCCCGACATTCTGCTCAGTGATATCATGATGCCCCGGCTCGACGGGGTGGCTCTTCTGAATGAAGTCCGAGCCGATCCGGTGTTGGCTCGTCTTCCTGTTGTTCTCCTGTCTGCACGTGCGGGCGAAGAGGCTCGGATCGAGGGTCTCGAAGCCGGAGCCGATGATTATCTCACCAAGCCATTCGCCGCGCGCGAACTGCTCGCACGGATCGCAACCAATCTGAAACTTGCGAGCCTTCGGCGACGATACGAGCAGTTGATCGAGAGCGACGTGCGGGCCATGAGCCGGCTCCAGGAGATCGGGAACCGGTGCGTCCGCGCCGGAGAGAACTTCGACGAGTGCCTTGCCGAAATTCTGGATGCTGCAATTGACCTGGCCGGAGCCGACAAGGGGAATATCCAGCTTGCAGATCCGCATGAAGGGTCATTGCGGGTTGCCGCCCAACGTGGATTTGACGATCATTTCCTGAGCTTTTTTGCAACTGTCAAATCGGGTGAGGCCTCCAGTTGCGGCGCGGCGTTGGCCTCGGCAGAGCGGATCGTCGTCGAGGATGTGACCTCAAGTCCTGTGTTTCAGGGGGATCCGGCGCGGGACGTGTTACTGCGTTCCGGCGTGCGCGCAGTGATATCCACGCCCCTGACAAGCAGCACCGGAGCGGTGCTTGGAATGATTTCGACCCATTTCAGCGAGCCGCACCGGCCGGGCCATCGGGAACTGAGCTTCATCGATCTTCTGGCGCGACAGACCGCGGACTATCTTGAACGTCGACAAGCTGACGCGGCGCTACGGTCCAGTGAAAGTCAATTGCGCGCTTACGTCGCCGCAAGTTTTGATGTCGTCTACCGCATGAGCCCCGATTGGAGCGTCATGCGGTATCTCGATGGGAAGGAGTTCATGGCCGATACGCTCGAGCCGAGCGAAGCATGGTTGCATAAATACATCCACCCCGACGAACAGCCGCGTGTATTGAAGGCCATTAAAGACGCGATTCGGACAAAGAACTCGTTCGAGCTGGAGCATCGAGTGCTGCGTGCCGACGGGTCGACGGGTTGGACGTTTTCCCGGGCCATCCCCCTGATGGACCCAGAAGGCGCGATCACAGAATGGCTTGGAGCAGCAACCGATATAACGTTGCGAAAGCAGCATGAAGAGCATCAGCGGCTACTCATCGACGAACTGAACCATCGCGTGAAAAATACGCTGGCCACAATACAATCGCTGGCCATGCAGACGTTTCGCGACACCGACAACGTGGAGCGGGCGCGTGAGCAGTTTGTGGTTCGCCTGTTGGCCTTGGCGAAGACCCACGACATTCTCACCCGCGAGAACTGGAGAGGCGCACCCTTGAGTGAAATTGTCGATGGCGCGATAGCTGCTTATCGGAGCATCTCTCGTGACAGATTTGAGCTTGAGGGTCCGCAGCTGTCGCTCGTAGCCAAGCAGGCGCTTGCCTTGTCCATGGCTTTGCACGAACTCTGCACGAACGCGGTTAAATATGGGGCGCTCTCCAACGACACCGGCCGCGTTCACATAAGGTGGTCGATTTCCGGACTGAACGGATCGAGACTCCTGAAGATGGAATGGATGGAGACAGGCGGGCCGGCTGTGGCGAGGCCGGGGCGGAGAGGCTTCGGTTCGCGTCTTATCGAACGCGGGCTTTCTCGCGATCTTCGAGGAAATGCACGACTCGAATTTAAATCGACCGGCCTGAGATGCCTGATAGAGGCTCCCTTGGAGCAACAGGTGACCACGCTTAGCGGTAGCTCCAGCGACTGAACGAAAGAATTATCATGATCGATTCTCTGAAAGATATACGCGTCCTTATCGTCGAAGACGAGGCAATGGTGATGATGCTGATCGAGGACATTCTGGATGAATTGGGATGCAAGGTCGCCGGCGTAGCGTCTGAGCTCGGTGAAGCTCTGACCAAGAGCGAGGAAGAAGAGTTTGACATTGCGATACTCGACGTGAACCTGAATGGTGCTCGAAGCTTTCGCGTTGCAGAGAAGCTGGCTGAGTTGCGTGTACCGTTCGTGTTCTCGACAGGTTACGGCTTCGCCGGTGTCCCGGCCGCTTTTCACGGCGTCCCGATTCTGGTCAAGCCCTTTCGGGATCAGGACCTAAGGGAGGCCCTGGCAACAGCTCTTCAATCGGCGGCCGCGCCCGTTGGCCGTTGAGACGTAGGGCGCATGACGCAGCGTAACGATGCTGATCCTACGACCGGAATCGCCGCTTGGCGGTGGTGGAAGATCGTCAACGGCACCACCGATACCGCCATCATCACTACATGGAAATGTGACCAGCTGGAACAAGAGTGCAGCGAACCTTCTCGTTGGGACGAGCCCGAGATGCTCGGAAGATCGCTGCCGTATATTTGCTGAAGGCGATAAGCAGGCGCAGCTTCGACGTCAAAGCGAGGACGCCGTGTCGACCGGCAAGGGCGCCAAGGAGGGATGGCGGCTGCGGAAGGACGGCAATCCAAGCGGCGCCGCCTTCCTTGGCATGGTCAGTATATCCGCGAGAGCTTGGCTGACTCGGCCGAAAGGCCCATCGCGGCTCTCTCATCGACGATCCGGACAGTCCTTGACGCCGTATCCCAGACCATCCAGCCTTTCGTCACTTTCCGGACCGCACATCTCACGTCAGGGCAAAACCCGCGAGTGCCCGCGGTTCCTAAAGCGCAGTCGGGCGAGAGTTCGCCTTGCCTCTGCCAACGGTCGCCTGATTCAGAAGGCTTCTCGCTAATCAGGTTTGCGCACCGAAGAGCGGCGCGCTTCACTGAGGCGCACAAGATTGCTGCCGGGAGGCTGCTTGGCTTCGGCAATCAGCCGCGCCACGGTACGGCTCAGCTCCGAAAGATCGAAGGGCTTGCGCAGGACAGGAAAATCCGTGTGGCTGCCCGCGGGGCTGAACCCGGTTGCCAGAAGGACGGGAAGTCCGGGCTTGCGCGCGCGGATCGCGTTAGCCAGCGCCGCCCCATCCATGCCGCCCGGCATCACGATGTCGCTCACCACGAGATCGAAATCCTTATGCTCGAGCACCTCCAGCGCGGCCGGGGCGCCGGACACCGCGTAGGTCTCATAGCCAAGCTGTTCGAGCATCGAGACGCATACCGACAGCACTTCGGGATTGTCCTCGACGACCAGCAGTGTTCCCCCGACCGAGCGCTCTTCCTGGCGTTCACCCGCTACGGCGTGCGGCATCTCCTCGGATCGGGGCAGATAGATTGTGACCGTCGTCCCGCGTCCCACCTGGCTTTCGATATGCACCGTGCCGCCCGACTGATGCGCAAAGCCGTGGACCTGGGAAAGACCGAGGCCGCTTCCCTTGCCAACCTCCTTTGTCGTGAAAAACGGATCAAAAATCTTGGGTAGCACGTCGGGGGCGATGCCGGACCCGGTATCCGTTACGCGGACCGCAACGAACGCGCCCGCGATCCTGGCGTCAGTCTCCGTCCCGGTGAGGGTGACATTGTCTGCGGCAATAAGGAGCGCACCGCCCGCCGGCATCGCATCCCGCGCGTTCAGCGTGACGTTGACCAGCGCCAGCTCCAGCTCGCTTTGGTCGACCTTGACCGGCCAAACGTCGGGAGCAATCGCGAAATTCAATCGCACCGCAGAACCGGCCGAGCTCTCAAGCATGGTGCGGCAGGCGCTGACACTTTCCGAAATCTGAAAAATCTTCGGATTGAGCGTCTGCCGGCGGGAGAAAGTGAGAAGCTGACGCGTCAGCGCCGCTCCGCGCTCCGCCGCGTAAGAAATGGCGTTAGCGGCGCGGGAAAGCTTGGTGTCGTCGGCCACGGCCTTTTGAAGTGTACGAATATGGCCGCTAACGACCATCAGAAGATTATTGAAATCATGCGCTACGCCGCCGGTGAGTTGTCCCAACGCATCCATGCGCTGAGCATGAGCCCGCTGCCGTTGCGCTTCCTGCAACTCGAGTTGCGCGTTACGCCGGTCGGTGATGTCGCGGGTGATTTTGGCGAAGCCGACCAGCTCGCCGGCCTCGTCATGGATCGGATCAATGACCACATGCGCCCAAAATACCGATCCGTCCTTGCGCATGCGCCAGCCCTCCGCCTCGAAGCGGCCTTCCCGTGAGGCCGTATAAAGGGCGCGCGCTGGCGCTCCGGCCGCGCGGTCGGCCTCGGTATAAAACCGCGAGAAATGGTGGCCGATGATCTCGTCGGCGATATAGCCTTTGATCCGTTGCGCGCCGGCATTCCAGCTAGCAACGTTTCCATTCGGATCCAGCATGAAGATCGCGTAGTCCGTCACACCGGTGATGAGAAGGCGGAATTGACGCTCGCTTTCGCGCAAGGCTTCCAGCGCAATGCGGCGCTCGGTGATGTCGCGCGTCACCTTGGCAAAACCGACGAGGTTTCCTGTGTCGCTTCGAATGGCGTCAACCACGACGGAGGCCCAGAAGCGGCTGCCGTCCTTGCGCACACGCCATCCCTCGGCCTCGTAGCGGCCCTCGCGCGCAGCCGTCTCCAGCACGTGAATAGGCAAGCCCGAGTTCCGGTCTTCCTTGGTATAGAATCTCGAGAAATGCTGGCCGATGATCTCGTCGGCGGAATAGCCTTTGAGCCGCTCGGCGCCCTTGTTCCAGTTGGTGATCATCCCGCTGGGGTCGAGCATGTAGATCGCGTAGTCGACGACGCCCTCGACCAGAATCCGGAACCGCCGCTCGGTTTCCAGAATGGCGTGCTGCGCCTGCACGCGCTCGGTGATATCACGGGTAACCTTAACAAAACCGACCAGGGCGCCCTGGTCGTCGAGGACCGGCTGGCAGATCGCGTTGGCACAAAAGCGGCTGCCATCCTTGCGCACCCGCCAGCCTTCCGCCTCGTGACGGCCATGGGCACGGGCCTGCTCGAGAATTTTTTCCGGCAGGCCGTTGGCCCGATCCTCCGGGGTGAAGAACCTTGAAAAATGCTGGCCTATGATCTCGACTGCCTGGTAGCCCTTGACCCGCTCGGCTCCAACATTCCAGGTCGTGATGAACCCGTCAGGATCGAGCATGTAAATGGCGTAGTCGGCGACCGCATCAAGCAGCAGTTCGAGCCGCCTGGGTTCCATTGAAGAGCCTTGCGGGGCTGATATATTCATTGACGCCGCCCTGTCGCGCACCCAACCGGCGTTTTCTGATTGAAAACGCCAGTATGGATTTTACAATAATGTATGGCCATGAACATCCGTTCCGATCTTCTTCACGCCGACCTTCCACTTGGGCATCTCGCCGAGACGGCCCGTTACCGGTTTGTTCCGGACGAGGGACCGAGTGATCCGGCCCGCCGGGCGCCGCGATCAGACCAATCGACGGCCGGCCGGGAAGACTTGCCCTATAAAGTGGAACTCTGGGACGAGAGCCGTACAAGTGTCGAGCAGGTGCTAGCCGTCACCGCCAATGGCAGCATCGGATACGCCGCTTACTATGCCGCAACGCGGGAATACCCCGACCGTTATGTCACCTTGCGTCACAAGAACAGTATCGTGTCCCGCTCCAATCCTCCGCAGCATTGAAAGAACCTGCGGCACGGTCCGCTCGAACAATGAGGCAGAGCAAGGACAAAGCATCGAACAGTGACGGGGCTTCCGCGCCGACGGAAGAGCTGCCCTTTCGCGTCGAGTTATGGCACGACGGCGGCCATGATGCCGTGGAACGCATCCTTGCCCGCGCCGCCAACGCCCAACTCGCCCGCGCGATCTTCAAAGCGGCCCAGGGCGACCACCCTCAACGCCGCATCACCTTGCGACGGGACAACCGCATCATTGCGGATTCCCAGAAGTAACCCGATCACCGACGCGTCTGTGTGAACTCGCGGCATTTGAAGGGTGCAGACGCCGGGGACCCGCGCTCGCTCCTAAGTGGACTTGCCAATCATTGTCGGAGAATTTGGCGATGATTTCGATGACGGGCCTGCATGATGTGCCGGAGTAGCGAGGACCGCGGCCGCTCTGCTTGCTGCTCGCTCAACACCAACATGATGTAACTGAAAAGATCGGCGATCTAGAAGATTTCTTCGAAGATCCTCATCCGACGGTCTCCGCTCTACGCGCCATCAATTCCTTCGAACAACGAAGCTGGCGATTAAGTATTCATCTTCCAGAATGAGATTCTGCAGCCCTCAGCGGTAACCCGTACCTGTCCCTCAACACATTACCCTGTAAGGTCCGGTTTAGTAGGTTTCTGACGACTGTGGAAACCGCAGTCTATCTGCGGGAGCCTAGGCAGGCCGAGCTGCTCTTGTCCGGCATGACGAACAGATGACGAAGAGATAGAGGCCGACGCCCCCACATCAGAAAGTTTGGCGGGGCCAAGCGCAAATGTCGAATTCGGCGGTGCGGCGCGGCAGTCGACGTCGGTACTGATCCGCTTGGCGTTGGCGCGCGGGCCATCTGCTCGGTTCATTCGTTCGATAACGAAACGTTTGTTCTCTCGATACCAGCAAAAATACCAGCAAAATGATCGGCTGCAGCGGGCGCTTTCGCGAACTTTTACTAATGTTTTCAAATGCGCCGCCCAAATTCTCCTGAAAAACCAGGAATCGAACCAGGGCTACAAGCTATTGTTATTGCTCGTCTTTTATGCTTAGTGCCCCTGGCCGGAATCGAACCAGCACTCCTTGCGGAACTCGATTTTGAGTCGAGCGCGTCTACCAGTTCCGCCACAGGGGCATTCGCGTTGTCCCGTGGCCGGGCATGGCGAAGCGGGCGGACTATAGCGGGCGGCGGGGCAGGGTCAACCCGCGCCGATGTGATTGTTCCTCATCTCGACAGGTTCTGACGGCGGGGGTAGAGGCAGGCGGCGGCGAGAGCCGGCCGATCAAGACCGGATGGGACGCTTGTCCTTGCCCAGGAGGCGAATGTGACCACGGATAGCTCTGCGATGGCTCATGCCGCGCGCGGCGCAACCAGCCCGGTGCTGACGGCGGCGCTCATGACCGCCGCGATCGCCGCGGCGACGCTGGCCGGCGCCTGGTACATGCAGCTGGTCTGGGGCCTGGCACCCTGCGAGCTCTGCCTGAAGCAGCGCTACGCCTATTACACGATCGTGCCGCTCGGGCTGCTGGTCGCGTTCGCCGCGAGCCGCGGCGCGTCACGGCCGGTATTGCTTGTGGGCCTTGCCCTGATCGCGCTGGCCGCACTCGGAAATGCCGGCCTTGGCGTCTACCATTCCGGCGTCGAATGGGGCTTCTGGCAGGGCCCGACCGAATGCACCGGCCCCGTGGGCAATTTCGGCAGCGCCGGAAGCCTGCTGGAGCAGCTCGACAAGGTCAAGGTCGTGCGTTGCGACGAGGTGCAATTCCGCTTCCTCGGGCTGTCGCTCGCCGGCCACAATGTCCTGATCTCGCTGGCGATGGCGGCTGTCGCCGCCTGGGGAATCGGCCGCTCGAAGGCCTGATCGCGCGAGATCCGCTCGCTAGTCGTCCACGTCATCCTGCGGTCGTCCGAACAGATGGACGATGCCCGGCGTTGCGATGGTGACGAACACGAAGCGCGAGAGATGATGCGCGCCGACGAAGATCGGGTCGATATGCAGCGTCAGCGCCAGCGCCATCATGGCGTCCATCGCGCCGGGCGCGAAGGCGACGATGGTGTCGGAAAACCGCACATGGGTGGTCAGCACGATCACCAGCACGAAGGCCGCCGAGATCACCACCGCGATCACGAACGAGCCAAGCGCCGCGTGCAGGTGGCCGAGCAGGGTCTTGATCCGCATCCGCGCGAAGCGGCTGCCGATCAGGGCGCCGATGCCGATCAGCGCCACGCCGCGCATCCAGCCCGGCAAGCCGCCGTCGACGAGGCCGACGCCGTGCAGCAGGCCCGTAGCGAGCATGGCGCCGAACATCCAGCTGGCGGGAAACTTGATCATCTGCAGCAGCATGGCGGATATCAGCGAACCGACCAGCATCGCCGCGAGGCCGAGCGCCGAGGCCGGCGCCTGGATCATTGCCGGCGAACTCGCGGAGGCGACGCCGGCAATCGCCAGGATCATCGGCAGCGCCGCGGTCAGGATGATCACCCGCAAGGTCTGCACCACCGCGATTGCCGGCAGGTCGGCGCCGCGCTCGACCGCGAGGATGGTGATCTGTGACAGCGCGCCGGGGCTGCCGGCCAGGAACGCCGAGGTGCGGTCCCAGCCGTGAACGCGCTGCAGATAGAGGCTGGAGCCGAAGGTCGAGCAGAAGGTCGCGAGCGCCAGCAGGCCGATGGTCAGCGGATAGGCACTGACATGGGTGAGCAATTCGCGCGAGACCACGGAGCCGATGGAGATGCCGAGCAACAGCAGCAGTGTCTGGGTGATGATCGGCGGCACCGCCAGAGGCCGCCCGGCGATCGCGGCGATGCCGACCGCGATCATGGCGCCCGAGATGAGGCCGCCGGGGAGGTTGGCGATCAGGAAGATCAGGCCGCCGGCAGTGCCGATGGCAAGCGTCTCCAGCGTGCCGAGGGCCTTGGCGCGGCTGGGCAGGTCGAACGGGAGGGACGAGATGATCTGGCGCACGGCGCGTTATGACAAATCACGCCCGGGTAAACAAATGCATCAATGCGGTGCAGCAATGCGGAAGGAGGCAACCCTCCCCTCGGGCCGGAATGCGGCGCGAGGGGGAGGGCCTAAGGGAAGCGGGTCGATCGCGCGCGCACGTGAAGGACTTGTCGACTTCCCGGCTTAAGCAGCGGGATCGGCCGGTTCGCCGCGAGGTGCGGACCGACGCAATCACTTCGCCTTGGTGTCACTTCGCCTTGGTGTCAGCGGCGCCGCCGGCGGCCTTCTCCCGCTTGCAGGCGGAGCGGAATTTCTTGCGCTCCTTGCCCTTCAAGCCCTTCTCGTCGGCTTCCTTCGAGCATTCCAGCGAGGCCGCGCTGCGGGCCTTCTTCTCGGTGGCGGCCGGGGCGGCCTTGTCGGCGGCGGGCGGCGTTGCCGCGGCTTGTGCGTACGCCGAGCCGGCGAGCAGCAGTGATGCGATGGCGGTCGCGGCGAGGCGGGCGGAGAGACTCATGTCGAAACCCCTTATGGGTGGAGAAAGCGGAAAAATTGGCTTTCGATGCTGAACCATACATGAATGAAGTCGGAATCGAGGAGATGCCGGGCCGACTATATTTTCAACGTCTGGGCGCGAGCCGCCTTTGTCACGTGCGCGCGGCGGAGCTAGACTAAAAGCCTCTTTTTTGCTGAGGGAGACCAACGATGATCTTTCGAACGAAGTTGATATGCGTTGCCGCTATCTCCGGTTGTGCCGCCTTTGCCGCGATGGCGCCGGCGCAGGCGCTGACAATGCAGGAGTGCAGCGCAAAGTATAAGCAGGCCAAGGAGGCCGGCACCCTCGCCGGCCAGAAGTGGAATGACTTCCGCAAGGCCCAGTGCGGCGCCGACGCCACTGCCGCGGCGCCTGCCGCTGCACCCGCCGCGGAAGCCAAACCCGCCGCCAAGGAAGCGAAGGAAGCCGCGCCGGCTGCTGCGCCCGCCGCCCCGGTCGGCAACGCCGTCTTCCCGAGCGCGGTCGACCCGAAATATTCCAAGGAGACTGCCGGCAAGGCGCGGATGCACACCTGCGTCGACCAATACAATGCCAACAAGGCGACCAACGCCAATGGCGGCCTGAAGTGGATCCAGAAGGGCGGCGGCTACTACAGCGAATGCAGCAAGAAGCTGAAGGGCGCCGCCTGAGCCAATGATCAACCTGTGGCCGGATCGTATGCGGTCCGGCCACGGCATAAGGAACGGCGCCCAGCGCAATGCCATCCCGCGCCGCCGCCGATTGACAAGGGCCGCCATGCAAAGCCACTTGGGCCGCACAGTATTCGGCCTTCAGAGTGACGGCAGCTGATGATCTCTGCGGTACAGGGCGTGTTGGGTCTCGCATCGGGGGCGAGCGTCGGCTTCTCGCTCGGCCTCGTCGGCGGCGGCGGCTCGGTGCTGGCCGTTCCGCTGATGGTCTATGTGGTCGGCGTGCCGGAGCCGCATATCGCGATCGGCTCGAGCGCGATCGCCGTGGCGACCAATGCCGCGATCAACCTGTTCAACCACGCTCGCGGCAAGACCGTGATCTGGCCTGTGGCGGCGGCCTTCGCGGCGGCCGGCATCGCCGGCGCCTTCTGCGGCTCGCTGCTCGGCAAGATGCTCGACGGCCAGAAGCTGCTGGCGCTGTTTGCGCTGGTGATGCTGGTGATCGCGATGCTGATGATGAAGACGCGGGCGCGGGTCGGCATTCCCGACGTCAAGATGAGCATGGCCAACTTGCCGGCCATCATCGGGTTGGGCTTGGCCGCCGGAACGCTGTCGGGCTTCTTCGGCATCGGTGGCGGCTTCCTGATCGTCCCCGCTTTGATGCTGGCGACGGGCATGCCGATCATGAACGCGGTGAGCTCGTCGCTGGTGGCTGTGACGGCGTTCGGTCTGACCACTGCGGCGAGCTACGCCTGGTCTGGGCTGGTCGCCTGGGATCTCGCCGGCCTGTTCATCGCGGGCGGCATCGCCGGTGGACTTGTCGGCACCGGCCTGGCGCGCCAGCTGTCGGCCAAGCGCGGCGCGCTGAACATCGTATTTGCCAGCGTCATTGTCGTGGTCGCGCTCTATATGCTGACGCGCAGCCTGTTGCACATCTGGACATGAGCGGCCCGACGGGCCAGGACCAAATACATGCGGAAGTTTTCTGATCGGACCTTGTCATCGCCAAGCCGCCGCGAGCTGCTGGCCGGGCTCGCAGCCGCCGCGGCGGGCGCGGGCGCGATGATGCCGCGCCAGGCGCGCGCGGTTGAGACGCCGCTCGCCGAGCCCGACGAAGCCTCGGTGCTGCGCGATCCCGACGCTGGGGTGACCGGTAATCCGCAAGGCGACATCGCGATCGTCGAATGGTTCGACTACAACTGCCCGTATTGCCGCCGCCTGCAGCCGGAGCTGCAGCAGGTCGTGTATGACGACGGCAAGGTGCGCTGGGTGCTCAAGGAGTGGCCGATCCTCGGCCCGGTGTCTGTCGTCGCATCGCGGATGGCGCTCGCTTGCAAATATCAGGACAAGTACGTCCAGGCGCATGATGCACTGATCGGTACGAATTCGAAGCTGACAGAGCCGCGCATCGACGAACTGCTGGCCGCTGCGGGAATCGACGTCGACCGCGCCCGGCGCGATCGCGATGCCGATGCGGCGGCAATCGATGGCCTGCTGGCGCGCAACAGCGCGCAAGCGCGGGGCCTGGGCTTTCGCGGGACGCCATCCTTCATCGTCGGCAAGTTCCGCGTGCCGGGCGTGCTGACCATGGCGCAGTTCGAGCAGGTGATTTCGGATGCGCGCAAGGTGAAAGCCGCGCAGTGAGATCAGTGGTGGCGCGTAGCCCGGACGGGTGAAGGATTGAGCGCTTCGCGCTCCAGTTTGGATCAGGATGAAATAGGTGTATCCAAATTGTGTTCGTCAGTGTGCCTCAGATCTTAATGAATCCACGCCCACATGACCATCGACCTTACTTCAAGGGGCTCGCCGGGCTCATGCATGTCAGATGATCGCGAACAGCTGTCACGCCAGGAATCGCTTCGGCTGCGATCGTGATAGCGCGGCGTTCCGCCTCGAACTGCACAAAGCCCCATAGATCGATGGCGCCGTTCGCGACTGTTACATTCAGCTTGCGAGCACGAGACCACGGGTACTTGGCCAACTCGCCGAGTAACTCCGTGCGGATTTGCGCGTCCTTCAGATTCGTTTCGATATTGGGCCGGGCGGTTGCAACCGCCTGAATGATGTTGGCTCGGCTGATGATGCCAACGAGGTCGCCACTCTCACTTAGGATAGGTACGCGTTTGATGTGGTTTTCCTCAAACACATCAGCGATGTCATGAAGAGGCGTTTCAGCAGAGGCCGTCTTGACGTCCCGCGTCATGACGTCTTTCACCTTCATTGCTCGGGATTTCACATACTCGGTCGCAATCGTGCGCTCACCCAGGAGGAAGGTCAGCCACGAGGAAGACGGGCGTTCAGTCCCGGCTTCGGGCCGCCGCATCAGGTCTGCCTCGCTGACAATGCCGACGAGCCTTCCGGCATCATCGACAACCGGAACTGCGCTGATCCGATTTTCGATCAAAAGCTTGGCCGCGTCACGAACAGCCTCATCTTCGCCAATGGTAATGACAGGAGAAACCATGACATCGCGAGCTTGCATTCGAGCCTCCTCTTCACGCGCGCAAACCCGGTTCGTAGCTCGCCTCGACGATATAGATGGCGCCGACGGATGAACCTCCGCGTCGTCGAAGTAATTGGCGTTTTCCAGCCGGCGCGGGACCGCGTTTGCGACAGGAAAGATCATTGAGCGTTGTGAACGTAACCGCGCTCACGATTCGATAGGCCCGCGCCGAACTCACGACTTGCGCCGGCCAGTTTTCGGCGTCGCGCCGTCAGCGGTTACGACCTCCGCCACCGCCACCGCCTCGGCCGCCACCACCGCCACGGCCACCGCCGCCACCTCGGGGACCGCCGCCACCGCCAGGGCGCCCCATTCCTCCCGGACGCCCTCCCGGACGTTGACCGACATTCGGCGGACGAGGACGTGAGGGTCGACCGATATTTGGCGGACGAGAACCTGGGGGCCGGCCGACATTCGGCGGGCGCGGACCCGGGCGACCGATGTGAGGTGGACGAGGACGGGGGCGTGGACGGACGTGCCAACCATGCCAACCTCGCGGACCACCCCAACCCAAACCGCGGCGAAACGCATATCCGCACCAGTACCAGCCGGGGCCACGCCAGCCATCCCAGTAGAAGCAGTAACGCCGGCCACCAAAGATGAACTGGGCTTTCTGCACTAACCCGGCTTCTCCATTGTCATATCGAAGCTGCGCGACGGGCATAGCTTGGGCCGTTGCGATCGATAGTGTCGCCAACGCGAGTGCGGTACTCAGCCCAATCGCCACTCTGGCCTTTCTCATCGAAGCGTCCTTCTCCCTTTGCTCGGAAACACTGTGTGTTGCGCGCGGCGCCCTGGCTGTGACCGGTTCACCGGCACGACGCGCATTGAGATTCGAGCCACCGGTGCCCGTGGTTCTTGCCGCTACTTGTCCTGGCTAGAGTCGCTTGAACTAGCAGCACCCGTCGTGGACGCGCTCGCAGCCGGTATTTCAGTTACGAAAAAGATTGAACGCGGGGTCATGCGCATCATCACTGGACGGTCGCTCCGGTCTCTGGCGGTTATGACCGAGGAACCCGGCACCATGTTCACATCGGTGAATCCAGCAGACGTGAGCCTTTCCCGAATTGGCTGCGGGACATCCCGAGCCGAAGCCTGAGTGTCCTCCGCCGAAATAGAGGGCTGGTTCTGTTGGGCATTATCATTCGAGTCTGCCGCGGCTGCGCCCGTCGTAACCGACTGAGGGACATCCTGGATAGAGGCTTGCGTGTTCTCCGTCGTGGTCGAGAGTTGGGTCTGTTGGGCGGCTCCATCGTTTGAGTCTGTCCGAGCCGCGACCGTTGCAGACGGACTGATAGCTGGTATCAGAAAGAACATTGAACTAGGAGTGATGCGCATCAGCACCGGGCGGCCGGCCCGGTCGATCGCGGTAATGACCAAGGAACTTGGCACGATGTTCACGTCGTGAAATCCAGCAGACGCGAGCCTCTGCCGAAGCGTCCAAGAGGACGCCTCAGGAGGAGCTTGCATGTTCTCGGAAGTCGAGGGCCGGTTCTGCTGGGTATTGCTTTCAGCAACGGCGGTTTGCGACAGACCCACGACCAAAAGCGTGGAAGCAAACAGACGCGTCGTCATCGGGAGGTTAATCATCGCGACTTCTCCTTCTTTGCTATCTCGCCCCCCCTGTGGAAAAGCGATCAACGTTCGCGGTATTTGCATGTTCCTATGCCGCACCTCCCGATCGGTCGGTTTTAGTGCAGGGACAGTTGTCGCCTCGTCGACGCTGGCGCTTGATCGGGATTGCAACGCAATGCCGGAACACGCTCACGGACGTTAAACGACACGTTAACATCTGCGTGATGTTCTCGTTAAAGTTGAGTGAACTCCACGCAGCTTTGGAACGTAACCATTGCGCCCGTGTTCAGCGCGCGTGAATGCTTCGAATTCAGGAGGTCATCCAAATGACGATGGTGAGGATACTTATTCTGGGAACGTTGAGTGCCGGGATGCTGGCGGGTTCAGCTGTGAAAATCCGCTGCAATCGTCTGTCGTGGTGACGTTTG
>Ga0209233_1000598_pt1 | contig 18746 bp, 17 predicted proteins | sample AraplaCL_Cvi_mCL_FD_184269 | JGI IMG/M metagenome (GOLD analysis project Ga0209233, IMG submission 184269) | Arabidopsis root microbial communities from the University of North Carolina, USA - plate scrape CL_Cvi_mCL (SPAdes) (version 2) | ecosystem: Host-associated > Plants > Roots > Endosphere...
CGCTCAACAATATGAGCCACGGGCTGTGCATGTTCGACAAGGACCAGCTGCTCGTCACCTGCAACGCCGCCTATGCCGAGCTCTATCGGCTGCCGCCCGGGCTCACGCTGCCCGGCACGCCGATTTCAGTGATCTTCACCTGCCGGGAGGGCAACGGCACCCTGCCGGTCGGTGGCCGGAAGCAGCTCGACCAGAACGGCGACCTGCTGGCGCACGGCCTCTATCCGGACCACAGCGTTATCGAAATGGAGGACGGCCGGCTCATCCGGATCCTGCAGCGCTACATGCCAGATGGCGGGTGGGTGTCGACGCATGAGGACATCACCGAGCAGCGCCGTATCGAAGCGCGCATCGAACACGATGCGCTCCACGATTCGCTCACCGGCCTGCCCAACCGTCGGCTGCTCGACCGCGTGCTGGCCGATCGCCAGGCGGCTTGCCGGGCTTCGGGAGCGGGCGTCGCAGTGCTCCACATCGACCTCGATCGGTTCAAGCAGATCAACGACACGCTCGGGCACGAGGCGGGCGATGCCATGCTGGTGCATGCGGCACAGGTGCTGCGCTCGAACCTCAGGGACAATGACTTCGTCAGCCGGGTGGGTGGCGACGAGTTCGTCGTGGTATGCGACACGCGGCAGGGCCCCAAAGCCTTGGCGGGCCTCGCGGCGCGGATCGTCGCCCACATGCAGCGGCCGGTGCCGTATCACGGGCACGAGTGCCGGTTCGGCGTCAGCATCGGCATCGCCCATCAGGCCGGGGAAAAGGTCGACGCCAAGAAGCTCCTGATCAACGCCGACATCGCGCTCTACCAAGCCAAGACCAACGGGCGCGGCTCGCACGCCTTCTTCACGCCCGCCATGCAACTGGCGATCACCCGGACCAAGCGCCTCGCCGACGAGATCCAGTCGGGGGTGGAGAACGGGGAGTTCATCGCCTACTACCAGCCGCAGGTCGATGCGCGCACGCTGGCGATTTCGGGCGTCGAGGCGCTCGTTCGCTGGCAGCACCCCAAGCGCGGCGTGCTGACGCCCGACAAATTTCTCGGCATCGCCGACGAACTGGGCCTTGTGGCGACCATCGACCGCATGGTGCTCGAACAGACCCTGCAAAGCTTCAACCAGTGGCGCGGGCAGGGGCTGCGGGTACCGCGGGCATCGGTCAACGTTTCGGCGCGGCGCCTGCGCGACGCCAACCTCATCAAGTCGCTCAGGCAGTTCGCGATCGAGCCGAACACGCTGTCGTTCGAGCTGCTCGAATCGATCTACCTCGACGAGACCGACGACCTCGTCAGCTGGAACATCGAGCAGATTCGGGAACTGGGGATCGAGATCGAGGTGGACGATTTCGGCAGCGGCCATACCTCCATCCTCAGCCTGCTCAAGCTCCGGCCGCAGCGGCTGAAGATCGACCGGCAGCTGGTCGCGCCGATCGTCAACTCCGTCGGCCAGCAGCAATTGCTGCGCTCGATCGTCGAGATCGGCCACTCGCTCGGCATCAAGGTGATCGCCGAGGGCGTCGAGACGATGGAGCACGCCTCGATCGCCGGGCAACTGGGCTGCGACGAACTGCAGGGCTACGCCTTCTCACGGCCGCTCTCGGCAACCGACTTCGTGCGCTTCGCAGCCAGCCTCGAGGAAAAAGCGGCCTGACCGCGATGCCCGCGCTTCGGTAGCGTCCGTCACCCCCGGACAGCGTTGATGACCCAGAAGTCGGCCGCCAGCGTGCCGCCCGTCAGGTAGGCGTAGGGCATGTAGAAATAGCCCTTGTCGCCGACCGCGCTGCCCCAGGAATTGCGGATCTTGAACAGGTTGGTGGCGTTGTCGTAGCCGACGCACAGAACCGCATGCCCGCCTACCGCGTGCTCGTTCGGGCCCGGCAGGGTGATGGTCGCGGGTTGCGGGTGCTGGTTGTACCAGCCGTCGAAAACGGTGAAGCCGAAGACGAACGGGAACCCGGCGGCAAGGCAGCCCTGGAGCTGCTGCAACGTCGGCGTCAGCCGCTGATAGGTGACGATGACGTATTTGAGGGCGTCCTTGTAGCAGCTTTGCGGCGGTGTGGTCGCGGGCTTCGAACCAGCGGGAAAGGGCCCGCCTTCATAGGGGGCCGGGGTGTCATCGTAGGGCCACTCGGCTTCAGGGCAGACGCCCTGCTTCTGCAGGGTCTTGATGCCATCGCGGATCTGGGCGCCGGAATCGCTGGCCGTGTGTCCCTCGATCTTGCGCTCGTTGTAGTAGATGAACAGCCGCGATGGGATGAAGTTGGGCGGCTGATTGTTCTTGATGCGGTCGAATTCGACCGCCGCTGCGAGGGCGTTCGCCGTGCAGGAGCCGATGCGCCCCTGATCGTAAGGCGCGAAACTGGGCTGCAGGTCGATCTTCGGCGGTAGAGCCTGCAGCACCGGCCCTGGGGCGCTGTAGAGACTATCTCGCGGATCAGGCAGGTCCCTGACCCAGCCCAGACCACTACTCCTGCGTGGCGTCGGTACCGTCGGCGCAGGCACGGGATTTCTTGCCATTTGCTGGTTCCTTACTCAACGTGCTGGATTGTGCAAACAAGTCGTAGCATATGACAAGTATTGTAGATAGCGTGTTGTTTTATCGACAATTGGACAGTTGCATTGACGTTTCGGCGGAGCGGCAAATGAGCGTCGACAGAGCCTGGGTGAAGCGAAATCTTGGATTCGATCCAATTGATGATCGACCACCGCCTCAAACTTTTGCAGTGCGAAAGGCGGCTCATGCCGAGACTATCGAGGACTTCGAGCGCGAAATCATCGATTTCGACTCGGAATCTCCGGCGGGACTGCAGTTCTTTGCGTTCTCGAAAGCAACGGGGCTGTCGCGCTTCAAGGATATCGACTGGCCGGCCGGGCTCGCGCCGCAAACCGCAGCAACCGCTGGCGGCGAGGCGGGCGGTCCGCTGCCCAAGGCAGACGTGCTGGTGGTCACCTGGACGGTCGACGAAGGGCATGCACTGAGCCGTGTCCTCACGCCGGGGAAAGACAGCCGCAACGACTATCTTTCCTACACGCACAACTACGATGAAATTTCGAAGGACATGCGGGCAGGGTGCCCGGCGCTCGAAGCGAAGCGGCTGGGCGCCTATTGGACGACCCGGATCGGCGGCAAGTCCGTGCTGGTCTTCAAGTCGGATTCGCATATGTCGCAGGACGGTCCCAAGCTGCCCAACATCAAAGTCTGGAGCCAGATCGTCAGCGAGGTTTCGCCGCAGCTTGTCATCACCACCGGCACGGCCGGCGGCATCGGCGCCGACCGCCAGGTGGGTGACGTCATCGTCAGTCCGCTGGTGCGCTTCGACTGCACCGCCAAGTTCAAGAGCGAACCATTTGCCCGGCAGCACTATGCCAGCAGCCCGGCCAACGTTTCGCGGTTCGCGATGGCGCGCCAGCTCTTCGGCGCAAACAAATCGCAACTGCCGCCCGAGAACACGCGCGACCCCGAAATCGACGTGGCGGCGCCCGATGGCTTGCCGCAATCGGTGGTGACCACAGACTTTTTCGGCTTCGACACCTCGAACGACCACTACAAGCTGCAGGGCCTCGGCGCGGTGTCGGAGATGGGTGATGCCGTGCTCGGGCTGGTCGCCGGGCAGATGGGTGCTGCGGCGCCGCGCTGGCTGGCTATCCGCAACGTTTCGGATCCTCAGATCAAGTCGGACCCCGGCGTGACCCTGAAGCAGGAGGCCGAGATCGCCGCGCAGATTTACAAGGGCTATGGCCGGTGGAGCTCGGTCTGCAGCGCCATCGTCTGCTGGGCGGCGATCGCCGCCGAATAGGGGCGTCGCGGCCCCTCGACGCGGCGCGGCTTTCCGCCTAGCAGTGGCGCATGTTCGAGCCGCGCCCCTATTTCCTCGACGTTGAACGATCGGTCTCGGGCAGGGCATGGGTGGACAGGCTCGATGCCGGCATGACCCGCACCGCCGGCGCCATCAGCCAGCAGTCCGAAGTCACCGAGATTCTCGCCCGCATCCTGGCAGGACGGGGCGTCGGCGTCGGGGAAGTGGAGCGGTTCCTCAACCCCACCTTGCGCGACCTGATGCCCGACCCTTCGACGCTGACGTCGATGGATGAACTCGCCGGCCGGCTGGCGGAAGCGATCGGGCGGCGGGAGCGCGTCGCCCTGTTCGGCGACTACGACGTCGACGGCGCCTGCTCGGTCGCGCTGATGACGCGCTATCTGCGGCATTTCGGGCTCGATCCGGAGGTCTATATCCCCGACCGCATCTTCGAAGGCTACGGCCCCAATGTCGGTGCCATCGACAAGCTGATCGACGGCGGCGCGACGCTGATCGTGACGCTCGACTGCGGCACCACCTCCATGGCGCCGATTGCCCATGCCCGGAACCGCGGCGTCGACGTGCTGGTGATCGACCACCACCTCACCGAGCACGCGCTGCCGGCCGCCAATGCGGTGGTCAACCCCAACCGGCCGGACGACGTGGCGGGGCTCGGCTATCTCTGCGCCGCAGGCGTCACGTTCATGGTGCTGGTCGCCGTCAATCGGCTGCTGCGGGAAGCGGGCAGGGCGGAGTTTCCTACCCTCAGGTCGCTGCTCGACCTCGCCGCCCTGGCGACGGTCTGCGACGTGGTCCCGCTGCGCGGCCTCAATCGGGCGTTCGTCGTGCGCGGCCTCGAGGTGATGCGGCAGGGCCGCAATGTCGGCATTGCCGCGCTTGCCATGGCGGCGCGCATCAACGGCCCGGTCAATCCCTACCATCTGGGCTTCCTCATCGGCCCCAGAATCAATGCCGGCGGCCGGATCGGCGATGCGGCCCTCGGGGCACGGCTTCTGTCGCTCGACGACGAAGCGGACGCCATGGTGATCGCCGCCCGCCTCGATGAACTCAACGGCGAGCGCCAGCGCATCGAACTCGATGCCGTAGAGGAGGCGACGCGCGTCGCCGAGGCGGAGATAGGCCAGGGCGAGGGGCCTGCCGTGCTGGTGCTCGCCTCCGGCCAGTGGCATGCCGGCGTCGTCGGCCTCGTCGCGGCGCGGCTGCGGGAGCGGTTCGAGCGGCCGGCCTTCGCCATCGCGCTCGGCCCCGACGGCGGCGGCACCGGATCGGGCCGGTCGGTTCCCGGCGTCGACCTCGGTAGCGCCGTGCTGGCGGCGGTCGATGCGGGGCTCGTGGCCCGCGGCGGGGGGCACGCCATGGCCGCCGGTGTCACCCTGCGTAGCGGCGACCTGGGGGCGTTCCGCGCTCACCTGATCGAGCGGCTCGGCGACGCGGTCGCCGTGGCGCGCGCTGCCACCGCGCTGCCGATCGATGCGGCCCTGACCGCGCGCGGCGCTTCGGTCGACCTCCTGCAGGACATCGAGCGCGCCGGTCCGTTCGGCGCCGGGAACCCCACGCCGATCTTTGCCTTTCCGGCGCATCGGGCGAAATTTCCCGACATCGTCGGCGCCGGCGGCCACGTCCGCTTCAGCCTGACGTCGGAGGACGGGGCGCGCATCAAGGCGATCGCCTTCCGGGCGGCGCAAACCCCGATCGGCGAGGCGATCATGGCGGCCGGTGGCGACCGCCCGCTGCACCTCGTCGGCAGCCTGGGACTCGATCACTACCAGGGCCGGGCAGAGGCGCAGCTGCGCGTCGTGGATGTGGCAATTCCACCGCGATTCTAACGATATGCCGACCGCAATGAAGCGTTAACTGAGCCTTGCATATCGGCTCGTGACGGATAAAGTGCGGCGGTTGAGCGGCCGGCCTCGTTGACATGTTGCGCGCGCTGCGCCAACACCGCCGCCACAAGCACCCTTGGTTGAACCTCGCGTAGACGTCGATGAGCAAAGCGGCAGTAGAACAGACTTCGGGCAGTGCATCTTTCCTGACGCACGTCCTTTCCCGCCTGGTGGAGTGGATCGGCTTGCCGCTGATCGGCAATCCGGCGCACGGGGCGGTGACGGTGGTGCTGCCGAACGGGCGGACCCGCACCATGGGGACGCCGACGACCGGCCTCCACTCGGTGCTCAAGCTCAACAATTTCAAGGTGATCGGCGAGTCGATGCGGCGCGGCACGCTGGGCTTTGCCGCCGCCTACATCAACGGCGACATCGAGATCGACGATCTGACCGCGCTGTTCCGCTTCTTCCTGCAGAACCGCACGATGTTCGACAGCGCCAATCCGGGCCTGTTCCGGCGGGCGGCGCATGACGTGGCCTACCACATGTCCCGCGCCAACACGAAGGAAGGCAGCAAGCTCAATATTTCCGAGCACTACGACCTCGGCAACGATTTCTACGGCGAGTGGCTCGATCCTTCGATGACCTATTCGTCGGCGGTCTTCACCTCCGGCGACCAGTCGCTGGAGGAGGCGCAGCATGTGAAATACCATCGCGTCGCCGACATGGCCGGCATCAAGCCGGGCGAAAAGGTGCTCGAGATCGGCTGCGGCTGGGGCGGGTTCGCCGAAACGGTCGCCAAGGATTACGGCGCCGAGCTCTATGGCATCACGCTCTCGAGGGAGCAGTTGAAGTTCGCCCAGGACCGGATGGCGCGACAGGGGCTCGACAACCTCGCGACGCTGCACTTCGAGGACTATCGCGACACCCAGGGGCAGTTCGACCATATCGGTTCGATCGAAATGATCGAGGCGGTGGGCGAGGAGCACTGGCCGACCTATTTCAAGGCGATCGCCGATCGGCTGAAGGCCGGCGGCACGGCGGCCATCCAGGCCATCACCATCAACGAAGGCGATTTCGACGCCTACCGGAAGAATCCGGACTTCATCCAGCGCTACGTGTTTCCGGGCGGCATGCTGCTGACCAAGGCCGCCATGCTCGACCAGGCGAAGCGGGTGGGGCTCATCCTCGAAAACGTCGAGAACTTCCGCCTCAGCTACGCCAAGACGCTTCGCCTCTGGCGCGAGCGCTTCCTCGAGCGCTGGAACGTCATTGCCCCGCTCGGTTATGACGAGGCCTTCCGGCGCAAGTGGGTCTACTACCTCAGCTATTGCGAAGCGGGCTTTGCCGAGGGGGCGATCGACGTGGGCATCTACCAGTACCGCAAGCCCGTATAGGGGCGGGCCGCAGGGCTCGCCGATTCCTGACAGTGCCGTCGTTTTGGGCCTTGGAGCGCTTGCTGCCTCCGGCTAAGACTGGGCAATATCAGGGAGAATTCACAAAAATGCACAAGCTCTTGACCTCGCTCGCGCTTGCCGGGCTGATGGCGGGTGTGGCGACGGGCGCCATGGCTGCGGGCGAGAAGATTTCGGTTCTCACCCCGTATCTGTCGGCCGTGGCGACCGGCCAGATGATCGAAGCGTTCAAGGCCGACGCCGCCAAATATGGCTGGACGGTCGATGTGGTCGACACTGCTGGCGACATGGGGGCATTCGCCAGCCGCGTCGAGGATGCGACGACCAAGAAGTCGAATGCCATCGTGCTGGTTTCGGTCGACGCCAAGCAGGTGCAGGCGCAGGTCGATGCAGCCAAGGTTGCCGGCATTCCAGTGTTCTCGATCGACGGCGCCAAGAACGCGTCGGTGGCGCTGAACGTGACCTCCGACAACTTCGCCATGGGTCAGCTGATGACCAAGTTCCTGTTCGATACCATCGGCGGCAAGGGCAATATCGTCCGCTTCTTCTATTCCGCCCATCCGGGCGTGCACGCCCGCGAACTGGCGCTCGATGCGGCGCTCAAGGCAAATCCCGACATCCATCAGGTCGCCGACCACTACGTCGCGGTGCCCGGCCAGGTCGATGACAGCCGCGCCGCCATGGATGCGATCCTGCTTGCCCACCCCGGCGACGGCGCCATCAATGCCGTCTGGGCCGGCTGGGACGAGCCCGGCATCGGCGCAGAACTGGCGATCGACGCCGCGGCGCGCAAGGGCATTGTGATTGCCGGCATCGACGGCAATCCGCAGGCGATCGAGCTGATCAAGAAATGCGGCCCCTATGTGGGTACGGTCCGGCAGGGCTTTTCCCAGATGGCCGACATCGCCGCCGAGCAGCTCAACAAGGTGATGGCCGGTGGCACGCCGGACAAGGACGAACTCTATGCGCCCGCCGAGCTGATCACCCGCGAGACGCTGGGCGTGAAGTGCAACTGACGGCCTTGCCGGCCTGCAACGAGACTGGCCGCCCCACACCGGGCGGCCACTTCGCCGGGGCTCGATGAGCGCCGCCGGCAATTCTTCCGCCTCTCCGGTGCTGGTGCTCGACGGCCTCGGCAAGAGTTTCGGGGCCACCCGGGCCCTGGATCGCGCCTCCCTGTCGCTCGCCGCAGGCGAGATATTGGGGCTCGTCGGGCACAATGGCGCCGGCAAGTCGACGCTGATCAAGATCGTCGGCGGGGCGCAGGCGCCGGATCGGGGGAAAATCCTCGTCGACGGCATGCCCGTCCGCTTCGACACCCCCCACCAGTCCTATGCGGCCGGTATTCGCGTCATCCACCAGGACGCCCCCCTCGTTCCGGCGTTCGACACCATCGACAACTGTTTTCTCGGGCGCCCCTATCCCAAGCGCCTCGGCACGATCGACCGATCGGCGATGCGGCAGGCGATTGCTTCCGTCGCGACGGAGATTGCGCCCGAGTTGCCGCTCTACCGCCCGGTGGCCGAGCTGACCGTGGCGGAGCGGCAGTTCGTCCGGCTGCTGCGGGCGGTGGTCGATGCCGGACGCATGCTCATTCTCGACGAACCCACGGCGGCGCTGCCGGCCGAGGACGCGCGCCGCTTCTTCGAGGTGCTGGGCCGCATCCGGTCGCGCGGCACGGCGATCGTCTTCGTCAGCCATCGGCTCGATGAAGTCGTCGAACTCTGCGACCGGGCGGTGGTGCTCCGCGATGGCGCCAGTGTCGCGGAACTGACGGGCGACGATCTATCGGTCGGCCGGCTGATCGCCGAAATGGGCGGCGGCGCGGCTGCCGCATCCACCCGCACCGGGCCATCGCCCGCGGCGCCGGCTGTGCTCCGGATCTTGGGCTTCCGCACGCCCCGCATCGGCGAGCCGGTCTCGCTGACCGTGCGCGCCGGCGAAGTGGTGGCGCTTTACGGCCTGCTCGGTTCCGGCCGGTCGAGCCTCCTCAACGCGCTCTGGGGCGTCGAGCCGATCATCGCGGGCGACATCCTCATCGACGAGGTGAGGTATCGGCCGCATGACCCGGGTAGCGCTGTGAAAGCCGGCATTTCCTATGTACCCGCTGACAGGCACCGGACGGGGCTGTTTCCGGCGCTCGACCTCGTCTTCAACAAGACCTTGCCGCTGCTGCGCAGCTACCGGCGCTGGGGAGTTTTGCCGATCCCCGATGCCGCGGCCGAGCGGCGGGCGTTCCTCGAGGCAGCTCGAAATGTCTCGATGAGCTTCGGCAGCCCCGCCCAGCTCGCGCGGACGTTGTCGGGCGGTAACCAGCAGAAGCTCATCTTCTCGCGCTGGGCCAATCGCCACTCCAAGGTGATGCTGCTCGATGAACCGACGGAAGGCGTGGATGTAATGGCCAAGCAGACGATCAAGGACATCATCCACGCTATCGCCGCGGACGGAGATGCCGTGCTGGTTTCGACCTCCGATCGCGAGGAAGCGCTGGAGCTGGGCGATCGCGTGCTGGTGTTTCGCGATGGCGCCATCGTCGAGCAATGGGTGCGCGGCGAGGCCACCGCCGCCGGGTTGTCCGCCGCCGCGCAGGCAAAGCCGGCCCAGGCCGCCACGGTGCGAGCCCGCTGATGCACCATATCGGCCGGTTCGGCACCGTCATCGCCTTCGTGCTGCTCTGCGTCGGCTTTTCGATCGCGGCGCCGGCGGCCTTCGCCAGCCAGGCCAATGTCTTCAACCTGCTGCAGCAATTGGCGACGCTGTCGATCGTCGCCACGGCGGCGACGCTGGTGATGACCATCGGCGAGTTCGATCTGTCGGTGGGCTTTGCCGCCTCGCTCGCCGCGGTGGTCTGCTTCGTGATGTTCGGCGCCGGCTATTCGCCCTGGCTGGCGGTGCCGGCCGCGGTCGTCGCCGGGTTGCTCGGCGGCATCGGCAATGGCGTGCTCGTCGCGGTCTATGGCGTGCCCTCGTTCGTAGCGACGCTGGCGCTGGGCACCATCCTCTCGGGCCTGTCGTTCGGCCTGTCGGGCGGCGGCAGCCTGTTCCAGAACGTGCCGGCCGAGTTCACCTCGCTCGGCCGCGGCTCGCTGCTCGGCGTGCCGGTGCTGGCCTTCTGGATTGTAGTGGTCATGGGGGCCGCCAGTTTCGTGCTGAGCCTGACCGAGTTCGGGCGACGGCTGCGGGCGATCGGCGGCAACATGCTCGCCGCGCGGCTGGCCGGGCTGCCGGTCAGGCGCGACGTCATCGTCACCTTCGGCGTCGCGGGCGGCCTGTCGTCGCTGGCGGGGCTCCTGCTCGCATCCCGCCTCGGAAGCGTGCAGCCGACGATGGGCGAGCCGTTCCTTTTGCCCGCCTATGCCGCGGTCTTTATCGGCACTACCGCCTCGCCCACGGGCAGCCCGAGCATCCCCGGCACGCTGCTCGGCGTTGCCATCACCGGGGTGCTCGCCAACGGCATGACTATTTTAGGCGTCGAACCGTTCGTGCAGAAAATGCTGACTGGTGCCATCATCATCGTCGCGGTGCTGGTTCGGCGGCTGGGGAGGGCACGGTGAGCGGGGCAGGGGGCGGCAGCGACGTTCTCGTCTTTGACGTCGGCAGTTCGGGGCTGAAGGCGGTGGTCTACGACACCGCCGGGGTGATCATCGACCGGATCGAGACGCCCTACGCCCGGCCGCCGGTCGATCACCGGCAGTCGCCGTGGGACTGGTGGAGCGCCGCCGTCATCGCCTCGAGCCAGATAGATTGCCGGCAGGTGGGCGCGATCGCCTTGACCGGCACGATGGAGAATCTGATCCCGATCTCGGGCGGCGGCGAACCCTTGGGCGAGGCGCTGCTCTATTCGAACCCGTGCGGGGCTGCCTATCTAGAGGAAATGGCCGGGGCGCTTGAGGCGGCCGAGGCCGGCCGCATCTGCGGCAACACGCCCGAGCCGCTGATGACAGCGTTCAAGCTCGCCTGGCTGGCGGAAAATGAGCGAGAGCGATTCGACCGGGCGGCCTGCTTCCTGCCGGGCTCGAAAGACTTCCTGGTGCTGCAACTGACCGGCGCCTGCATGACCGACCCGACCTGCGCCGCGACCACGGGTTTGATGGATCTCGCGTCACGCGACTGGTCGACGCCGCTGCGGACGATCTTCGGCGTCGAACGCCGCCGCTTGCCGCACATCCGGCCGGCAACCGACATTGCCGGCACGCTGATCGAAACCGCCGCCGGCGAACTCGGGCTGCCGGCCGGCATCCCGGTCATCAACGGCTGCGGCGACGGTGGCGCGACGACGGTCGGCGGCGGAGCGGACGCTACCGCCGACGTCAGCCTCTACCTCGGCACCACCGGCTGGGTAGCGCGCATCGCCGGCAGCGCGGCGCTGGGCAAGCCGAGCCATTTCTATCGGCTGCCGCATCCGGCGGGCGAAGGGGTGATCGAGATCGCGCCGATCCTGTCGGCGGGGTCGGCGACGCAGTGGGCGCGCAGCGTTCTCGCCGTCGACATCGCCCGTGGCGAGGCGCTCGCCGCCAAGGCGGATGCCGCACCGCACGATGTGCTGTTCCTCCCCTATCTCAGCGGCGAGCGGTCGCCCTTCATCGACCTGGAGCTGCGCGGCGCCTTTCTTGGCCTCGGCCCAAAGGATGCACCGCACGACCTCTATTATGCCGTGCTCGAAGGGGTGGCGATGGCGATCGAGAGCAACCTTGCCGCGATGGGAGGGGCAGGCCGCAAGGTGAGCCTCGTGGGCGGCGGGGCGCTGTCGCGCGTTTGGCCACAGATCATCGCCGACATGATCGAGGCGCCGATCCTGTCGCCCGCCGATCCTGTCGCGGCAACGAGCTTTGGCGCGTTTCGGCTGGCGCAGCGTGCCCTCCGGCTGCCACTATCGACGGGCACCCTCCACCCGATCGCCGCTCCCCGGCCCGAACGGGCCGAGCGGGCGTCGCGCCAGCGGCAGCGCTTCGCTCAGGCCACCGCCCTGGCGCGGCAACTCGAGCCTGCATCGCCCGTCGCCTGAGGCGGAAAACGGATTGGACACCTGATGGGGGAGGCGGCGTTGCTCAACCTGCTGAAGGGGCCGCTCGGCCAGCCACAGGCGCGGGTGCTCTGCTATCATGCGGTGCAGGATATCGCCGATCCGGGACCCACGGCGCCCTATATCATGCCCGTCGCCGCCTTCGAGCGGCAGCTCGACGCCATCCTCGCCGATGGCTGGACGTTCGTCACCGGCGATGCCTTTGCGGCGGCGCATCGCGCGGCGCAACCGCTACCACCGCGCTCGGTGCTGCTGACCTTCGACGACGGCTTCGACGATCTCGAAACGATCATCGCCCCCATGCTGCTGGAGCGCGGCATTCCTGCCGTCGCCTTCGTCGTCACGCAGCGGCTCGGGCAGACCAATCTATGGGATGCGCAGCGCGGTGGTCCGCCGCTACGCCTCCACGACGCAGCGGCACTGCATCGTCTCCGCGGCATGGGGTTCGACATCGCGCCCCACACGCGCACCCATCCCCGCCTGACCGACGTCGCGCCGCCAGACCTCTCGGCGGAAATAGCCGGCGCGCGGTCCGACCTGATGGCACTCGGCTTTCCCGAAAGCCCGTTCTTTGCCTATCCCTATGGAGCCTATGACGCCCGAGTAGTGGCAGCTACGAGACAGGCCGGCCTGCCATTCGCCATGGCCGTCGGACGCTTTGGCCGGCTGTCGCTTTATCATCGCCTCAAACTGCCGCGCATCGTGATCCTGCGCGGCCAGGACGCCGTCGCCGCCCTAAATGCGCGCTGAGCGGTGCCGTGCTTGCCGGACGATGGCTGCAATATCAGGGGAAGTGGCGCGCCCAAGGGGAATCGAACCCCTGTTCCCGCCGTGAGAGGGCGGTGTCCTGACCGCTAGACGATGGGCGCGGCGACAGGCTCAGTAGCAATGTTCTGCCCGGCGCGTCAACGCCGGACGAAACGCGGAAGTGGTACGCCCAAGGGGAATCGAACCCCTCTCTGCACCGTGAAAGGGTGCCGTCCTAACCGATAGACGATGGGCGCATGCCGCGTCGCGGTCCCTAATAGTGAGGGCCAACCGACAAGGCAAGCGCTTTGTCACATGCCGCTAACAGCCGGAGAAGGTGACGGGGCCGGTGGCGCCGCGCGGGCGGTCGCGGACGTCGACGTGGATGAAGTTCTGCCCCGGATAGCAGCCGAGACCGCCCACCAGGTCGAGCTTGTAGGCATAGGCGATGAGCTGGTCCTTGGGCACGCCGGGGATGAAAAAATCGGCCGCCATGCAGCGCATGTGGTAGGAGTGCTCCTTGCCGCCGGTGGCCTCGTTGTGGGCCACGTCGCGATAGCCCGAATTGAGCACGATCTTGCGGCCGAACTGGCCCTCGAAGTTCCAGATGGCGAGGCGCAGCTTGGGCGTCAGGCAGAAGGCGTTCACCTCGTTCGAGGCGACGTAGGTGCCGAAATTGGTGCGGTAGCCGTAGTCGCCCTGGGCGAAGATGGCCATCGGCAGGCAGCCGCTGACCGAGAGCGTAAGGGCGACGGCTGCGCCGAGCGCTGCAAGCTTCATGGATGCCATCCCGAGGCATGGGGCCGCGAGGCGCGGCCCTCTCATAGTGATGGCTAAAAATGATCCGGTCTCGCTAACCCGGGCTTAAGCCTTTTGGTTAGCCGATCCTTAACGACGACTACCAGGAACCGGTATTGGGCATCGACTTCCAGGGCTCGGCCGGCGCCAGGGCAGGGCCGTCCTGCAGGATTTCGACCGAGATGTTGTCGGGCGAGCGGACGAACGCCATGCCACCTTCGCGCGGCGGGCGGTTGATGGTGATGCCCATCTCCTGGAGGTGCTTGCAGGTGTCGTAGATGTTGGCGACTCCGATCGCGAGGTGCCCGAAATTGCGGCCGCCCGTGTAGACTTCCGGGTCCCAGTTGTGGGTGAGTTCGACCATCGCCCCGTCCTCGTGCCCGCTGGCGGACAGGAAGATCAGCGTATAGCGGCCCTTTTCGTTGTCGGAACGACGAACTTCCTTGAAGCCCAGGCCATCGCAATAGAATCGCAGGCTCTGCGCGACATCGGTGACGCGAACCATGGTGTGCAGGTATTTCATTGTCGGCTCTCCCTTTTTACGCTCGTTGTTAGCGCGTTTTCCCGATATCGGCGTGACAATTCGGCGTCAAAGCGGCCGGTTCCGAATTGCGGGCAAAACTCAAAACAATCGCAACCAGTCCTTAACTTTTGGCGGTGAATCGGCCAAAGTATGAACCTCTAGTGGAGTACCTCGCGTGCGGCGGGGCGGTGCGAGAGGCGTTGGCATGGGGGCCAAGTATACATCCGAGGGCGAGGCGCACAGTGCGCACGGTCCCGACGGAACGACGGTGAGCCGCGAGGGCAGCGCGGAGCCTGCGTTCGATCACGATTTGGACGTCATCGAGATCGCCGGCGCGATCAAATGGTTCGATGTGGCCAAGGGGTTCGGTTTTATCGTGCCGGACGACGGGCGGCCAGACGTGTTGCTGCACGTCACCTGCCTGCGGCGGGACGGCTACCAGACGGCCTACGAAGGTGCCCGGGTGGTCGTCGAGGCGCTCAATCGGCCGGGGGGGCTGCAGGCCTTCCGGATTCTCTCGATGGATGAGACGACGGCGCGCCATCCGGCGCAGATGCCGCCGCCACGCACCCATGTGACCGTGGAGCCGACCTCCAAGCTCGAGCGGCTCGAGGTCAAATGGTTCAACCGCATTCGCGGCTTCGGCTTCCTGTCGGCGGGCGACGGTGCCCCGGACATCTTCGTCCACATGGAAACGCTGCGGCGGTTCGGCATCACCGAACTTCGCCCGGGGCAGCACGTGCTGGTCCGTTACGGCAACGGCCCCAAGGGGCTGATGGTCGCCGAGATTCGGCCCGACGGCTGGGGCGAAGCGCCCTCTTCGCATTGAGCCTGTCTCCGTCATCGGCGACGTCCCGAGGCAGCCGGCCGCTTCGCCTGTTTCGCGCCGGAGGTATCGCCTTGGCCATCGCGATTGCTGCCGTGCCGCTCGCCGCGTGCAGCGCCGACGAGAGCCAGGCGGTCCTCCACACCTCGAAGGGCAACTTCACTTTCAACATCGAGATCGCCGATACCGAGGAGTCGCGGGATCGCGGCCTGATGTTCCGGCAGTCGCTGGCGTCGGACGCCGGCATGCTGTTCGACTTCTTCAAAGACCAGCCGGTCGAGTTCTGGATGGTCAACACCTTCATCCCCCTCGACATGGTGTTCATTTCGTCCAGCGGCGTGGTCAAGACCGTGCACGCCAATGCGCGCCCGCAGGACGCGACGCCGATCCCCTCGGGGGCGCCGGTCGAATTCGTGCTCGAGATTCCAGGCGGCCGCGCCGCCGAAATCGGCCTCGCCCCCGGCGATACGATGGATCAGGCGCGGGTCAAGAAGGCGCAGTGACCGGTCCGCAAGGCGCATTGCTGGCCGCCATCCTGCTGTTCGCGCTGGCGGCTTTTCACGCGGCATTGGCGCTTGGCGCGCCCTGGGGGCGGCTTGCCTGGGGGGCCGATGTCGAGGGGCCGCTGCCGCGTCGGCTGCGCGTCGGCAGCGGCGTGCTGGCGCCGGTCATCGCCGCGATGGGCCTGGTTTTGCTGATGCGCGGCGGCTTCGTCTTTCCCGACGAGGCGCCGCAAATGCTGGTGCCGGTCTGGGCCATCTTCGCCTTCGTGGTGTCGCAACTGTTCGGGGCGCGGCGATCGAGTTCGGCCAGCGAACGCCGCTTCATGATGCCGGCCTACGCCCTCGTTGCCGCGCTCGTCGCCTTCGTCGGCTTCACGCCGATGCTTTGAGGCGTGGTCAGAGCCGGCTGATCACCCAGCAGTCGAGGATCGCGGCGAGGTGGAGCATGGCAGCCACCACGACGAAGCCGTGCCAGAGGGCGTTCTGGAACTTCAGTCGGTCCCACAGGTGGAAGACGATCCCGAGCGAATAGACGATGCCGCCGGCGACCAGCAGGCCGAGCGTCACCGGCGGCAGGCTGGCGGCCAGCTGCTGGAAGACCAGCACGCCACTCCAGCCGATCGCCAAGTAGAGCATGATCGCCAGCCGGCCGAAGCGCTGCGGCACGATCAGCTTGAGCGCGATGCCGATCAGCGAGGCGGCCCAGACGAGCACCATCATGACGATGCCGCTCGCACTGCCGCCCAGGATCGCGAGGAACGGCGTGTAGGTGCCGGCGATGAACAGGAAGATCGCCGCCTGGTCGAACCGCGCGAGGATGCTCTTGACCGGCGTGACCGGCCACAGATTGTAGGCCATCGAAACCGAAAGCACGGCGAGCAGCGAGCCGATGTAAACGGCGAGGGCCGGGACTTCCGAGGGTGCCGTCTTGAGTACGGCGAGGGCGAGGATCACCGATCCGACCGCACCGCCCGCGACGATGCCGACGCCGTGGACGATGCCGTCGGCGATCAGTTCCTCAAGCGTGAACCGCCGCTGGGGCAGCCACCAACTCCGCTTCGCCACGGGCCCGTCCATGTCCGGTTCCATGCGCACCACCTCTAAAGCCCTTAGTCTATGCACCCATTGTGACCAAATCTCTACGCTGTGGGCGTCGGTCCGCGGGTCGTTGACTCGTCGCGTTCCGGTTACCAGTGGTGGTCGGGCCATTGTAACGGATGAGTCGATGCCGCCGATCGAGCAGTTTTCAGCCCTTGCCGACGCCACCCGCTGCCACGTGCTCGAACTGCTGCGGGAGCGGCCGCGGCCGGTGCACGAGCTGGCCGCCGCGTTCGCGATCAGCCGGCCGGCGATTTCGCGGCATCTCAAGGTGCTGAAGGACGCCGGCCTCGTCCGGGAAGAAAAGCGCGGGCGCGAGAACGTCTATGCCTTTCAGCCGGACGAACTGGTCAAGCTCGATCGGTGGCTCGCGGGGTTCTGGTCCTCGCGGCTGACGCAGCTCAAGACCAAGGCGCAAATCCCCGCGCATACGGCGGCCCGGCCGATCGCCGATCTCTTCGCCTTCGACGGCTGACCGCCGCAAATCCGGCGCACGGCCAAGCTAGCGAGCGGGCGGAGGTTCCGCCATGGATGCTGCCGCCGTTCCGTTTCGGGCCCCCGCGCCCGTGCCGCACGCCAAGCCTTTGGGCGCGGTGCGATTCGTGCTCACAGCCTCGCGCAACCCGCTCGAGATCTGGGGCGAACGGGCCTATCGCGAGCCGTTTGTCAGCGCGCGCTGGCTCGGCAATCCCACCATCATCGTCTCCGATCCCGCCGCCATCCGGTACTTCATGGTCGAGAACGCCAGGAACTACGGCATGCAGCCGCTGCGGCAGCGCGTGCTGCGGCCGATCCTGCGCGACGGCCTGCTGACCGCGGAGGGTGAACTCTGGCGCCGGACCCGCCGCGCCATGGCCCCAATCTTCACGCCGCGCAACATCGAAGGCTTTGCCGCGACCATGCTGGCGCGCAGCGTGGCCTTCGCCGAGGGGCTGTCCCAACGCCCCGGCCAGGTTGACGTCGCGCTCGAGATGACGCTGCTGACGTACGACATCCTGCAGGCGACGCTGTTTACCGGCGACATCGCCGGCGACCCGGTGGAATTCGCCAACGCCGTCAGCCGGTTCCTCCACATCATGGGACGGGCCGATCCGTTCGACATCCTCGACCTGCCGGCCTTTCTGCCGCGACCGACGCGGCTGCTCGGCCGCCGCTCGGAGCGGTACTTCCGGACGCTGATCGCCGATACCATCGAGAAACGGCAGCGCATGTTGCGTTCAGGGGAGAACGCCGCCCCGCACGACCTGCTGACCCTGCTGCTGCAAGCGGAAGGGCTGTCCCGCAGCGAAGTCGAGGACAACATCATCACTTTCATCGGTGCTGGCCACGAGACGACGGCCCGGGCGCTCGGCTGGACGCTCTACCTGCTAAGCCAGGCGCCGGACGAGCGGGAGAAGGTCGAGGCCGAACTCGATACGCTGCTCGATGGGCTCGACGATCCGGTCGAATGGCCGGAAAGGCTCGTCCATACGCGCGCGGCGTTCGAGGAGGCGATGCGCCTCTACCCGCCGGCGCCGTCGCTCAACCGTACCGCGCTCGAAGCCGACAGTTTTGGCGCGATCGAGGTGCCCAAGGGCGCCTCCGTACTGATTCTGCCCTGGGTGGTGCACCGGCACCGGCGGCTCTGGTCGGACCCCGAGAGCTTCGTTCCGTCGCGATTCCTGCCGCAAGACCGCACCGCCATCGATCGCTACCAGTATCTGCCATTCGGCATCGGGCCACGCGTCTGCATCGGGCAGAGCTTTGCCATGCAGGAGGGGATCGTCGCGCTTGCCGCGCTGATGCGGCACCTCAGGTTCGACTACGTGGGCCCGCGGCCGCCCATGCCGATCCAGAAGATCACCGTGCAGCCCGACAAGGGCTTGCCGATGACGGTCCGCCGCCGCAATTGAGCCGCCGTTTCGCGGCGGAAACAGGGCCGGGCGATTAAGGCCCATGTCAGGTCGACGGCGCATCTTGCCCGCAATGGCGCCTCGTGTGCCGCCCTGCGGAATGTCTCGAATGAAAAAGCTTCTCCTGTCACTTGCCGTCGTCGCGGCTTCGGGCGGCTACGTCGCCGCTACTCACCTCACAGATCGGGGCAACCCCACCGCCGGCAATGCCGACGCGATGCTGCTTTCGACGCCCGACGTGCCCGCGGCAGCCGCCGCCGTGCCAACCAGCAACACCGCCGA
>Ga0209233_1000599_pt1 | contig 18677 bp, 17 predicted proteins | sample AraplaCL_Cvi_mCL_FD_184269 | JGI IMG/M metagenome (GOLD analysis project Ga0209233, IMG submission 184269) | Arabidopsis root microbial communities from the University of North Carolina, USA - plate scrape CL_Cvi_mCL (SPAdes) (version 2) | ecosystem: Host-associated > Plants > Roots > Endosphere...
TGAGAAGTCGCAGCTCTACATTCAGCGTTACATGCAGCATTTCCCGGCAGGCGGCGAGGTCGTGATCTTCGACCGGAGCTGGTACAATCGCGCCGGGGTCGAGTATGTCATGGGCTTCTGCTCACCCGAGGACCACAAACGGTTCCTCACCCTGTGCCCCCAGATGGAAAAGCATCTCGTCGAGAGCGGGATCATCCTGATCAAGATCTGGCTCGAGGTCGGGATGGAGGAGCAGGAGCGGCGGTTTCGCGCCAGGATCGATGATCCATTGCGGCAGTGGAAACTGAGCCCGATGGACACCGAGTCCTATCGGCGCTGGTACGACTATTCCAAGGCTCGCGATCTGATGTTCGAGGCAACGAGCTCCAAGCATGCGCCATGGACCATCGTCCGGTCCGATGAAAAGCGGCGGGCGCGGCTCAACTGTATCGCGCATCTCCTGGATTCGATCCCGCACAAGCGGATCAAGAAGGACAAGGTCAAGCTGCCGCCGCGCTCCGACAAGGGACGCTACAACGATCAGGCGAGCCTGCGTGGCATGAAGTTCGTGGAAGAGCGTTACTGAAGGTGGACTGAGATAGACGAAAAACAGGCCGCGCGATGCGCGGCCTGTTTTTGTTGCGTCGACTGTCTATTTCAACCGGATCGTGACTCCGCCGACGGCGGCCGACACTTCGGCGCCCACCTTCGGACCGCTGAGCTGCAGGATCACGCCGTTGGCGTTCTGTAGTTGCACCGCACCAGCACCGGCCGCAATGGCGCCGCCTGCTCCGCCCACCGCGTAGGAGCCTTCGATCGAGGCCGGGCCCCGCAGGTTCAAGGCGCGGCCGACCAGCTTGGTGGTCGAGGCGCCGATCGTGAAGCCGACGCTCATGCCCGAGACCGTGAACGGATAGTTCTTGCCGCGCAGGTGCAGCACACCCTCGCCGCCTCCGACACCGACGATGAAGCCGCCCTTGGTGAAGACCACGGCGACGCTGCCGGTTTCGGCGCGCGAGGGCGCGCTGAAACCGGCGACACCGAGGAGCAGAGCAGCAACAACAACCATTTTCTTCATGACTTTCCCCTGAGTTTGGCTCGCTATTGAGCCAGAAGCATTGCGAAGTAGCCGAACACCGTGAGCATAATCCCCGAGACGGCATAGCCGACCGGGAAGCCGATCCAGGGCACTGAGCTCTGGATCTCCACCGCAGCCTCCCGGCAAGGACCGGAGTGCGAGCGCGCGCCGGCCACACCGCCCATCAACACGGCCGGGTTGATCTTGAACACGTGGAACCCGATCGCCCAGACGATGAAGGGCGGGATCGTGCAGGCGATGAATCCGACGATGAAGATCTTCAGCGCGACCGCACCGGTGAGCTGAGCCAGCAGACCCGCACCCGCATTGACACCGACGATGGCGACAAACACTACGAGACCGAGATCCTCCAGCACATTGCGCGCAGCGTTCGGTGTATTGCCGAAGAAACGCAGTCGCGACACGACGGAGGAGACGATCACGCCCGACAGCAACAGTCCGCCGGCATTGCCGAGGCCGATCTTGGCGCCGAATGCCGGGAATTCGATCATGCCGATCAGGAAGCCGATGATCATGCCGACCGACAGGGTCAGCAAGTCGGTCGACGTGTTGGTCCGGGCAATACGGCCCCACATGTCGCCGAGCTCGTTGACGGCGGACTTCAGTCCCACCACCGAAACGATGTCCATCCGCTCCAGCTTGGTCTTGAGACCGGCCGGGATCTGCACGCCGCCACGCTCGACCTTGGTCACCTGCAACTGTCCCGCGATAGCGGTGTCACGGAAGGACTCGAACGTGCGTCCCACCATGTCCTTGTTGGTGACGAGGATGTCCGCCTGGTCCATGGGAATGCCGAGCGTCTTGGGGTCGGCGACCTCGGGACCGATCAAGCCCATCTTGTCGGTGAGATGCTCGGTCGAGCCGCCAAGGGCGACGATGTCGCCCTTTTGCAGCACGAGGTCGGCATCGGCACCTTGCGGTTCGCCGTTCCGCCCCACATTGACGATCCGGTACTCCGGATTCATGGCGCGGAATTTGGCGATGCTCATGCCGGCGGTTGCAGGATTCTCCAAGCGATAGGCGCGCAGCCCGAACTGGCGATAGCCGGTGAGGCCGCCACCTTCGAGATCCTTGACGCCGAACTCCTGCTCATACTGCTTCGCGGCGGCCTTGGCGTCGACGCCCCACCAGCGCGGCAGATATTTGCAGATCAGGATGATGCCGACGGTGCCCCAGATGTAGGTGATGCCGTAGGAGAGCGCGATCATGCCCGAGGCGTCCTCCGGCTTCATGCCCGCAGGCAGCTTGACGACACCGGACGTAATGGCCTGCTCCGCCGAGCCGATCGCCGCCGACATGGTCTGCGATCCCGCCAGCATGCCGCCGGCGGCGCCGGTCGGCAGCGCGAACAGCTTTGCGCCGATCACCACCAAAGCAAGGCCGAGCACGCTCGAGACGACAGCGAGGATGCAGAACTTGAGGCCGTCTCCCTTCAGGCTGTTGATGAAGGAGGGACCGACGCGCAAGCCCACACCGTACATGAAGAGGTAGTAGAACAGGCTCTTGGCGAAGTTGTTCAGCTCGAGCTTCACGCCGTAAGTCGAGGCCCAGACCGACAGGCCCGCGCCAACCACGATGGCGCCGGCGACCATGCCGAGACCATAACCCTTGATGCTGGCCCGACCGATATAGACGGCGAGACCGACGACGAAGAACAGCAGCAGGTATGGATACTGCTGAAGGAATGTGAAAAAGCCCTGCATGTTCGGTCCCCTCTAGGATGCAGCCTTGAGCTTCGGCGCCGCGGCAGGCTTGGGCCTGCCGATCTTCGCCAAGGCTTCGGTGCGCACGAGCTTCAGGCCTTCCTTGGCGTCGTAGCCGTGGATTTCCTTCACATCGAGCTTGCGCATGAAGTCGATGGTTTCCTGGGTGATGACCTGGCCCGGCACCATGATCGGGAAGCCAGGTGGATACGGGATGACGAAATTCGCCGAGACAAGCTCTGGGCCCGCTTTCAGCCTCCGGTCGATCTCGGGATCGTTCAGACGGATATGCTCGCAGCCCGCCAAGTCATAAGCGGTATAGAAACCAGTGCGGATGTCGCCTTCGTTGGTCTTCGCTCCGGCATCGCCGCGGAAGCTCGGATGGAAGTGCGAGAAATTCGGAAGGTCCGGCACATCCTTCATGAGGCTCGTTACCCGTGCCTCAAAGGTCTTCCGCGCATTGGCGCCGCCCTGGGCCAGCCCACGATCGATCTCGCCCGCGATCTCGGCGAGCACGCGAATGAGATGCGCGACGTCGCTCCGGGTGTTGTTGATGTTGGACTGGACCAGGACCGAGTTACGCGAGGTCTTGTTGACCTGGATGTTGTATTCGCTCGCCAGGATGCCCTTGAACTGCGTACCATCGTAGCCGGCCGTTCCGCACACCAAGGTCATGCGGGTCGGGTCGAGGCAGAACTCGTCCTCGTCGAGGCTTTTCAGCGTATTCGCCCAGTTCACGCCAGCCGCGAGATAGTCGGTAAAGCCGCTCTGGCGGTACTGCGCCGGCACCATGGCGTCTGCGCCAAGTACATGGAAGTATTTCGAAATCAGCGGGTTTTTGTTGACTGCGTGGCGGATGGCGAACGCGACCTCGATGGCATTGGCCACCAGACCGTAACCTTCCAGTTCCATCTGCCGCCGCGAGATATCGAGGCTGGCGATGAGCTGCTGGTTCGGACTGGTGGAGGCGTGCGTGAACACGGCTTCCTTGAACTGCTGCTCGACCGTATGGAACTCGACGTCCTTCACCGAGAGCATGGAGCCTTGCCGGATCGCCGACATCGATTTGTGGGTCGAGTTGGTCTGGTAAACGCGAAGGCGGATCTGCCGCGGGTCAGGGATGAGCCTAGTCTTGAGCAGCACCTCGTCCGACGGGTTCTTGCCGAGTTCGGCCTGCTGCTTGTCATAAGCCGCGACGGACTTCGGATCGTGCATCCACGCCTCGATCTCGTTGGCCGCGCCCATGGCGGTGCGTCGACGCAGGAACGGCGAGAAGCGCGCGAAACCGAACCAGGCTTCGTCCCACAGGAAAATCAGATCGGGCTTGATGGCGAGGCATTCCTCCATCACGCGGCGCGTGTTGTAGATGTGACCATCAAACGTGCAGTTGGTGAGATCGATCATCTTGACGCGGCCAAGCCGGCCGTCCGCCTTGGCATTGAGCAGCGCCTGTTTGATCGTCTTCAGCGGCACGGCGCCGTACATCGAATATTCCGTCATCGGGAAGGCTTCGACATAGAGCGGCTGCGCACCCGCCAGCACCATGCCGTAATGGTGCGACTTGTGGCAGTTGCGATCGACGATCGCGATGTCGCCGGGCGCAAGCAGCGCCTGCACCGCCATCTTATTCGATGTCGAAGTGCCGTTGGTGACGAAGAAAACGCGGTCGGCGCCGAGCGCCCTGGCCGCCTTCTCCTGCGCCTTCTTGATGTTGCCGGTCGGCTCCAGCATGCTGTCGAGACCGCCCGTGGTGGCGCTGCTTTCGGCCAGGAACAGGTTCGGGCCGTAGAACTCGCCCATGTCCCGAATCCAGTCCGACTTGAAGATGGACTTTCCGCGAGCGATGGGCAGCGCGTGGAACGTCCCGATCGGTCGCTGCGCATATTTCTTGAGATTGTCGAAGAACGGGGTGTCGTAACGATCCTGGATTCCTTCGAGGATCGACAGATGCAGCTCCAGCAGCTCTTCCACCGAATAGAAGATGCGGCGGACGACGCTGGCTTCGGGATTGCCTGCCAATTCCTCGACGTCCCGATTCGAGATCATGTAGAGGTCAAGCTCCGGCCTGACCTTCTTGATGATCTGGGCGAGCCGGAGCGCCGAGGCGTCTGCCTCGTCCTTGAGACCGGCCGTTGCCATGATCGAGCGAAGGACGGGCGCGTCGTGCCGCGACCGCAGGCCAAAGCCCTCGTTGATGATCACCGCGGCGATATCAGGGTTGAGCATGGTAGCGCAGAAGGCGTCTTCGAGACTGCCGACGATGACGGGCTCATAGATGAAGCCGTCGACCGGACGACGCAGCTTGCGCCATTCGGCGGCGAGTGCCGGCCACTGGCTGGATGACACGCCGGTCACGATGAGGGTTTCGAAATAGGGCCGCCGCGTCGCGGGCCCGCCAAACGACGGCGGCACCAATTCGGGCACATCGCCATTGCCCTCGTCCTTCGCGTTCCAGTCGCCGGCATGTTGACGGAAGGATCGCGTGGCCAGCGCCTGGGCGATCTTCGTCGCAAGCGCGAACGATGTTGCCCCGTCGCCAGCGGCTGCGGCTTCCCGCAGCGCCGCCATCAGGTGCAGACCGGGATAGCCATGAAACTCCTCGGTGACCGAGAGTTCGGCCAGCGCCGCATCGTAAGCCGCGCGATTGCCGGCCCGCGCCCAGGCCTTCGCTGCTTCCACGAGATCGCGCCAATCATCGGCCCGCGCTCCGGGCCCGGAAAAGAATCGATCGATACGCTTCTCTGCGGAGTTGGCATCCTTGGACATGTCTCTCTCCCGATCGCAGGCAAATATGATGCGGGATCGTGACCTCACGGACCTGCGCTCCATTGATCCAAGTCAACGGTCCGAACGATCTCGAAGGGCTTTGGCAGGCCGTGCATGTCGCAGCGCAAAAACCGTCAGACGCCGTTCGTGGCGCGGCCACCAAGCACGCTGTCGAGCGTCCGCAGCCATTGCGCGCTGTCGGTCTTTTCGGCCAACCCTTCCGCTCGCAAGAGATCACGCAGCTGCGCATGCGCGCCAACAATGCAAAGCGCGACGTGACGGCAGGCAAGTTCGTCATAGAGATCGTGCAGCATGCGCGCGCCAGCGAGATCGATATAGGGCGAGGCCGAGAGATCGCAGACCACCAGTCTGATATCGACCGATTTAGCCAGCGCCTTCAGCACGGCCGCCAGGATGGTCTCGGCATTGATGTAGAGCAGCGAGGCTTCTGGCCGGAAGGCGATCACGCCGACGAGGGGTTCCACGCCTTCATGCCTGGCGCTGTCGGAATAGCGGCCGGTTCCGGGCAGCCGGCCGAGAAAGGCGATATTCGGTTGCGAAGCTCGCGCCAGCAGGAGGAAGATCGACGCGATCGCAGCGAGCAGCACGCCTTGAAGGATTCCCAGCAGCAGCACCGCAATCAGCGCGATGGCTGCCGCATAGAAATCGATCCGGCTGACGTTCCACATCCGCCATAGCGCGGGAATGTCCACCAATCTGTACACCGCGGCAAAGACGATCGCGGCCAGCACCGCCTTAGGAAGGTTGGTCAGCAGGCCTGTGAAGAACAACAGACATAGCGCCAAAGTGGCCGAGCAGATCACCAGTGCAAGTGGTGTCCGTGCCCCTGCATTGTCGTTCACTGCCGATTGCGACAACCCGCCGGCGACCGGGTAGCCGTGGCCGAATGCCGCCGCGAGATTGGCAGCACCCAGCCCGAGAAATTCCTGCCGAACGTCCAACGCATATCCATGCTTGGCAGCGAAGCTGCGCGCGGCCGATACACCTTCGATATAGGCCAGCAAGAGACATCCCGCCGCAATGGGAAACAGCTCTTCAGGCTCAACCAGCCCAAAGGTCGGAACGGCAAGGGTGGGCAGACCCTCGGGGATCTTGCCGGTGACCGGCACCCCCATGGCAGGCAACCCCAGCAGCGTGGCCGCCGCGATCGACAATGCCACGATGGTGATGCTGACCGGCCGGCCCGGCAGGCGCCGCTCGCCGAGCAGCAACAGCAGGAGCGCAACGCCACCGACCATCACGACCAGCGGTTTCGTATCGCCAAGCTGGCCAACGATGTGGATGGCCCGATCGAAGAAATTGCGACCGCCGCCGGGAATGCCAAACAGGCTCGGCAATTGGCTCATGATGATGGTGAGCCCCGCACCCGCCTTGAAGCCGACCAGGATGCTGTCGCTGACCAGACGGACGAGACTGGACAATTTGAACAGCCAGGCGATCAGGCACAGCAGCGCCACCGCGCAGGCGACGAGGCTTGCAATCTGCGCATAGCGAGCCGGATCACCCGCGGCGAGCGAACCGATCGTGCCCGCGATCATCAGCGAGATGGCCGAGGTCGGACCGATGGCGAGTTGGCGGGAGGAGCCGAGCAGCGCATAGCCGATGCCGCCGAGAATATAACCGTAGACACCGATCTGCGGCGGCAAGCCGGCAAGGGCCGCATAGGCGAGCGACACGGGAATGGCGTACGCGGCCAGGGTCACGCCTGCCACCGTGTCGGAGGGCAGCCACTCCATCCGATAGCCGGAGAGCCAGCCAAACGGCGGAAGCAAGCGCGTCCACCCGAGCCACGGTCTAGTCGGCGGCTTCATGAGCTTGCCTCGGAGGGCGCGGCTTCGCAGCGCAATAGCACGATCAGCAAAGCAACCACAGGAAGCCCCAGCGCGAGATCCGGGACGGTCTCGGTCATGAGAGCACCGAGAGCTGCGCCAAGGCCGAAGGCGCCGCACACGGCCGTGAAGATGCCAGACCGCCGCAACGTACCCGCCGCAGCACCGCCAGACGCCAACGCGAAGATGCCCTCGATCGCCTGGCGCATGTTGCCGGTGATCATCACGGTACTGTACGTCGTACCCTCGACCTTGGTGAAGACCGCGGCCTGCATCGCGGCGACCAGCGAAATTCCCAGCGTTCCGGCAATTTCGGGCATTCGATTGTGGAGAATGCCGATCCCGATCAGAAGCAAGAGCTCGACCAAGGTGCTGACGGCGCTGGCTCTCTCCGCCGCAGCACGGCGCAGCCAGGCGGCGATCACGATGCCGACCGCGAAGGCCAGGATCGGGGGGACAAACTTCAGCGCCCTCGCCCAATCGCCAGCCATCCCGTAGACCCAGAGAAAGACGAGATTCGCCGTCTGCGCATTCGCCATCACGCCATGAATGATCCAGGTATAGGCATCCAGGCAGCCGCCAGCGAAGGCCAGCAGCAGAGCGACGACGATCGTTTCGTCGCGGCGCAGCAATGAAGTAGCGGCAATCCCCTGTGAGCTCATATCGAATACGCCGTGCGTCGCCGGTCTGGCGCTGGTCCATTGACGCCGCGCGGACACAGAGAAGGCTTGACTTGAATCAAGCCTCCGGGGGGCTTTGAGGATTCAATTTCCCTCCGGAACGAACGCGCTGGGGAATGGCGACCATGGACACCATCAGGTGGATCATCTCCACCGCTCCTGAAATCTTTCTGCTGCTTGCAGTCGCGCTTGGAACCTTGCTGGGCCGGGTCAGGATCCGCGGCTTCTCGATCGGCACCACCGCATGCACGCTCATCGTCGCCGTGCTGATCGGTCAACTCGGCAGCTTCGCGTTTCCGTCGGTGCTGCGGGTCATCTTGTTCAGCCTGTTCGTGTTCACGATCGGCTACAAATCGGGACCTGAGTTCTTTGCTTCCTTGAGCATCCGCACTCTGGCTCAGGTCGCCTTGGCGCTCGTGCTTGGCGGAACGGGCCTGATCATCGTGCTGGCGTTTGCGTTTACGGTGGGACTGGATCCAGGCACCGCTTCGGGCCTCGCGGCAGGTGCGCTGACGCAATCCTCCGTCATCGGCACGGCGTCGGGCGCCTTGGCGCAGCTTGGTCTGCCGAAAGCTTTGCTCGAGCAGCAGGAAGCAAATATCGCCGCCGGCTACGCGGTCACCTACGTTCTCGGATACATCCTGACCCTCATCTACGTCCCGTTCGTCGCGCCCAGGCTGATGGGCGTCAATCTCAAGGACGAAGCCAAGAAGCTGGAGATCGAGCTCTCCGGCGGCGAGCCGCCCAAGACCGAGAACCTGCACTACCGCAAATTCCAGGCGCGCGCCTATCGCGTCTCGGCGGCCGCGGGCCGAACCGTGAAGGCGATCGAGGACGAGATCGGCAGCCGCACCGTCATCGAGCGCATTGTGCGCCAGGGAGCCGACATCGAGCCGCATCTCGACACCGTGCTCGAGGCCGGCGACGACATCGTGATCGCCGGACGGACAGCGGTGATCGTCGCCGCACGGCCCGAGCTCGGCACCGAGATCGATGCCGACGAGATTCTGAAAGCCATGCCGGGCAATGTCGTCGACATGCTGGTCGACAACCGCAAGCTCCATGGCCGCTCGGTCCAGGACGTCGCCGACCGCGTCGGCAGCAATGCGCGCGGCGTGTTCCTGCGGACACTGACGCGGATGGGGCGCGAGGTGCCGCTCAGCCCTGACACGCGGATCTATGTCGGCGACGTGATGACGCTGGTCGGCACCAGCCGCAACATCGAACGCGCAGCTGCGCAGGTCGGGCAGATCCTGCGCGCCGGCGATCGTACCGACATCGCCTTTCTCGCCGCCGGCATTGCCGCCGGCTTGCTGGCCGGCCTGATCAGCTTCAAGGTCGGAGGCATTGCGCTGACGCTCGGCGGCGGAGGCGGAGCCTTGATTGCGGGCCTCGTGTGCGGCTGGCTGCGGTCGCGCCGGCCGACCATGGGCGCGATGCCGCCCGCTGCGCAGCAGACGCTGAGCGACCTCGGCCTCGGCGGCTTCATTGCCGCGATTGGCCTTGGCAACGGCCATGCGGCCTGGATCGCGATCCAGGCGCATGGCTTGCTGCTGGTCGGCATGGGTCTCGTCGTCACGCTGGTGCCGCTGATCGTGGCGACGCTGTTCGCCTATCACGTGCTGCGCATGAACGCGGTCATCACCTGCGGTGCGCTGGCAGGCGCGATGACGGTCGACGCCGCCGTGACGGGCGCCTGCGAGGTCGCCGAAAGCCAAACCCCGGTCCTCGGCGTCGCCGTGCCTTATGCCGTGGGTAACGTTGTCCTGACGGTGCTTGGCCCCATCATCGTGGCAGCGACGTTTACCGGATGAGGAGGACGCGATGCGCTCGTATTCCTTGATCCAACAGCTGTTGCGAACGGTGCTGCTGCTACCGGCTTTCTGGATCGGGATGGCCCAGGCCGATGACCAAGCGCAGCGACGCATTCAGGAAGAGGTCTTGGCTCTGCCGCTGCCGCTCCCGATGTTCGCCTATCTGGTGCGCCCCGTGGGCGAAGGCCCCTTCCCGCTTGTGATCATGAACCACGGCGTCTCGCTCAACCCGACCGAGCGCAGCTTCTTTCCGCTTGTCGAGTTTCGTGACGCCGCCAAATGGTTCGCCAGGCAAGGCTATCTCGTGGTGGCACCCGTCGGCACCGGGTATGGCGCTTCCGCGATCGACATCCCCGAGCGCGGGCTCTACGGCCCGTTCTTCTCCAAGGTTGGGAAGTGCACCAATCCGAATTTCCGCGACGCGGGCCTCGCCGTCGCCCAGGTCGATCTTTGGATCATCGACTACATGGTTGCCGAGAAACGCGTCCTGCCCGACGGCGTGGTCGTGGTCGGACAGTCCGCCGGCGGATGGGCGTCGATCGCGCTGTCGAGTCTCGACCCGCCGCAGGTCAAGGCGATCATCACCTTCGCCGCAGGCCGCGGCGGCCGGGTCGGCGGCAAGCCGAACAACAACTGCGCACCCGACAAGCTGGTCGAGACGACGGGCGAATTCGGCCGCACCTCGCGGGTTCCGATGTTGTGGATCTACATCGAGAACGACACGTTCTTCGGCCCGGCGTTGTCGCAGCGGATGCATAAGGCCTTCATGGCCGCGGGCGGCAAGGCCGAATATCACCTGATGCCGCCGTTCGGCAGCGAGGGGCATTATTTCATCGGTTCGCCGGATGCCATTCCGATCTGGTCGCCTATCGTCACCAAGTTTCTCGAAGCACCGAAGTGATAGCCATTGCCGGCGTCAGGAGGAGCAAGAACATGTATGCGCGCAATCAGAACTCCGCTCCCAGCTGGATCGGCAAGGTCGGCCTTGCGACTCTGTTGTCTATCGCCATGGCAGCGCCCGCCCTTGCCGAGATCACGCCCCGCGGACAGCGCACGGCAAACGACATCAAATACGGCGAATGGAAAAAGCTCTGCTTCAAAGCCGCGGGCGCGCCGCTGCTTTGCCGGACCTCGATCTCGGGCACCTACGAGACGGGGCAGATGGCGGTTCGGATCGACCTGATCGAACGAGAGAAAGGCGGCAATCCGCGCCTTCAAATCTTCGTCCCCGTCGGCATGTACCTGCGGACACCAGCCAAGCTGAAGGTGGACACCGGCGCGTCTCACCCGATTCCCTATAATTGGTGCCTCAGCAACGGCTGCATCGCAGGCGACGTGGCGAGCCCGAAGCTGGTCAAGGAGATGGATGCGGGAAAGACGCTGACTCTGGAGGTCGTCGATTCCAACCTGCTCTCGCTGTCGACCTCTTTACCGCTCGCTCAGTTCAGCACCGCTCACAACGGACCGCCGGCGCAGAGGCTGGAGCAAGACATCGAGGAGTGAGGAAGCAACCCCGCCCGCTCTCAGGCGTCGTACTCGGCGAGCCCCTTGCGGTAGAGCAGCACGATCTGCCGCTGCGTCGCCCCTTCGAATCTCAGCATCTTCTGGTCGCGCAGTGTGGAGCACGCGCGCGAGACCGTTTCGAGGGTTAATCCGAGATAGTCGGCAATGTCGCGACGGCTCATCGGCAGCACCAGGATTCCGGGTTGGCCGAGCCGCTCGTCGAGCTCGAGCAGAAACGCGGCCACCCGCTCCAGCGCCGTCTTGCGGCCGAGCAGAAGCATGTGGTTCTCGGCATGCTGCAGATTGCGCGTCACTAGCCCAAGAAAGCTGGAGGCGCCAGATTCCCGCTGTTGCATTGTCTCAAGAAGGCTGCGCCGTTTGGTGATGCGGACCCTGGTCTCAACCACCGCCTCCGCAGTGAAACGATGCGTTGCGCCATTCTCGAGCCCGAACATGTCGCCCGGCAGGTGGAAGGAATTGATTTGGCGACGACCGTCGGCAAGCAGCTTGTAGGTCCGCACCGCGCCGGAGATGATCTGGTAGACGTACTCCGTCTCCTCGCCTTCGCCGAAGACTTCCGTCCCTCTGCGATACCTGAATTCACTGCAGAACACGCGCTCACCGGCGAGTGCTGCGAGATGCCCGTCAACCGGACGGATGCTGGAGGTGGTGGTCCTGAGCAGCATCTGAAAAACTCCGACGGAATTAACAATGCATGAATGCTAGGCAGCCCGCGGCCGAGCGAATTTGATCTGCAGCAACTTAAGGTGCCACCTCCGTATTCGCCCGGGGGCGGCCGGCCCCGCGCCTGCGAATCCGGCATCAAAGCACCTTCTGAAGCGCCGGATTGCCAAGAAAAGGCGACAGGAGCTCCAAAGGTGCGGACTTGCGTCGGATCAACAACGCCCGCGGAAGCTCGCTTAGCTTGCCCAGCTTCGGGGGCGTCTCTGGCGTGCGCTCGCCGCTGGAAAGCGACTCGCCTGATCACATCTGGGCGCCACCTGCCTGTGGCAATTTGCGAATGCTTGAAAAGAAACGAAATGTCTGTTCGATTCCCTTCATCCCTGATCTTGACCGTCCTTCTGCTTCTCGGCCTCACCAGTCAAAGTGCTCACGCAGCCGTCGCGGTGCGGGTTCGGCTTTCCACCCAGACGATGCAGGTCAGCGTTGATGGAGCCGAGTATGCGACCTGGCAGGTCTCGACGGCGCGGCGAGGGTACCGCACGCCCACCGGCACATACCGGCCTTATTCTCTCCAGCGCATGCATTACTCGAAGCTCTACGACTTCACGCCGATGCCCTATTCGATCTTCTTCCACGGCGGATATGCCATTCATGGGACATCTGAAGTCCGCAATCTTGGACGTGCCGTGTCTCACGGCTGCATCCGGTTGGCGCCCGACCAGGCGCAATCGCTGTTCGAGTTGATCCAGGCCCAGGGAGCTCAGAATACGATGATCGAGATCTCGCCCTGACGGCAGGCACCTTTCCCAGAGATCTTAGCCCGTCCTCTGGACCGGCGTGGCCCCCGCAAAGCAACGACCCGGCACGTCGATGGGAGCCTTGCAGACCGCTTTGCCCGATTTGAGCAGGTCTCGCGGTTGCAGACGCACCGGCACTTTGTCCAGCGCTCTCCGCTTCAATTGCACCGTTGGCAGCCTGTCGCTCTTCCCCGAGCGATTTGCGGTCTGTTCGAGGGAGGACTGAGGTCCTGCCGAAAGGCCGGGCAGCGGAATGGCCTGATGGACGGCCATCGCAGTCGTCATGCCCGCGATGTAGATGAGTGAATGCAACGTGAGTGTCTTGAAAAGCATGATGCTGCTCATTCCACTGGTGTCCGCTCTGGACATCGCCGCACGCGTTGGCGAAGGCTAGATCGAGGTCGGAAGGGCAGGATTGATCTGACGCAAATACAGGACGGCCTACGTAACTCTCCTCAGTGATCCCTTTCGGACCAGTCAAACAAAACCCCGGCTCGAAGCCGGGGTTCTATCCTCACATAGGCCGGAGCGCCGGATTCACCGACGCCCGACCCGGTTTACCGGGCCACCACGATTCATCGGAGTTCCGGGCCGCGCTGCTTCGCGGGCGGCGGCGCGCGCGACCGGACGCGGCCTGAGCACGACACCCGGTCTGGCAACGCAGCTCGGCGGATAGTCGACGTACTGGCAGTACACCACCGCGGCTGCCGGGTCACTGCTGACCGAGAGACCCAGAACGGCGAATGACGCACTCAACGCCATTGTGCCGAGGGTGGCTGATCTGAAGAACCTGGACGGCACCTTCATGAGCATCTCCTGTTTCGGGACTACAAACGGCACGAAGTGAGGCTCAGCGCTCATGACCGTTGCTGCCCGTTCAAGCTCTGAGCCTCACCACGAACCTCAGTAACAGGGCGGATACGGATAGTATCCGCAGGCTCTCTGATACCGATACGCGCCATAAGCTGCAGCTCCCGCAGCGGCAGCGCCGTAATAGGCGCGGCGATGCACCCGGCGATGGACGCCCGCCACGCTCCCTGGCGTCAGCGGTCGTCCAACTCTGGCTTCGGCGCTATCCAAGGATACAGTGACCAGACTTGTCGATGATGGCTGGAGCGACATCGGCGCTACCACGAAGATCGATGCAGCCGCGATCAATCCAAGACGCTTGGCAATTCCCGTCATGCTCGTCCTCCCAATTTGGTGGTGATCGAGCCTAAGCTGAGTTCGTCCCGTCGATGGACCGTTGACAAAGATCAACAAAGCGTCAATTGGCAGGCGCGCCCGTTAGTCTTTAGGAGCGTTCGCATCAATCAACCCAAGTCGCTCGGCGATCGACACGAGTTCCGCGAACGAATGGACCCGCATCTTTTCCATGACCTGGTGGCGATGCGCCTTGATCGTTCGCTCCGTCGTTCCGAGCTCGTGAGCGATCTGCTTGTTGATCTTGCCGCGCACGATGAGATCGAAGACCTGCCGCTCCCGCGGGGTCAGCAATGACAAGAGAGCACGAAACGCACTGAGCTTGTTCCGCTGGCCTTGCGCGGCATTGTGCCGCGCCAGGGCACGCTCAATGGCGTTGATCAGCTGTTCTGACGACACCGGCTTCGTCAAGAAATCTTCGGCACCGGCCTTGATGGTGCGCACGGTCGTTGCCGTGTCGGCGTAGCCGGTGACAAAGATGACCGGCAAGGTAGAACCGATCTCGATCAGGCGGCTTTGCAGATCGGGACCGCTCAATCCCGGGATCTTCACGTCGAGCAACAGACAAGCAGGCTGCTCACCACGCGGCAGACGCTCGAGCAATTCCTCCGCCGACGAATATGTTGCGACGTCGTAACCCGCCAGTCTCAGCCGACGCTCTATTGCCGTCCGAAACGATGCATCGTCGTCCACTACATGAACCAAGCCAGGCAATTCTACCTCTTAGCCAGGGGATGCTTTGCAGCGCGACGCCCGTCAATCCGAAGGAAATTCCATCCATATGAACGACATCGTGCTTAGCAAAACGGTTCAAATCGAACACAGCTCAAAAGTCGCGCCTTCTCATCCCGCGCACAAACCTCCGACCCTGTCCTCAGGTACAATGTCCCCAGAGACAATGGACGGGAATAGCCTCTTTAGTCGTAAATCAACTCTGGCGGGAGTGGGATAGCGCGGCGCATTCTCCGCAATGGAATTCTGATCTGAGACAATTCAGCAATCCGTTGAGGAGTTGGCCATGTTTGTCCGCATCACAGCCGATCCGACGCGCCGCCCCCATTCGCTTCGCGACCTCGGAATGACCACAGGCTTGAATCCGACCGTCAGTTTGAGCGAATTCACTTACAAGAAAGGGACCGAGATTTACGGCGAGAAGGAGGCCGCCGATTACGTGTATCAGGTCAAGACGGGTGCGGTGCGAAGTTACAAGCTTCTCTCGGACGGACGGCGTCAGATCGGCGCGTTCCACCTTGCCGGTGACATCTTCGGCCTGGAAAATGGCAGTTCGCACCGCTTCACGGCCGAGGCGATCGTTGACACCACCGTCCGGCTGATCCGCAGGCAAACGCTGGAGCTGGTCGCCGACGGCGATCCGGTCGTTGCCAACAACCTGCTCAACATGACGACGACCAACCTTCAGCACGCGGAAGATCACATGCTGCTGCTGGGCCGCAAGACGTCGCTGGAGCGGGTCGCCGCCTTCATCCTGGAGATGGACCAGCGGCTGACAGGGGCTGATGTCATAGCGCTGCCGATGTCGCGACGCGATATAGCTGACTATCTTGGTCTGACGCTGGAGACGGTTTCACGCGCCCTGTCCCGTCTCCACGAGTTCGGCATCATCGATTTTGTCGGCACCACGCAGCGCCAGATCGTGCTGTCGGACCGTCAAAAGCTCGCCACTATCGATCTGCAGAACTAAGACCGACGGCGCCGATCGCGGCGAGGTGCTCGAGCGTCTTGCGCAGGACTTCGAACAGCACGGCGGTCGACCAGCCGAACAGAAGGATGCCGTTCATGGCGGTCATCGGCCCGGTCAAGCGCCACGCTTGAACCGGCGTGATATCGCCGTAACCCAGCGTGGTGTAGTTGACGAAGGCAAAGTAGAGCAGATCGGATTCCGCTGGCGCAGCGCCGAGGATCAGGTAGGCGAGCGCCCAGACCAGGATCTCCAGCGTGTGAGCGAGCATGAGCACCGCTGCCGTCGCGACCATGACGGCCATCAGGTGCAGCCTCGGTCGCCGGGTATGCCGCAACCCAGCGGCGCGAGCGATGCCGATTGCACCGACCGTCACAATCGCATGGATCATGATGTTGATCGCGCTGACGAGACCGCCGGCCATGAATTGGAGCGCCATCCGAGCCGAACGAAGCTCAGCTGCGCTTGCGCGTCGTCGGGTCGAGACGCTGTCTTTGTGCTCTCATGCGCTTGATCTCTTTTTGGAGCGCTTCAGTCTTCTCGTCGTGCTGTTGCGTCCCGGTCTTCTGCAGCTCGTCGCGGCGTAGCTTCTCGAGCGCCTTCTCAACCGAGAGCTTGGTCGTGCCGGCCATGATCTGTCCTCGTCCCGTCGTTGCCGATAGCGATGCTGCTATCTCGCCAGTCCTCCGAACCACGCACCGAAATAGCCGGCATAGAGCGCCGGATTTTCGAGGTTCATCGAATGGCCGACACCGGGCACGATCACCAGCCGGCAGTCCGGCATCGCGGCCGCCATGGTCCTCAGGTCAGCCGGCGGGATCCACCCGTCCCGCTCTCCCCACAGCACCAGGTGCGGATGCCGTATCTCGGCCATTCGATGCTCTAGTTCCTTGCTTTGCCACTCGTGGTTGAGATTGACTGGTGTGCCGATCCAGATGCCCTCGGAGACGCTGAAGGTCTGCTCGAGGATGCGCTCGAACAAACGTTGGATATCTCCCAGCCCCTCTCGAAACCGCGGCATGGCGTTTGGTGCAAGACTGTCAGGAACGAACAGTGAGGATGCCGCCGTGGCCATCACCGCCCGCGTCACCTCCTTGCTCGCCATCATCGCGCGAAAAACGTCGATCTGATCGGCATTGAAGGCCATGCCGAGCGGTGTAACCGGATCGAGCGCGAACACCCGCTCGAACCGTTGCGGTTGCATCAGCAGCATCCGCGCGGCGATGATGCCGCCGGTGGAATGGGTGGCGAGGTGGCAGAACCCGATGCCGAGCGCATCGAGTGCAGCCAGCAGATCCTGCGCATGCTGCTGCATGGAGTAATTGGAATAATCGGTGGCCGGCTTCGGCCGGTCGCTGTCACCGCAACCGCGCCAGTCGATGCCGATCACATGCAGCCCTGAGGGAAACAGCGGTGCGGCGAGCTCGATCCAGTCCTTGCTGGCGAGATTGCCGTGGATGAAGACGACTGTGACGTCGCCCCGTCCCCACTCCCGCCAACCCAACTGGATCTCACCTGCCTGCACCCTTGGCATGATCGAGGCCTATTTGTTCAAGCCAGCCGTGGGAGCCGCGCCCGGGGGCGTCGGCGCCACCGGCAATGCCGAGACAACGGCGCCCTTGATCATGCGATCCGTGCCCGTCGGAGAAGAGGTGTCGACCGTTCCCCTAGTCACGAAATCCACGACGTCGGCTGGAAACTCCACCGGATTGTCCGTGTGGATGAAGTGCCCGGTCTCCGGATAGATCTTCAAGATCGGCCGATTGCCCGCATTGGTCATACGCGACATGAAGGGTGTGATGGAGTCACGGCCGAGGTCCGTCAGCCCGTTGAAAGCGGGCGTCGGGATGAACGGCTCCTTGTCGCCGAACGAGAGAAAGATCGGCGCCTTGATCTGGGTGAGCCGCTCGTAGAGGTTGTTCGGATCGTCCTGCTGAAGCTCGGCGCCGATGGTGTAGATGTCGTAGATGAAGACGTTACACCACTGTTCGAGCTCCTTCGGGTTGCCCTTGATCAGGCCGACACGCTGCTCGGTGTGGAAGCGGGCGTATTCGCTGTCGCTGAAGAAGTAGCCGCTCTTGGCCGCCGAGACCACGTTGGTCTCGGGATCGCGCTTCTTGAAGTAGAAGAAGTCACGGACGCTCTGCTCCGAGCGCTTGATCTCGGCGTCGAGGATTCCGGTCGGCCCCCAAGTTGCCTTCCACTTGTCGAAGTCGTGGTCGAAAGCCTTGTCGAACAGCTTTGCCTTCTTGTCTTTTGCGATCGTGATGTCCCGTGGGTACTCCTCGAGGCCGGAGGGGGCTTCGAGGGCGATGCCCTGGACGGCATCCGGCCAGGTCAAGGCGTAGCCCATCACGAACTGGCCGCCAAGCGAATGGCCGAGATAGTAGGCCTTCTTGACACCCAGTTGGTTGACGACAAGGTCGTAAATCACCTCCCGCATGTCCTGCATGGTGCGAGCCGGACTCTTGTCGAGATTGCCGGGCCCGGACATGCCGTAATGCGGCAGATCCGGCGCGATCACACGCACGCCGCTGCGCAAGGCATATTGCATCACGTTGCCGTAGTGCCCGGCGAAAGCGCCTTTGCCATGGATGATCACCAGCACCTTGGGATCCTTGTCGGTGCCGGCATATTCGTCCATGTAGCCGATCTGCCAGGAATTGCCGCTCTTGTCCTTCGCATCGGCGTATTTGACCGGATAGGGATAGGTCACGAAATCCTTCCAGAAGGATTTCTTCGGATCGATGTTTTCGGCCACACCGGGTACGCGGTAGTTCTTGTCCTCGAACTTCTGCGCGCGATCCAGCGCCGCGACGTCATCCATGAAGGCGACGAACTTCGGATCGTTCTTCCGCTGGTTGATGATCGGGAACACGCCGTAATGCGCGACCGGGCTC